>Ga0335074_10004583_pt1 | contig 19048 bp, 13 predicted proteins | sample Lox_Sample_23_FD_206715 | JGI IMG/M metagenome (GOLD analysis project Ga0335074, IMG submission 206715) | Soil microbial communities from Loxahatchee National Wildlife Refuge, Florida, United States - Lox_Sample_2.3 | ecosystem: Environmental > Terrestrial > Soil > Wetlands | place: USA... | reverse complement strand
ACCGCGCCACGAGCGCGCGCAGCAGCAGCTGCTGGACGAGGCTCATGCGCGGATGCGGCGGCATCTCGAACGCGCGCAGCTCGAGGAGCCCCTGACGGCCCGCGGCCCCATCGGGCGAATAGAGCTTGTCGATGCAGAACTCCGCCCGGTGGGTATTGCCGGTCACATCGACGAGAAGGTTGCGAAAGATCCGGTCGGTGAGCCACGGGGCCGCCGCCGCGCCCGCGTGCGGCACCTGGCCGAAGGCGATCTCGAGCTCGTAGAGCGCGTCGTTGCGAGCCTCGTCGACGCGCGGCGCCTGCGAGGTGGGACCGATGAATAGGCCCGAGAAGAGATAAGAGAGCGAGGGGTGGTCGTGCCAGTACGCGAGGAGGCTCTCGAGCAGATCGGGGCGGCGCAGGAACGGCGAGTCGGCGGGCGTCGCGCCCCCGAGCACGATGTGGTTGCCGCCTCCCGTGCCGGTGTGGCGACCGTCGAGCATGAACTTCTCGGCTCGCAGGCGCGACTCGCGCGCGGCCTGGTAGAGAAATCCGGTGCGCTCGATCAGCTCTCCCCAGCTCGAGGCCGGGTGAATGTTGACCTCGATCACGCCCGGGTCGGGCGTCACCCGGAAGACCTCGAGCCGCGCATCGCGCGGCGGCTCGTAGCCTTCGATCACCACGGGCTGAGAGACCGCCGCAGCGGTCGCCTCGATGACGCAGATGAGCTCGAGATAGTCCTCGAGCCGCCCGAGCGGGGGCATGAATATGTGCAGCACGCCGTCGCGCGGCTCGGCACAGAGCGCCGAGCGGGCAATCCAGCCGGCCGATTCTCCGGCCGCGGGCGCGCGATCCGCTTCGCGTGCCGGAGCCTTCGCGGCGAGCTCGAGGCGAATCTCCGCGTGCCGCGGCAGCGCGGGGAACGGCTGCCAGGGATCGGGCGGCAGGAGGTAGGGCTGATCGAGCGGGCGTGCCCACGGGAGGGAGTCGAGCGGCAGGCGCAGGCCGATCGGGGAATCCCCGGGGATCAGGTAGCAGCGCTCCTCACGCAGGAACCACGGTCCGCTCTGCCAGGAGCGCCCATCTGCGGTGCGCGCGAGCGGCAGCACGTAGCCGACGGCGCGATCGAGTCCGTGCTGGAAGACGCGCGCCAGGCGTGCGCGCTCGGTCGGATCGGTAAGGCGCGAGTCGAACGGGTCGACGTTCGACGGCAGGCGCCGCTCACGCCAGAGATAGTAGAACGCGTCCTCGTAGGCCGGCAGCAGGTTGCGCACCGGAATGCGCAGGGCATCGGCGAGACGCGCGAGGAAACGCGCCGCGCCCTCGGGGGTCGCGCCGTAATCGATGTCCTCGTCGGCCAAGAGCTCGGGATCGCTCCAGATCGGCTCACCGTCGCGGCGGAAGAAGCAGTTGAGCGACCAGCGCGGCAGCGGCTCGCCGGGATACCACTTGCCCTGGCCGAAATGCCGCAGGCCCTGTGGCGCGTAATGGGCCTGCAGGCGCCGAAAGAGTCCGGCGGCGAGCCGCCGCTTGTGCTCCCCCAAGGCGGTCGTGTTCCATTCCGGTCCGTCGGGATCGTCGATCGAGACGAAGGTCGGCTCGCCCCCGAGCGTGAGGCGAACATCGAGCGCAGCGAGCTCGGCGTCGATCGCGTAACCGGCCTGCTCGATCCGCGCCCACTGCGCCTCGGTGTAGGGCTTGGTGACGCGCGGGGACTCGGCGATGCGCTCGATCCCCATCGAGTGCTCGAACACGACCTCGCAGTCATCGACCCGCCCGCTTACGGGCGCGGCCGAGGAGGGCTCCGGCGTGCATGCGAGCGGGATGTGACCTTCGCCGGCGAGCAGCCCCGAGGTCGGATCGAGTCCGATCCAGCCTGCTCCCGGGAGGTACACCTCGCACCAGGCGTGCAGGTCGGTGAAATCGCGCGACGGCCCGGGTGGTCCCTCGAGGGGCGGCTCGTCCGGGGCGAGCTGGATCAGATAGCCGGAAGCGAAGCGCGCTGCGAGCCCGAGGTGTCTGAGGAGCTGCACGAGCAGCCAGCTCGAATCCCGGCACGAGCCCGAGGCACGCTCGAGCGTGCTCTCGGGCGACTGCACTCCGTGCTCCATGCGGATCAGGTAGCGCACGTCGCGCGCGACGCGGCGGTTGAGCTCGACCAGGAACTCGACGGTGCTCGCCGCGGCGCGCGGCAGCGAATGCAGGTACTCGCTCAACCGGGCCGCAGCCGGCAGGCGCGCAAGGTACGGCTCGAGTGCGTGACGCTCGGCCGGGTCGTAGTCGAAGGGGTAGCGATCGGCGTAGGGCTCGAGGAAGAAGTCGAACGGATTGACGACGGCCATCTCGGCCACGAGATCGACGTCGATGCTGAGCTCGCGGGTCTTGTCGGGAAAGGCACACCGCGCGAGATAGTTTCCGTGCGGGTCCTGCTGCCAGTTCACGAAGTGCTTCGCCGGCTCGACGCTGAGCGAATAGGAGAGGATACGCGTGCGGCAATGCGGCGCCGGCCGCAGGCGCACGGTCTGCGGGCTCAAGCTGACGAGTCGGTCGTAGCGGTATCGGGTGAGATGTCGAAGCGCGACGTGCAGCGCCACCGAGACGTTCCTCGCGAAGTTCGCGTCATTATACGGGCGCGGGGCAGGCCACCCCTGACACGCAAGGTCCCCTGCGGTGGGAACGCGCACCATTTTGGGCGTTCGCGCACTCGAACAGGGCAAATTTCCGAGACGTTTGATACGCGCGGCGGCGCGCTGGTATGTTCGCTGGAACCAATCCGGTGCATCACGAGGGTGCGAGCGCGCCCATGATTATCGACTGGAGCGCCTATTCTGCGCCGGGCCTGCACGATGAGCTGATCGGGCCCGGAGGCGGATCGCGTGCGGCGGGGCGCGCGCTCACACGCTATCTCGCCGAGCTCGGCGGGGAGGAGATCGGCGTGCGCCAGCAGGCCGCCGAGCTCGCGATCAAAGCGATGGGCATCACGTTCACGGTTTATCACGAGCAGGGCGGCTCGATCGATCGCGCCTGGCCGCTCGACATCATCCCGCGGACCATCTCGCGCAAGGAATGGCTCAGGATCGAGAAGGGACTGAAGCAGCGCGCTCACGCGCTCAACCGCTTCATCGACGACATCTATCACGAGCAGCGCATCGTCGCAGACGGCGTCGTGCCACTCGATCTCATCGCCTCGTCGAAGAACTTCCGGCCCTGCTGCATCGGGGTCAATCCGCCCCTGAAGTGCTGGGCGCACATCTGCGGCAGCGACCTGGTGCGGGACAAGGACGGCACGGTCTACGTGCTCGAGGACAATCTGCGCGTGCCCTCGGGCGTCTCCTACATGATCGAGAACCGCCAGGTCGTCAAGCGCGTCTTTCCGGAGCTCTTCGACAGCGCCGCGATCCTTCCCGTCGACGACTATCCCTCGCAGCTCCACGACATGCTGGTCGCGCTCTCCCCGCGGCGTGAAGCCCGACCCGAGGTGGTGGTGCTCACGCCGGGGATCTATAACTCCGCGTACTTCGAGCACGCCTATCTCGCGCGCCAGATGGGCTGCGAGCTCGTCGAGGGCCGCGATCTCGCCGTGCACGCCGACGACTGCGTCTACATGCGCACCATCCGCGGCTGGACGCGCGTCGATGTGATCTACCGGCGCATCGACGATGACTTTCTCGATCCGGAGGTGTTCCGCTCCGACTCGATGCTCGGGGTGCCCGGGCTGATGCGCGCCTGGGCGAGCGGCAACGTCGCGCTCGCGAACGCGCCCGGCGCCGGAGTAGCCGATGACAAGCTCGTCTACACCTACGTGCCGGAGATCATCCACTACTACCTCGATGAGGATCCGATCCTGCCGAACGTGCCGTCGTGGCGCTGCCGCGAGCCCTGCGAGCTCGAACACGTCCTCGCGCACATCGACTCGCTCGTCGTCAAGCCGGTGGACGGCTCCGGGGGCTACGGGATGCTCATGGGACCGATGTCCTCGCAGCGCGAGCGCTCGCAGTTCGCCGCCGCCCTGAAGGCAAACCCGCGCGCGTACATCGCGCAGCCGGTGATCATGCTCTCGACCGTGCCAACCTTCGTCGGTGATCGGCTCGAGCCGCGTCACGTCGATCTGCGCCCCTTCATCCTGAGCGGCCCCACCACCTACGTGACCACCGGGGGGCTCACGCGCGTGGCGCTGCGCAAGGGGACGCTGGTCGTCAACTCCTCGCAGGGCGGAGGGAGCAAGGACACCTGGATCGTCGATACAGGACCCTGAGCTCACCATGCTGTCGCGCGTCGTCGAGAACGTCTACTGGCTCGCTCGCTACCTCGAGCGCGCCGAGAACACGGCGCGCCTCATCAGCGTCAACGCGAATCTCCTGCTCGATCTGCCTCAGGGGTACGCGCTCGGATGGCAGCCGCTCATCGACATCACGGGCAGCCGCACGGCGTTCGACGCGCGTCACAAGCAGGCCGGAGAGCGCGAGGTGGTGCAGTTCCTGGCCGGGGATCCCGAGAATTCCGGCTCGATCGCCGCTTCGCTCACCCTGGCGCGCGAGAATGCGCGCACGCTGCGGGACATCCTCCCCACCGAGGCGTGGGAGGCGCTCAATCAGTTCTGTCTCGAGTTCAACGAGGAGCTGCCGACCGCGCTCACGCGCCGCGCGCGCTTCAATTTCCTCAAGCGCATCGTGCTCGCCTCGCAGACGCTCACCGGCGTGCTCGAGGGCACGATGAGCCGCAACGACGCGTACACCTTCGTGATGCTGGGGCGCAATCTCGAGCGGGCGGACATGACGAGCCGCATCGTCGATGTGCGCGCCGCGCAGCTCCTGCCGCAGAGCGCACCGGAGCTCGGTCCGTTCGATGCGATCCAGTGGATGAGCGTGCTGCGCTCGTTGTCCGGCTATCAGGGGTACCGCCTGAGCCGGCGCACGCGGGTGAATCGTCGCGACGCGCTCGAATTCGTGCTCCGCGACGCCCATTTCCCGCGCGCCTGCTTGTACTGCCTCACGCAGATCGAGGCGTGCCTGCGCTCGCTCCCGCGCTCGAGCGGCGCCCTCGATGCGCTTGCCGGGGTGTGCCGCTTCTTGGGCGACGCTCCGCTCGAGGCCCTCGAGCCCCAGGGCGTGCACGAGCTCATCGACCACTTGCAGCTGCACTTGAACGGCGTGCACGACAGCATCGCGCAGACTTACTTCCCGGTGGAGGCGAGCTCCGGGCAAGCGCGCCAGTTCGACCGCGCGGCAGATGCTGCGCAGACCCTGCCGCTGTTCGCCGACGGCGCCTGAGTCCCCGCTCAGCCGCCGGTCGCGCCGCGGAGCGCGTCGCGGTGGGCGAGGAATACCTCGCGCAGCGTGAGCGCGGGCTTCCCCGTGAGAAACTCCACGTGGCGCGAGCAGATGGCGAAGTAGCCCTCGCGGATGGCGCGCTCGTAGGAGACCATCTCCTCGCTTCCCCACACTCCGGTCTGGTCGGCGTTCACCATGCCCTCGACGTATTCGCGCGGGAAGCCCATCGCATCGAACTGCGCCAGGCGCTCCTCCCGGCTCACATCGAGGTACTCGACGGGGCGGCCGCTCAGCTCGGAGGCGAGCGCAGCGGCATCGGCGAACGTGTAGAGCTCGGGGCCGGTGATCTCATAGACGGCACCTTCGTGGCCCGTGGTGGTGAGCACTGCCGCCGCCGCGGCGATGCAATCCTGCTTGGCGACGAATGGCATCGAGCCGCGTCCCGTGCTCATGAACCATTTCCCCGTCGCGATCGCGACCGGGGCAATCATCGTCGCGAGGACCTCGGCGTACTGCGCATCGCGCAGAAACGTGAATGCGAGCCCGGAGCCGCGGAGCACACCCTCGGTGAAGACGTGGTCCTGCACGGCAAGTGACGGCGAGCGCGGGTGGATCCCAAGGCTCGAAGTGTAGACGACGTGGCGGATGCCGGCTGCGCTGGCGGCCTCCACGGCGCTGCGGTGCTGGCGCCGCCGCCGCGACCCTACGGCGAGTGTACTGATGAGCAGCAGCCGCTCGCCGCCGGAGAATGCCTCGGGGAGCGAATCCGGGTGGTCGAAATCCCCGAAGCGCACGCGCACCCCGCGCGCGGCGAGGCTCTCCAGACTCGCGGGATTGCGGGTCACGAGCGTGAGCTCACCCGCGGGCACCGTCGCGAGCAGCAGCTCCGTCACCTTCCGACCGAACTGCCCGGAAGCGCCCGTCACGATGAGGGCCACGGAGGGCCTCGTCAGTGCGCGCTCGGCGCGGCTCCCGGGTGCGGATCGGCCATCGGGAAGGTCGTCGCACCCTGAGCGGGCGCGGCCGCAGGCGCCTCGGGCGTGGTGGGCGGCGCACCGACGGGCGCCGCCGATGCCGATCGCGGCACGGTCATTCCAGTCGCCACGTCGATTGCGGTGAGGAAGCGGCGCGCAATGTCGTCATTCGACCGTATCGCACCGCTTGCGATCTCGCTCGCCGGCGCGACGCCGCGGTCGTAGAAGCGGGCGTCGGCTCCGTTGTCGATGGTGATGGCGCTGCCGGCGAGCGCGATGCCGAGGAACAGTCCGCGGCTGCGCGAGTAGGAGTACACCTCGGAGGAGATGGTGGGATCGGTGGCAGCGGAGGCCTGGCGGCCGACCGGTCCGGCGGCGACGGAGGCATCCGCCCCGAGCGTGAGCTTGCCGCTCGTGATCTTGTCGATGCTGCGCTGGCTGGTGAAAACGAGCACCACATCGGTCGACTGGATGCCCCACTGGAAGCCGAAGCTTCCCCCGGTGAGATTGACGAAGATCGGGTCGCTGAAGTGACCGTTGCTCTGACGGACCACGAGCACGCCGTTGCCGCGAGCGCCGCCGAAGAAGAAGGCGGCCTTGGTCACGTCCGGAACCACCGCGATGCCGTATGCTCTCTGCAGCAGACGAGTGGGAACGAACTGATCGGGCGTGGCGCGCAGCTCCTCGAGCACTTGGCTCGCCGTGAGAAGCCGAGCCTCCTCGCGCCCCTGGGCATGCGCTACCGCGGTGGCCATGAGCAGCGCGAACGGAAGCAAACTCGCGAGGTGAATGCGTTTGCGCATCAGGCGGTCCTCCTCAAATGAACTGTCTCCAAAGGCCGACGCAGCGAGCGCCGACCGCAGGATGGCTCACGCAAGCTTACTCTAGCTGCGTGAGGTTGGGCACACTTTAGGGGAAGTGCGGGTATGAGAGACGGCGGCAGGGTTCAGCGGATCCGCAGGCTCACCACACCGCGCGCGCGGCAGCTGTTTGCGGGATGCGCGCTCGGGCTGGCGCTCGCATCGAGCGCAACGCCCGCGCGGGCGGAGTGGATCTATCGCGAGGCGGGCATCATGGGCACCCGCTGCGACGTCGAGCTGTGGACGGACGACGTGCTCAAGGGGGACGCCGCGATCGAGAGCGTGTTCGACGAGTTCCGCCGCTTCGATGCGCAGATGAGCACTTTCCGCTCCGACAGCGAGGTCTCCTACGTCAACGACCACGCCGCCGAGCACCCCGTGAAGATCTCCCCGGAGCTCTACGAACTCATCTCGATCGCGCTCGAGTACTCGAAGATCACCCACGGGACCTTCGACATCACTTACGCGAGCGTCGGGTACCTGTACGATTATCACAAGCACATCCGCCCGAGCGACGCGACGATCGCGAAGGATCTGCCGGCGATCGGCTACCGCCACGTGCATCTCGACCCCAAGGCGCACACCGTGAGCTTCGATCGCCCCGGCGTCCACATCGATTTCGGCGGGCTCAAGGGTTACGTCGTAGACCGCGGCGCCGCGATTCTGAAAGCCCGCGGGTTCAGCCATTTCCTGGTGAACGCGGGCGGCGATTCGCGCATCGTCGGCGACCGCTTTGGCAAGCCGTGGATCATCGGCATTCGCGACCCGGACGACAAGAGCAAGGTGCTCGTGAAGATCCCGCTCGCCGACACCGCGGTGTCGACCTCAGGGGACTACGAGCGCTACTTCATTCAGAACGGCGTGCGCTACCATCACATTCTCGATCCGCGCACCGGCAAGTCGCCCCACAAGGTCCGCAGCGTCACGATCATCGGACCGACCGCGACACGCACCGATGCCCTCACGAAGAGTGTCTTCGTGATGGGCGCGCGCGCGGGCATCGCTTTCATCAACACGCTGTCCGACGTGGACGCGATCGCGATCACGCCCGATATGCACCTCTGGTACTCGAAGGGTCTCGAGCCGCCGCCCCCTGCCGCGCAGGCTCATTAGAACCACAGCGAGAGGAAGATCTCGTAGATGTCCGCGTGCAGCGTGAACAGCGGCTCGTCGCCGGGCTCGATCCCGCCGCTCGGGTTGGTCAGATTCCACTCGTGGAAATTCTCGTAATTCGTGACCAGGCGGTCGTAGCGCACATTCGCGGTCGTCTTCTGGATCCACGAGGCGTGCGGGATCGTGAACTGATAGGAAGCCTGGGCGCCGAGTGAATAGCTGTGGTAGGCAGAGATGTCCTGATTGCCGGAAACGAAGTTCTGCGAGTCGAGGTAGGGGTAGAGATCGCTGTAGAAGCTCGCCTGGCTCTGCAGGTAGTACCGCGCCGTGCCGTCAAATGTCCAGTTGCGCCAGGGCTGGGTGTAGCCGAGCTGCACGGTCTGTGCCCGGATCCCGAACGTATCGAAGTAATAGCGGTACTGCAGATCGAGCGCCGCGCGGTACGGCAGGTAGTACTTGAGGTCCGAGCCGATCGCGTTGCTCGTGCGCGTTCCCGGGTACACCTCCTGCTCGAGGCTCCAGCCGCGGCCCGAGGTCGGATCGAGATAGCGCGCCTCGCGGTACGGATTACTGATGAAGCCCTGGTCCGTGATCGCCTGGTAGTTGAGCGCGAGGATCATGTTGCGTGTGAGCACCTGCGTGAGTCCGACGCCGTAGGTGCGCTCGTCCATGTGCTTCTCGCCGAAGGAGGGGTCGTGGATCTTGATGTAGCCCCCCTGGGCATCCTGGATTTTCTCCATCTTGAAGATATCGTCCCACTCGCGCGAGTAGTTCATCGAGACGGTCGTGAGGTCCCCGAACATGTCGCGGCTGATCGAGAAGTTGGCGGTGTTCGAGATGTAGTCCGGCTCGGTGCTGCCGATGTAGTTCATCGCGAAGGTCGTCTTGCCGGAGAGATAGGTGAGCGCAACATTGTTCTCATCGCGCTCCTCGACGTAGGGGCTCGCGCCCGTCTCGCGCACGTCGACCGAGGCTCCCGAGACGATGTCGGTCACGCGACTGTACTGCACCGAGAAGCTGTCGCCGATCTTCTTGCGGATGAGCCAGGTCGTGCCGTGGATGACCTGATCGTCACCCGCGTAATGATCGTACAGGACCTCGGCCTCGTCGTCGGGCAGCACGCCGGTCAGGCTCGGTGCGCTGTAGAGCGTACCGAGCCACAGGATCGCGAGCGCAGCGCGCGACCGCCGGCTCAGTTGCATCCGCAGCCCCCGCCCACGGCTCCGTCCCCACCGCGCGCGGCCTCGCGCACGCTGTAGACGTGGTCGAGGTAGGCATTGGCAGTCGCATTGCGGTCGAACGCCATGATCGGGTCGGCCAGATGCTCGCGCTCGTAGGGCTTCACCCACGGCTGTAGCGGCGAGCATGCCGCGAGCGTCCCTGCAAGCAGCGCGAGGCCGAGGGCAGCGAGCGGGAGCCGTGCGCGCACGGCACTACTCCCGGATGAGCTCGCGGATCTCATCGAGGTACGCATTCTCATCGCCCGGATTGTATCCCTGGTGCAGCATGCGCACGTTGCCCTTGCGGTCGATGAAGACCGTGGTCGGCATTCCCGGAACGCCGTACAGCTGACTCACCTTGCTCGTCGCGTCGAACAGCACCGGGAAGCTGACCGGTGTCTGCTTGAGCCATGCGAGCGCGGAGCTGCGCTCGGGCTCGACGTTCACTCCGATCAGCGTGAAGCCCATGGGTCCGTACTGGCGGTAGATGTCATTCAGAAGCGGCATCTCCTTGCGGCACGGCTCGCACCAGCTCGCCCAGAAGTTGATCATGACGACCTGGCCCTTGAACTGGTCGAGGCTCACGGTGCCCCCGGCCCGCGCGGGCAGGGTGAAGTCGGGCGCCGGGCCGCCGGTCACGTTCGCGAGCGCCGGCACCGCAAGTACGAGCGCGGCCAGGCCGCGCGCGGCGATTCGGGCGATTCGATGCAACATGTGTGACTCCTTTCGCGCTCTCAGAAGAAAACGGTCGCACCGATGTGCGCCTCGAGGTTGCTCGCGAGCTTGCTCACTCCGAGCAGATCCGAGTTGAACACGCGGTCCTCGACGGCGACGTGCACAGCGATCCAGTCCGCGGGCAGGATCTTGTAGCCCGCGCCGAAATTGACGGTGAACTTCTGATCGCCGCCGAATTCGGTGCTACCGACGCCGCCCAGCACATAGAACGCGCTGATCAGGGCGAGGTTGCGACCGAGATACACCTCGCCCGGCAGCACGTTGTAGCCGACGGACACGTCGTAGTACTTGAACCACCTCTCACTGTCGGTAAGCAACTGAATGTTGCTCAGGGTTTCGAAGCTGGTGAGCCCTCCCTTGGAGCGGCCGGCTTCCGCCTGCAGGAAGAAATCCTCGCTCACGTGATAGGCGGCCTGCACGCCGTACACCGGGTGAGCGCCGAAATCCTCGATGTTGAGCGTGCCGAAGTAGCCGCCCACCTCGAAGTTCTGCGAACGGATCTTCGGCACCGTCACCTTGCGGCGCTCGACCTCGGGCTCGATCACCCGCGGGGCGTTCTGGTCGCCCGTTCCGAGCCCTTGGTCGGTGGCTTCGCCCTGGGGCCCGCCCGCGCTTGCCGTCTGCGCCTGCGCCGGCTGCCCCCTGTGGAAGAGGTGCTGAATCGTCGCGCAGCCCGAGAGGCAGGCGAGGAGAATCAGAGGAAGAACGCGATTCCGAATTTCCATTCGTCTACCTGCTCATTCTCGTTGCGCTTGGTCAACACGATGTGGTTCCGGTACTCCCCCCGCACGAACAGCCGCCGCGTCAGATAGAAGCGGAAACCGGCACCGGCGTAGGCGGATTGATTGGTGAGGTCCGAGGGCACCACCAGGGTCGCCTTCGGCTGGCTGTAGACGACGCCCGTGCCGAGCGTCACAAAGGGCGAGAAGCGCTTCTCCGGCAGGAAGATGTACGCGAGTCCGATGTCGCCCAGCGTGCCGTTCGTGACCGTGCCCAAGAACTCCCCGACGGAGACCTCCACTGCGAGATCGGGAACGAGGGAGTAGGAGGCGTAGGCGGAGATCTCCGAGGCGCCTCCGTAGTCGGCGTAAGGGAAAACCCCTACCTCGAGGCGATGCGAGGCGAACCCTGCGCGATCGCCGAAGTTGAACCTGAAGGGCGTGCCGTCCGCGAGCACGGTCTGCAACATGTCGCGCTGCGCCACCCAGCCCTCGACGCCGCGCTCGGTGCGGACCTTGAACCACTCGGTACGGCGCTTGAGCACATCGACGCTCTCGTTGCGCTCGACGACGTAGAACACGGGGTAACCGCGACCGGGCCCCGTATGCAACTCGAGGTACGGAGCGGCGACGAACACCTGCAGGTACTGCGGAGCGGCCCGCGCGAGCGGGGCGACGAGCAACAGCAGAAACCATAGTGGGAGTGGGGCGAACCGGAGGCGCAGATGTCCGCTCCTAGTTGTTGTTGAGCTGAGCGACCGCGTCAAACGGACTGTTGAAATATTGCGCCCCTATGTCCAGCCACTCGGAAACGATGCGCAGCTCCGCGGGGCTCATGATGCCCGCGTGGATATTATCGCCGGAGTTCTGCGCAAAGATAGAGAAAAACGCGCTGGAGCCGTGCGCATTGCCGGGGACGGTCGGTGCTGCGAGCTCGACGGGCACCTGCGTCGGCTGGCCAGTGGTGGGGTCGATCGGCCCCGGCTGCGTGACGGGTGTCAGCACGCCGTTCACGAGCTCGAGCTCCTCGCGCGCGCTCGTGAGGTCGACGTAGGAGACGAACTGCATGGGCTGCTGCTCGTCCGCGGTGTTCGTGAGATCGAGGGACGCGGCGGGCGCCTGCGGGTTGCCCTGCGCGTCGGTCGAGCTGTGGCAGAGCGTGCAGGTGTGATCGGCGATCACGTTTCCGTTCACGTCCGTCACCTGGCGCAGCTTCGACCAGAGCGGCTGGATGTGATCGGGATAGTCGATGATGATGCGGCAGTTGGCCGCCCAGCCGGCGAGACAGTTGTTCGTGGTCGGCGCCGGGGTGGTCACGCTCCAGTAAGACGGCTGCGGCGGCTGTGCGGCGTACGTGTAGCTGTCGGTGATCTGCGGGTTCAACGTGAGGCCGGTGCCGCTCGTGTTGGTCCACACGTCCGTGTAGAGCATGTTGACGCTGAGCTGCAGCGTCGCGCACGACGCCACGTCGTTGTTGCAGTCGATGCGCGTGCGCGTCTCGGCCATCGTGTCGCCCGCATTCGGGGAGTAGATCGGGACGGTGTTCGGGAACGGCACGCCGGTCTCGGCCGCGCCGGCGTACACGGAGGCAAATACCCCGGCGCGCCCGTGCGACTCCGCCGTCTGCCCGGGCGCCGGATTCTGCTGCGCGGCCGGGGTGTGACAGCCGTTGCACTTGATTTCCTCGCCCGGGCGCACCTGCAGCCACGCGTTGTGGACCGGGAAGATGCGCTGACCGTACTGATCGAGGATATCGATCTGGAAGGCGACGTTCGCAGGCACCTCGATGCGCACCGAGCCGTCGGGCTCAACCGGCGCATAGCCCAAGATTTGGCGCATGAAGTTGCTCGCGCCGAACGCGGCGTTCGGCACGTTGAGCTTCAGGAACTTCGGATCGGGCTGTGCGAAGGGCATCGTCAGGCGGATGAAGCGCGCCGGGCGATTCGCCGCCGGCGTGAGCGCGGGGTTGGCGAGGGTCTGGATGTTCGGCTGTGCGGTGTCGACGCCGTCGAAGTCGTAGACGCTGCGAATGTCGATGACTCCCACATCCGCGTCGTAGAAGTTTTGATCGAGATTGAGTCCCGGCACCCCATCGGCGATCACGGCCGGCAGCGGCCGGGGCTGAGCGGCGACGACATCCGTGATCATGATGCCGTCCGTTGGCTGCATGATGGGCTGCAGCGTATTGGTCTGCGGATCGAACATCCACACGCTGTAGACGGGCGCTCCGTCGGTTGCCGTGGGGCTTGCGAGCGTGCTCGCCGTGCACGGCTCGGTGGTGTTGGGCGTGACCGCGGTGTCGAGCAGGCGGCACTGCGTCCAGCTCACGATGATGCGGCCGGTGCCGTCCCAGAGCGGGAAGCCGTCGTAGAAGCGACCACCCGGTGAGGGACCGGGAATCGTGAGCACATCGTAGGTGGTCGCGGCTGTCTGCGCGGGCCCGGTGAGGCCCGAGCCCGCCTGCGCCGCCTGCGTGTTCTCGACATAGTCGTTGGTGTCGATGATGACGAGGTCGCCGCCAAAGTCGGTGCCGAGGGGGGCGGTTGCGCTCTCGGTGCCCGTGTAGGGACGGATGAGCGCGAGAATCCGCCCGTCCTGCATCTCGTGAGTCTTCACGAACTCGATCGGCGCATCGGGCGTTGCGGTTCCGTTGGGCCCGGTGTCGTGGCTGTTCGCCCCGTAGAGCAGCTGCATGTCCGTGCCGTCCGGGTTCATCGTGTAGAGCTGCATGCCGTCCTTGCCCGGCGTGTCGTCCCAGCGCGTCCACATCACGCGCCCATCGGAGAGGACCGTCGGATCGCGGTCGTGGCTTGCATTGAACGAGATCTGATGGATGTTGGTGCCGTCGCCGTTCATGACGTGCAGCACGAACGCGGGCTCGTTCCCGGCCTCGTTCTCGGCGATGTACTGCTGCACGTTCGCATTGAGCAGCTCGGCCTGCGACTCGGTCTGCCGCGTGGAGGTGAACAGGATCCGCCCGTCGGGCAGGAATTGCGGCCCCGCGTCGTTTACCTCGGGAAGCCCCGCATCCGGATCGATCGTCGGGTTCACCACCTGGCTCAACGCGTTGCTCGCGATCACGTACTGCCAGATGCGCCAGTAGGGCGGCTTGCTCACCTGCTGGTTCTGCGCGAGCGGGCCGCGCATCGCGAACAGAATCGTGGTGCCGTCGGCCGAGACGCTCAAGTCCTTGATGTCGTAGTTGGCCGCCTGCGCCGTGCCGGTGAGGGTGATCGGTTGGGTGATGTTCACCTCGGTGCCGCTCGGCGCCGCGCGCGTGCGCATGAACACATCGGCCGACGGAACGGCGGTGTCGAGCAGACGCAGATCGTCCTGCTTGGCCGGGACCGAGTAGCGCTTGATGTAGAAGATCGGGAAGTCGACCTGCTGCGGGTCTGCGGCCTGGCCGCCTGCCGTTTGCACCACGCCATTGCCGCTACTGCAGGCGGCAAGGTAGAGCGCCGCGGCGCATCCGAGTGCGGCGAACGCACGCCGCATCCCCGCGAGCCCGATCCGCTCTTCACGCTGCACCGCCATATCCGACGCTCCCAGTTCGTGCACCGCCCTACGCCCGAATCCGCCGCGTGACGCCGGGATACACGTATCTAACGTAATACATCCTCGTGCAACGGGCGGCTGCGGTTCTGTCGATCCCGTCACGACGTTGCTCGCCCGGACCGCGGCGTCCGTCGCCCTCCCACGATCCGCGGTCGGCGAGCATGCCCGGGCCGCTGCGCTTTCAAGGATGCCTCAGATAGTCGCTCGGCTGCGTGACGGCCGTGATCCATCTCGCAATTGGATCCGGAATCAGGATAGCGGGGCGGGTCTCAGGCAGGGATGTCGGCAATAGGCGACGTGTGCCGACTGAGACAAACGAGCGAGCCTTTTCGCGTGCCTATAGTGCGCCACGCCTAGCGGCGCGTTCGATGGGAGGGAGCGACTGTCATGTGCACGAAAGAGTCCAGCCGAACTCGGATCTCGCGGGGTCTCGCCGCGGCGAGCGCGCGCGCTCGGCGCACGCGGGCCGCAGCGGCCGCCGCACTCGGCGCGCTCGCATCCGTGATGATCGTCTCCGCATCGCTCGCCGGGCCGAACGAGCAGGCGAAGTTCATCTACGACCGCATTGCCGGCGTACCTCCCTCGGCGAGCGAGCTCGCGCAGATGGCGACCGACATCCAAAACGGCGACCCGATGGCCGCGGCGGCCGTGGCGACCTCATCGCCGGCCTTCTACAACACGGCGCTCAAGAACTGGGCGATGCCGTGGACCAACCGCGACCTCACCTCGTTTGCACCGCTCAACGACTATGTCGCGACCGTGATCGGAATGGTGCGCGACGACGTACCGTTCAACACCGCGCTCTCGGCTGACATCCTCTACATCAGCAACGCGCCGGGACTCCCGGCGCCGTCGCCCGCGAACAACAATCACTATGCACAAGCCGAGGCCACGGGCGTCGATCTCTCCTCGACGCTCGTGCAGACCACCCAGTCGGGGACGTACGGAATTCCGAGCGCGGCGACAGCGGGTCTCATCACCACGCGCGCCTCGGCGTCCTCGTTCTTCATCAACGGCACGAACCGCGCGATGTTCCGCTTCACGCTGATGGCGCACCTCTGCGACGACCTGCCGCAGGTGGAGGACATCACCCGCCCGCCGGATCGGATCCGCCAGGACGTGAGCCGCTCGCCGGGCGGCGACAGCCGCGTGTTCCTCGACACCTGCATCGGCTGCCACAGTGGCATGGATCCGATGGCACAAGCGTTCGCCTACTACAACTTCGTGGGCACGGTGGTGGGCGACGGCCTCAATACCGGGGCTCTCCAGTACACCCCCGGACAGGTACAGCCGAAGTACCACATCAACGCGACCAATTTCCCGCAGGGCTTCTACACGACGGACGACAGCTGGTCGAACCGCTGGCGCCAGGGCCCGAACCAGATTCTCGGGTGGTCGTCGAGCCTGCCCGGCAGCGGCAACGGCGCCAAGTCGCTCGGCCAGGAGCTCGAATCGAGCACCCAGTTCGCCGCGTGTCAGGTGCAGAAGGTCTTCCAGGCGGTGTGCTACCGCCCGCCGACCACGAGTGCGGACCTGACCGAGGCCGCGCAGATGCAGAGCGACTTCAGCTCCGGCGGCTACAAGTTGAAGCAGATGTTCCAAGAGGCTGCGGTCTACTGCAGCTCGGGACAGTGAGGGAGACAGCGCCATGAACCGCCAAGAGCTCATCCGCTGCGGCACGCGAAAGTTGCGCGTGAGCGCGCTGCTCGCGCTCGCCGGTGCACTCGCCGCCTGCGGCGGTGGAGCGCCCACGCAGCAGAACCCGAACCTCTCGACACCCACCGCGCAGACCTATACCGGGCCTGCGCCGGCGAACGCCGATGTGCAGTCGTTCGAGGTGAATCTCTGGGAGAACATCAACACCCAGAATCGCTGCGGCGCCTGCCACAGCCAGACGGGCGGTCAGTCGCCCGAGTTCGCGCGCACCGATGATGTGAACTTGGCATATCAGGCTGCGAACACGGTCGTCAACTTGCAGCAGCCGAGCCAATCGATGATGGTGCAGAAGGTGGGCGGCGGCCACAACTGCTGGCTCGCCTCGCCCGGGGCCTGTGCCGACACTCTCACGCAGTGGATCACGAACTGGGCGGGTGCCACCGCGACCGGGTCGGCGCAGATCCAGCTCGTCGCTCCGCCGGACCAGACGGTGGGCGCGAGCAAGAGCTTCCCCGCGAGCCCGACCCTGTATCAGACGACGGTTTACCCGATCGTCACGCAGTGGTGCTCGCGCTGCCACTCCGACACTGCGGCCTCACCGCAGCAGCCCTTCTTCGCGAGCAGCGACATCAACATTGCCTACACCGCCGCGCAACCCAAGATCGTGCTGACGGACGCCAATCCGGCCAACTCGAGCCCGCCCGTACCGTGCACGATCACGGCAGCCGTGGGCACGACTCCGGCCAGCACGACGTGTCTGTCGCGGTTCGTGCAGCGGCTCGTGCAGGACAACCACAACTGCTGGAGCGATTGCGCGAGCAACGGTCAGACGATGCTGAACGCAATCGTCGCGATGGCGGGTCAGATTCCGCTCACGCCGGTCGATCCCTCGCTCGTGGTCTCCAAGGAGTTGAGCCTCTATCAGGGCACGGTCGCCTCCGGGCAGGGTCGCTACACCGACGATCAGATCGCGCTCTACGAGTTCAAGACCGAGACCGGCAACATCGCCTACGACACGAGCGGCGTGGAGCCGGAGGCCGATCTCACGATCTCCGGTAACGCCAACCTGCTCGCGAATACCTGGGGCCTCGCCATCAACACGGGCGGTAAGGCACAGGCGACGACCACCGCGAGCGCCAAGTTCTACAACCTGATCGGCTCGACCGGAGAGTTCTCGATCGAGGTGTGGGCCGACCCGGCCAACCAGACGCAGGCGAACGCCTACATGGTGAGCTACTCGGGCGGTCCGACCGCTCGCAACATGACGCTCGCGCAGAACGCCTTTCAATACGAGGCCATGGTGCGCAGCAGCGTGACCGACACCAACGGCATGCCGGCGCTCGCCACCAATCCCAACAACCAGCTCGCGCAGGCCGCGCTCCAGCACATCGTGCTCACGTACGACCCGATCAACGGCCGCAAGCTCTACGTGAACGGCGTGTACACCGGTGACGTGGACACTCAGGGCGGCGGCTCGATCGCGAACTGGGACAACACCTTCGCGCTCGTGCTCGGGAGCGAGACCTCCGGCAGCAACCAGTGGACAGGCACGCTCTCGATGGTGGCGATTCATGATCGGGCACTCACGCCCGCGCAGATCCAGCAGAACTTCAACGCCGGGGTGGGCGAGAAGTACTTCCTGCTCTTCGACGTGTCGAACCTCACGAACGTTCCGCAGAGCTACATCATGATGACGACGAGCATCAACGACACGTACTCGTACCTGTTCACCAATCCGACATTCATCAGCCTCGACTCGACCCAGACGCCGAACAACATCCCGATCCAGGGGATTCGCATCGGCATCAACGGCGCCGAAGTGCCGGTCGGCCAGACCTATATCCCGCTCAGCACCACGGTCACCGCGAGCGGATACAACAGCACGACCGGCGAGCTGCTCTCGGATGTGGGCGCGGTGGTGCCGATCGAGAACGGTCCGGCGACGGATCAGTTCTTCCTCACCTTCGCGCAGATCGGCTCCAATACCCACACGTACGTCGATCCGACCGTGACGGCACCCGCGCCGACCCCCGGCGCGGCAGTCGCCAACTTGGGCGTGCGCACATACGAGCGGGTCAATCAGACGATGGCGAAGCTGACCGGTGTCTCGCCGCTCAACTCGACGGTCGCCACGACGTACGCCTCGGTGGAGCAGTCGCTGCCGTCGATCCCGGACTTCACGGCGTATTCGTATTCGAACCAGATGGGCGTCGCGCAGCTCGCGGCAGCGTACTGCAGTGCGATGGTGAACGACCCGACGCTCTCCACGACGTTCTTCGGGGCGGGCTTCAACGGTTCGCAGACCGGATCGCAGCTCGCGAGCAACAGCGGGCCCCTCATCACCTCGATCTACAACAACCTCGTCGGCACGGGACCGAACGGCGTGCAGCTCACGAACCAGCCGTCGCTCGCGGAGGTTCAGACCGAGCTCACGAGCCTCATCAACTCTCTCGCCTCGGGTTCTGTCGGAAGCCAGAGCGGCGGGGCCGGCGTCATCGCGACCGCGGCGTGCGCCGCGGTGCTCGCGAGCGCCTCGACGATCGTGAACTAGGACAGAAACGGAATCCTCGGAGACAGCCATGATCATCCGCAAGAAGCTGCCGCGCGCTCGCAAGCTCCACGAGCCTCTGCTGCATCCGGACCACCCGAAACCCGTCACGCGGCGGCAGATGCTCGCGGCCGGGCTCCTCGGCAGTCAGGCGTACGTGCTGGTACCTTCCGCCCTCGTGGGCCTCCTCGGCAAGCCGCGCGACGCGCGCGCGCAGCTCGCTCAGGACATCCAGAGCCTGGTGAGCGCCTGCGGGATCTCGAACGGCGCAGGCAAGATCCCCTTCATTTGCTTCGACCTCGCGGGCGGCGCGAACTTGAACGGCTCCGAGGCGCTCATCGGCGGTGCGGGCGGCCAGCTCGACTTCCTTTCGACCGCGGGCTACGACAAGCTCGGACTTCCCGGCGACATGCTGCC
>Ga0335074_10004581_pt1 | contig 19049 bp, 27 predicted proteins | sample Lox_Sample_23_FD_206715 | JGI IMG/M metagenome (GOLD analysis project Ga0335074, IMG submission 206715) | Soil microbial communities from Loxahatchee National Wildlife Refuge, Florida, United States - Lox_Sample_2.3 | ecosystem: Environmental > Terrestrial > Soil > Wetlands | place: USA... | reverse complement strand
ACCGCCGCCTCGCCAAGGACTTCGAGGCGACAATCGCCTCTGCCACCGCCTTCCTCTACGCCGCATCGGTCATGCTGCTGACACGCCGGATCGCTCGTTCATGAGCCGATTCGAGTCGGACTCTGAGGCCGGGTAACGCCGGTGGAGGGAAGTACCCTGACTTCTGGTGTGCTTCCGGGCGTGGTGATTGGCGATGAGCCTGCAAACACCTGAAGGGCCAGGATCCGTCGGACGGAGCTCTGTCGTGAGGCGAAGACGTTGCCTGCCGCTCACTCGCGAGCGGTTGAAAGCCTTGTCGTGGGCCTTGCGGTGAAGCCAGTCGGAAAGCCGGATGCGGGAAATCCGCACGTCCGGTTTGATGAGCGGGGAGGGGAAACAGGGTGACGCCGAATGGCTCAAGCCACTGCGCCCGTCCTCGACTCTACACGCGGGTCGCATCAGAGGCGGCCGGAAGTTTCGTTTTGGGAAAGGCGCAGCCGGGCCGCGCTTAGCTGATCGTTACTTGCGGTCAACATGGTCAGGCCGCGTCATGGCGGGACCTCGCCGAAAGGCGGTGTAGAATTCGCTCGTAAGCGGCCGCTCAATAAATCGCGAGTCGCACGGCTGCTGACACGACGCTGTCAGCAGGGGATTGCAATGTCCCAAGGTATGAGCGAAATACCGCCATGGCTGTGCGCCACCTTCTCGAGCCTGCGCCGCGGCCGCACGGCGCGGATTTATCTGGCGGCGCAGCTTGGCTCCTGCATCGGCAATTCGATCCAGATCACCGCCGAGAACTGGCTCGTGCTGCAGTTGACGCGCTCCGGGATGGCGCTTGGCATCACCAACGCACTGCAATTCGGCCCGCTGCCAATCTTCGGGCTTTATGGCGGCGTCATCGCCGACCGGTTCGAGCGCCGCCGCCTGCTGACCGTGACACAAGGCGCACTCGCGGTGCTGTCCGCGGCGCTCGGGCTGCTGGTGGCCGGGCACCTGATCCCGTTATGGATGATCTGGGCCGCGGCGGCCCTGCTGGGCGTGATCATCGTCGTCGACAAGCCGGCGCTGCGACCCGGCCGGTCCGCCGCGTGCTGGTTTTCACGATCGTTGCACTCACGTTGTTTATGATGTCGGTCGACTCGACGATCGTCGCGACAGCGCTGGATTCCTTGCGCCGCGGCCTGCACACCTCGATCAACTGGGCCGGGTGGACCATCACGGCCTACTCGTTCGGGTTTGTGTTGATGCTGCCACTCAGCGGCAAGTTCAGCGAGCGGTATGGCCGCCGCAGGGTATTTCTCGGTTCGGTCGTCGCCTTCACCGCAGCATCGCTGCTCTGTGGCCTGGCCACCAACATCTATGTGCTCATCGCCTTGCGCGCTGTGCAGGCAGCCGGCGGAGCGGGCTTCACGCCCTCGGCGACCGGGATTGTGGTAGATCACTTCGGCCACGCGCGCGACCGTGCGGTCAGCCTGTTCGGCAGCATCTTCCCGATCGGTGCCATGACCGGTCCCATTTGATGCTCCAGGTACGAACGGCCATCGTCAACGGCACGTTCGATGCTGATCACCGCGATGTCTGCCGGCGTCGCCGCTCATTTCGCATAGCAGCATGATCGCCCCCATGTTTGGGACGGTCTCTGCAAGGCTCGGTTGCGCCGTAGTGGCGTTGTGATGTAATGCCGCTATTATGAAGGTGCTCGGGCTGCTCAGCCGGAAGGGGGGCGTCGGCAAGACCACGCTAGCGATCCACCTCGCTGTGCTGGCCCAAGTGGCCGGCAAGCGGACCCTCCTGATCGACCCGCAGCGCTCGGCGGCGGGCTGGTTCCGCGCGAGAGAAGCCGAGACGCCGCTCATGTTGGAGACCACCCCTGACCGCCTGGGCGACATGCTCGATGCCGCGCGGGAGGACGGTATCGATCTCGCGGTGATCGACACACGCCCATCGGCGGAGGCCGACGCGGTTCAGGTGGCGAAGCTCTCCGACGTCGTGCTGGTGCCGACGCGCCCAGGCATTCTCGATCTGCGCGCCATCCTCGACACGCTGGACACGGCGAAGGGCACGGCGCGGCGCTCCATAGTCGCGCTCAATGCCTGCAAGCCACCACGCGGGGCAGGGGAAGCTTCCGACACCGTGGACGCCAGACACGCGCTCGCCGCGTTCGGCGTGCCCGCAGCGCCGACCGCAATCGTCAGCCGCGACGCCTTCTCGACCGCGCTGCGCTCCGGTCTGACCGCCTGCGAGGCAGACCCGGACAGCAAGGCAGCGGGCGAGATGCACGCGCTCTGGCGCACCGTCGAAAAGGAACTGAGCCAATGAAAAAGCCGACCTTGCAGGAATCGTTGACGCCAAAGCCGCGCGCTGTCGAAGCCGCACCCGAGGCGAAGCCCGAACCGGCGCCCAGGCTGACCGACCGACGGATCAACACGACGCTGCGGCTCGAGCCGGAGTTGCTCGAGGAACTGAAAATCCTGGCCGCACGTAAGCGCGTTCGGGTGAATGACCTACTGCTCGAAGGCGTGCGGCATGTGCTGGCGCTTGGTCGCGTGTCGAGGACGGAGGACGCCGCATGATCCGGTCGAAGGATGGGATTGCCGCTGCTGTCGGCCCTGGGGAGAAAGATGGCATCGCCGCTGCTGCCGGCTCCGAGACCTTCACCGTCTCCGGGCACAGTGCTTCCATGCTCGTCCAGTTGCAGACGGTATTCGGGGTCACGAGCAATGCCGAGGTGATCCGCAAGGCGCTGGCGCTGGCGAGCCTCGCCAGTCAGCACGCCGGGGCCGACAATACGATCACCATTTCACCCGACGATGGCAGCAAGCCGCCCGTCAGAGTTCACCTTGACGAGTGATCGGCCACAGCAACCGGCGACTCTTGCAGGGGCGGGCGCGTTTCACGCGACGGGTGATGTCCGTCTCAGCGGCCAAGTGGTCCGGGAAGACTGGTCAGTTGAGCGAGAGCGGCGAGAGGCCGATCTGCGGGAATGGGTGGCAAACAAGGTCGTGCCGGCATTCACGAAGGCCAACGGCTTCACCTTGGCCGCGCTTGGCCTGCTGTGGATCGTGGACGAGCTCAACCTCGTGTTTCACCTCGCATCGCCGGGTGACCGCATCATTACCAGCGGGGTCGTCATGACGCTGCTTGGCGCGACCACGGTGCAAGTCGGCTCCGTCGCGGCCGTCATCGCGCGCTACCTGTTCCCCGGCCGCTCGCGCGATGGCTAGAGCCGGGCACGAGTGAAGCGATGCGGGAGCACGACATGAGCGACGCGAATGTAGCAAAGAAAATCCGCGAGGCAGCGATCTATGCTGCGAGGAGCCCTGAAGGTGAGTCCAGCGAGACTAGGGGCGGCAGTATCTATCGTTACCGAAGGGACCCTTGGCTCATCGTCGTCCACTTGCGGAGAGACCCTGAGACACCGCAGGCCGACATTCTTGTGACCTTCAACCGTCAGGCGGTTTTCCACGCAGTTGGGCAGATAGCCGAGCCAGAGGTCGTGACATTCACCCGAGGCGAGTGGGAGGCCCAACTGCTCGAGAATTGGGGGCCTCATCCGGACGCGCCGTAGGGGAACGCGCGAGAACATCGAGCGTGCGGGAATGCCGATTATCGAACGTAGATTGTTGCCACTTCGAGCCCCGGCTGGATGCTGGTGCTCGATTCGCCTCCGCAAAGCGACTCGACTCGCGACTGAGATAACCACTGCTAAATCCGCAAATCAGTCGGCGAAAATGGACACCTCCGCGGCTCGGCCGGCCCCCCATATGCGCGCGCTATGACCTCGACTGCCCACGCGCTCGCCAGAGCCCTCGCGCCCAGCCTGCCCGACCCGGGGCCGGCACGTACCTGCCAGTGGATCGAAGCCGAGTGCTTCTGCGGCGCGCCGAGCGTGCCCGGTCGCTCGTGGTGTCCAGAGCACGCGCGGCGGGTCTTTATCCCGCGGACAGTGGATCGCGGCTCATAGCCCTTCGAGATCCCGTCGCCTGGTGACCGCGGACAGGTTGGTGCTCCGCCGCCCCACGGACTGCACGCCTATGGGCACGATGGCACGGCCATAGAGAGCCACGTGTGACAGATCCCACCGTCGGCCACTGCCAAGACGAGCGTCGCCGTAACAATCGCCAGAATGACGCAGACCGGTGCGGCCAACCAGATGATCAGGCGCATTCCCGCATGAGATCACAAATGGCCGACGCCCAAAAACGCCAGCTATGTGGCGGACCGAAGACGGGCCTCTCCTGAATCCCTGTCGACGAGGCCTGAGCCGCCGCAGGAGCCCCCACCGCCGCCCCCGCGCCAACCATCCGACCACCCCGTCGGGACCGGCCTGCGAAATTCGCAACCGCACCCCATGTGCGTTTTTCCCAGAGGAAATTTCTGAGTTGTGCCGGCTTCGTTCCGACCCTTGACAGGGGGGCGGCGTTGGGTTTGGTATCGATCGCAATCAGTTTGGGAAGCTGATTGGATGCCGATGACCTCTCGGCAACTGGCTGAGTTGGTGCGGCGCGCGGCTGTCGCTTCTGCAGAACGGGCTGCGCCGGTCGAGGCGCCGGCGCAGATCGCGGTGGCGGGAAAAGTGATCGAGCCTCCGGTTCCGGCCCCGCGTCTTCGTGCGGCACACCAGCCGATCGCGGGCACGCTGCGATTATCTCGCCTGGAAGCGGGATCAGTTGAGGCTCATCCATCGCTGCAACGCCCGACACTGCCGCCACAGGCCTCGGCGGCGGTTGCGCTGACAGCGGAAGAACGGCGCGAGCGCCGCGATCGAAAACTGGCGCGGCGCGGGCTGACGAAGGCCGACATCAACGCGCTGACTTGGCGATTAATGGAGCGTTGGCCGGCAGTGTTCGGGGAGCATCGTCGGGCGCTGGCGGTCGGCATCCATCACGTGATCCTGGCGGAGATGCCGGACTGCGATCGGGTGGCGCTGAGCTTCGCGTTGCGCGAGTGGTGCAGCCATCCGGCGTATCTGCGGGCGGTGGAGAAGGGGCGGCATCGGCATTCGCTCACCGGCGGGGACGTGGCCGAGCTAACCGAGGCGGAGAAGGCGGCGGCTTGGCGAGAGCTGCAGGAGCTGCGGCAGCAGCGGACTGCACATCGGGCCGCCGCTTCCGTGAGCCAAGCCGAAGCGGTTGCGCGGCCGGCTTGCCAGGACGAGGATGCCGCCGCGCCCGACGAAGGGCGCGCTCTTCGCTAACCTGGGCGCGCCTTGCGGGTTGCAGAACCTGACGCTGGCGCGCCCCAATCTGCTGCGTCCCGCGAGCGAGGGACTGACAAATGACCAAGCGTGAACAGCGTGAACAGATCCGCGCGGTGCGGCGCGCCGCCGGCCTCGCAGAAGGCCTGCTCGCCATCTTCGCGGCGGTCGCGGACGAGCTGGCGGCGGTCGAAGATAAGATCGCCTCCGCTATGCTCGACACGGCGGAGGGCGAGCTTGCGTCCGCCAAGGACAGCGCCGAGGCAGCACTCGCGGCGTTGCGACAGTGGGTGATGGACGCCGAGGCCAGCAAAGACGACGAGGCTGGGGAGTAGGCTCGCAGACCGACTTGAGCATCGACGCGCCACCAGGCGAGAGGACGGAGCCATGGCCAGGCGAAATGCAAAGCGCAGCGACCAGCGACAAGCGGAGCGCGCGTCGATCCGCGGGGCGGCTGACGTGCCGCCGGTGCGGGGCCGCAAGCGGCGTCGGAGCCTCCGGCGGCCGGTACGTTCGGCGCCGAGGGGCTGAGCCTTGGCGGACGATCGCCGGGACCGGGTGGCGAAAGGCTGGCGGCAGATCCAGGACGAGTCCGAGGGGCTGCTGCGCGTCGCCATCATCGACGTCGAGGACGCCGTGGCGCATCTCGACCGGGCGAGGGAGGGCGATGTCGCATCGCGGCGGCTGATCGCCCTGGTGAACGGTACACTCGACAGGTTGGACGGTGGAGGGCTCGTCTGCCTGCTGTGCAGGTCCGAGCTGAGCGTCACTGTCCTGCCGCACGCGATCGTGGCCATTCATGCGTGCCGAGATGACTTCAAGCAGGCGGCGGCGTCGGGCCTCTGCTGTGCTTGTTTTCGCCGCCACCAGACTGCGGCTGGTTTGGCGACGGCGGTGCACGAGCATCTGTCTGCCAGAACCTTGCCCGACAACAGGAACAGGAAGAGTAACCTCGCCCGCGCTGGCGACGGCGGCGACCCGGTCGGTTAATGCAAACCGCAACCCGGTGACGATCTACTCTATCCTCGCCACGGTCGTACAGTCGCTGGACAGCACGATTTCCAATGTCTCGCTACCGTACATGCAGGGCTCGGCCCGGCTTGGTGTGGCGAGATCGCAGCGACCTGTCGCCGGGCCGGACTGGCCCGCTTTGGCGCATGAAAACCATATCGGCGGCATCTGTTCCCCTGGATTGAGTATCAGCGGATTCGAACAGAGCTCGGCATGCCGAGATATGTCATTCGATTGAGCACGCTGCAACCGACTCTTGCCTCAGTCCGTTGATTTGGCAGAGATTCTATGCGGGTCGACAGTGGCCTGACGAGCGATAAGCTGAAGGCTGCTTCCCAACTTCAGTTTATGGAGACGATCCATGAGATGCACCGACCAACCCGCTCAGCCAAAGGCCGCCCTCTGCGAGGAGGACAGCTCGCTATTCGTAGCACTGGAACTGAGCAAGTCGGTTTGGCTGATCGCGACTAGCGCCCCGGGAAGCGAGAAGGTCAGCAAGTACCGTGTCGCGGCTGCCGATGTCGCTGCCCTGCTAGCCTTGCTGGCTCGGTTGAAAGCGCATGCGGAGCGGTATCGCGGCGGGCCCGTGCAGGTCGTGTCGATCCACGAGGCCGGTCTTGATGGTTTCTGGGTGCACCGCATGCTGGAGGCAAATGGTGTCAAGAGCCACGTGGTGGACGCTGCGTCGATCGCGGTCGACCGGCGTAGCCGGCGGGCGAAGACCGACCGGATCGACGTCGAGAAACTGCTGCGCACGCTGATGGGCTGGGCACGCGGGGAGCGCCGGATCTGCTCCATGGTGCGACCGCCGAGCCCGGCAGACGAAGACGAACGGCGATTGACCCGCGAGCGAGGGACACTGGTAACTGAACGAACCCGGCACGTGAACCGGATCAAGGGGCTGCTGGCGACGCAAGGCGTATTTGGGTTCGAACCCGTACACAAAAATCGGCGGCAGCGTTTGCAGGAACTCAAGCAATGGAATGGTCAGCCGTTGCCACCGCGACTGAAGACGGAGCTCACTCGTGAACTTGATCGTCTTGAGTTGGTGATGTCGCAACTCGCGGCGCTGGAGGCCGAGCGAGATCGGGCGCTGCAGGCAAGACGGACGGCAGTTAGGAACACGACGATGAAGGCACCATCATCAGGGACGGCTTCTGCTGGTGAGGTCGGCAGCCAGCTGTTGCGGCTGCGGTCGGTCGGGCCGCAGATTGCCTCGGTGCTGTCGCTGGAAGCGTTCTATCGCAACTTCAACAACCGGCGGGAAGTGGCTGCCTATTCGGGCCTCGCGCCGAGCCCCTGGAAGAGCGGTGGCATCGATGTCGAGCAAGGCATCTCGAAGGCAGGCAATGCGCGCTTGCGAACCACTATGATCCAGCTTGCCTGGTTGTGGGTACGTCATCAGCCAGGCAGTGCTCTGAGCCGATGGTTCTACGAAAGGGTCGGAGGTAAGCGCGGCAAGATCAAGCGCATTGCCATTGTTGCTATGGCGCGCAAGTTACTAGTGGCGCTCTGGCGGTATGTGACGCAAGGCGTGGTGCCGGAGGGAGCCGAACTCACAACGTGAGCCGAACAGACGGATCAACCTATCCGCGGATCGATCATCCGGACAGATCCGCTGGATCCAGGCGGGTGGCGATCGTGCCCGGACGGGGCTGAAACATGCCGTGGCACAGAGATGGATCCCACCCTTCCTGAGCCCGATGTCCTCGAGAATGAGGAATCATGGTACGGGCAGCATCGGCGCCCGACCGAATGTGAGTAGATGCGGTTATCGTCGCCGCGTGTTGAAATGGGCTCGAGCCTCGGATCCGCAGCGAGGGGGGTCGCAATGATGGCAGTAGATCGAGCTTGACAGGGTATACCCCATGTGAGTCCGGGCCTGAAGTCGTCGATTACTGTGGCCCGCGGCGGAATGATGACCTCAGCACAGGGATGGCGATCAGCCACAGCATCGTACACCGCTTCTCCATCATACGCGCCGTCTGCCGTCAGTGACGCGACCTCGGCATCGATCTGATCAAGCAGACCCGATAATTCGGAGACGTCACCGACATCATCCGGCGTCAATTCCACGGTGACAATTTCGTGCGTGCCGGCATCAACACCGAGGTGCAGCTTGCGCCAGCGCCGAGGCGAGCGGATACCGCGCTTCTGATCCAGCCATTCACCTTCGCCGTAAATCTTCAAGCCGGTGCTATCGACGAGGAGATGCAGGGGTTCCGCACGACCGATCGTCTTTGGCAGAATGACCAAACCGCTGCCCCGACGGCTCAGCGTGGTGTGATCGGGGATGGCAATATCGATGTCGAGCACATCGGCGATCGATCGCAGTAGGCCTTCGGTTTGCCGCAGCGACTGGTGAAACACCAGGCGAAGCGCGAGTCCCGTCTCGATCGCAGTAGCCGAATAGATCGGCTGACCGCCGCGCCGTCCGCTGGCTGGCGCATGCCATGCCGCCACGGCCTCCTCGGTGAACCAGACTGTCAGACTTCCCCGGCGTACCAGAGCGGCATCGTACTCTGGCCAGTTCGTCACCCGGTATCTCGCTTTGGGAAACTTGCGGCGGCGGCTTGCGTTGAACTTGTACGGCATGGGTTTCCAGAACTACGACGACGGAACGACTGGACCAGTCTATCGTCCGGGCGCCAACGCGGCCATCCGTCCAAGCATTCCCCGCCCCATCCGGCCGGCCGGGATCCGTGCACCAACGCGGTCAAGAGGTGCTCGCCATGCTCGCCCGTGAAGGATTGGGCGAGCTTGCGCGTGACCGCGTCCCGACACATCGACCCGGCTCGCCGCGCGGCGTTGAACAAGAGGCATGGATTGGCCTTCCCACTTCTGCCGCGTCGGATTGATCCCGTGGCGGCACCGAAGTTTCCCCATTGACAAACCCCATACAAGGTTCTGGACGGTCTCCGAATCGCATCTGGCAGCGGCGCGCGAGACCTAAACTCGTCAAACAGTTGGAGTGCCGGCCGCTTGGAATCAGCTGGAACGCCGCAGAGCTCTTTATCGTCAATAATCGTCTTCATTGCAGCCGACCCTCGGCCGGTGTCGCTTCGATACGCGGGTCAAGCTGGGCATAGGCTTGGCGCAAGGCGGCTTCCACGTCGTCGGGCGTGTCGGCCTTGGCGAACAGGAAGCCGAGGTAGCGGTCCCCCTCGGGCAATGGCTGGATCTTGGTGCCGGGCGCGATGGTGATGCGCAGATCGACGATACCGGGTACAGCGCATGCCTCGGCCTGGCCGCGCACTTCTTGCAGACAGCCGGCGCAGGGCACCGGCAACATCATCACGCCAGCCGGCCTGTGCTCGCGCTCCAGGCTAGCGGGATTGAGGCCAAGTGCGTGCTGAATTATCAGCTCTTCCAGGCTGACCCCGGCCCCGAACCGCAGCACGCGCGAACACAGGCCGCCGATGGAGCGCGCGGCGATCTCAAGCGGCACCGGGCCTAGCGCTTCGGTGAGACGCAGCTCGGCATGCACCGGCCCTTCGGTGAGGCCTAGCGCCTGGATCGCCGCTTCCGTGCGCTGGCAGACCAATTGCTGTGTGGCCTTTGGCAGGCGCGAGGGCGTGATCAAGATGGTCTCTTCGAAAGTCGGACCCAGCATCGGGTCCGGCTTGTCAAACAGCGCCAGAACGTGCAGCCGGCCGCCGATCAGCAGGCCCTCAAGCGCGACCTCACCGCCGGGCAGGTAGTCCTCCACAAGCACGTAGGGCTCGGCGCGCAGGCCCGTCTCCTCGTCGGTCTCGGCCAGGATGGCCCTGATGCGTTCGAAGGCGTAGGCGAAGTCCTGCGTATCGTCGGCGCGGATCACGCCGCGGCTGCCCGACAGCGCCAGTGGCTTAAGCACCACAGGATAGCTGTTGATCTGCCGTGCCGCCGACGGCGGATTTTCGTCGGTCGAGAATAGTCGGACCCCCGGCTGCGGCAGCCCAGCATTGGTGAGCACCTGGCGTAAGCGGTACTTGTTTGCGGTGGCGGCGACCGCCGCGGGACGGTTGTGCGGCAGGCCCAGACGGTCGCTGGCAAGCGCGGCGATCGCCGTCGTGCCATCGTCAACGCCGACAATGGCGGCAAGTGGAAAGCGCGCAGCAAACCCCACGATCTGGTCCGCCGCACGATCTGGGTGGACGAAGTCAACCTGCGTGGTCCGGCCGCGGGAAAAAGCCGAAAGCACCGAGTCATGGTTCGAGCCGACCGCCACCTCGACGCCGAGGCGCTGCGCGGCTTCCAGGAAGTCGTGAGTGCGATAACTGGTCGTCGGGATCAGAAGCAGCAGGTGTGGCGTTTCGCTCATGTCCTCTGGGGAACCGGTACGACCGCGCCTAAACCCGCGTGAGCTGTTCTACAGTTGGCTCAGGCGGGCAAGCGACGGCCAGGTTGACGCAGGTGACCTCCGCGCCAGCGTCCTCCAGCCAGCGCGCCAGGCTGGCGATGCCGAAGGGGCTGATGCCCAGCTCATAGGTCGTGTTCAGGCAGACCTTGATAACGGGCCTCCAAAAGCCTCCACGCTCACCTAGACTCATGCCATTGGGCTCGCACCACCTTTGCCCGGCTGGTAGTATGGGTTCGAGCCAGCGGCATGGTCCGTGACGTCGAGAACCTCCTGCACCTCCGGCGCGGCGCGCCTGATCTCGGCTTCCACACCCTGCTTGAGTGTGACATCCGCCATGCCGCAGCCCTGGCACCCGCCCTCTAGGCGCAGAAAAACGCGCGGTCCGCGTACGTCGATCAGCGAAATGTGGCCGCCATGACCGGCAACGGCAGGGTTGATGCGGCTGTCCAGGACCTCGCGCACCGCCTTGCCGGTAGGCGTCTCCAGTCCAGGCTTGGGGATGGCATCTATGACGTCCTGCACCTTTTCGATGTCAGGCACATAGTGACGCAGCATGGCCTCGATCTTCGATAGCATGGCGTGGGCCGAGCCCTGCAGGCGTAAGTTCACCGTGGCACCCACGAAAGAATGGAACTCGATGTCGCCGCCAGAGTCGTGAACTGCTGGTTGGAGCCGGGTCTCAATTAGCTCCCGCACCTGGTCCACAAGCTCTTGCGGCGCGTCGGAGACCGGTTCTTGCGCTCCGAAGTCTGCCTCGCCGCCTTCTGAGCCGCTGCCATCGCCAGCCCCCGCCCGCTCGACTTCCATTACAGGCTGACCGGAAATGAAGTGCTCCATGATTGCGCCGAGGATCGGCGGCTTGAGCAGCACCCACTCCTGGTCGTCGGCCTTGGTCACGGTGATGAAGTCGGCGCCGAAGAACACACCCGTGACACCGTCAATCTCGTAAACACGGCTGGCCAGCGGCGAGCGCGCCGCGCCCTCGCGCGTCAGGAAATTGGCCGTTCCCTTCCCCAAGACTGGTCGGCCCGGGAGAAACTTCAGCGCCGAGGGGTCCGATGTGGCTTCCGTTTGGATGAACATGCTCCAAGTCTCCTGCACGGATATGCTTGTGCACGCCTGGCGAGCGTCCTGCCAGTCATTCAGGTCTGTTCGCCAGGGATCCCGCTCGCAGCCCAGAATGCAACTGTATTGGGACGGCCGCGCCGGTGCATTGGGGAAACCTGTCGTTAGACGTCACTCGGCGGCACTGAGCCGAAGGTCCGGGTCGATCCCGAGCTCGCGCCTGACATGGGCGAATTTCGCTGGATCCGCGAGGCGCCTGTCCGCCATCATCTGTCGCAGAGCAATCATCCCCGTTTCCGTGAAGAAAATCCGGGGGATCGTCGGCAATGCGTCAAGGCGCATCAGGCCGCGCTCGACCAGGCTCTTGGCGGGCGGCGGTAGCTTCGGTTGGCCCTTTTGTGGTCCACCTCGCCAGGTTCTGAGCTGAAAGCCCTCGGCCACGGTGAGCAGGGTACCGAAGAACTGGTCGAGCTCACGGCGGATATACTCGCGTTCGCCGGGCGTGAGCGCGCTGACGGAAGGCTTGATGGCTTTGGTCATGGGGGGCGTCATAGCATGTTGCGATTGCTGCATCCGTGCTGCACGAATGACAACGCCAAAATGTGCCAAGCGAACGCCCAGCTTACACGCGCACACGCCGCCCGATGGTTAAAAAAAGCGCAGTCGCGCACTCGTGTGTCGGGGCACGGACGCGTCTGCCATCATTGCTCCAGGGAGGGTTGACCGCAAACTGGCGAGGACGCGGGCCTTCCGTCGTACTAGGGGGACGGTCAATGCTGTATTACGAGTTCCGTATCAACGGACGCGTCTGCGGCGAGTATCCGACGTTGGACGAGGCTTTGCAGCGCGCCAAAGCGGCTGTCGTGCTGGAAGCCGACCTCGATCCAGAAGTCATCGACCGGCGCACCGGCAGAGCCTGCATGATTGCCGCCTCCAGACGCTGGTGGGACGAGATTGCGGAACGACTTGGCGCCTGATAATCGATTTCGCGAGCGCAGGGTGGCATCCGCTCCCTCTTTCCACGGCGCGCTTGATCCGTTCTCTAGGATATGCATCGCGTCCATGATACGCGGAAGTCTTAGCCCGCCGCCGTGCGACCGAGATTTTCTCACGCAACCTCCGCGATCGTAAAGCGGTGGCACGATATGCGGGTCTCACAGGTGCCCCCGACGAGAGTGGCACGAAGCGACACGAACGAGGTCTCGCCAAAGCCGGCAACGCCCGTGTGCGCCGTGGCATGATCCAACTCGCCTGGGGCTTTCTCGTGCATCAGAAGGACAGCCAACTCGCCGCGTGGTATCGGGCGCTCACCGCGGACGCTCCCCGCGGCATACGCAAGACCATGATTATCGCGCTTGCCCGCAAGCTCCTGATCACGCTCTGGCGACTGGCGACGGCAGGCGAAATCCCGGAAAGCCTGCTCCTTCGCGCGGCTGCATCATGACGCCTGCCAGTAAGCTCTGCCGAGTTTCTGTAGCCCAGCACACGCAATGCGTGGCAGACCGCAGATGACGATCCTGTACCATTGGGACGCGCACGGGCGGCTTGCATTGTAGGCTGTCTGGGCGGGCCGGCCCGCCGGGAGCGACCAATGACGATCCTGCGTTTTGAGCGCCAACCTCGGACGTGTGCCCCGGCGGGTTGGCCACGACGGATGCCCAGTAGGAAGCTGCGCTTCGAGCGCCAGTACAGGATCGGCAGGCGTCGTGACAGGCTCGCAATATCACAACCGGGGAAACGCGATGGCACAAGAAACTCTGAGCTGGTTTGCCGGCGTCGATTGGGGTTCGGAAAGGCACCAGGCGTGCCTCGTCGATTCCCAAGGCAACATCATCGGCGAACGCGAGTTTCCGCATAGTGGTGCGGGTCTGGCGGAGCTGGGCGATTGGCTGCTGTCGATCGCCGGAGCGGCCAGCACTGTTGCGGTGGCTATCGAAGTACCGCACGGACCGGTTGTCGACTCGTTGGTTGATCGTGGTTTCGTCGTTCATGCGATCAATCCCAAACAGCTTGACCGCTTATGCGACCGGTTCAGCATCGCCGGTGCCAAGGACGACCGCCGGGACGCCTATGTCCTGGCGGACGGTATTCGGACCGATAGGCGTCTGTTTCGCCGGCTTCATGTTGCTGATCCTAAGCTCATCGAATTGCGCGCGTGGTCGCGTCTTGCCGAGGAACTGAAGGAGGAACGGTGCCGGCTGAGCAACCGCGTGGGTCAGCAACTTTGGCGCTACTACCCGCAGATGCAGAAACTTGCCGATGACTTTGCCGCCGCGTGGTTTCTCGAGCTGTGGAGCATCGCGCCGACGCCGGCGAAAGCGCGCCAGCTGCGCAAGCCGACGGTCGAGCAGATACTCAAGCGACATCGCATCCGTCGCGTGGATGCTGATACCGTACTTCGTACATTGCGAGAAGCTGCCATCAAAGTCGCAGACGGCGTTGCGGAAGCGGCCAACATTCACCTGCGCTCGCTGGTCGCTCGCCTGCACGTGGTCAATCGCGAGTTACGGGAGGCTGAGGTGCAGCTCGACAAACTCTGCATGACCATTGGCGAAAGCGTGGCCGCATCAGGAGATTGTCTTCGACGACAGGACGTCCTAATCCTTCGATCCATGCCCGGGATCGGCCGGATCAACCTCGCAGCACTGCTCTGCGAAGCCTCCGGGCCACTTGGCAGCCGCGATTATCAAGCCCTGCGGACGTTGTGTGGGGCCGCGCCAGTGACCAAGCGGAGCGGCAAGTCGCGCATCGTCGTCATGCGCTACGCTGCGCACGTTCCGTTGCGCAATACGGTCTATCACTGGGCCCGTGTCGCCGCCCAACGCGATCCCAAGTGTCGTGCCAGGTATGCGGCTCTACGCCGACGCGGCCACTCGCACGGCCGTGCCCTACGCGGCGTCGCAGACAGACTGCTTGCCCTGGCTTGTGTGCTTCTGCAGCGACAGACACCGTTTGATCCGCACCTCGCTCAGGCCGGGTAGACTCCCCGTCGCACGCCGCTCCCAGTGGGCAACGGCGGACCCGATCTGTCCCTGAATCCGATCCCGAGTCCCGCTTCGGTCGGCTGGCCGGGGTCAAGCCTCGCGAAGCGACCGCCGAAGGCGGCTTGGGCTTGACGCCGGTCAGCCGACCGCAAGCATAATGAGCGATTGGATTGGCGGGACCGTGCTGGCGGCGGCAAGTCCAGAACACCGCTTCTCCCGCCACCCCGCGGTAGGCTGGAACGGGGCAGGGCGCAGCGACTGTCAACACTTGTCGACGGGCCCGCTCGCGGACGTCGAAAATACGATCTGAGCCCGAACCATTAGCGCCGGCGGGGTTACCGCCCCGCCTCTCTTTTTTTCCTTGACAAGCGGTAGGAAGCCCGAGGTGGCGGCAACCCGCTATTGGACATGGCCATTGAGCCGCGGTTTAGAATGGGCCCGCTGCCTCGGAGCTTTGCCGCCGATGCGCATAACTGCATCGTGGGTCCAGGTCACGACACGACCTGCCGCATACAAGTTTGTGGCGCAATGCTGGCGCCTGATGTGCAAGCTCCCCTCGGATCGCATGTTGATAACCACCTACCTACGAACCCCAACAGCTGCCGCACGAAGCCGTTATGAATGTTTCAGTCCGTGAACTCACTGGCTTACGGTGTGTAACACGCGGCACTGACTGCTTGAAACCCAAGGTGTCAATAACGACGCTTTTTTGCTTGACAACGATGGCCCTCATGCAAGCCCCTGGCGGTCTTTTGGGCGGCCATTTCCGTGTATATCAGCCAGTGTGCCGCGATCAGCAGCCGATCCAAATCGTCGACATTGTTTGCACGACTTCGACAAGCCAGTGCTTGCCAAGAGACGATAGAGCACCTTCAGGCTGACTGGAAATACCCGGCATGTCGGAGGAAAGCGCGACATTCGGCGGGCGTGAAGCAATCGAGGAGAGTGCCGAGCGCTTTCCAGAGCGCCTCGGCGGTACGCAATGCTTTGGCGCGCAGCAGCGCCTTCAGCTTGGCGAACGCCTGTTCGATCGGGTTGAGGTCCGGACTGTAGGAGGGAAGATACATCAGGCTTGCGCCAGCGGCCTCGATCGCCTGGCGCACCCCAGCCACCTTGTGGGCGCGAAGATTATCCAGAATGACGATATCACCGGTTTGCAGTGTCGGGGCCAGGACCTGCTCGACATAGGCGAGGAACATCTCGCCGTTGATGGCGCCGCCGTCGAACACGCCGGGCGCCACCAGCCCATCGTGGCGCAGTCCGGCGATAAACGTCGTCGTATGCCAGTGCCCCTGCGGCGCGGCGCTCACCAAGCGCTCGCCACACTCCGCCGTCCCATGCGCCGGGTCATATTGGTCTTGGTCCAGGTCTCGTCGATGAAGACCAGCTTGCCCGCGTCGAGCGTGGGCTGTTCCTCGCGCCATCGCGCCCGTGCCGCGGCGACGTCAGGACGATCCTGTTCGGCCGCGCGAAGCGACTTTTTTTAAGCGTCAGGTCGAGTTCGGCCAGCGTCCCACACACCAGCCCATCGCTCACCGCGACTTCATGGGTTGCCAGCAACCAGGCACGCAGCTCGGCAATCGTTGCATCCGGCCGGGCGGCCACCTGCTGACGGATTGCCTGATGCAGATCAGCCAGCTTGGGCGTGAGGTGACAGCGCTGCGGGCGGGCCGTGGTCTCCCCGGTCTTGTCGCGCCGGCTCAGCACCTTCGAGACGTAGGAGACGCTGACCCGCAAGCCGCGGGCGATCTGCCCGACCCGGAGGCCCTCGGCGGCGGCGAACACCCGCTCGCGCAAATCCTGCGAATAAGCCTTGCCACGCCGGAACAACATCTCGCCTCCGGTTCTGATCAACCGGAGGCTCACGAATCATATATCGGCCCCGTTTCGGAAGCCCCCCGCCCGATTCCAGTCAGGCTGAAGGCGCTCTAGTGTCCCGAATCTGAAGTCCGCATCAGCACTTGGCCCGTCATACCGCCCGCAAGTGGTTGATCCGATTCGATTTGGGGCACCCCGCCTAATGCAGCGAACTTCGGAACCAGGACACTAGCCTCTCGACTTGGCAGCTTCGAGACCGTCGGGCTGCCATCAGCCCCGCGAGCCGTGGTGCGAATCGGCACGCAAATGGTGCTCTGACTCAATCTCGGTGGATCTGACCTGACTAGAAACCCGCAACCAGTAGATAACGACGCGGCCCCAGCAGGAGCAGTTTCCCGGCCACTCGGCAGCCGCGCGATGAACACGCCAGGCTCGCGCCGGAGGGGGATGCAGCCGTCTGCGTGCAATCGCCAGAGATGACGATACGCTGCCGAGACGCACAGCCGGTGCGCTCAGCGAGGTCCTCGAGCCTCGGAATCCGATACCCGTTGATCGCCGCGTCGACGATGACCCGCATGATCGCGCGGCGGTTCTCGGCATACAGCCGCTCGGCCAGGAAGTTCCGGCGACCATGAGGAAGAACCGCGGCCGCACGAGGCTCGCCGGTCGGTCTATGGGTCATGTTGATGGTTCCGAATGAGCAGGAAGATCGCCAAGCGCTATGGTGATGTCGGGCCGGTTCGATTTTGACCTGTGCAGAACCGAGTCGGCAATAGCAGCCTGCGCCGGCTGTCAGACGGTCGAGACCGTGCAGCATAATGGTAAGCCGTTCGCGCTGATGCGCCGCGATCTATAGGGGAACATTATGCGAGAGCTTACTGGCAAGACCGGCTTCATCGCGGGCGGCGCTGGCGGTATCAGCTTCGTACTCGGCCACGCCTTCGCGGAAGCCAGCATGAACGTCATGCTCGCCGATATCGAGACCGACGCGCTGGCAGCCGCGATAGAAAGGTTGCGCCGTATCGGCCCCGGAGGTGCGCGGCGCCGTCTGTGACGTGACCAATTCGGAGCCTCTGCGTCCGAGCCCCAGGCATCGGAGGTGGCGCAAGTGCGAGCACTAGCGAGCCGAAGCCGGCGGCGGAGGCGGTCGCGTCATGAACGAAACCCCCTGGCCGCCGGAATTAACGATGAAGTTGCGTTGCTTTGACTCCAGATATTCCCACCGAGCTTCACGATGATTTGCTGATGCCTCAGATTATAGCGAGTGGATGGAGCGCTTATCTACAACCCAGCTCAGCGGAGAAGCAACACGACCTCCTTCGCCGGCAGTGCACGATGGAGGCCTGCTCTCCGAGACTTAGTAGCGGACAGCAACCGCACTGGAATGTCCATGTTGATGCTCACTTTTGGCACCCTACTTCTTGTAGCTTCACAGTCTGGCCCTACGACAGCTCCGCTGACGACCATCGCCCTGGAGTCCTTTGATGAACAGGCCAGGTTGCCCAACGCTGCTGTGTTCTTTCTTCCCGGAAGCTCGGCATTGTCTCCCGTGGCAGCTGACATCGTAGCCAGAGCTGCTCGAAACGCTGGGAGCGGAACAATTTTTGTAGTCCAGACCAGCAGCAATAATGAAGCTGGTGAAACGCCGCAGACGGCGGTCGATCGTGCCGATGCCGTGCGTCGCGAACTGATACGCAACGGCGTCCCCCCTTCTGCCATCCGTGTTATGCAAGCAGGCTCTTCCAGAGCTGGTATTGAGAGCCGCCGCGTCGTCGTGTCGGTAATTCCCGCACCTTCGAACATTCCGGGAGTGGCAACTGTCGCAGGACGGAGCGAAACTTGATTTTTTGAGAAGCGACGCGAAGAGCGCTTTCAAAATCAAGTTTCACGGGGGTGCAGCAGGCACCGCAGCGGCGCAAGGAAACTGATCCCGCTCGTGGGATCTCCCGAATCGCTGTGATGCTTGGCCTGAAGCAGTTCCGCCATGCGGCGATTACGATCGCCCGCATCGAGCTGATGCACTGCATTCGCAAGGGGCAGTTCGGGCTAGGACGTTTCGGTGTTCGAGGTCAAGCTGCGTCCACTGTCTGGAACGCGGTGCTCGGGGCAAGAACGCGGCACGATCCATCAGGCACGCCCATGCTCGTGCTGTCGATTTTGCACCGGAACCGTTCGCCCCAGTCTTCGTCCACTCTAAGTGAATTCTCCCGACCCCAGTGTGATCATGACGCGGCCCCTTCAGTGCACTGCACAGGCTGCCCGTGACCGCTGCGGCCATCGCGAAGCGTGTCCGGGCCGCCGGAAATCGGAGGATGGGTACCCGCGCCGAGCGCGAGAGCAAGGTCGGTTTCATCCGGATGGACACCAGTGCCACCTTCGAATTCGGCACCGAGATCAACGACGCCACGACCGTGGTCCGGTGATGAAGATCGACCGCACCTCCAGCGGCCTCGTCGACTTTTCCGGCGGCCGGCAGCTCGTTCTCACGCACGGCCGACAACTCATGCGCTACCAGAAAGTGCACCTGTTCGGCACGGAGGGGCGGATCGAGATCGAGATCCCTTTCGACGTCCCGTCGGGCGAGGCCGGTGCCTGGGAAGAGGTGTGACGCACGGGGCCGGCACGTCATGGGTGGACCTCGGCATTTCCGCAA
>Ga0335074_10004580_pt1 | contig 19049 bp, 18 predicted proteins | sample Lox_Sample_23_FD_206715 | JGI IMG/M metagenome (GOLD analysis project Ga0335074, IMG submission 206715) | Soil microbial communities from Loxahatchee National Wildlife Refuge, Florida, United States - Lox_Sample_2.3 | ecosystem: Environmental > Terrestrial > Soil > Wetlands | place: USA... | reverse complement strand
AATTGCTCCGCCGCAACCTGCCATTCAGGAATTCTGGTAACGCCTCAATACGTCTTCCAAGGTTATTACACCTTCGAGCTTGTTCTTGTTAGCCCGATTGAGCACAGGCAACAATGGCCACCTGGAAAAGTAGCGAAGTGTGGTGTCCAAGGGGAGATCGGGAAACAACAATGGCGTGCGGTCCGGCTTAAGGGCTCGTTCAATGGGGGTATTGCCCGTCAGCATTGCAGTAGCACTGGATAATTCATCCCTGGTCATCGTGTACCATGAGCCATCCCAAAGCTGAACCAGAAATGCCGAAATCTCGTCGAAGGACATCGTCGCCGAGACTGCCTCGATCGGTTCGCTGCCACTTACGACGGGTACATTCAGGGGCCCCAAGGCATCCTCGATATGAAGAACGCTCTCTTCCCGCTGCTCCTCCATCGACGGCAGGTCCAGACCGTCCTGATGCGTGAAAATCTCGAAAATCGGTACCGGCTGAAGGCTTCTTGAAAGCAGATACGCGATCGTGTTCGCCAGAATCACAGGCAGGACAATCGAGTAGTTACCGCTGACCTCGAGCACCATGAAGACGGAAGTCAGCGGCGCACGAAGAAATCCGGCAAAGAGCACTCCCATGCCGGTCAGCGCATACGCACCGACTGTGCCTGTCAAGTGCGGAAAGTAATGCTTTTCAAACGAGCCCACCGCTGCTCCCAGCATGGCGCCGATAAAAAGCGTGGGCGCAAACATTCCACCGGGTGTTCCACTGGAAAACGACAGCGTTGTCGCCAGCAGCTTCAGCAGGGCCAGCGCGATCAGCAATTTCCATGCGAATTGACCGTGCATTGCCTGGTCGATGACTCCGTAGCCTGGACCCATGACCTGAGGAAAACCAAAGAATCCGATGGCTCCCACCATCAGACCCGCTAATCCTGGCTGGAAGAAGTGGGTCCAGCGCGCCAGAGATCGGAGGTGCGGCCGCAAGTACCCCAAAGCCTTCGAAAAAATCAACGCTACAAGGCCGCCAGCCACGCCGAGCACGGCGTAAGCAGTGAGCTCGCGGGGATCGCGCAACGTCACCTGCGGGATTCGAAAGATAGGCTCGGAGCCCCAGAACCACCGTGCGACTACGACGCTGGAGATGGCGGACAGCACCACAGAGCCCAGCACGGCCGCGCTCCAACGTCCGATGACCTCCTCGATGACGAACAGAATTGCCGAGATGGGAGCGTTGAATGCAGCGGCGAGACCGGCCGCCGCTCCGATGGGGGCGAATAGTCGCAGGCTCTGCCGTGACAGGCGCAATCTGCGTGCAATCATCGACGCAACGCCAGCGCCGATCTGCAGAGACGGGTCTTCAGGCCCGAGTGAGTGCCCGGCTCCGATGGCAATCGCCGAGGTAACAAATTTGCCGATGACCGTTCTGAAGGAGATATAGCCGTTGTAGATGTAGAGCGCCGCCTTGGTTTGGTTAACTCCGCTGCCGACCGCACCCGGAAAAAGCCACCGGACGAGCAGCGCCACTCCAAGGCCTGCCAGGGCAGGCGCGAGAAGAAGCCGATATTGTCCCGGATGTGGCGCAGAGCCGAGAGTCAAGATCCTGATCCACTCAATGGCTACGCGAAACGACACAACCAGCAGTCCTGAGAGAACTCCGATAAAAATCGACAAGACGAGAAACAGGCGCTCTTCGCGAGTCGGTGCAATCTTCTGGAGCTCGGAATTATGTATGGGTTCTATCTGTTCACCGGTCTCTACTAACGAATCAACTTTCACTGCGTTTCTACCCCCATCGGGGATTGCGCAATCTTCAGCAGCAAGGCATCCTCACCGCTAGGAGGCTCGCAGGTTGCTGCTGTTTGTTTCTCGGTGTCGAAGACGAGATTCATAATCGTTTGTTCCATCTGCGGGTCTCGCGCCAGCACCATCGGGCTTGATTTTGCTGGGATCTGTTGCCATCTCGATGCCAGATCAGCAAGTGAAGGAGAAGTTGTGGGGGTATTCGTCGAGCAGGCAGCCAGACGGCCCTTTGCGACTTCTGCCGCGTGCAGTACTCGCGCGGCGCGTTCTTTGGGCGGCAACTCAGTTCCAGGGACGAGCTGCAAGACGTGGATGGTTGCGTCAAGCAACTTCCTGTTGCTCGACTGAACCGTTTCCGCCTGGGACCCGAAATCGGGATGGTTTGCGGCTCTCTCGAGATAGGCACGAGCCAGTTGGAAGCGGCCCAGGGCGAATGCTACTCGCCCGGCGCCCTCTAGGGCTTCTATTGGGCATGGCTTTCGGTCTGCGATACTCTGGTAAATCTCGAACGCGCTGGCTGGATCTTGCGCCTCCTCCATCAATCCAGCAATTTCCAGTTTAATCTTGGGGTCGTCCGGAGCATTTCCCGCGACAACGAGCAACTGAGTGCGCGCCTTTGAGTAGTCTTTCCGGTTGATCAGATAACGAGTAAGTTCCAGTCGGACCATCCGGCGGCGCTCGTATCCATCACCTTGCCATCTTCCGTCCAGAGCTCGTTGATAGTATTCAACTGCGCGGGACTCGCTACCCTGCTTCGCGGCAAGTCTGGCCAACTGAAGATTAATGAGTCCGTTGCCAGGCTCCGATTCGAGTAGTGTATTGAAGTATGAGACTGCTTCCTCAGTGCGGCCCGCAGCCGAAAGAGCCATCGCCAGTTTGATCTCGGTCTCGCGTTGTCCCGGATCGTATTCAAGGGCGGAGCGGAAAGCATCGACTGCCTGTTCAGGATGCCCGTTCGACATTGCCGATTCGCCACGTTCGAGCCAGCGCTCCGCGAGTGCCTGCCTGCGTCGGGCGAACGAATTGAAAAGAAAATAGGTTGCAACCGCCAAAGCCGCCGTAATCGCGAACAGGCTCAGAAGTGCCACTACATCCCGCAGAATCAGTTTCCGTTTGTATTGGCGCTCTTCGGCGGTGAGTGGGGAACGCAGTTCAAATACAGGCATCTCTTAATACCTTAGCTTGTCATGTAAAACGGAGCCAATGCGACGTCATTGGCCTCCACGGCTCCCGCCGAGTTACGATCATCAGAGAGCGAATACATGATGGCGCAGAGTGAAACAACAGAGATCGAAGCCAAACAGCAGAGACTGGAAGAGATTCTCCGCCGGCTCGGGAGCGTTATAGTGGCATATTCCGGCGGCGTCGATTCGGCCTTTCTTGCGTACGCTGCGCATCGGGTTTTGGGCGACAACGCGCTCGCGATCATTGCCGATTCCCCATCGCTCGCTCGCAGTCACTTTCGCGATGCTCTCGAATTCGCGCGCCAGAAGGACATTCCTCTGCGGACCGTACAAACCGCCGAATTGGAAACCGAAGCATATGCGGTTAATGATGCTAACCGCTGTTTTCACTGCAAGGACGAGCTGTTTACCGTGCTTGAGCAAAGGCGTCTGGAGGCTGGATTCACCGCAGTCGCCTACGGGTTGAATCTGGATGATGGGAAGGATTTCCGTCCGGGCCAACGTGCCGCCGCGGCACATCGCGTTGCTGCTCCGCTGGCGGAAGCGGGCCTGACCAAGGCAGACGTTCGCGCCCTCGCGCTTCAGGCCGGGCTTGAGGTATGGGACAAGCCTGCTTCGGCTTGCCTTTCCTCACGCATCGAGTACGGACGGCGCGTAACACACGAGGCTCTTCAGATGGTCGAGGAGGCAGAAGACGCACTCAGGCTCCTGGGCCTAAGAAACTTCCGAGTGCGACATCACGGGGGCGTAGCACGCATTGAAGTAGCCGAGGAAGAGCTGCATCTGGCGCTCGATGCTGCGCGCTTGCGCCGAATGTCGGCGGCCGTGCATGCTGCGGGCTTCAGCTACGTCGCGTTAGATTGCGACGGGTACCGTTCGGGCTCAATGAATGAGATTCTGCCCGTCGATGTTCTAACAAGGGCGGCTAAACAGTAAGCCATGCGTATTGGATATCTGGAATGCTTCGCGGGCGTTAGTGGGGACATGCTCCTGGGGGCGCTCGTAGATACCGGCATCGCGATGGAAGTCCTGAGGCAAACAGCCGAATCGCTTAGTGTCGAAGCGCAACTCGCTCTCCGCTCGGTCGATCGCAGCGGAATCCGGTCGACGAAGATCGACGTGAAGGCTGGTAATGAACTCGCCCAAGCCGCAGAACATCACCGGGACGATCATCACGCTCATGACCACGATCATCATGATCACAGTCACGGCCATGGACATTCGCATGATCACAGCCACGGGCACGGCCAATCCCATGGCCGAAACTGGGGGGAGATACGTGAGTTGATTGGGGGTGCCCCCCTGCGCGAGGACGCTCGGGCCTTGGCCCTGCGGGCATTCGGGTTGGTGGCGGAGGCGGAGGGCAGGATTCATGGGGTGCCGGTCGAGGAGGTGCACTTCCATGAGGTTGGTGGGGTGGACGCCATCGTGGATATCGTGTGCGCTGCGACCGGGTTGTGCTCCCTCAACGTGGACAGGTGGTATGCGTCGGCGGTGAACGTGGGGAGCGGTCACGTCCACTGTGCGCATGGGCGGTTTCCTGTGCCCGCGCCGGCGACGGCGGAGCTGCTCAAGGGTATTCCCACCTATTCGGCGGGGCCGAAGCGGGAGCTGACGACTCCGACCGGGGCGGCTCTGCTGAAGGCGCTGGGATGTACCTTCGGGGAGGTCCCGGTGATGGCGGCGGACGCGATCGGATACGGAGCGGGGACCGCGAATCCTGAGGGATTCCCGAATGTGCTGCGCCTGACGGTAGGTGAGAGCGCCGAGGTGCGGAAGCATGATCAGGTGGTGGTGCTGGAGTGCGCGGTGGACGATGCGAGTCCGCAGGTAGTGGCGCATGCGATGGAGCTGGCACTGGAGAATGGGGCACTGGATTCCATGGCTGCGGCGGTGACCATGAAGAAGGGGCGTCTGGGGACGCTGCTGACGGTGCTCACCAGGCCGGAGGATGCATCGGCCATCGAGGGGCTGCTCTTCCGGGAGACGACGACGCTGGGTATCCGGCGGAGGACGGACGAGCGGGTGATCCTGGACCGGAGCTTTGTCACGGTCGAGACGGCTTATGGGCTGATCCGGGTGAAGGTAGGCAGTCTGGGCGGCGAGCGGCGCAATGCCATGCCGGAATATGAGGATTGCCGGAGAGCGGCGCGTGAGCACGGAGTTCCGCTGAAGGCGGTGATGGAGGCTGCGCTCGTAGCCTTCGCGGAGCATCCTGCTAAGGTATGACGCGCGAAACCATACTGGAAATACTGGAGAGGATTCAGCGGGGCGAGACTACGCCTGCGGAGGCGATGGCTCGCCTGTCCAAGCTGCCCTTTGAGGACGCTGGATTCGCCAAGATCGATCATCATCGCAGTCTGCGACTGGGATTGCCGGAAGTGATCTATTCGGCGGGGAAGACGGCGGCGCAGGTGGCGGAGATTTTTTCGCGGATGGTGGCGGCCGGGGGAGATGTGATCGCCACCCGGGCCGGGGTGGAGGCGTTCCATGCTGTCCGGGAGCTGCTGCCGGAGGCCCGGTACCACGCCGAGGCGAGGATCATCGGGCTGCGGCAGACGGGCGGGACGGCAGGGCTGGGTCCGGTGGCGGTGGTGTGCGCCGGGACGAGCGATCTGCCGGTAGCCGAGGAAGCGGCGGTCACCGCCGAGTATCTCGGGCTGGAGGTCGAGCGGATCGTCGACGTGGGTGTTGCCGGGCTGCATCGCATCCTCTCGCAGGGCGACCGACTGGGGCGGGCGCGGGCGGTGATCGTTTGCGCCGGCATGGAGGGTGCGCTGCCGAGCGTGGTCGGCGGGCTGGTGGCGGCTCCGGTGATCGCCGTGCCGACGAGTGTGGGTTACGGGGCTTCCTTTGGAGGGATCGCGGCACTACTGGGCATGCTCAACTCGTGCTCTCCGAATGTGTCGGTGGTGAATATCGACAACGGCTTCGGGGCGGCTTATGTAGCCGCGATGATCGTCCGATCAGGGCAGCGGTAGACCACCCCACCCCCCTGTTTTTTTATGCTTTTAAACTCATTCTTTCTGCTGACCTTATGAATTGTATCTTTCAACTGATTCATTCTACAGGACCGCATCCGTAACCGTTTCATTCTGAACGGGTTACAATCTCCGCTCCAAGGCTAGCACTTTTCCCGCAACCGTTTCATTCTAAAGGACCAGGATGTAATCATTCATTCTGAGCCAGTTATGCCCTGCCTATGGCAGCGTTCTCCAGGCTTTTACTCCCTTATTTCTATTTTATTGGGTCGGGATCAAACGTCCGCCAACTTTTCTATGCTCTATTTCCAATTGACTGAGTGAGTTACTTGTTGTCGGAGATGTCTGGGGCTTGACACATGATACGAGGACTTGCCGTCAAATTAATATTTATATACATTGGTACATATGGATGACGGTCAACAGCAATTTGTAGTCGAGCGGGTGCAGACAGGGGTGCGCATCGAGAAGCGCCTGCTGAAGGTGCTGAAAGCGCTGGCGGAGTATTGCGATTTAACGCTGGGGGATCTACTGGAGGGGATCGTGTTGCATGCGCTGGAGGGCAAGTGCGCTTTTGGGCCGGAGACGCTGGCGCAGGTGGCGGCGATGAAAAAGATTTACGGGCTGGATCTGGATGCGACGGCCAGCCACCGGCTGACGGAGAAGAATCCGGCGAAAACTACGGAGGAGGCATGAGACGGGTATCGGTGGTTATGGCGATTCTTGCGGGGCTGGCGTTGATCGGGCTGGTTCTGCATCACCGGTTTGGGGAAATGGGGAGGTTGGGGATGGCTGAGGGTCCGCTGGCACATGTGCGGAGCGAGTTCACGTTTACGGTGAAGGCGCCGATGGCGGAGGTGTTTCCGCTGTTCGGGGCGGAGGGTGAGCGGGGGTGGGCGGGTCCGGACTGGGATCCGCAGTTCGTGTATCCGATCCCGGCGAAGGATGTGGAAGGGGCTGTCTTTCGCGTTCATCACGGGCACCATTCAGCGACCTGGGTGAATACGGCCTTCGACGCGCAGGCGGGACATGCGGCATATGCCTATGTCATCGAGGGAAAGCTGGCGACACGGATCGATGTGCAGCTGACTCCAGTGGACGCGGCGACGACGCGGGTTCGGGTGATGTACGAGCGGACGGCGTTGTCGCCTTCGGTCAATCCGGATGTGGCGGAGATGGCGCAGAGGGATGCGAAGATGGGCCCGGAGTGGGAGCGGGATATTGCGGCGTATTTAAAAAGCAAGTGAGCGGCGAGAGGTATCCGCGTGGGTCGATAGGCCAATCCATGGAGAGCTAAACTACGTGGCTTCCAGGGTGAAGCGGGTGAGTCCGGCCTGTTCGGAGGCGATACCGCACGACGTATTGGCTCGCTCCTGTGCTCACGAAACGTGAAGCACAGGGGCGGGCCTTCATTTCCTTGTCGCTTCGTCTACGACTGCGCTCCTTCGGCAGAGCGGTATGGCGCGCTGAACCGGTTTCGTTCAGCGCGGTTAAAGCCGTGCCATACGAAGCCAAGCCTGCGGCAACAAGGTGCGGTCCTTCGGACCGGTTCATCGTCTGCGGGCGGCGAAGTCCACGAACCCGTTCACCTTCGTACCATCGGAAAAGAATCCGACGATGTCACCTTCATCGTTGATGCCGTTGATGAATGTACCCATCACGCCAAACGCTGAGGTCTGCGACGAACCTGGGGCATCATATTGGATGAACAGGCCGCCGTTGAAGATGAAACCGTGGACGTCGCCATTGGCATCGGTGAATGAACCAACGACCTGGCCTCGGTCATTGCAGCCGAACGGGGATGTACTGGCGGCTGTCACGCCATCGATTTCGACATTCAAAGTGAAAAGCCAGGGGAAGGTGGAAAGCTCAGGGCCTGGTGGGCCAAAGAACCCGTGATTGTTGCCATCGCCGTCAGTCCAAAAGCCGCAAACCTTTCCTCTGTTGGTGATATTGCTGGCCTGAGTGGCGACAGCGCCTTTAAAGATGGACGGTGGAATCTCCATGAACTTTGACTTGCCGGGTGCCTGAATGTCGAGCTCGACAACGAAGCCATGCTCATGGCCGTTGTTGTCGGTCCAAAACCCGGCCGCGTTACCGAGATCGTTTATGCCAAGCAGATTCTGGGCGGTGTTGGTGACGTTCGGGGAAGAGCCGGCGGGGTCATCCACAGTGGACTGCATGCCATTCGCGTCCAGGAAACCATGTGTTAAGCCGGTGGCATTGTCGGTGTAGAACCCCACGACACTGGGAAATCTGCTGTTATTGATACCGATCGCCTGGGTCTGCGACGCGAAGTCCCCGGACGGCAGATGGGTGAAGTTATCTGGCGCGTAGTGATTTTTGGGAACCAGCACATAACCATTGTTCGGAACAACGGTCCCATCGCCGAAATAGCCGACGATGACGTGGGCATTGTTGATACCAAGCAGCTGATTGAAGTTGGGGTCGCCGGGGTTGTCGAGTACGAAGAAATGCGGGTTGCTCGTCGATTGGGCCACGGCCAGGGGAACCCAGACGATGATGGCCGCCAATGTCAGTAAGCAGCGGGCGCAGGCGGTTGATACCTTGCGCCCGGGATTGTCGGTGCAGATGCCAGGCATAGGAATTCTCCTTTTTAAGTGGACCATCGGGACCCGGCGGTTCGGGGTGACGGGGCGAGTTACGAACTGTTCCGGGATCCCGGTCGAAGCAGGCGAGAGGAATCGCCTGGTGTTGCAGGCTGTCAGAGATGCGTAAGGGGACGACGGGTATCAGCCCTGTGTGCAGTAAAGGTCCATTGCACGGCGCGCAGGATGACCTTAGAAATCGCAGACTGATGCGTTCCGTGTGTCTGGATCAAGGAGCGCGGCCAGCGCCAAATCCAGTGGGCCCGGTGAGCAGGCCACGACCCGGCATATAGCTGTACCACCGCACTTCGGCGTGGTCAAGTGAACTTTTGTTCATAGAGGATCGTGTACTCGCTGATCAGAACCGCGCAGGAAAATCAGTGCGGATTCAGGTCATTTACGAGATTCGCATGAAGAATTTTCGCGATTCGCGGGCATCAGTTCTGGAAGTGGCCAATCGCCGATGCGGCCACGGATTTTTCCAAGCTTCAGCAAGCAGGGCGTTGCGGGAGTGGAGGCGGTAGTATGCAACTGAATGTCTCGTTCCGGAAAGAAGATCGGAGTGAGACGAAGAAGTGAAGAGGAGGCCCATTGGGCAGGGAGTGGACAAGGCGGGAGTTTCTCGGCCGCGCAGCAACCGCGGCGACTTCTCTGGCGTTCGCGGGAACTGCAAGGGGCATACCAGCGGAGGCGGTTGGGCGTTCGCCGCTGTCTTCGCATTTGCGCGGCCGATTCCTCACCCACGTTTCCGTTGTTCGTGTGAATCAGATCGAGGTAACTCCAACTCACTCGATCGGCGAAGACGAAGCGATCGATAATCGTCCTGAACGTATCCGGTCGCGGCGCGATGCGTTTGCGGCCGGTTGCCCAAGCGGCAGAATGACCTGGGCCATCAGCTGGCTCGCCCTGCAGGACAACCGTAAGCAGTACCAGGAAGCGCGGCGATTGCTGGCCTCGTATCACGACCGCTACGGCGACGAGATCACTTTCATTCCCGGCGGCTATTTCGCACCGATGTACAACACGCGCGAGCAGAATCGGCAGACGATTCATAAGGCGCTGGGCCTGGTTTCCGAGATGGTCGGAGGCGGGTATCGTCCCCAATGTCTCGTCGCAGGCTTCATGGACGCCGAAAATCAGCGTCTTCTCGCCGAGGATGAAGGGATTCACGTGTGCCAGGGCCAGATCTGGAGCCAGCACGGCATCGATCACGGAGATGGCGACGGCGGAATCTGCTATCCCTACTACCCCAGCCGCGAGCACTACCTGAAACCGGCCCAGGGTCCTGGCGACTTCATCGACTGTGTGTGCCTCGACGGCTGGACCTGCGATTTTCTGACCGCACGGCGGGAAGGTTTTCAAGGCGGCTTCAACAGCCGTTTAGGCGTAGGCCCGATCGAGAGCGTGGGCAACCTGGGAAAAGTCGCCGGACGCAAAGAGATGCTCGATACCACTGCGGTGCACTTCGACACTGGCTATGCGCTGAACAACTTCGGCTGGGTAACAGCAATCTGGGAGACCTCGATCGGTCACGACGAGGATTTGGCCTGGTGGCTTCAGGCCGTGCGCGACAGATGGCCCGACACACAGGTGATCACCGAAGGGGAGTTCGGCCTGGAGTGGAGAAAGCACAATCCCGATAATTCGAAGCTCAACTACCGCTTCGATGCTAAAGGCACCGGCGCGCCCGGATCAGAAAAAGACCTGGAAATCCGCTGGTTCATGAATCAGCAGTTCCGCCTGGCTCTGCTGCGCAATTGGACGAATGACAGCCCATGGATGGCGATCGACTTTACCCGATACGACCTGCCCGCGCACGAGCCTCAGGGACTGCAACGCGAGTGGAGCCTGATGAATGTGCTGAATCAAAAGGGCACGCGGCCCCAGGACAAGCCACGCCGATTGCGAGATCTGACGCTCGAAGACCAGCGGCGCATCTATGAACGATATCCGGAGTTGAAGAACTGGGCGTAACGAACGCCCGAAACTAATCCGGAAGAAATTCCCTCAGGGGTAAAGACCCGAACTTTTCCAGCCTTTTAAGGCACGGCTGAAGCCGTGCCTTAATACGAAACCGTGCGCTCGGAACAGGATGCTCCGCTCCGGTCTGAGATAGCAACGTCCGGGATAACAAAGAAAGTCACGGTTGCGGGGAGCGGCGACGGCGCGCGTCGAGTGATAAACGCCCGGGCCGAGGCAGAGGATGGCGAGGAGGCCAAGGAGCATACAGAAATCTGTCCGCGCCTCGTGCGTGGCCGCCCAGAAGCCCTGCTTGAACAGCATGGGAATCTTGGTAGTTGCGATGGCGACGATGATATCGATCAGGAGCGGCACAGCGGCGAAGGCGGTGAAGAGGCCAAGGATCAGGAGCGCTCCGCAGACGATTTCGAAGACGCCAACGAACGGAGCGGTGAGGGAGGGCGCAGGAATTCCGATGTGGGCGAAGCGGCCGGGACCGAGCGCGGCGGGGAAGAGAAATTTCTGAATGCCTTCGGAGAGGAAGACCCAACCGAGGAGAATTCTCAGTAACAGGACGCCGAGGGACTGCCGTTGTGTCATAAGCACCGTCCGTTTGTGTTGGAGGTCCCCCGGGTTTAAGGCATTTTCGGAATTACTGTCTCTTAGAAAATCGCGTGAGGTCGCCGCTCCCTGATGGTCGCGTCGACTCCGGAGCTGTGCGTTCCCGAAACATCAATCCCGAAAATGCTATCGCCCGAATCGTCATTTGCAGTATAGCGGTGGCGCTGGATGGGGTGCGTCGGGGCGGCCGGGCCGAAAATCCGGACGTGGGCATCCGCATCCAGCAACATTTAAAAAAGACCCAGCCGAAGTCGCCTTTTAATTGCCCTGCTTTCCAGCGCGGGCGCATACTCCGTGTTGTCAGGGGGAGACGCGTATGACGGCCGGGCACGCGGGGTTGTGGGTGATCTCCGGCAGGGCAAGCGTGGCGGCAATTGCCTGGGCGTGCGCAGTGATGGCAGGCGTGGCGTTGTTTGTGCTGTTGCATGAGGAGCCGACGCTACGGGGAAAGTTCGGCACGGAGTATGAGGAGTACTGCGGGAGTGTGCGGCGTGGGTTCCGCGGCTGCACGCGTGGAACAGGTAGGCAAGGAGCTGTGACATGAAGAATCGCTTACTTGCAGTATTGGTGCTGGGTGGATTGATCGCGTTCAGCCACGTCTCAGCGGCAGCGCAGGCAGGGAGTTCGCAGGCGGCAAGCCAAAGCCCCCCGGCGGCGCAGGATGATGCGAACCAGGATATCGCTCTGTTGCGAAAGGATATCCGTTTTCAGAAGAGGAACATCATCGCGACGAAAGTGCCACTGACCGACGCGGAGGCGCAGAAGTTCTGGCCTGTATACGACGAATACACAGCCGAACTGGTGGAGATTAACAAGGACAAATACGCCCTGATCAAGGAATACACGCAGAGCTACGACACGATGACCGACGAGCAAGCCGACGACTGGGCAACGCGTGTGCTGAAACTGGATGCAGATGTGGCGGCGCTGCGGCAGAAGTACTGGCCGAGCTTTCGCAAAGTGCTTCCGGCAAGGAAGGCGGCGCTGTTCGAGCAAGTGGAACGGAGGACGCAGATGGTGATCGATGTCCAGCTGGCGTCGCAGTTTCCGCTGGCGCATCCGAAGTAGTTCGATGACCAAGTGGGGACAAAGCGGCTAAAACCGAAGCCTTGGTTTCGACGCGCCGGATTAGTGCCTATACCAGGCACCAGGTAAGGGTTGCGAGCGCCGTACAGGCGGCGCCCGCAACCACGATCGCGGCGCCGTTCGTCTGTCAGCGGCCTGGAGGTGGGTTTTCATCGCGATCTCCAGGACATGGTCGCTCAGCGGCAGGGTAGCTGGATGTGACGAAAATCACGTTTGGGGCAAGAATTCCAAGGTTCAGCCGACGGGCGGCTTAAGCTGCAGATGTGCGGGCAACACCCTCAAAGGGCAGAAAGAGGGTGAATACGGTTCCGTGGCGGCCGGGGTTTTGAGAACTGCGGACGCGCAAGGCACCCTGATAACGCTGGACGATTTCGTGGCTCACCCAGAGGCCGAGACCGGTTCCGGCGAGGCCCTTGGTGGAGAAGAAAGGCTCGAAGATCTTCCTGAGGTTGTCGCGGCGGATGCCTATGCCGGTGTCGGCGACAGTGACGATGAGGCCTCTGCGGCGGGTGGGCCAGTGCGTCCCTTCGCGGCTGCGAATGAGGACGCGTCCGCCGTCGCTCATGGCGTCGATGGCGTTCCCGATCAGGTTGTTGAGCACCTGCCGGATCTCGCCCTCAAAACAGTTGAGCGGGGCCGTGGTGCGGAGACGCAGCTGCACATCTACACGCGAGTTGACGATGCGGCGGCGATGGATGGCCAGCACGCTCTCAATAAGGTCTTCGCAGGGGACTTTCTTGGGGTTGGTCGACCTGCGGTAAAAACGCAGGGTCTGGTTAGTGATGGCGGAGACCCGGTTCAACTCGAGTTCGGCAATGTGGAGATACTTGTTAAGCTCGTCGCGGTTTGTGGTGTTGATCGCGAGGTACAGAAGATTGGCCACGGATTCGAGCGGATTGTTGATCTCGTGGGCGATGGAAGCGGCGAGCCTGCCGACATCGGCTAGCTTCTCGCTCTCCTTGAGCGCTGACTCGGTTCGCTTGACGAATGTGACGTCGCGAAAGAAGACGACAATGCCGTCTTTCGTGGGCCGAGCGTACACATGGACCCAGATATTCAGAGGCTCCGGGTAGTAGGCCTCGAACTCACCGGCTACACCCTCGTTCATGGCGCGGCGGTAGTACTTCTCAAAGGGAGAGTTCTCGTAGATCAGGTGCGGGAAGGTCTCCCACATGTTGAGGCCGACCACATCTCCGCTGGGGGCGACGATTTCCCTGGCGCGGGGATTCAGGTAGGTCATCCGCCATTCTCGATCAATGCTGACGATGGCGTCGGTGGTGACTTCGAGCACCTGATGAAGCTGCTCGGAGAGGACGTTGCGGTCACGCCTGGCGAGGACTTCTTCAGTGACGTCGTGGCAAATGTTGAGAATGCCGCAAGGGTCTCCGGCGGGCCCGTAGACAGGGCTGGAACTGTAGGTCCAGTAGGCATCCTGCAACATGCCGCGGCGGTAGACGGGAATGAGCACATCTTCCTGACAGGTTGACTCGCCGCGAAAGAGAGCAGCTTCGAGCTGGGGCTTGACGATGTGCCAGGCCTCCTTCCAGCATTCGGAGGCGGGCTGTCCGAGCGACTGCGGGTGTTTGTCGGCAAGAATGGACAGGTAGGCGTCATTGTAGATCTGAGTCATCCGCCCTCCCCAGAAGATGGCGGCGGGAAACCGGCTGGTGAGGACAATGTTGACGGCGCAAAGGAGAGTCTCCGGCCAGGTATCGATAGGACCGAGCGGGGTTTCCCCCCATCTGTATTCGCGGACAAGCGTCGGCATCTCGCCGACGCCGTGGATTGCCTTGCCGGGCAATTCGGGACCTTTGCCGCTACGTACTATGGGTGTGCCCTTCGAGTTCATCGCTCCTACAAAGATTGCAAAGGTTCAGATGGGCAAAGAGTTTCGACGAGACTCTGGGCTTCGGTCGCACGATCGGGACAAGTGCGCGACCGCGCCAACGACCGGGCGGTCGAACTGGGCCGCGATACAGAGAAGGCATTGCAGATGAGATTGCGGTGAGGCGGCAAAAAGGTTGTGCGGAGGGGGCGCAGTTTTTCATCTAGTTGAAATTTTGTAACCATGCTTGTCCGAGACGAGATACGGACGATGCGGGGGGGGCGAAAGCGGGCGGCTCCTCGGAGGGTCAGGAAGCGCGGCGTTTTGTGGTACCTTGAGAAAGGTGAGAGCTCGTAGCTCAGTTGGTAGAGCATCGCCCTTTTAAGGCGTGGGTCCTGGGTTCGAGCCCCAGCGAGCTCACCACTGCATCAACAACTTACGGCACTATCAAACAACTTACTGCACTTTCATAAGAACGTGGGTCCAGTTCGGGATCCCAATAGCGACGCCTGCAGATGCAAGTTGTTTAAGCGCCGAATTTGCGGCCCTGGACGAGACTCATTGGACTTCCAAAGAGTCTTCGAGGCAGAACATCACAGATTTTTCTCCTCCGCGTACCGCTTCAACGACATGACTTCGCACGCGTACTGAAAGCGATGGCTCGAAGGAATCGAGAGCCGACTCCAAAGTCTCATAGGACGCGTGTCGGATATGAGTTCCCGAAGCAACAGTGATCTCATACCGGGTGACCGTGCCTTCAGTGATTGGTTTGATTGTGACTTCGTGACTGGGCATGTCGCTCCTTTCAGGGCTGTGAGCGATGTCCTGCTGGCCACAGAGGTCTGAGTCCCGCGATTAGCGCCTAAGCGGCTTTTCGTCTGCAATGAGCCAGTATCGCTTCTCGAACGTCAGCGAGGATTTTGTCAGCCGTGTGCAGGTAACGTCGAGAATCGTTGGTGTCAGGACCGCTGCGGATAGCTAAATAGACAAGATTGGTTAGCTCTTCAATTGGGATTGACAGGTCCTCACAAAACTGTGTGAGGGCATCTTGTGGAAACCACCCGTCCATCGAATGGCCGCTCATGGATACTTGGATGCCTATTTGCGCCATCGCATTCAGGGAGTTCGAGCTTGTGACGGCACTCCTGGAGCAGCCAACCCACAACTTGCCATGTCAGCGAATGAAGCATGCCACATAAGACGCGAGCAGCAACTGATCCGCGAAACCCCCAAAAAAGCGGGAGCCTAAATTGTGACCGATCAGCCAGAAGTCTTCCGGTGACGGGAGATGTGCAAAGGGTTTTCGCAAGCGTGTCGAGCCTCATAGAACAACAGGTCCGACTCATCTTGCGATGTGGCGACTGTATGGAAACAGCGGAGGCAAATCGAATCTATCGTTCCGTTCAGATGGATACGACGCGCAAATTCCGCCGTGCCTGAAGGTGTGCTGTTACGGGGCATGGCCGATTTCTCTTCTACATCTATAGCCCCAAGCCAAGACTGGATAAATCCACCAAAAGTGTAATTGCGACTGATATCTATTGGTCCAGTGCGTCCGAACTCCCTGCGCCCATTAAATCGAGCGCATACCTATGCACCTGCGCCCGAAAGACCTGCTCAGTCGTGATCAGGCCAAGGGGTCAGTGAAATGGGGGGCGGGTCCCGAATCCACACCTCCCAAACGTCCTTATGTGGAGGCTCGGAGATCAGGATTTAATTTGTACACTGAGCGCCAACATCCCCAGGCGGGTAAATTCTCCCGTGTCGAATCCGGGTCCGCACAAAGGTCTAATGCGCTGGTCTAAGCGGGGAAGGAGCTTGTCGGCTTCTCGCTGCTTCGCAGATAACGATTTCTCGAGGATAAGTTGTGCTTTTGCAGCGGATTTCGCGCACGTTGCGACCCGGATCCTAGATACCGGGGTAGATATAGGGCATAATATGACACGTATGTTGGGATAACTATTGAGTTATTTTCATTCGATATGGCTACCTCTCGCGTCGCAGTTATAGGTCACAAGGTTCTGCTTGTTTCGAGGTACGAGGAGAAGCGTCGAGTCTCGGGTCATTGCGAGTCCTTTGAGCGCGCGGGTTATCGAGTATCTCAGAGTTACAGCTTGGGAAATGCGATGTGCGTGGCGGTAAACACACGCCCCAATCTCATTGTTCTGGAGCGCTCTATCTCGGAACGTGAACAGATAGCTTTCATCGATTGTCTGCATGAGAGCTATCCAGATATCCATGTACTGTGCCTCGGGCCAGGACACTTCTCGACACAGGATTTGCTTTCAGAATGCAAGTCGATTCTGGCGGGACATCCGGGCGGCGAGAAGGTCCATACGGTCAGGCCCGCTGAAGCACAAATATCAACCAGATCTGACGCTTTATCTTCCCCGCCCCCTTCCGTGGGAAGTAACCATACTTAATTCGAAGATTGATTCTCAGGATCGATGGCCGGAACGATCCGGTTCCCAGCCAGGATGAAGACTCGCGCCCTCGGCGCGATATGACGCTAACGGCCCCGACATCGGACGGCGGAGAATAGGTGGTCTCCCCCCAGAAAGTTGAGGCCTAAAATGGCGTCTTCCCCCAGTGCCGAGTTCTCGATCCGGCGAAACCCGGACGGTAGTCTCGATGCAATATGCCTCAAGTGCTTTTTGACCGCCGGGACTACGTTTCGTGAGTCCGAACTGCCGGCGATTGAAGAAAGGCACGAATGCGATCCATCGATGGTGATGGATGGCCACCAGCCCTGCTGGTCTTGTTGAAGCTGTACCCGTCTGGGACCGGCCAATCAGGCGATCTTCTCGATCACCGCTTCGGGCCGCTGCGCGTACTCAGCCCAGGATCCGTCATAAAGACTGACAAACTTTCCCCCGGCGACTTCAAGGCCGAGAGCGATGACAGCCGCGGTGACACCAGAACCGCACGTGGTAGTGACAGGCTGCTCGAGGTTCACACCTTTGGCTGCGAAGTATTCGCGGAGCTTCTCGGCGGATTTCAACCTGCCATCCTCGGTCAGTTCGGTAAACGGAGTATTGATTGCGCCAGGCATGTGCCCTGCGCTTATGCCGGGGCGGGGTTCCGGTGAGGCACCGGTGAAGCGGCCTGAGGAGCGGGCGTCGAGTATCTGTGCCCGGCGGGCGGTGAGCTCCTCCCGAAGCTGGGTAAAGTCGCGGACCGCGTCGGCGTTGAAGGAGGCGTGGAACTGGGATTGTTCCCTGCTCACGGGGCCCGACCCGGTGGGCAAGCCGGCGGTGGTCCACGCAGCGAGGCCGCCGTCAAGGACGTGAACATCGCGCGCGCCGAAGGTGCGAAGCATCCACCAGGCGCGGGGCGCGGAGAAAACCCCCTGCTGCTCGTAAACGACGATGATCATGCGGTCGCCGACGCCAAGGGAAGACATGGCCTGAGAAAAAGCTTCGGGCGAGGGGAGCATGTGGGGGAGCGAAGTCGAGTGGTCGGAGAGCTCGTCGATGTCGAAGAAGAGGGCGCCCGGGATGTGACTGTCGAGGTAGCGGGCACGCGTGTCAGGCGGAAGGGCGACGCCGACGGGCGGTAGCGTCGCGTCGAGGACGACGACGTTGCGATCGCCGAGGCGCTCGGCGAGCCAGGCGGGAGTGACAAGAGGATTCATGGCTTCATTGTCGCGCGTTGCGGGGTGCGTGTCTCGGGGAGCAAGACGCGCGCCAGATCAGCGGCGCGTGAAGTGGATGGGCGAGAGCGAGCGCAAGCGCTCGGCAGCGGACTCAGCGGTAATGTCGCGCTGCGGCATGCCGAGCATTTCGAATCCAACCATGAATTTGCGGACTGTCGCCGAACGCAGCAGCGGCGGGTAGAAGTGCGCGTGGAAGTGCCACTCGGGGTGCGGCTCTCCGTCGCACGGAGTCTGGTGGAAGCCCATGGTGTAGGGAAAACTGGTTTCGAAGAGGTTGTCGTAGCGAGTTGTTGTCTGCTGGAGGACGTCGGCGAGTGAGGTCTTCTCACGATCGCCGAATTCGGAGAGTGAGCCGATGTGGTGCTTCGACAGGACAAGGGTTTCGAAGGGCCAGACGGCCCACCACGGGACGACGACGAGGAAGTCGTCGTTCTCGCAGACGATGCGGATCCGGGCTTTGGATTCGACCTGTAGGTAGTCGCAGAGGAGGCAGGAGTTTTTGTCGGCGAGGTATGCCTTGAGGGATTCCGTTTCCTGAGCGGGCTCGTCGGGGATGTGCTCGGTGGCCCAGATCTGGCCGTGGGGATGGGGGTTGCTGGCGCCCATCATGGCACCGCGGTTCTCGAAGATCTGCACGTAATGGACCTCGGGCTGGGCGCAGAGCTCCGTGTATTGCTGCGTCCAGGCGTTGACGACGAGGCGCACGGCGGCGAGTTCCATGCGCGGGATGGTGAGGCTGTGATCGGGATGAAAGCAGAGAACACGACAGCGTCCGCGCTCCTGTTCGGCGTGAAGCAACGGCGAGGTGTCGGCGGGTGGGGCGGGCGAGTCGGGAAGCAGGGCGGCGTAGTCGTTGTCGAAAATGAATACGCTTTCATAACGAGACGTGAGATGGCCCCCGGCGCGCTTGTTTCCCGGACACAGGTAGCACTCGGGATCGTAGTGGACGTTGGAGAATCCCGAGGATTGATTGACTTCTCCCTGCCAGGGCCGCTGAGTGCGGTGGGGCGAGATGAGAACCCACTGGCGGCGCAGCGGGTTGTAACGGCGATGCGGGAACTGGGATGCGACTTGCATTTCAGATGAAGACACGTGCTTCCTTTCAGGCCGTAGGCTTGAGCGGCGGCGGCGCGACGGCGAGATATTGCTGGGCAAAGCGCTCGGCGTAGTCCTCAAGCAGGAGGCGCACGCGCTCCGGCTCAGTAGAACGGACGATAATGCCGGCGTGGTGATGCTTCTTCATGCGATAGACGATTTCTGGAGCGTCGAACATGGAGGTGTCGGGCTCGGTGGTTTTGGCCAGGCAGAGAACGCTGCCGGCGTGCTCTTCGCGTGTGGGCGGGA
>Ga0335074_10004579_pt1 | contig 19054 bp, 18 predicted proteins | sample Lox_Sample_23_FD_206715 | JGI IMG/M metagenome (GOLD analysis project Ga0335074, IMG submission 206715) | Soil microbial communities from Loxahatchee National Wildlife Refuge, Florida, United States - Lox_Sample_2.3 | ecosystem: Environmental > Terrestrial > Soil > Wetlands | place: USA... | reverse complement strand
CGCCGGAGGACATCGTAATGATCTTGCCGGGCCGCTTGCCGGCCACCATGCTTCGCGCCGCCGCCTGGCAGGTGAGAAACGTGCCGCGCATATTGATCTCGATCACGCGGTCCCATTCCGCGACGTCCAGGTCGAGCACGGCGCGCGTCGGAAACACGCCGGCGTTGGCCACCGCGATGTCAACCGGGCCGAGAGCTTGCTCTGTCGCCGCGAAAAAGCTTTGCACCGATGCTGCGTCCCGCACATCGACGACGGCGGCGAAGGTCCGCTCTCCGCCCAGATCGGCCGCCACGCGATCCACCGCGTCCTGCCGCAGATCGCCCAATGCCACTTTCGCTCCTGCCGCGTGGAAGGTCTCGGCCAGGCCCAGACCGATGCGGCCGCTGGCGCCGGTGATGAGAACGACTTTTCCCTCGAATGTTTCCGCCATGAGCAACTCCTCTTCGGCTGAAAGCGCTATGTCGCGCGGTCTCGTGCCGCACCGAAATTTCGTTATTTTATCGGATCGTATCCGGGCTTCTTATAAAGTCGGTCGGCATTGCCGATGATATCCGGCTTGTAGACTTTCTCCGTCCAGTCCTGCGCCGCGATATCCTCGATGCAGACCGACACGGCGTCCTCCGCACAGTTCGCCGTGGCCATCACGGCCTTGGTCACTTCGTTCGCAATCCTCGCTTTCTGCTGCTCGGACCTGCCGGATTGCAGTTTGACGATCACGTGTGGCATTGCTTGCGTCCTTCCGTTCGAACCGGCGTTGGGAAATCCCCCGCGGTCAGATCTCCGCCCGCTGGCGATCAGGCACGAACGCCGGATCGAGCACGCGAATCGTGTCGCACCGCGTGATGCCCATGTCGGCGAACTCGCGGTCGGACATCGCCGCCATCTCGCTGGCCGCCATGCGCCGCGCCCGTGCCGCCTGCACGCGGGCGCCGACGAAAGTGGCCACGCGGGTGCCGACGAAAGCCACCAGGCGGGTCAACACGGCGCGGCGCCGCGCCGGAAGCTGCGGTTCGTAGTCGGCATCATCCCACGTCGCGTGGTATGATAACATGTTCGGTAGCTCAAAGCGCAGGCTCTGCCTGGAGGTTTGCGCTGTCATGGGTGTCGAGGCTCCTTTGCCCGATGGCGTATGGAAGACGCTTGCGGTTCCGGTTCAAACTTCCTGCCGCGTGGGCCGGAACAGAATTTCGTTGATATCGACGTCGTCCGGCTGGCTGATGGCGAAGGCAACCGCACGCGCGAACGAATCGGCGGGGATCGCTTGTTCCGCATAGAACTTGCGCACCCGCGCCCCGGCGTCCGGATCGCTCACGCTGTCGGGCAGTTCCGTTGCCACCGCGCCGGGCGAAATGATCGTGGTGCGGATGTTGTACGGCTTCACCTCCTGGCGCAGACCCTCAGACAAAGCGCGCACGCCGAACTTGGTCGCCGCATAGACCGCAGTGCCGGGCCCCACCTTGTGGCCGGCCACCGAAGAGACGTTGATGAAATGCCCGGATTTCTGCCGCTGCATGGTGGGCAGCGCCGCGGCGATCCCGTACAGCGTGCCTTTCAGGTTCACGTCGATCGTACGGTCCCACTCGTCGATCCGCAGCCGCTCCAGCCGCGATTGCGGCATCAGCCCGGCGTTGTTGATCATCACGTCGATGCGCCCGAACGCCTCCACCGCGGCGTCCACCAGCCGCTGTACCTGGGTGTGGTCGGTGACATCGGTTGTCACGGCGATCGCCTTGCCGCCGGCGGCGGTGAGTTCGCGCGCCAGTGCGTCGATGCGGTCCTGCCGCCGCGCACCCAGCGCGACGGGCGCGCCCTGCGCTGCAAGCAGCCGCGCCGCCGCCTCGCCCAGCCCGCTGCTGGCGCCGGTGATGACGATCACCTTGCCTTGAATATTCTCGTTCATGTCAGACACTCCTGTTGCGGCGACCGCTGCTTACCGATCCACCATGGCTTGCAGGAACGCCGGATAGCGCTCGCCCTGCACGGTGATGTTCGACAGCGCGTCGTCGATTTCCCACAGATCGTCCGGAGTCAGGGCGACAGACGCCGCGCCGACATTCTCCTCCAGGCGATGCGGCTTCGTGGTGCCGGGGATCGGCACGATCCACGGCTTCTGCGCCAGCAACCAACCCAGCGCGATCTGCGCCGGCGACGCCTGTTTGCTTGCCGCGACCTTCTTCAGCACATCCACCAGGCGCAGATTTTCCGACCGTGCCTGCGATGCGAAGCGCGGCACCATGTTGCGGAGATCCTTGCTGTCGAAAACTGTGCCCGCGTCGATCGCACCCGTGAGAAAACCCTTCCCCAGCGGGCTGAACGGAACGAAGCCGATGCCGAGTTCCTCAAGCGTCGGCAGGATCGCGTCCTCCGGCTCCCGCCACCACAGCGAATACTCGCTTTGCAATGCGGCCACTGGCTGCACCGCGTGCGCCCGGCGGATGGTCTGCACGCCGGCTTCCGACAGGCCGAAATGCCCGACCTTGCCTTGCTGGATCAGGTCCTTGACGGCGCCTGCCACATCCTCGATCGGCACCGCGGGATCGACGCGATGCTGATAGAACAGGTCGATGCGATCGGTCCGCAGGCGCTTCAGCGACGCCTCGGCAACCTGCCTGATATGGTCCGGACGGCTGTCCACGCCCAGCCCCGTGATATCGCGGCCGAATGAGTGACCGAACTTCGTAGCGATCACCACCTGGTCGCGGAACGGGGCGAGGGCTTCGCCCACGATTTCCTCGTTCTTGTAAGGACCATAGGCCTCGGCGGTGTCGAAGAACGTGACGCCCTGCTCCACCGCCGCCCGGATCAGCCCGATCGCTTCCTGTCTGGCGGTAGGCAAGCCGTAGCTGGAGGTCAGCCCCATGCAGCCGAGGCCGATGGCCGAGACTTCCAGGCCATGGCTGCCGAGTTTCCGCCTCTGCATCGCGTGTGCTCCTGTCAGTGGGTCAATGCGGTAACCGTGCCAATCAGGCGCGGTATTGCGCGTCGGTGACCTTTTCCATCCAGTCCACGACGTTCCCGTTCAGCGCCTCCTGAAGCGCGATATGCGTCATGCCCGTGGTTGCCGTGGCGCCGTGCCAGTGCTTCTCGCCTGGTTCGAACCAGACCACGTCACCGGGCCGGATGACCTCGACCGGCCCACCCTCGCGCTGCACCCAGCCGCATCCTGCGGTGACGATCAGCGTCTGACCCAGCGGGTGCGTGTGCCACGCGGTCCGCGCGCCGGGTTCGAACGTGACGCAGGCGCCGCGAACGCGCGCCGGCTCAGGCGCCTGGAACAGCGGGTCGATTCGCACCGAACCGGTGAAGTAATCCGCAGGTCCCTTGCCGGATGGCTGCGAGCCGTTTCGCTTGATGTCCATGGTTGGGTCGCTCCGTGTTGTTGAGAGAGTCGGCGTCAGGTCGCTGGTGCCGACGGGTCAGCGCGGTTCCAGCCGCAGCGTTGTTGGCAGGGTTTCCGCGCGCACCATCTCCTGCGCGTGGCTGCTGCGGCGGTACTTCCGCAGGATTTCGCGGCTGGCGCGCTCGATCGAGGCGTCGTCGCCGGCGGGGATTGCCTGAACCGCCAGCCGGCGGCCGGCAAACTCCAGCGTAGCGGGACCGCCCGCCGCGAGGTCCTTGTACCAGCGTCCTCTGGTGCCCAGCCACGAGCGCACGAAGACGTCGCCGCCCTCGACCACCACCCAGATGATGACCGCGCTGCTCGGGTGACGGTCGGTCCGGATCCTGGGCTCCTGCACATCATCCAGTGCGCGCAGGGTATCCGCATCGAATGTCGCCATTGCCTGATCTCCCACTGCGTGTTGCATCTGTCGCCCTGTGCGGCGGATCGAACGCCGCGAGTTCCGCGACGACACATTAGACCTCCGGGGCTATCCGTTTAGATGCTATGATCCGCGTACTCTTATGAACCAGGTTCATGAATGCCGCGCGAAAACCTGAATGATCTTCTCGCCTTCCTCGCGGTCGCCAAGGAGCGCAGCTTCACCCGGGCGGCAGCGCAGCTTGGCGTTTCGCAGTCCGCCCTCAGCCATACGGTCCGCGGCCTCGAGGAGCGGCTTGGGCTGCGGCTGCTGACCCGCACCACCCGCAGCGTGGCGCCGACCGAGGCGGGAGAACGGCTGCTGCGCACCGCCGGTCCACGCCTCGACGAGATCGAGACGGAGATGGCCGCGTTGAGCGAACTGCGCGACAAGCCGTCCGGCACGATCCGGATCACCGCGCATGACCACGCGGTTCGGGCCGTGCTGTGGCCCGGGCTGGAGAAGCTTTTGCCCGACTACCCGGACATCAAGGTGGAGATCGTCATTGATTACGGCCTGACCGATATCGTCGCCGAGCGTTTCGATGCCGGCGTTCGTACCGGAGAAATGGTGGCGAAGGACATGATCGCCGTGCGCATCGGGCCCGACATGCGCTCGGCGGTGGTCGGCGCGCCGTCGTATTTCGCCAGTCGCGCGCGACCGAAGACGCCGCAGGACCTGACGGCGCATGCCTGCATCAATCTGCGTCTGCCGACGCATGGCGGCCTCTATGCCTGGGAATTCGAGAAAGGCGGGCGCGAGATCAGGGTGCGGGTCGAGGGGCAGCTCGTGTTCAACGGCACCGCCCCAATGCTCGACGCGGCGCTGGCCGGATTCGGCCTGGCCTATGTGCCGGAGGACGCGGTGCAAACGCATATCGCCGATGGGCGTCTCATCCGCGTACTGGCCGATTGGTGCCCGCCCTACCCGGGCTACCATCTCTACTACCCGAGCCGGCGCCAACCGACGCCGGCCTTCGCGTTGCTGGTCAACGCACTGCGGTACCGGCGCTGAGGCAGGGTCAGCCCCCTGGAGCGGGTCTGGAGTACCCCACCGTCGCGGTGCTGGAGCAACTCGCCGGGGCCCTCAGGGCCGACATCGCCGAGTTCTTCGCGCGGCCGAAACCGGGCGAGAGGCCGCCCGCGACCCTGCCGACCGGCCGGAAGCGGCCGCCGGCCGGCGTGATTCGGCCGGGTAGCGGCGGGCGGTCGCGGCCACCGGTCCCACGCGGCGACCGCGGGCACGCGCGGGCAATTTCGGGGGAAGAGCGTGGGACGGCCCGCGGCGCGCCGCGCGGTCAGAGCCGAAAAGACTTGGGGGACATGGTGGGCCCGCAGGGATTCGAACCCTGGACCCCAAGATTAAAAGTCTCGTGCTCTACCAACTGAGCTACAGGCCCACGCAACGCCATACGCGCCCGAGAGTGCGTCGCCCCCTCAGGCACCGCGGTCTTCTGCCTCCCCCAACCGCGCTTGTCCAGACCGGGCGGCCGGCGCATCCGGGCAACAGGGTGCCCCAGCAGGTGACAACCCCGAGACACCCGACATGGCCCAGGCAGCGCCAACGCAACCGAGTACCTGGGTCACACCCCTCGCCCGACGGGCGTCAGGCGGACGGAGTCGTCACGTCGCCGCGGGCGCCCAAGCGGCGCGCTTCCAGCACCTGCCACAGCAGCAGGATCGGCACGCCAACGGCCAGATCGCGCGCGCGCCGGATCAGCGACACGCCCAGCGACAGTTCCGGCGGCACGCCGAAAATGGCACCCAACCCCACATACCCAGCCTCCTGCACGCCGGCATTCACCGGCACCAGGAAAGCCAGAGCGGCGGCTCCGGCCAGCAGCGCCTCGATCGCCAGTGCGTCGTCGAAGTCGATCGGCACGCCGATCAGGCGGAAGGCGATCCAGCCGGCGACGCCGGTGCCCATCCACCCCAGCAGATGCACCGCGAACCCCACCCCCAACCGCAGCGTGTGGCCGTAGATCAACCCGAACTCCGCCTGCACCACGTCCAGCCGGTCCTTGGCATCGCGAAACCAGCGGCCGGCGATCCGCTTGCCGATCCGTGCGAACAGCGGCGCGGCACCCTGTTGCAGCCAGGCAAACGCGAAGGTGGCGCAAACGGCCAGGCCGAGGCACACCTCGACCGGCACCGCCAGATCGGACCGCGGCGCGCGCGCCAGCAGAATCCCCAGTCCGATCGCGACGAAGGCAAGCTCGGCCAGGAACTCGGCGGTCACGTCCACCACGGTGGACGCGGTGGCGACCGGCCAGGCAATACCATGCAGGGTCACCGCACGGGCGCCGAAGATGAACCCGCCCACCTGGGAGAAGGGCAGGACGTTGGCCGCGCAATCCCTTACCATGCGCCCCCACACCGGCACCCAAAGCCGGCGGCGCAGCCTTTCCGTGGGCAAAATGACATTCCACGCCAGCCCAAGCACGCCGAACAGCGCCATCTGCCAGGCGATAATGAGGGCGAAACCGCCCCAGCCGGCGGATTCCACCGCCGCGACGACACCGTCGAAGCCGAACCAGGCAACCAGGCCGATCGAAACAACGATGCCGATAACCGCGAGGAGAAAGGAAAGCTTGCGCACCGGATAATCCAGCAAATGAGGGGGCTTCCTGCCTGCGCCGCGGCGCAAGGGCAAGAGGCGAACGGGATCGGCGAACCATGCCGGGTTTCACCATCGTTCACCCGGTATGCAGATGGTGTGCGAACCAATTCCCGTGCATCTCATGACATGATCGGGGATGACAGAGCCGCCCGGGACGCCTATCTCGCGCCCGCACAACAGACGAGAAGGGCGGGATTTGGTTCGAAACGTCATCGCCTGTGCGGCGGCAGCTTCTGTGGCAATCCTAGCCGGCTGCGGCCCAAACTATTCCCCCAATACCTACGATGCGGCCGCGGTCCAGCAAGCGAACAAGGTAACGCAGGGCGAGGTCGTCGGCGTCCGCAAGGTGGGGGTCAGCGCCGATACCACGCTCGGCACCGTGACCGGCGCGGCGGCTGGCGGCATTGCCGGCTCGCAGGTGGCCGCCAGCGGGCCGATCACGGCACTGTCCACGCTGGGGGGCACCGTCGTGGGCGGCCTGGTCGGCAGCGGCGTGCAACACGTCCAGGGCGACACGACAGCGTATGAATATATTGTGCGGCAGAACGATAACACTCTGGTCTCGGTGACGCAGCGCGACACCGTGCCGCTGGCCGTCGGCGAGAAAGTGCTGGTGATCGCCGGCAAGCAGGCCCGGGTGGTGCCGGATTACACCGTAGCTTCGCCCGGGCTGCCGACGGCGGCGCCCAAGACCGCCGCGAAAACGCCGGGCGCGCCCGGGCCGGCGGGCCCGGTGCCCCTGGTCCCACCGGTGGTCCCGCCGGGTGCGCATGCCGGCGCGGCGGCGGCACCTGCCACAGCCGCAGCCTCCTCCGGCAGCCCCGGCGCAGGGCCGGGCGCCGGTGCACCGGCGGGGGCAAGCGCCGCATCGTCCTCGCCCGCAGCCACACCGCCGGTCGAGACAGCGCCGAACCCGTCCGCGGTCGTGCCGGCGCTGACCGGTGGGGCCACGGCCGCCGGATCTCCCGTTGTGGCCGCGCCCTCTGCTTCATCCGGCACTGGCAAGGCCGCGGGCGCAACCGGGACGCCAACCACGTTGGACGGCTCCGCAACCACGCCGGCGACGCCCTCCTCGCCGTCCGCCGTGTCGAACGCCGCGGCTTCGCTGGGCCTGCCAGCCATTCCGCCTGGCCTGCCCTCGCCCGTGACTCCACCCGACAGCAGCTCCCCCGCCACGACGGCCACTCCGAACGCAAGCAAGCCCTGATGCGAGGTCTCCCCCTTCCCTTGCGGAAAGGGGGTTGGGGGCAGAGGTCGAAATGTGGGACGCTTTCCGCCAGCGGCAGTTCCCCCCAGGCGCGGGCCAGCTCCCAGCCGGAGGCAGCTCAACCTTGGTAAAGGATCACGTAGCGTGAAGTTCAGTTTGATCGTGCGCGGCCAACACCCGCCAGGCGACACCGCGGGCCATCTGCGCGACGACCTGGAGCTGGTGCGTTGCGCCGCACGCCTCGGCTTCGACGGCATCGTGAAAGGCTCGCATTTCAGCGCGGCTCCGTTTGAATCGGTGCAGCAGATTCCGTTCCTGTCCTACTGCGCCGCAATCGCGCCGAGGCTGCGCATCATCCTCGGCCTAGTGCTGGTGCCGCTGCACAAGCCGCTGGAGCTGGCGGAGCAATTGGCGACGCTGGATTTGCTGAGTGGAGGAAAACTCGTGTTCGGCGCCGGCATCGGTTACCGCGATGTCGAGTTCAAGGCATTCGGCGTCCCGCGCGGTGCGCTGGGCACCCGGTTCGAGCAAACGCTGACCGCAATCCGCCGCCTGTGGACCGAGGACTCCGTCAGCATGGCCGGCGCGGGGTGGGAACTGGATGACGCGTCCTGCCCGGTGAAGCCGCTGCAGAAGCCCATGCCGCCGATCTGGATCGGCGCCAACGCCGATGTGGCGATACGGCGCGCGGCAAGGCTGGGCGATTGCTGGTACATCAACCCGCACAACACGCTGGCGACGATCGAGCGGCAGATGGACGTTTACAAGCGCGCGCTGGAGGAAGCCGGCCGGCCATTCCCCGCCGAAGTGCCGATGCGGCGGGAGGTGTTCGTGGCGCCCACCCGGGCCGAGGCGATCCGCCGCGCGCAGCCCTACCTCGAGGAAAAATACAAGGCCTATCGCGCCTGGGGACAGGACAAGGTGATGCCGGAGGGCGACGATTTCGACCATGAATTCCAGGAGTTGCTGGAGGACCGGTTCCTGCTCGGCTCGCCCGCGGAAGTGGCGGAGCAATTGGTGCGGCTGAACCAGCGGCTGGGGGTGAACCACCTGGTCGCGTCGGTGCACTGGCCGGGGATGCCGAACTCTCTCGCGCTGGAGCAATTACATCTGCTGGCGGAGGAAGTGCGGCCGCTGGTGGGGGGTGGGTGAGATCGCGGCTGGCCAACGAATAGAGACGGCCATGCTCCCGGGGCGGCGCACACTAAGGCAGCGTCGGCAAATAAGTGCGTCAGCACGCCGACAAAGCTGCCGCTCAAAGCAAAAGCTTAGGGCTTGTTCGACCGTGCATTCCGATTCGTTTATTTTCGAACAAGCCCTAACTCATGCTATCATCCGCCCGTCCCGAGGCAAGCTCATGGGAGTCAAGGTGACCGACGATCCGGTTTTGCGCCGCTACCGTGCAGCGCTCGACGCGATGTATGCATCCGACGGCTCGCCTAGCACCTTCTCGAAGTAGGCGACGAACTGCCGAGCGTTCTCAAGCGCTGCTGCTCTCGCGACGGCGGCATCATAGAAGACCGGTGCCAAGCATTGCCTGCGCCTCGGCGAGCAATTTTTGGGCCTTGTCCAGGAACAGCCGCGTTTCGGGGGTCACAGCGGCACGCCATCGCGGCGGATTTCACGCATGCCCTCTGGCGAACTGCCCGCCGCCGGATTCGAACCGGCACGCCTTTCGGCCTCGGATTTTAAGTCCGCTGCGTCTACCATTCCGCCAGGCGGGCACAGACGCCACTTATAGCGACACGGCCGCGGTGTGGCACTGCCGTCCTCGCCAACACCAGCCCCCGGGTGCCGGAAGCCCGCCGCCGGGGCGGCAGGTGCAACATGCCGCCGGTGCCCGATCCCCAAGCGGGCCAGGCGTTTAAGGAGGCCACCGCCATGACCATCCCCGGCCTGACCACGCACCGCAGTGCGTTCGATCCGGCGCAGACGGCCGACCGTCTCGCCGCTGCGATCCAGTCGCGTGGCCTGACCCTGTTCGCCCGGGTTGATCATGCGGCGGGCGCCGCTGCCGTCGGCCTGCCGCTACGTCCGACCGAACTCCTGATGTTCGGCAACGCGAAAGGCGGCACGCCACTGATGCAGGCAGCTCAGACCATTGGCATCGATCTGCCGCTGCGCGCACTGGTCTGGCAGGACGAGGCAGGCACCACCTGGCTCGGCACCAACGATCCCGCCTGGCTGGCGCAGCGCCACGGCATCGGTGCGGCGGCCGACACGACCGTGAACGCCATACGCACGCTGCTGGGCGCGCTCGCCCGCGAGGCCACTGCCACGCCGGCCTGAACGCGCCAGGCACAGGCAGCGCATCCGCCCGGCCAACGAGAGGCGCTGAGCCACCGTGGCGGGCTACCTGTTTCCCCATGGCAGCTTGGGATCCCAGACCCGCGCCTCGCGTGCCACGTCATTGCGAGGCCGGCAGGGCCGAAGCAATCTCCTGCGGGAAGACATACGAACCGTCCGGGCGCCCTGCGCAGCAGATCGTTTCGGCCCTGCGGCCCTCGCAATGACAGGACCCCCTCGCAATGACAGGACCATGGAGCGCAGGCCGTTTCATCCAGACGCGGGTTGGCCTCCAGGCCGGTGGCCAACGTGCAATGACATTGGCCGCATGACCCGCGCTTCTCTGAATGACCCCCGCTTCTCTGATACCGGGCACCTGGATGCCTGCCCGACGTCGCCGGCTACGACGTCCAATGCGCTGGTACCCAGCGCCAGCCCGTCGCGGTCTGCTCCCAGTACCCGGTCTGGAACAGATTGCCGTGGCCGGCGGCGGGGACGTATTCGCCGGGCTGCCAGACATAGCCGTTGCCGTTCCAGTTCCAATGCCCGGGCTGCCACAACAGTTGCTCGCCGGTGACCGGCGGTTTCGGGATCGCCTCCTGCATTGGCGGCGGCACCGGCGGGAACGGCAGTGCGGAGGCGGTGTTGCTCTGGCCAGAGCACCCGGCGAGCAAGGCCACGCCGAACATAGCCGCAACGAACAAGCTCCTGGTCATCTGGCCTCCGCCCCAGCCTCATCCAAATCGCGGCTCACATAGCGCCGTGCCGCCGCGCTTTCCATCCGCCGCCGGATCGTCACCACGGCAGCAGCACGGTGGCCGCCGCCTGCGCCGCGATCCCCTCGCCGCGGCCGGTGAAACCCAGCTTCTCGGTCGTGGTCGCCTTCACCGAGATCCGCCCCGCATCCACCCCCAGCAGCTCCGCCAGCCGGGAACGCATCGCCTCGGCATGCGGCGCGATCTTCGGGCGTTCGCAGATCAAGGTCACGTCGGCATTGGCCAGCACCCCGCCGCGTGCGGCGATGCGGGCGGCAGCGTGGGCCAGGAAGCGGGCGCTGTCCGCATCCTTCCACGCCGCTTCCGACGGCGGAAAATGCCGGCCGATATCGCCCTCGGCCAACGCACCATAGATCGCGTCGCACAGCGCATGGATACCGACATCGGCATCGGAGTGCCCCGCCAGCCCCTTGTCATGCGGCACCGCCACGCCGCACAGCATCAACGGCCGGCCTGCCGCCAGCACATGCACGTCGAAGCCGGTGCCGATGCGAGGGATCAGATGCGCGGTCATCGCTCGCTCCAGGCGCAGAAGGTCCTCGGGATAGGTCAGCTTGATATTGTCCTCCGAGCCGGGGACGATCGCGACCGTGCCCCCGGCGGCTTCCAGCAGCGCGGCATCATCGGTCGCACCCGCGACGCCGGCGCGATGCGCCGCCAGCAGCACCGCGAACCGGAACGCCTGTGGAGTCTGCGCGCGGAACAATCCGTCGCGCGGAACCGTGGCGGCGATCACGCCGGCTTTGACCCGCTTCAGCGTGTCTGCCACCGGCTGTCCGGGAATGGCGCCCGAATGCTCACGCAGCGCCGAGAGCAAGGCCGGAATGGTGCCGGCAGGAATGCAAGGGCGGGCAGCGTCGTGCACCAGCACGACGTCAGGTTCGTAGCCCACAAGGGCCTCGAGCCCCGCCAGGACACTGTCCTGGCGCATCGCGCCCCCAGGCACGGCCTGCAAGTGCTCCAGACCCGACAGCGCCGCGTTGATTGGCTCCGCGTCGCCCACCGGCAGCAGCAGGCTGGCATAGGCGGCAAGGGCCTCCGCCGCGTGCCGGATCACCGGCTTGCCGGCAACGACGAGAAACTGTTTCGGGGTCTCGCCGCCGAAGCGGCTGCCCGAGCCGGCGGCGACGAGAATCGCGGCGATGCGCATGGCCGCGCTCATGGCAGGACGACACGGCAGGCGTCAATCGGGCATATCCCAGCATGTCATTGCCTGGACCGCGAGCGAAGCGTGGTGGGACGAAGCAATCCCGTTCAAAGGCAATCGGGCGAACATAGCAACGGCATCGGCTGCGCCTCGGCTGCCCCATGGCCTGCGGCGACTGCCCGCGGCGCCTGATCGGTGGGTAGTCCAGAAAAGTTTATAGCACCGAGGTCACAGAAAAAACAAAGCCACAGAGGTCACGGAAAGGTATTATTCCAGAATGCTTCATGATGACTGACCATTATTAAAACGTGATATTCTTTGTGATCTCTGTGGCTTTATCTTCTTCTGCGACCTCTGTGTTAAATACTTGCTTGCGAAATCACCCGCCGCACCGGCCGTTGTGTGTATCCCCGTGTCTGCCTGCTCTACCGCCTGCGTGCCAATCGCGCTTGGCCCCGTTCGCCCGATTGCCCCGAAACCCCGCTTGAAGGAAACCTCCCGACTACCCGACACGATCGAGATTGCTGCGCCTCTGCTTCTCGCAATGACATACTGGCTCGCAATGATTAACCTCCCCCAGCTTCCAACCGCGCAGCCTTGGCGCTTTCGATCGCCCGCCATACGCGTTCGGGCGTTGCCGGCATCTCCACATGCCACACGCCCAGCTCCCTCAGAGCGTCGGCAATCGCATTGATCGCCACGGCGAGCGCCGGCGTCGTGCCGCCCTCGCCGCCAGACCGCACGCCAAGCGGATTGGTCGGCGCTGGTACCTCGCTCAGCAACGTGGCGAAGGACGGCAACAGATCGGCACGCGGCAACGCGTAGTCCATGAACGTGGCCGCCAGCATCTGGCCGCCGCCGGCGTCATAATGGGCGTGCTCCCACAAAGCCTGCCCGACACCCTGGGCAATGCCGCCATGCGTCTGCCCCTCGACAATCAGGGGGTTCACCGCGCGGCCGACGTCATCGATGGCCGCGAAACGAACCAGGCTCACCTCCCCCGTCTCGGGATCGACTTCAACTTCACAGACCTGCGTGCCGTAGGGAAAACTCGGCACGCGAATGGTCTCATCGGCAATCGCACCGAGCGCGCCTTGCAACTCGGCCGGCAGGTCCTGCCGCGTCGCCGCCGCACGCGCCACGGCGAAGATGCCGACGTCGCGGTCGGTGCCGGCAACCCGGAATGTGCCGCGCTCGAATTCGATGTCAGCCTCGCCGGCCTCCAGCAGATGCGCCGCGATTCGGCGGCCCTTGTCGATGATTTCGTCCGCGGCCTTGGGCACCACGATGCCGGCCATCTTCATCGACCGTCCGGAATGTGAACCGCCGCCACCTACGACCCGGTCGGTGTCGTGCGCGACGAAGTCGATGCTGTCGAGCGGCACGCCCAGCAACCCGGCCACGACCTGTGCGAAGCTGGTTTCGTGCCCCTGGCCGGAGGACATCGTTCCCATCACCAGCTCGACCCGGTCGCCGGAAACGAAAGCGATCTCGGCGCGCTCGCGCGGATTGCCGCTGGTGATCTCAATGTAGTTGGCGATGCCGAGGCCGCGCCGCTTGCCGCGCCGCAGCGCGTCTGCCTTGCGCGCGGCAAAACCAGTGTAATCGGCAAGTTCCAGCACGCGCTCCATGGCGTCGCGGTAGCGGCCGCTATCGTAGGTCAGGCCGAAGGGGTTGGCGTAGGGTTGCGCCTCGGGCGGGATCATGTTGCGGCGGCGCAACTCGACGGGATCGAAGCCGCATCGCTGCGCCGCGAGGTCGATCAGACGCTCGATGACGAAAATGGCTTCGGGACGGCCGGCGCTGCGATACGGCGTGGTGGGGACGGTGTTGGACAGGACCCCGCGGCCGATGCAATGCGCCGCCGGGATCCGGTACACGCCGGAGAGCAGGCCCATACCCTTGCGCAGCGGCACGAAGGAAACCGTGTGCGCCCCGATATTGCTGGTGTTGACGCTGCGCACAGCCAGGAAATTGCCGTGCCTGTCCAGCGCGAGTTCCGCTTCGGCGACGAGGTCGCGTCCCTGGTAGTCGGTCAGGAACGCTTCGCGGCGCTCGCAGGTCCATTTGACCGGACGGCCAATCCTGCGCGCGGCCCAGGGCAACAGCGCGTATTCGGCGAAGAAGGAATTGCGGGTTCCGAAATTGCCTCCCATGTCCTTGCACGCACAGCGCACCTGCGCCGGGGCCACACCGAGAATGTCCGCAAGCTGCTGCCGTTGCGCAGCGACGCCGAGGCCGGTGCCTGCATACAGCGTGTAAACTCCAGAAGAGGTGTCGAAATCGCCGATCGCGGTGCGTGTTTCCATGGGCACGCCGGTGACACGCTGCACATGTGTGCGGAGGCGGACCACATGGTCCGCGCGCTGGAACGCCGCATCCGTGGCAGCTTTGTCGCCTGCTTCGAGTTCGACGCACAGATTGCCGGGTGCCACGTCCCAGAGCCGGGGCGCATCGGGCTGCATCGCGCCGGACGCGTCCGTGACCGCCGGAGCAGGCTTCCATGCGATGTCAACGAGCTCCGCCGCGTCCTTCGCGCGCGCAAGGCTGTCGGCGACAACGCAGGCCACTGCCTCACCAACGAAGCGTGCCTTGTCGACGGGCATCGGGTAGTGCGGCGCCTCGATCGGCGGCATGCGCAACCGCACGGGAACGTCCGGCGGCGGGAAGACGCAGGGGCCGTGCGGAATCGGCTTGAGTCCATCCGCGATGTAGTCGGCTCCGGTCAGCACCGCCAGGACGCCGGGCGCGCGCATGGCACGGTCGATATCGATGCGAACGATGCGCGCATGCGCGTGCGGCGAGCGCACCAGGACGGCATGGGCGAGGTTCGGCAGCACCAGGTCATCGCCATAGCTGCCGCGACCTTGCAGCAGGCGCCGATCCTCCTTTCTTCGCACCGGTTGGCCGATCCCATTCGGGAGCCCGCCCTGGTCGTCCATGGTGCGTTCGTCCATGGTGCGTTGCCTCCCCGGTGCGCGTTGCGGCGGCCATCCCCGCCGCTGACTGTCCGGCTACTTCAGCCGGTCGGCGATCTTGTCCAGCCCGGCCTGGGCACAGGCCGCGTCCAGGTTGCCGCCCGGCGCGCCGGCGGCACCGATTGCACCGATCACCTCGTCGCCGTGCTTGATCACCACGCCGCCGCCGAAAAGCAGCAAATGCGGGATCTGCGTGAACAGGGCGGCAAAGCCGGGAACGGTCTTGGCGCGCTCCACCAGGGCGAGCGTGTCTGCCTTGAAGGTAGCCGCCGTGTAAGCCTTGTCGTGCGCGCTATCCAGCGTGTGGGCGCCGGCGCGGTCGCCCCGCAACGCAGCCTGGGTCACGCCATCGGCATCCACCAGCACCGCGGTCTCGGCATAGCCCTGCGAGGCGCAATGGCCGGCGGCCGCCGTCACCGCCTCGGCCGCGAGCGCCGCGGGAATCCGGTGCGTCTCGATCAGGCCTTGCGCCTGCGCTGCCGTTGGGGCTGCCAATGGGACAGCAACGACAATGCCCAGAAGCCAGAGCTGGCGGCGCGTACGGGACATGCGAGTTCCTTCCGTTGGCATCGTGCGGTTGTGACGCGGCAAACGATGAACGGCCCGTAATCCCATTGCAATCATCCATTCATCAATGCACGATACCCCAAACTACACACGACGCGGGGGCTGATCCATGAGTTCGAGCCGTATGACGACCTACATCGTCATCGCCATGCTGCTGGGGATCGCCGTCGGCGGCTTGCTCCACAACGAAATCCCCAGCCCGCCGACCGACAAGCTGATCGCCGGCTACCTCTCCTATGGCAGCGTCATCTTCCTGCGGCTGATCAAGATGATCATCGCACCCCTGGTCTTTTCCACGCTGGTGGTCGGCATCGGCCACATGTCGGACGCGGGCGCCGTCGGCCGCGTCGGCGGCAAGGCGATGCTGTGGTTCATCTGCGCCTCCCTCGTCTCGCTCACCCTCGGCCTGATCCTGGTCAATCTGTTCCAGCCCGGCGTCGGCATTCACAAGGCGATCGCCGGCGTCAGCTCCGGCATCGACGCACACGCCATGACGCTGGACGGCTTCGTCAAGCACGTGTTCCCCGATTCCGCGATCCGCCCGATGGTGGACAACGAGATCCTCCAGATCGTCGTGTTCTCGATCTTCTTCGGCGTCGCCTGCACTGCGATGGGAGAGCGCGCGAAGCTGGTGCTGGACGGCATCGAGGGCCTGTCCCACGTCATCCTGCGCGTCACCGGCTACGTGATGAAGCTGGCGCCGCTGGCGGTGTTCTGCGCCATGGCGGCAACCATCACCACCAACGGGCTGGGCATCCTGGTGAACTACGCCAAGTTCATGGGCGAGTTCTACATCGGCCTTGCCCTTCTTTGGGGCCTCCTCATCGTCGTCGGCTTCCTGTTGCTCGGCCCGTCCGTCCAGCGCCTGGTGATGCTGGTGCGGGAGCCATTCCTGCTCGCCTTCTCCACCGCCAGCTCGGAAGCCGCCTATCCGAAGATGCTGGAGCAGCTTGCAAAATTTCCGATCTCCCGCAACATCTCCAGCTTCGTGCTGCCGCTGGGCTATTCCTTCAATCTCGACGGCACCATGATGTACTGCACCTTCGCCAGCATCTTTATCGCCCAGGCCTACGACATTCCCATCACGCTCGGGACGCAGATCGCGATGCTGCTGACGCTGATGCTCACCAGCAAGGGCGTCGCCGGCGTGCCGCGCGCCTCGCTGGTGGTGATCGCGGCGACGCTCAGCCAGTTCAGCCTGCCCGAGGAAGGCCTGCTGCTGATCCTCGGCATCGACACATTCCTGGATATGGGCCGTTCCGCAACCAACGTGATCGGCAATTCGCTGGCCACCGCGGTGGTGGCGAAATGGGAAGGCCAGTTGATCGCCGACCTCGACACACAGGAGATGATCGAGGAAATGGAAGTGGAGCCGGTCACCTGATGCGCCAGTCCCGCCCGCATTTTCGATTGCTTGCGGCGGAGTTGCTGGTTGTCATGGCGCTCGCGGTGACGCTTTTGGTGACGCTGCCGGTGCGGGCCGACGAAGAAGGTCCACTGCTCACCGGCACGCTGAAGACGATCAACGACCGCGGCACCATCCTGATCGGCTATCGCACCACGGCACTGCCGTTCTCATTCCTGAACCAGGCAGGCCAGCCGATCGGTTTTTCCCTCGATCTGTGCCACGGCATCGCCGAGGACGTTGCCCACGCGCTGAACCGAGATCTGCTGGAACCGGATGCGCCGTCGTGGCAGAGCGGCGTGCGCATCGTCTATGTGCCCGTGGCGGCCGATGAACGGCTGCCCAAACTGGTATCCGGTGCCATCGACCTGGAATGCGGCTCCACCACCGACAATACGGCGCGCGAGAAGCTGGTGGCGTTCTCCCCCGTATTTTTCCTGGCGGGCACCAAGCTGATGGTGCCGGTCGATGCGAAGACCTCGTCGTATCGCGACCTCGCGGGCGGCACGATCGTTGCGGGCGCCGGCACCACCAATGCGGAAGCGATCCGCCGGCTCGTCGCACGCATGACGCCGCCGATCAATGTGGTGGATGCACCCGACCTGAACGCTGCCTATGCGATGCTGGAGGCCGGCAAGGCCAATGCCTTCGCCTCCGACGACATCCTGCTGTACGGCTTCATCGCGTCGCATCCGGACGGGCGGCGCTTCCGTATCACTGGCGATTACCTGTCGTTCGAGCCCTACGCGATCGGGCTACGGCGGGATGATCCCGCGTTTGCCGACCTGGTGAAGGCAAGCTTCGCACGGATGGCGGGCGAGGGGACGTTAAGCCGGCTGTACAATCGCTGGCTGGTCGATCGCCTGCCGAACGGTGAAAAACTCGATTTGCCGATGAGCGCGCAACTGGCAGAAATGTACCGGGTGCTCGGCCAGCCGGATTAGGGCGCTTGCGTGCTGACTGGCAGCCCGCGCCCGAACATGTCATTGCGAGGAGCGCAGCGACGACGCAACCTCGTTCGGGAGAAGCCGCCGCACTGTCCGTGTGCGCCCACACGACCGGGGTTGCTTCGTCGCTTGGCGCCTCGCAATGACATGGCGGGAGCCGCGCTGGTTGGGAGGAAACCAATGGAAAGCCAGACCTTCGATTACATCGTGGTCGGCGCGGGCTCGGCCGGGTCGGTCCTCGCCAATCGCCTCAGCGCCAATCCGCAGCACAAGGTGCTGGTGCTGGAAGCCGGCCGCGAGAGCCATCCCTGGTCGCGCGTCCCCGTCGGCTTCGCGCGGCTGATCAACAACCCCGCCGCCAACTGGCTGTATTCGTCCGAACCCGACGAAGGCACCGGCCAGCGCCGCATCCCCATCCCGCGCGGCAAGCTGCTGGGCGGATCGTCTTCCATCAACGGCATGGTATTCGTCCGCGGCCAGGCGCAGGACTACGACCAGTGGGCACAGCTCGGCAATCGCGGTTGGAGCTACCGCGAGGTGCTGCCGGTGTTCAAGGATATGGAAAGCTACCAGGGCTCCGGCGACGAGGAATACCGCGGCCGCAACGGCCCGCTGAAGGTCACCGAAAACCACGAGACCGGCCCGCTCTATGACGCGCTGATCAAGGCCGCCGGCGAGATCGGCATTCCCTACACGCGCGACTATAACGGCGAGCGCCAGGATGGCATCGGCATGACCCAATCCACCATCCGCAACGGCCGCCGCCAGAGCACGGCCGTGTGCTATCTCGAACCCGCACGCAGCCGCCCGAACCTGACGATCCAGCCCAATGCGTTGACCGAATGCCTGCTGCTGGAGGGCAAGCGCTGCGTCGGCGTGCGTTATGCCGTGGGCGGCCCCTTGGACGGCCAGATGCGCGAGGCGCGCGCGATACGCGAAGTGATCGTCAGTGCCGGCTCGATCAATTCGCCGCAGCTTCTGGAACTGTCAGGCATCGGCCAGCCAGAACATCTGCAAAGCCTGGGGATCGAGGTGCGCCATGCCTTGAAGGGCGTAGGCGAGAACCTGCGCGACCACTACTCGCCGCGGATGAAGTGGCTGGTGCCGGCGTCCCTGAACATGACCTACAACGCCAAATGCCGCGGGCTGGGGATGGTCTGGCAGGCGCTGCGTTACGCGCTGAGCCACAAGGGATTGCTGGGGCTGCCGGCGTCGCCGATCCGTGCCTATATCCGCACGCGCCCCGGGCTGGATGCACCGGACGCGGCGATTTCCTGGATCCCCTTCTTCAGCGATTCGAATTTCCGGCTGGCGAAACAGTC
>Ga0335074_10004578_pt1 | contig 19055 bp, 16 predicted proteins | sample Lox_Sample_23_FD_206715 | JGI IMG/M metagenome (GOLD analysis project Ga0335074, IMG submission 206715) | Soil microbial communities from Loxahatchee National Wildlife Refuge, Florida, United States - Lox_Sample_2.3 | ecosystem: Environmental > Terrestrial > Soil > Wetlands | place: USA... | reverse complement strand
CGACAGCGCATAGGCGCAGAACGAGGCGAACGCCACGCGCGGATAGGGCACTCGGTGCCCGACATAGATCGTCGCCAGCCGGTCGTAGATGGTCAGCACGCAGTAGGACAGGACGGTGAACAGGAAGCCTAGCGCGAGCGCCCGTGGCGGGATGTCGTTCACCGCCCGGCCGATGTCCTCCAGCCGCAGATGCCGGAATTCCTTCTGCACGGCGTAGAGCGCGCCGAACAGCAACGCCACGCCGAGCAGCGCCGGAAGGTGGCGCACGAAGCGGGGAAGGCCGAGGGGGAGGAGCCCCCTGGCCGTTTCGCCCCTCATGCCGCGTGGGCGGGCCGGGTGAGCGCCGCCTCGATCAGCGCGATGGTCTCGGGCAGCCCGTACAGCGCCGCGAAGCCGCCGAAGCGCGGACCCTCGGGCTGGCCGAGCAGCACCTGATAGAGACAGCCGAACCACTCGCGCAGCGCCGGGAAGGGATGGCGCTTGCCGATCTCATAGACCGCGTTCTGAATCGCCTCCGCGTCCGCGGTCGGATCCATGCCGCGCAGCGTATCGGCAAGGTCGGCGAGCGCCGCGCGTTCAAGCGGGGTGGGTTGGCGATAGTGTTTCGATGGCAGCACAAAATCGTGGTAATAGGCGATCGCGTGGCGCACCAGGCTATCGAGGAACGGCTTCGTCTCGGGTGAGGCGTCCGGGGCGTAGCGGCGGATGAAACCCCACAGCATCTCCGGGGTTTCGGCGTTCACCACCGCGGCAAGCTGCAGCAGCATGGTGAACGATACGGGACTACCGCCATGGTTCGGCAGCCGGCCGGCGTGGATGTGCCAGGCCGGGTTGGTGCGCTGCTCCTCGTCCGACTGCGCTGGCAGGCGGGCGGCGTTGGCCAGGTACTCGTCGGTGGCGCGCGGGATCACATCGAAATACAGCCGCTTGGCGCGCTGCGGCTGGTTGTACATGAACTGGCCGAGCGATTCCGGGGGGGCGTAGCGCAGCCATTCCTTTACCGGCAGGCCGTTGCCCTTCGACTTGCTGATGCGCTGCGCGTGCTCATCAAGGAACAGCTCGTAGGTGAAACCGTCCGGCGGCGGCGCGCCCAGGATGCGGCAGATGCGACCGGACAGGCGCACGGAGTCGATCAGGTCCTTACCGGACATCTCGTAATCGACGCCCAGCGCGAACCAGCGCATCGCCCAGTCGGCCTTCCATTGCAGCTTGCAGCCGCCGCCCTTCACCGAGGTCTCGAACGTCTCGCCGGTGTCGGGATCGCGCCATCCGATCGTACCGGCGGCGGGATTGCGGCGCTGCAACGGCACCTGCATCACCCGGCCGCTGCGCGGATGGATCGGCAGGATCGGCGCATAGGTCGCGCGTCGCTCTGGTCCCAGCGTCGGCAGGATCACTGCCATCACCTCGTCGTAGCATTCCAGCACACGCAGTAACGCGGCATCGAACCGCCCGTTGCCATAGTATTCGCTGGAGGAGGCGAACTCGTACTCGAAGCCGAAGGAATCCAGGAACTCCCGCAGCCGCGCGTTGTTGTGCGCGCCGAAGCTCGGATGGGTGCCGAAGGGGTCCGGCACGCGGGTCAGCGGCTTGCCCAGGTGCTGGGCCAGCATGTCACGGTTCGGCACGTTCTCGGGCACCCGGCGCAGCCCGTCCATGTCGTCGCTGAAGGCGATCAGGCGGGAGGGCTTGCCGGTCAGCTCGGTGAAGGCATGGCGCACCCAGGACGTGCGCGCGACTTCGCCGAATGTGCCGATATGCGGCAGGCCGGAGGGGCCGTAGCCGGTTTCGAACAGCGCGGCCGGCTTGCCGGATTGTGCCAGGCGATCGGCGACCTTGGCTGCTTCCTCGAACGGCCAGGCGCGGGGAATCGACCGTGTATCGTGATGCGCGGCGGCGGACATCGCGCGGAAGCTATGGATGGGGCAGGCGGAGGTCAACTGAGGTCGGCGAAAGCCGGGCACCCACGTTTTTGCAGCAGAACCGCAGAAAAGACGTGGATAGCCGGGCCTAGCCCACTTGTGCCGTGTGGCGCTGCGGAATAGGAAAGGTTTATCCGCAGATGAAAGCAGATGGACGCTGATTCACGCAGATGGTTCAGTGCGGCTCACAGGCCGTTGGCCACGCGTTTGATTTCCAGCCGTGGCTTGCCAAAATTCAGCAGCAGGCAGAGCCGCAAACGGCTGGCTTTGAGATAATTGATGCACTGCATCGCATGTACCTCGGCCAGTGCGTTGACGGCCTTCAGCTCGACCAGAAGCATCTCCTCGACCAGCAGGTCCGCGGCGTACTCCCCGACCACCACGTCTTTGTAATGCACCCTGATGCCATATTGCTGCACGACCGCCAGCCCCGCGGCACGCAGTTCATATGCCGGCGCGTTTTCATAGACCTTTTCCAGGAACCCAGCCCCGAGCGTATTGAGCACGGTGAATGCGCCACCGATCACGCGCCCGAAAGATCATTCAGCCTATCGCTATCTGCATGCATCCGCATGCATCTTTCTTACATCTGCGGTTAAATTTCTTTCTTTTGCAATGTGCCGGCGAACGGGGACATGTTGATGCGATATAGATACAATCCAATCAGTGATCGACCATGACGATCTGAAGTGATCGCTACGCCGCGGCCTCCTCGTCAGATCGGAACGTCGCCGCTTCGCCCGCCGGCGCGAGATTTGACCGTATCGTGTCGAGCAGATGCAGCAGCCTTTGGTGCTCGGTTTCCGAGATGTCGGCAAGAGCCTGCGCATCCACGAACCCGGCGATCGCCCGAATCTGCGTCAGTGCAGCCTGTGCCGCCGGCGTCAGCCAAAGGGTGCGGATCCGCCGATCGGTCGGGTGCGGCCGGCGCTCGATCAAGCCGGCGTCCTGCAATGTGTCGATCAGTCGCACGACCGAGATGGTCTCGATATCGAGAGCGTTCGCCAGTCGGGTCTGGCTGGTTCCGGGCGACTGCGCCACATGGACCAGCACTAGGGCTTCCGAGCGATTGAGATTCAGGCCGGCCTCTTTCGCCCGTTGCACAAATCGCCGGCGCATCAGTCGGGATGTGTCGCGGAGCAGGAAGCCGAGGCTGCGATCTGCCGCGGCGGATCTGCTGCTCACGTCCTGCCAATTCCCGCGTCCACCGACCGGCTCCGGCGGACCGCACATGCTATCTCGATTTGCTTCGACCAGCTCACCAACGGCGTGGTTTGCATTCGGCTTCTCAGTCACACTCGTCTCCACCCTGGTATCTTCATCTTGCCCGTTGTCGTCGGGAGCATCGGATTCCCTCGATCAGTCCGCTGCCTCGCTGCTGACCACCCCCATCTTCGATGCAAGTGTCGGCATGCGCGCCCGGCGCGGCGATAGCCAATGTTGCAACCGGTCGAGGTAGAGGTAGATCACCGGCGTCGTGTAGAGCGTCAGCGCCTGGCTCAGCATCAGCCCACCGACCATCGCAAAACCGAGCGGCTTGCGCAGATCCGATCCCGCTCCGCTCTCCACCATCAGCGGCAGGCCGCTGAACATCGCCGCCATCGTGGTCATCAGGATCGGCCGGAAGCGCAACAGGCAGGCCTGGCGGATCGCGGCGTGCGACGAGAGACCATCGCGCCGTTCCGCGGTGATGGCGAAATCAACCATCATGATGCCGTTCTTCTTGACGATGCCGATCAGCAGGATGATGCCGATCAGGGCGATTACGGTGAGCTGATAACCGAACGCCAGCAGCATCAGCAATGCGCCGACGCCGGCCGAAGGCAGAGTCGAAAGAATGGTCAGCGGCAGAATGTAGCTTTCGTAGAGCATGCCGAGAATGATGTAGACGGCGATCAGGGCCGCTGCGATCAAATAGGGCTCGGTAGCGAGCGAAGCCTGGAACGCTTGCGCGGTGCCCTGGAACGTGCCTTCCAAAGTGGCCGGGGCGCCCATCTCGGCCTGCACGTGTTGGATCGCGCTGATCGCATCACCGAGCGATGCATTGCCTTTCAGATTGAACGAAATGGTGACAGCCGGGAACTGGCTCTGGTGGTTGATCGCTAGCGGCTGGACCGGCACAGTCGTTTCGTGCACCAGCGTCGACAATGGCACTGCCTGGCCGGTTGACGACTTCACGTATAGTTTCTGCAGCGTGGCTAGCTCGCCCTGTTCGCTCGGGAGGACCTCCAGGATCACGTAATATGCCTTCGAGCCGGTGAAGTACTGCGCGACCTCACGCTGGCCGAATGCATCATACAGTATCGCGTCGATCTGCGCGGGTTGCAGCCCGAACCGGGCGGCCTGATCGCGATCGTAGGTGAGGGTTTCGGTCGTGCCGGCGATCTCCTGATCGGAGGTGACGTCGATCAGCATTGGCAGTTTACGGACCTGGTCGAGAATTTTGGGCGCCCAGGTATTAAGCTCATCGGAATTGTCGTCTTGCAACGTGTACTGGTATTCGGTCCTGCTGAGGTGCGCGCCGATCCGCACGTCCTGGATCGCTTGCATGAACAAGCGGATTCCTTTGACCGCCTGCATTTTTTTATCGAGCTCTGCCATCACTTTCGTGATGTTGGGGCGATGTCCCCAGGGCTTCAGCGTGATGTAAAGACGTCCGTTGTTTGCGGTCTGCCCGGCGACACCCGCCCCGACAAAGGAGACGACGGAGTACACCGCCGGGTCGGACAGTATGATCTTGTTCACTTCCTGCTGCAGCTTGGACATGCCGTCGAACGAGATGTCCTGTGCCGCGTCCGTGATGCCGATCATGATCCCGGTGTCCTGTTCCGGGAAGAAACCCTTCGGGATCACGATATAGAGCATCACGGTGAGCGACACCGTCGCAATGAACACCAGCAATGTTATGAAGCGAAAGCGAAGCGCGATATCTAATGTCCGCTCGTAGAAGCGGATCATGCCCGTAAAGAAGCTTTCGATCAGATTGTAGATTTTGCCGTGGCCATGCGCTTCCGATGTGAGAAAGCGGGAGGCCATCATCGGGGTGAGCGTGAGCGATACCATCGCCGAGATCACGACGGTCATGGACACGCAGATGGCAAACTCCCGGAACAACCGACCGACGATGCCGCCCATCAACAGCAGCGGGATGAACACCGCGATCAGCGAGAAGCTGATCGATACGATCGTGAAGCCGATTTCAGCCGCCCCCTTGAGCGCGGCCTCCATCGGTTTCATGCCTGCCTCGATGTGCCGGAAAATATTCTCCAGCATCACGACCGCGTCGTCCACGACGAAGCCGACCGAGATGGTCAGAGCCATCAGCGAGAGGTTATCCAGGCTGAAATTGAGCAGATACATCGCGCCCAGTGTGCCCAGCAGGGCCACCGGGATAGTCACGCTGGGGATGATGGTGGCCCAGGCATTGCGCAGGAACAGGAATATGACCATCACCACCAATGCGATGGCCAGCATGAGGGTGAACTCGACGTCATCGACCGAGGCCCGGATGGTCAGCGTGCGGTCTGAGACGACTGACAGGTGGATGTTCGGCGGTATGTCGGCTGCCAGTTCCGACAGCTTGGCCTTCACGCCGTCGGCGGTGGTGATGACGTTGGCGCCGGGCGCCTTGAAGACCAGCAGCAGCACCGCCCGCTTGCCATTGATCCATGCCGCCAGCTCGCGGTTCTGCGGGCCGCTCACCGCGCGGCCGATATCCTTGATGCGGACCGGTGCGCCGTTGCGGTACGCGACAATGATGTTGTTGTACGGTTCGGCGGTGGTGAGCTGGTCGTTGGCATAAATCGTATAGGATTGCTGCGGACCGTCGATGCTGCCCTTCGGGTTGTCCACAGTCGCATTGGTCAGCACGCTCTCCACGTCCTCGAGCGTGAGGCCCATCGAGGCGAGCTTGGCTGGATCGATCTGTACCCGAATGGCCGGCGTCTGCTGGCCGCCCACCAGCACTTCCCCGACGCCCGGAAGCTGTGAGATCTGCTGCTCGACCAGGTTTTCGGCATAGTTGTCGACTTCGGTGATGGGCGACTGGTCGGATTGCATCGACAGGATCAAAATGGGCGCGTCGGCCGGGTTCGACTCGCGGAACGTCGGTGGGTTCGGCAAGGCTTTGGGCAACGACCCTTCGGCGGCGTTGATTGCCTCCAGCACCAGCGTCGCGGCGGTGTTTATGTTGACGTTGAGACCGAATTGCAGCGCGATCTGCGTGCTGCCCAGTACGCTGGTCGATGTCATCTGCGTCAGGCCCGGCAGCATCTGCCCGAACTCGGTCTCCAATGGCGTCGCGACGGTCCCGGCCATCGTTTCCGGACTGGCGCCGGGAAAGGTGGCCGATACCGTCAGGGTCGGGAATTCGACATTCGGCAGCGGCGCGACGGGCAGCATCGGGTAGGCTGCGAGCCCGGCAAGGAAGATCGCTGCGGCCAGTAGCGAAGTCGCAATCGGACGTTTAATGAAAGGCGTCGAAATGCTCATTCAATTGCCCTTTAGCTACACCTCTCCCGCCCTGCGGAAGAGGTCGGCTCGCGAAGCGAACCGGGTGAGGGTGCCACTCGTGTCTCCATATCAGCGCGATGCGGTCGTGGCGGCGGAGGACGTCGTGGCGGTCGAATTGCCACCGGCGGTCGGAGCAGGATTGCGGGCATTCGTGGTTACCCGTGTGCCGGGCGTCAGCCGCGACTGGCCGGCGACGACTACGGTCTGGCCAGCCTGCAGTCCTTTGCTGACGACCGCCGTCGTCTCGTCTTGATAGCCGACCTCGACCGTTTGGGACTGTACCGTGTCGTTCTGTCCGACCGTATAAATGAACAGTCCATCCGGACCGTGCTGGATCGCCGCCAGCGGCACGGTCAAAGCGTTATGCAGCGTTTCCACCCGCAGGCGGGCGTTGACGAACTCGCCCGGCCACAACCGGTCGTTTTCGTTCGGGAACGTCGCCTTGAGCTGGATCGTGCCGGTGGTCGTATCGATGGTGTTGTTCGGCGTGAGCAGGGTGCCGTCGCCGAGCTTGGTCTTGTCGTCGTTGGTATAGGCCACCACCGGCAGCGTCCCCTGCGCCATCGCGTCCTGGATGCGCGGCAAATCGGCCTCGGGGAGCGTGAACACCAGCGCAATCGGCTTGTCCTGCGTGATTGACACGATGCCGGTTTGGCTTGCTACCTCGATCAGATTGCCAGCGTCGGTTTGATACAGGCTGACGCGGCCGCTGATCGGCGATCGAATAACGCAATAGTCGAGATTGATCTGTGCGGTTTCGATCGCCGCAGTGTCGGCCTGCACGGCGGCGATCAACTTGCTTACCTGGGCCTGCTGGTCATCGACCTGCTGGACGGGGGCGAAGCCTTTCTTTGCCAGATCCTGGTAACGAGCCAGGTCGAGCTTTGCGCTTTGCAACTGCGCGACATCCTCGGCTCGCTGCGCCGTCGCCTGGTCCAGCGCAGCTTTGTACGGCCGCTGATCGATCAACGCGACGATATCGCCAGGCTTGACTTCCTGGCCTTCTTTCACCGGCAACGAGACCAGCACGCCGTTCACCTGCGCCTTGATCTCCACCGTGTTGAACGCCTGCACGGTCCCTATCCCGCGCAAATAGACGGGAACGTCCTCGGTCTTCACTGGTGCTGTAGTGACCGGGACGGCGGGGGGCGGGGCGGCCGGCCCGGCGGCGTGGACCACTTGGTGGTCCAACGCCAGCCAAGCCCCGAGGCCCACGGCCAAAACCGCTGCGGCGAAGCCGAGTACCAGTGATTTTCTCATAAGCGACGCCTTGCCTGTCTCGGGATGCGCGTCCGCTGAACCGCCCCTATGAGATAGACAATACACGTAACATGGAAGGCATCTAATGTAACGCGTGGTAACATTCCCGTCCCCTTGCGGGGCTGGCGCTCATGACCTGCGTGTGTAACGCGAGGTTACCGTGGGCCGCACCGCGGCCGTGGTGATCACAATCGGCTCGGCCGGCAGCGACCGGGGTGCGGCATCGCCTTCTTCCCACAGCCAGTAGCTGTTGTCGCCGGCGCCGTTCACCGCCACCACTTTGTGATCGCCCCTGGCATCGATGGCGTGGATGGTGACCCGGCTGATCAGCCCGCCTTTCAGCCGGTGCATGTCCTCGACCGCCTCGCCCACGGCATCGGCCACCCGGGCGCCGGCTTTCATGTAGAGAACGATCGAGCGCGCCGTGCAGCAGCGGATGGTCATCTCGCCGGCGCCGGTGCAGGCGGCAGCGCCGTAGCGCACATCGGCGTACGAGCCGGCGCCGATGATCGGGCTGTCGCCCAGGCGGCCCGGATATTTCCAGCCCCACCCCGACGTGCTGGTCCCCGAGCAGATATTCCTATCGCGGTCGTGCGCCAGGAATACCGTCGTGTCGCGTCCCACCTCCGGGTCGACCGCGTGTCGGCACAGCTCGGCCAATGGCGCGTCGGACCAGTGCTTGCGCAAGGGCTCCGGGACCTCGTTGTCGAACCAGGCCTGCCAGGCGCGGCGGGAGTCCTCGGTCAAGTTTTCGGCCGGCTCCGCGCCGACCTCGCGGGCAAAGCGGGCGGCGCCTTTACCCACCAGCAGTTCGTGCGGCAGCCGGCGCATGATCTCGCGAGCGACGCTGCCCGGGTGAAGGAAGCCTCGCAATGCGCCGACCGCGCCGGTGCGCAGGGTGGTGCCGTCCATCAGGCAGGCATCCAGTTCCACTTCCCCCAGCAGGTTCGGCCAGCCGCCGCGGCCGACGGTGCGCACGTTCGGATCGGCTTCGACCAGCCGGATGCCGGCCTCGATCGCATCCAGCGCCGGGCGTCCTTCAGCCAGCAGGCGCGCGGTGGTCGGGGCGCCGACCGTGCCTTCGTTGTTGGTGACCAGGATCATCGGGCTGGCATCTCCAGTTCGACGCGGGTGAACGGGGCCTCGTCCGGGGTCCCGGGGGCGAACAGCCAGATCGGCGGGCCCTGTGCGGGCAGCGCGACGAGCGAACTGCACACGGTGCCGAAGCCGCCGCGTGGGGCGACGTTGATCTGTTCGGCCGCCGAGCCGATCCGGTCGGCAAGGATGGCGCGCCAGGCGTGCCAGTCGTCCGCCTCGGGCGATGAGGCGGCGCGGAACCGGGGCAGGTGTCGGGCGACCCGGGGGCTGTCCTGGTCGTCGGGATCGTGCGCGGTGACCATGTGCAGTCCGGGCGACAGGGGGCGCGCATCGGGTCGGCCGCGGGCGAGGCCGCGGATGAACCAGGCGCCGGTGCGGTCGGCGACGACCATGTTGAAGCTGCGCCAGTCGCCTGCGTCTAGCCTGGCGATCGCAGCGGCCGCGGCTTCGGCCGAGGCGTGTCGCAGGGCGATCAGCGGCAGCTCGCCGCGGCTTCGCTTGCCCGGGGCGGGTCCCAGGCTGCCCGGGCGATTCAGCACCGCGGCGAGGAGGCCGGTTTGGTTCACGCCCATCCAGGTGCCGCCCGCGGAGCGATCACGGCCAGCCACCACGCCGGGTTGGTCCGGCCACCATGAGCTGGGGGGATCCCAGGGGCGATCGAGGCGCTCGTCGCGGTTGGCGCCCAGGATCACCGGCCAGGCGTGGCCGGGACGGATCAGGATGACGACGGTGCACACTGGGAGGGCGTCAGATCGACTTCTCCCGCCCTGCGGGAGAGAGGGCCGGGCGCGCGGGCACCCTCACCCGGTTCGCTCCGCGAACCGACCTCTCCCGCAGGGCGGGAGAGGTGGCCTCTGCTCCGTCTCGCCGAAGATGCGGGCGAATACGCGATCGATCTCGCGGAGGTGCAGGTTGGGGTCCATTGCCCGATCCAGCTCCGCGGTTGGCACCCGCGCGGCCACTTCCGGATCGGCCTGCAGCGCCTCCCGGAAGCTGAGGGCGCCCGGGCGGCCGAGGTTCTCCCAGGTCTGCATCGCGGCACGCTGTACGGTTCGGTACGCCTCCTCACGGGAAATCCCGGCGCGGGTCAATGCGAGGAGCACCTCGCCGGAATGGACGACGCCGCCGAGCGCATCGAGATTGGCCGCCATCCGCTCGGGATAGACGGTCAGCCGCTCCACCAGACCGGCCAGCCGCGACAGGGCGAAATCGAGCGCGATCGTTGCATCCGGCGCGATCACCCGCTCCACCGAGGAATGGCTGATGTCGCGCTCGTGCCACAGCGCCACGTTTTCCAGGGCCGGCATCATTGCGGCCCGGATCACGCGGGCGAGACCGGTCAGATTCTCGGACAGCACCGGGTTGCGCTTATGCGGCATAGCCGACGAGCCTTTCTGACCCGGGTGGAAGAATTCCTCGGCTTCGCGCACCTCGCTGCGCTGGAGGTGGCGCACTTCGGTGGCCAGCCGCTCGATGCCGCTGGCGATCACCGCCAAGGTGCAGAAATAGGCGGCGTGCCGGTCGCGCGGGATGACCTGGGTGGAGACCGGCTCGACCGCCAGGCCCAGCCGCTCGGCAACGAACGCCTCCACGCGCGGATCGACGTGCGCATAGGTGCCGACCGCGCCGCTGATCGCCGCCACGGCGATCTCGCGCCGTGCCGTGAGCAATCGCTCGCCGTCGCGGGCGAACTCGGCATAGTGGCCGGCGAGCTTCAGGCCGAAGCTGGTGGGCTCAGCGTGGATGCCGTGGCTGCGGCCGATGGTGAGTGTGTACTTATGCTCGATCGCGCGCGCCTTCAGCGCCGCCAGCACCGCGTCGAGATCGTGTACTAGCAGGTCGGTGGCCTGCACGAGCTGCACCGACAGGCAGGTGTCGAGCACATCGGACGAGGTCATGCCCTGGTGGACGAAGCGGCTTTCGGTACCAATGGCCTCGGCGAGCCAGGTGAGGAAGGCGATCACGTCGTGGCGCGTCTCGCGCTCTATGGCATCGATGCGGTCGAGATCGGCCGGGCCCAGCATTGCTACGCGGGCGCCGCCTTGCTCGCGGATGGCACGTGCGGCGGTTTCGGGGATTGCACCGATGCGGGCCATGCCCTCGGCGGCGAGGGCTTCGATTTCGAACCAGATGCGGTAGCGGTTCTCCGGCGCCCAGATGGCTGCCATCTCCGGACGGGTGTAGCGGGGAACCATCGCCGGGCCTGTCCACTTCCTGCTGTGGCCGGCAGCCTCTAGACCGCTTCCGCCAGCGCTTGGCAAGCGCGCCTTGCTCCTGGCCCGCAGGATCGTGCCGCATGCCTCATTGGCTGACTCACGACCTTACAGCACTGTTGCAGGTGGTGCTGATCGACGTGACGCTGGCTGGTGACAACGCCGTGGTGGTGGCGCTGTCGGTCGCCGGGCTGCCGGCGAGCCGGCGGCGGTTGGCGATTCTGCTCGGCATTGCGGGAGCCACGGTGATCCGGATCGGCTTCGGCGTGGTGGCGCTCGATCTGCTGGAGGTGTTGGGGCTGACGCTGGCCGGCGGGCTGCTGCTGCTGTACGTCGCCTGGAAGACGTTTCGCGAGCTTCGGCACTACCACCGCGCCGGTGTCGGCGATGCGCCAGCCCGGCAAAAGACCCTGACGCAAGCGATGCTGCGGATCGTGCTGGCCGACATCTCGATGAGCCTCGACAATGTGCTGGCGGTGGCGGGGGCGGCCGGCGGTAGCGATTGGGTGTTGGCGGCGGGCTTGCTGCTGTCGGTGGCGATGATGGGGCTGGCGGCCGAGCTGCTGGCGCGGACACTGGACCGGCACCGCTGGATTGCCTGGGCAGGGCTGCTAATTGTGTTGTCGGTGGCATTGCGGATGATCTGGGAGGGCTCGCACCGCGTCGCCACCGCAGTTGGGCAGTTTTGAATCAACATGGCGGGTTGACGCCGCACGCGGACGGGAGCGACCTTGGCCAGCCACCCGCGAAGTGAAGCGTGGACGACAGCAAGCCATCACTGCTACCTGCAAGGGCCGGCATGAGTGATCTCTACGATACCGACACCGTGACGTGGTCGGAGCAGCAAGCGGAGCTGCTGCGCCGCGTCTCGGTCCGCGAGCGCACTAACGATCTGGTTGCTTCCGTGCGCCAGAAGATTGACCATGCCGGGCTTTACGCCGACGCGCTGCGGGGCCTGCCCGACAAGATGGACGATCAGGCCCCGTTACCGGTGCCGCATGTTTGTCCGATGACGCAGGACGAGCTGCTGGCGATGGAATGAAACGTCTGGCGCGGACGCCCGGCTGCGCATTGCGTGTGCCATGCTCGGCGTCCTGAAACCCGGTTCAGGTCCGCTCCCGTAGATCAGGCTTTAACCTCGACATGCCGGCCAGCCCACGGCGCTGGTGATGAAAGCGGACGATCGGATCAGGGCGACTTCGGCAGCGTATCGACCAGCATCACCGCTGCGGTAACGCTGGCGCCTCGGCTGCGGGCGGCCTCGATGGCGCGCCCGAGCCGGCGCACGTAATCGCTGCCATTATCCTCTTGATTGGGCTGCGGTGAATCGAACAGCGGCACCGAGGATGCGACAGCGATGATCATGTCGGTCCCGAATGGCGGCCCGACCTGCCATTGCGGACGTCCGCCCCCAGGATTGCCGAGCTCCAACATCTGGCCCGCACGCAGGGTGCGGGCCGGCACCGCGACATAATGATCTTGCGGGTCCGCAACCGTCGGATAGAGATGCTCCAGCGTTCCGTCGTGCGCCAGGTAATCGACCCGCAGCCGGCCGGAGAACCCGGGCATGGTGACGCGCGGCTGGATATAGTCGTCCTCATGCAGGGCCGTGCGCCCGTCGGCCAGGGCCAGTCGCAGCCCCAGGTCCCGCGCACCGGCCAGTGGCGTGACTGGCCGTATCGCAGACAGCGCGTCGCAGAACACGGGATCCACTCGCTGCACGCGCCAGTCCAGCCCATGGGAGCCGGCAGCGTCGGCGACCTCATGGCGCAATGTATCGTCGCCCGACCGGCCGGCCATGCCCGTCACCGTCACCATCCCGTTGTCCTGCACCGTGCTGTTCACGAGCACGCACTGGGCGGCGGACAGCACCCTCTCGATCTGACGACGGAACGAACCCAGGTCGATCGCGGCGACCTGCTCAGGCGGGGCCACTGATGCGTTGCCTGGCGGCTGGGACGGCGTCGGCTGGGCCGTCGGCTGAGCCGCTGCCGTGCCGGCGGCGGGCGCGGATACCGCGGCAGGTGGGGCGGGCGACGCGGGCGTCGGCTCCGGTTTCGGCCGGGTAGCCGCCGGTCGATCAGCCGGAGGAGGCTGCTGGGTCGACGCGGTCGCCTGGGGCGCCGTCGGAGGGGTGGGCGATGATGGGGGGACAGTGGACGGCGCGAGCGCCGGAGGGACGGCGGCAGCTTTGCCCGGCGGCGCCGCAGCCGGCGCAGGACTGGCCGCCGGACCGATCGGCGACGGATTCGGGGCTTGTTGCGACCGGGCCGTAGCGGTCGGTGTCGCCGCGGATGATGGACGGGCCGGCTGCGCAGAGGGCTGCGCAGATCCGCCCGTCGGCTGAACATCGGCGACTTTGGTCGGCGGTACCGGGCGCAGCACGAACCACCCGCCTGTTGCGAGCACCCCTATCCCGGCCACCGCCGCCGCGATGACCAATGGCATGCTGGATCGCTTCGCCGCCGGCTGCGGCGAGGAGGTGGGGGCAGCCGCAGGTCGGGAAGATGGTCGAACCGGCACGGAGACCAATGTGGCTTCGGCTTCCGGCTCCGGCGGGATCGGTGCCGGCCGCGCTGCCAAGGCGGCGGTGATGGCCTCCGCGAAGGCGGCGGCCGAGGCGTAGCGGTCCTCCGGCCGTTTCGACATGGCGCGGTGAACCACCGCGTCGAGCGGTACCGGCGACGTGACGGCGAGTTGCGAGGGCGGCGGCGGGTCGGTGTTGAGCACCTTGTGCATGATCGCGGTCATGCTGCCCTCGAACGGGCGCTCGCCGGTCAGGAGTTGGTAGAGAAGGACACCCGTGGAGTAAATGTCGGTGCGCGCATCGACGACCTGGCCCATGAACTGCTCGGGCGACATGTAGGCGGGGGTGCCCAATACCGTGCCCGCCTGGGTCATGCTGCTGCTCTCGATCCGGGCGATGCCGAAGTCGGCGATCTTGGCCTGGCCGGTGCTGGTCAGCATGATGTTCGCCGGCTTGATGTCGCGGTGGACGACGCCGCGGCCGTGGCTGAACTGAAGCCCGCTCAGGACGTCCTGCATGATCCGCGCGGTGTCGGCGACCACGAACCGCTCGTGCCGGTCGAGCAGGTGCTTGAGGGTGGTCCCGTCCACGAACTCCATCACGATGTAGGCGAGATCGCTGGTCTCGCCATAGTCGTAAACGGCCACGATGTTGGGGTGGCTGAGTCGTCCGGCGGCCTGCGCCTCGCGGCGGAAGCGAGCGATCTCCTCTTCGGTCTCCGGTTCGGGATGCTCGGGCAGCCGCACCGCCTTGATGGCGACGCGGCGGGCGATCAGCGGGTCCCAACCGTCATAGACGACCCCCATGGCGCCGCGGCCAAGCGTGCCGCGGACCTCGTACTTGCCGAGGGCTTGCACGACCTCCAACGATAGTCCCCACCCAGCGAACCGACGCAGCAGATCATAGACCGCCAGGCCGGCGAGAGGAACTGCGAAGGCGTCACTGGACCTTCTCGCCGCGGCACCTCTCATCCGCCGCGCCGTGCACAGCAACCTCTCCCGCAGCGGGAGAGGCCGGTAAGGGCTTCTCTCTAGTCCTCGCTGAGTGCGAAGTGGCCGACGAGGAGACCGATCGGAAGCGAGAGCAAGCCCCAGCTTCCCAACGCGGTCAACAACACGTGTCGCGGATCGTGCACGTTCAGTTGCAGGAATACCGCAACGGCCAGTATTGCGACGCTACTGCCGGCTAGCCCGGTTCTGGCGAGGAAACGCTTAGCTCTGATCATCGGTGCCCGCTGTCCGATTGGATGCCCGCTCTTGCCTTTCGTAACTGGGCGGCGCGCACCCCACGAGCGCGACCGCTCAAAGAACGGATGTGTACTACTTCTGCCGTGTACCAACTGTGGCAAGCGGTCACGAGACTGTCAAGCATTCGATGAGCGGTCAAGGCGGAGGCCGGCCGACAGCCGCTTGGCCCGGCCCGGCGGCCCCTCAACGGGTCGGGCGAGGCGGCGACTGGCTATAGTCGTAGAATCCGCGGCCAGTCTTTCTGCCGAGCCATCCGGCCTCGACGTATTTTACCAGTAACGGGCACGGACGATACTTACTGTCCGATAAACCCTCGTACAGCACCTGCATGATCGACAGGCAGGTGTCCAAACCGATGAAATCGGCCAGCTCCAGCGGACCCATCGGATGGTTGGCGCCCAGTCGCATCGCGGCATCGATGCCGCTGACCGACCCGACCCCCTCATAAAGGGCATACACCGCCTCGTTGATCATCGGCACCAGGATGCGGTTGACGATGAACGCCGGGAAATCCTCGGCGACCGCGGTGGTCTTGCCCAGCTTTGCCGCCAGCGCCTGCACCGACTGGAAGGTCGGCTCGTCGGTGGCAATGCCGCGGATGATCTCCACCAGTTTCATCACCGGCACCGGGTTCATGAAATGCATGCCGATGAACTTCTCGGGCCGGTCGGTCGTGGCACCGAGCCGGGTGATCGAGATCGACGATGTGTTGGTGGCCAGCAGGCAGGACGGCTTCAGGTGCGGCGTCAGCGTCTTGAATACCGAGCGCTTGATCTCTTCTTTCTCGGTCGCCGCCTCAATGACCAGGTCGGCGTCGCCGAACGCCGCATAGTCGGTCGCGGTGGTTACGCGGGCCAGCGCGGCGTCCTTCTCGTCGGTCGTGATCAGGTTGCGATTGACCTGCCGCTCCATGTTGCGGCCCATGGTCGCCACGGCTTTCTGCAACTGCTCGGGGCTGATGTCGAGCATGGTCACCGGCAGACCGGCCAGCGCGCAGACATGGGCGATGCCATTGCCCATCTGGCCCGCACCCACCACGCCCACCTTGGCGATCTCGGTAATTTCCGCGGCCAGCGGAACGGCAACAGCCTGCGGCGTGACTTCGACGTTCATCAGGAGCGCTCCAGTTCGGCTGCCAGCTCCGGCAGCGCGGTGAACAGATCAGCGACCAGGCCGTAGTCCGCGACCTGGAAGATGGGCGCTTCCTCGTCCTTGTTTATGGCAACAATAACCTTGCTGTCCTTCATCCCGGCCAAATGTTGAATCGCGCCGGAGATGCCCACGGCAATATATAGGTCCGGGGCGACGACCTTGCCGGTCTGTCCGACCTGGTAGTCGTTGGGCACAAAGCCGGCATCCACCGCCGCGCGCGAGGCGCCGATCGCCGCCCCCAGCCGGTCGGCAATCGGCTCGATCAGCTTGAAATTATCTCCGCTCTGCATACCGCGCCCGCCTGATATGACGATACGCGCGGCGGTAAGCTCGGGCCGCTCGCTTTTCGACAACTCCGCGGAGACGAAGCGGGAGACCTCCGGCGGTTCGATCGCCGGTACCGGCTCGACCGTTGCGTTGCCGCCCTCGGTGGGCACCGGGTCGAAGCTCGCCGCGCGCACGGTGATCACTTTCTTCGAGTCGGCGGATTGCACCGTGGCGAGCGCGTTGCCGGCATAGATCGGCCGAATGAAGGTGTCGGCATCCACCACGCCGGAGATGTCGCTGATCGGCTGGACGTCCAACAAGGCGGCCGCACGCGGCATCACGTTCTTGCCGACCGCGGTGGCGGCGGCGAGCAGGTGCGAGTAGCCGGGTGCCAGTTGCACCAGCAGTGCCGCCAGCGGCTCGGCCAGCACATGTTCGAAGCCCGGCAGATCGGCGGCGAGCACCTTGGCCACGCCGGGCAGCTTTGTCGCCGCCTCGACGGCGGCGCCGATCCCGCTGCCGACGACCAGCCCGTGCACGTCACCAAGCTGGGTGGCGGCGGCAACGGCACTGCGCGAAGGCTGCTTGATCCCGGCCGCGTCGTGTTCCAGCAGGACGAGACTCGTCATCGATCAGATCACCTTCGCTTCGGTTTTAAGCTTCTGCACGAGTTCCGCGACCGAGCCGACTTTCTTTCCCGCTTGGCGCTTCGGCGGCTCGGCAACTTTCAAAACCTTCAGGCGCGGCGCCGGATCGACGCCGAGGTCGGCCGGCTTCACTGTTTCGATCGGCTTCTTCCGGGCCTTCATGATGTTCGGCAGCGAGGCATAGCGTGGCTCGTTCAGCCGCAGATCAGTGGTGACGATTGCCGGCAGGCGCAGCGCCACGGTCTCCAGCCCGCCATCTACTTCGCGCGTGACCGTGATCTGATCGCCGTCGATCGTGACCTTGCTGGCGAAGGTGCCCTGCGGCCAGCCCAGCAAGGCGGCCAACATCTGACCGGTGGCGTTCATGTCGTCGTCGATCGCCTGCTTGCCGAGGATGACCAGCCGCGGCTGCTCCTTATCGGCTATCGCCTTCAGCAGTTTGGCAACCGCGAGCGGCTGCAGCTCGGTATCGGTCTCGACCAGGATGCCGCGATCGGCGCCCATCGCCAACGCCGTGCGAATCGTCTCGGCGCACTGCGCGATGCCCAGCGAAACGGCGACGATCTCGGTGGCGACCCCCTTTTCCTTCAGGCGTACCGCCTCCTCGATGGAAATCTCGTCGAACGGGTTCATCGACATCTTCACCCCGGCGGTTTCCACCCCGGAGCCGTCCGCCTTCACCCGTACCTTCACGTTGTAGTCCACCACCCGCTTGACGGGGACCAGTACCTTCATAGGAAAACCGTGCCACTGCCAAAGAGACGCAAGCGCGCCCCCGAGGCCGGTTTGGCCCGAGGGACTGTTCGCACCTGCAATATGCGGCCCGACCATATGGGGCGGCCCGAGCCGCTGTCAAACAAACGATATGCAGGCGGGCGTGTTGCTCAGGCTGCGGGTCAGCCGCGCAACAGCATCATCATGATGATGAACAACAGCAGCGCGGCGGCTTGCAGGATGACGCGCCAGCGCATCAACTGGTTGGAGCGAGCCGGATCTCCGCCACCACGCGCGAGTCCGATGAACCCGGCGAACAGTACCCCGAGGGTTGCCAGCATCAGCATCGCAACCGGGATGGCGAGCCACCGCATCCGCACCACCTTGGCTGGAGTGCCCCAATCATAAAGCCTCGTTGCCGCAATTTCACCCGGATCATCTTCCCTCCCGAGCCCGGGAGTTGACCACGTGCGCCGGACTGTGATCGTACGCTCGATGAGATCGCTTGCCCTGACCCGCGTCATGGCCGGCCTCGCGTTCACGTCATGGCCGGCCTTTCCACCCCCGTCATGGCCGACCGTGTGCGGCTTGTGCCGGCCAATCTCTGGCCTGTTCGTGCGGAGGTGCCGCGGCGGGCGGGAGATGGCCGGCACAAGCCGCACACGGTCGGCCATGACGCCGCTTGCCCTGGTCCTGTCCGTCGCATGGCTGGCGCTTGCCGGCGGCGCAGTGGTCCCGGCGGCCGCCGCCCCTCCCGCGACCTCCCCGTCTCCCGCCCCCGTCTCCGCCATAACCCCCGAGCAGGCGAGCCAGGCGCTCGGCGTACTGAACGATCCGGCAAAGCGGGCGGAGGTCGTGAACACGCTCGAGGCCGTGGTCAAGGCACAGAGCGCCGCGCCCGCGACTGCTGCGCCGGCGCCCGCGCCGCCGCCGGCGAAGGCGGCAGCTCCCGCCCATCCTCCCGCCAGCGCGGCCCCCAAGGGCGTAACCGTCGTGCCTGGCAGTCTTGGTGCCGCGCTCCTGGGCGGTGCCGGCGGGTTCACCGGGCGGATTTCGGCCGCGGCCATCAGGGCCGTCCAGGCTGTCCGCGGAGTCCCGCTGTTCTGGGGCTGGCTTGTGGCGATGGCGACCAACCCCTTCGCACATCTGCTGTTGCGGGAGGCGGTCTGGCGGGTGGCGATCGCCTTTGGCTGCGGCCTCGCCCTGGAGTGGGGCCTCCGGCTGATGCTGCGCCGCCCGGAGAGCCCTCCCGAGGCGGAACCGGTCGCGCCCGCTGAAGCCGACTCAGGTGAGGCGCGCGCCGAGGTCGGCGAGACCGAGCCCCCCGATCATCGACGCAACCGCGCGCGGATGCTGCTGCGCCGGCTGCCCCTGGCGCTGCTTCGTTTCGTGCTGGATCTGCTGCCGGTGCTCGGTTTTGCCATCGGCGGCCATATCGTCGCCGCGACCCCCATCGGCGGCTCCGACGAGACGCGACTGATCGTCGTCGAGATGGT
>Ga0335074_10004575_pt1 | contig 19066 bp, 21 predicted proteins | sample Lox_Sample_23_FD_206715 | JGI IMG/M metagenome (GOLD analysis project Ga0335074, IMG submission 206715) | Soil microbial communities from Loxahatchee National Wildlife Refuge, Florida, United States - Lox_Sample_2.3 | ecosystem: Environmental > Terrestrial > Soil > Wetlands | place: USA... | reverse complement strand
GCACTAAGGATGATTGAAATAGTTACTTGATACTTCTACGATACAGATGCTTTGCGCCAAGAGGGAGGCGGCGGCCTAAAAGTTTTTTCGCGCTACGGCCTTGCAGGGCCAAGAAAGCACCAATTTCAGGGTCCATTTTAGGTTGACACGCTCCGCTGCAGGCGGTATGCTATATGAAGAAGGAGAGCTAGTCTGATATGCAGTACCCGCCTCGTTCAATTAGCGACGATTCTCATCCTCGTCCTAAGGATGTATCTTGCGAAGCGATTGAATCGGAGGAGTCTCCCACGACGGAGGAGCGGTCTCCTTTAAGGCGGGTACTGCTTTTTTATATACGCTCTACTCTTCTTCCTCAATTAAGACGAAATCAAGCAAATAGAGCTGAAGCGAGGCTGGAGAGATGATTAAGAAAGGAAAACCATATTTTTGGCATCCCGAGGATCAATGCTGGTATGATGTGCTAGCCTGTGGAGATTTAAGTGTAGAGGGATGGGTCGCAGCTCTTAGGCAAGCTGGATTTTGTATTTGCAGAGTGAAAAAATGATTAAAAGACCAATACTTATAAATGTATCTGCCCCTGTCCCGCAGGATATGCGTTCTTGCCTCCGATTCTCTGATTCTGTTTTAGCCGCAGGCCCCCCGGCCCCGTCCCCGCCGCCGATTTCATTCAATTTGAATCAAGGTGCTATTCCCCCAGTTCCTCCACTTAGACGCCATCTTCACTATGGCGGTTCTCCCATAGCAACGAATGGTGGTTTAGGCTGCAAGCCGGAAAAGCATCGCACATTTCGTCAACAAAAGCGCCTTGAACTTATTGTGCAACTAGAGAACGCTGCAATGCCAGAGCAGGCAACAGCAGCGATGCTTTGCATCAGTATTCCACGACTTCGTACTATCAAGAAGAGTGCTGATTATCTGAAGACCAGAATGCGTCTTACCTTCGGCATTGTAGTGGATCATGAAGCACGTCTTTCCCAAATCAAGGAGCAGCGCAAAGAAATTCTCACTTCAATGCTTCCGCAAGCTCTTCAAGTAATTGCGAATGTTCTCAACAAACCAACTGCTACTCTTTCGATTGCTGAGACAAAACTCCAAGTAGCAGTTGCCCAGGACATGCTCGATCGTGAAGGCTCTCTTGCTAAAGTCTCCCGTACAGAAGTAAAGCCCGTTGCTTCTTTTGATTGGAATCCTCTCGATGCATCGAATCAATCGATATTTGATGTTATCCGCGGCGCGGCAACTGCTAATGCTGCGCGTTATGCCGAAGGCGGCAGCGATCCGAACGGAGTACAGGATACAATCGAACTCAGTAAAGCTTTCTCTGAGTCTTCTACAATTGACATTAAGGAGCAACAAGAAGCGCTTGAGCTGCTCGAAAAGCAAGCTCTTGCGGGATTGATTCCGACGGGGAATATGGTGAATTAGTGCCTCTTTGGAGAAAGCGCCGTCTTGATGCTCTTTGGATCTTATGGGAACTTGGACTTCTAAATGACGATGAGTGGCCTCCTTCGGAAGTTCTTATGGATTAAGCCGAGGGCTTTGGTAAAAACAGAAACATTCGATCTAATAGTCGAACTAACCGAAAAGAAGGAGCAGATCATGGCAGACAAATTCATCACCGCTCTCGATAAAGTCGGAGATGCGCTGAAGTGGTTTTTCACAAACAAAACAGCCGTGGAGATTGAAAGTGGCGGCCTTCAGATAGCAGAAATTGCTTTTCCAGCCGTTGCGCCACTTCTCTCCGCTGTGCAAAAAAGCATCGCTACAGCTCAAGGACTTGCAGCTAATGTACCATCTGGGCTTAATACATCCCAGATGACTGCTCTTGTTATGAGCGACGCTCAGGCAGCCTTTGCGGAGTATGAGACCGCGACGGGATCGAAAATTGAAACAACACAACAGCAATCGATCATTTCTCTGATGATTTCGTTGCTTCAGAATATTCCGGGTTCTACGAGCACAGCTTCAACTTCAGCTACTATTAGCACAACCGCGCCTGTTGCTTCAACTGTACCGGCTGCTTCAGCATCCGCTGGAACACTTCTCTAAAAGGAGAATCAAAATGTCCCTTCAGCTTCAGACCTTTCCGAATTTCTCTGCCGCCATGTTCGCTGCTTTCAGCGCGAAAATCAAAGCAGATACGGGAGTCGTAATCACGTCGAATGTGGGAACTGTCGTACATGGTTCTTTCACATTCACGTATAACTTCAATCCTGCTCTCAATCAACTTCAGGTTCAGTGCTTGAAGAAACCGATCTTTCTTCCTGCTTCTACAGTCACTAGCGGGCTTGCAGAAGAAGTGCTTGAGCTTCAGCAGCAGGTGCTTGAGGCAGTAGCAAAAGCTTCTTCGGCGCCGTCTCCAGAAGCGCCAGTCTCAACCGAAACGGGTGGAGCAGAAGCGACGGCATAGTATGAGAATCTCTCCATCTCTACAAGCTTTTCTTTCTCTCATCTCATGGAGCGAAGGAACAAGCACTTCGAGAGTAACTCAAGATAACGGCTATGACATAATTGTAAGCGGGGTTGATGGTCCTCATCGGATGACTGATTATGACGATCATCCCTTTGCTTCTGGCCGGTCGCCGATTGTTGTACGTCTTAGTCCATTACTCGAATCAACTGCTTCTGGGAGGTATCAACTTATCTTACCGACCTGGAAAGCATACAAATCACAACTTCAACTTCTCGATTTTGGGCACGCTTCGCAAGATGCTGTTGCGGCGCAGATGATCGCTGAGCGAGATGCTTTGGATCAGCTTAATTCTGGAAATGTTGAAGGAGCAATTTCTCTCTGTTCCAATCTGTGGGCTTCCTTTCCCGGCAACTCCTATGGGCAAGGCGGCAAGCAGATTGGAGAACTTCTTGAGAAGTATCAACAGTTTGAACAGCAGTTAACATCGAATGCAAACTCCTCAGTTTCGTAGTACCGCGCAAAGCGAGCAGCAAATTCGAGATGCTCTCCGAGCCCAAAGATCGCTGGAGGCTCTCGAATACGGGGAACTTGGGGAGACTCTTGTTCCCCGTTCTACGATTCTGAATTATAATCTGATCGATCCTTCGGTGCTTCCAGAAGCGGTGAAGCCGCTTGCATATCGTGCGAATTGCTTGATGGATCTATACTATCTTTCCACCGTCGTTCTAAAGAAGCGTCGCTTCTCCAAGAATCCAATAAAATCCAAAAACCTTCACTACACAATGTGTCTTACTGTAATGAAGGATGGGCTCAAAGAAGTAATTGAAATTCCCCGCGATTGCTTCAAGTCCACAGTATACGCCGAGTGCTATCCCATCTGGCGTGCTCTTCCGTTCGGCAAACCTGAAGAAGACTTCTTCTCGAATCTTGGCTACTCTGATCTCTATATAATGTGGATGCACCGCTGTCACAGCCAAGACATTCGTATCCTCATAGTTTCAGAAACAATCAAGAACGCTATCAAACTCGGGGTGCGCGTAGCGAATCACTATGAGAACAACGAAGATTTTCGTAGGCTCTTTTTTGATATACTTCCCACAGAAAAAGAAACATGGACTGCCGATTCTCTCCACCAACGTAGAACGAGTGCCGGCACGGGACAAGGAGAGGGTACATTCGATTTTATCGGGGTCGGCGCTGCGCTTCAATCTCGACACTACAATCTATGTATTCAAGACGACTTGGTTGGACGAGAAGCGCGTAAAAGCGCGATAGTAATGGCGGATACTATCGATTATCATCAGATTCTTGTGGGAGCTACAGACAATGAGAATGTAGACAATCCAAATAGAGATTTTGATGAAATCGTTGTGGGAAATCGGTGGAGCTATAATGACTTAAACTCTCATATTCGTGAGAATGAGCCTTACTTCAATTGCTCCACTCACTCCGCATTAGGCGGCTGCTGCTCTCTTCACCCCTTTGGAGAGCCTCTTTTTCCCGAAGAACTCGGCACGCAAAAACTTATCCGCTGGAAGCAGCGTATTGGCACGTACCATTTTTCTTGTCAATTTCTAAATTATCCCATCGATCCAGCGAAGAAGAAGTTCAATCTTGCGGACTTCCGTTACTTTCATATCGAAAAAGTTAACACAGCTCTCTCGATTCCAAAAGAATTGCCTTGGTACAAAGTTCCCGGCCTCACACAACTTCCTCAGCAGTATCGTAATGTAATTCGGCATCATGTAGCGGAAGGGGATGTAGAGAAAGATGTATTCCCTCGATATCTCGACCGATACATTATTACCGATCCTCGCCATAGCGATGAACGAGAGGCTTCTGAACTTGGAACTGGTACTCGTTGTCGTCATGCTATTGTCGTGGTTGGTGCTTCAAGTGAGCCTCGTCGTCTTTATGTGCTTGATCAATGGGCAAAAACATGCTCTACTAAGAGCTATATTGAGAAGATCCTCTACTACACATTAAAGTGGAAGCTGGATAAAATCCACTGCGAGGCAGTAGGAGCACAAAAGTTCCTTATTTATCACTTCAACTACTTCGTCCAGCAACAAAAGTATCTTCATCCCGAAGTTACAAACATTCGGATGGTCCCACTCAAGAGCAGCCAGAGCGCGAATGCCAAATTTGAACGTATCGAAAACACAATCCCAATGGCGGAGCGGCATGAAATCTGGCTCGATGCTAACAACTGCTCTGAGATTCGTGAAGAATGGGAGAAGTACGGTCAGACCCATACAACTGTGGACTTAATTGATACATTCGGTTATGTAGATCAAGTCTGTCCTATAGTTGTCGTGGATGTTGAAGCAAATCGGCAATTCATTGAGCGGCAAAAAGCAGCTTTCCGCCGCCGTCTAGCGGCTGTGGCATAAGAAAGGCACTTTGTGGCATACAATCCTCCAATTCTCTTCACTCCTGAAACTTTCTCTAAAGAGGAGTACGGGGAGATTTGCGAGTTTATCGAGGAAAAAGTCGAACATCTTGACCGCCGCCTAAATACATTTCGTACTTCAACACTTCCCGAATACGTTCGTCTCTATAAGGGCCAACCCAAATCCGAAACTGCTGATTGGCCTTGGGAAGGTGCTTCTAATCTGGTAATTCCTCTCGTCGGCACCTATTCAGATGAACTTCTTGCTCGTGTCATGGGTGGAATCTGGATGTACGATCCGCTCTGGACAGCAAATCTTGCTGGAGATTCTCCATCTAAAGATGGAGAAGAACAAAAAGAAGTATATCAATCCTTCCTTCAGGATATGGCTTATAGCCCCGAAGAACTCGATCTCTATCGTGTCGAACAAGGAGTCTTTCATTCCGGTGCCAAGTATGGCACCGGAGTTGTGCATTTTCCGTGGGAGTATCAGAAAGAAATCGAAATGCTCTATGTCGGCGGCGGATTTGATGAGTCAACTACAATTGAAGGCAAGGAGCATGAATTTGTAAGTCGTGATGGTCCGCATCCTGAGATGATTCCACTTAATCGCTGGGGCTTTGATCCTAATTGCCCGAATCTCGGAAACATGAAGTTTTTCTACCACATAGATACTCTCGATTTCTGGGATGTAAAGAACCTGCGCGGAAAAAGCAACTACTACAAACAGGACGACATTGATGCATTACTCCAGAATCCAGATGCTACACAAGAAGATGAAATGGAAATGGCGTTTAATGAGGCTAAGAAGATTGAAAGTTCTTCAGTCGAGACAGGAGCCGCGCGCTGGTACATTCATCATTGTGTCTTTACCTGGAGACATAACGGTAAGAACTACTGGTTCTTTGCACGTTATCATAAAAGAAATAGAAAAGTCCTCTTCATTACGTTTAATAACTACCCTAAAAACATGCGTCCATACGAAGACGTGAAGCTTGCGTATGATGAGGAAAGTTATCTCGGCACTGGCTTCGCAGAGATGATGCACATCTTCCAGAAGGAGATTTCAAACAATGTCAATTGGCGGACTAACAACAGAAATTATGCTATGCTCGGAGTCTGGAGAGTTTCTCCAGAGTCGAAGCTTTCCTCTATTCTTGACTTCTTCCCAGGGGTCGCTGTACCTGCAAGAGACAAAGAAATTGAGCTTGTCAAGGCTGGGGCAGATATTGGCTACTCCGACGGTCCCGATCAATTCATGATGGCGTGCTCTAAGGAGCGTGCGGGTATAGATCCCGCTGTAGGTGGAACTGGCGGCGGGATTGTGAATCCAAAGCGCGGAATCTATAGCGCCGCTGGTACTTCGATGGTGCTAGGACAACAGAATAATCGTAACTCTCTCCGCACTTCAGATATGCGCAGCGCGCATGTTAAGATTGGGTCGAAGCTCGGAACACTCTATTCTATTTTCGGTATCGGAAGTAGACTTAAGCGTTATGGTACAAATGCAGATGCTCTGAAGAAAGCTCTTGAAAATGTAAAGAATGGAAATTTGGGCCTTGAATTACGCCCAACTTCTGCTTCCTTGAACAAAGAGCTTGAACGTCAGAACGATGTACTTCTTTCTTCACGTCTCGAAGCGTATTATCAACAACAAGCGCAAATAATTGAAGCGATGCTTAATCCACAATGTCCGCCGCCTATGAAAGAGTATTTCGCTCAAACAATTGTAGCGGGGCGTGTAATGATGCAAGCGTTACTTCGTAACTTCAACAAGCAAAACGTCGATGCATACTTGCCTCAAGTCAAACAACTGATTGACGCTATTATGAGCGGCGGAGCACCCGGCCCTGGAGCGGGCGGAGCAGGAGCAGGTAATGGAGCAGGAAATCAACAAATTCGGGGATTTAATTCAGTACCATCCCTCCCTATCGGAGTTATGGGAAATAGAGGAACGCTTCCGGCCGGTTCTCAAGATGCTGGCGGCATTTTATAAGGAAGCGGCGGACTTCGTTCTCACGACAAAGAGAACAGGGGAACGACAACAAGAAATTGAATTTGCGGAGCGAGCGGCGGAAGCAAGAGTCTTCAATTTATTGTATAATTTACCCGCCGCCATCAAAGCTGCCGAGAAGCAGATTGAAGTTGCGAATGCTATGAGAGATAAATATAAAAATGCACAGGAAGCTGGACAAATTGGAGGGGACGTAGAACGCCGTCCAGGAGGTACTCCAATCGTAATTGAGAAAGGTCGCACTCTCTCCGAGACTCTTGAAAAACTTGAAGCGCGGAAAGCTAAAATGCAGGAAGGAGGTAATTAGAAATGAAATTTCCGTGGCAGAAAAAAGTAAATGAGAGCGGGGAAGAAATTATCGAGATTAACCTTCCCGATGATATGAAAAAGCAACTTGAAGGGGCTGCTTCCAAGGAGGAAGTCAAGGCTCTTGGAACAAAGTTCGATGAGCTTAAAGCCTCGCTCGACTCCATCAACAAGCACTTTACAACTGAAACAGAAGAGAAAAAAGCAAAACTTCTTGAAGAGCAACGTCGCAAACAGACCGAGAATCAGACTCAGACGGAAGAGGAGTTAAATGAGCTTTTCCTCACTGATCCAGTAGCGGCGACGAAAAAACTTCTTCAAATGTCTTCTCAACCTGCGAACATTGCACTCTTAACAATGCGTGCAGATAGCATCCGACGTGAAACTTTTGAGGACGCTGATAAATTCCCATATTACACCGGGGATATTAAGAGCGAAATCGACAAACTTCTTGAAAATGAGCCTTTGACGAATCGGAACAATCGTGCAACTGTTGAGCATGCGTACTTTTCGGTTGTAGGAAGGCACATCAAAGACATTAATGATGGTAAGTTGAAGAGCCGTTTTGCCTCAACTGAGGGGAATCGTGGAACATCTACTGGAAATGTAAACGGTACGCATGAAGACGATAAGCCGAAGCCTCTCGATGATGACGGCAAGAAAGTTGCAAAGATGCTTGGTTTTACTGATGAAGAGTACGCCAAGATGCTGAAAGAAGAGGGGGTAGGATATGTCTAATACGTCGATAAAGCCCGAGAGCCCAATCTCGAAAGTTGATCCTGAAGTAGCAGAGCGTATGCGCGTGGCAGTGGCGGCGCAAGGGCCAGAGACTCCATCAAGAGCATCTGTACCAAGTGCTCCAGTCGTACCTCCTGCTACAGCAGTTGCGAATATGTCTCCTGCTCAACTTGAAGAGACAATTCGGAATATTCTTGCCACTACCGTGAAGACTGGCGCCGTCAGAGAACCTCCTCCTGCGGAGCCTGACTGGTCCAAAGTGGACGAACGTGCTGCTACAGACTTAAGCCGGGATATGTACATCCCGGTAATTGAGCACGACGTACCACAATACTTAGATATTCGCCTTGCTGATCCCGAGTATGTAGCCGTATGGGTAAATCGAAATCCCATTCGTATCTCTGAAAAGAAAGCTGAAGGTTACGAACTTGTTGAGGAACGGCATCTTGCCAAAAACTATCCCGTTCCTTTGAAATTCGACAGTGAAGGGATGTATGTTTACGAGGACGTAGTAGCAATGCGTGTTCACAAACGTATCATCTTCGGCAAACGTCGCAGGGCTGTTGAAATGTCCGTAAATCGTTTGAAAGACGCCAAAGGTGTTGTAAAAGAAAAGATCCAGCATAAAGTGATTGAAAGAGAACCTGGAATGGAAGAAGCTTTCGATAAGGGTGCTCTTTCTTTCTTCTAACTTTAACCGCTTCATAACCAACGGAGGTAAAGCAGATGGCTGCTCCAAATCTACCGATTCACCTCCCGATTATTCAGGTGTTGGAGAAGGCAAACACAACGCCATTTACCTCCGCACAACCTGAAGCCGCGGGACAATCTTTTACGAATGGTACTCCGGTGCAACTAAATGGATCGGGGTACGTACAAGCATGGGATGGGGTTACAACATCAGCGGGAATTCTGGGAGTTGCTGAAAGTTTTGGGCAAAATCTCGGCTCCGCTGGTGTAGGGGCTCCAGTTTATCCGTGGGGACAGATTACCGGAAACATAGCAATTGCAACTTTCGGTTCCGTTCCCAATCAGCCAAGCGGTGTTAATATAGCACTTGGCACTCCTGTAGCAGATGGCCGCACTCTCTATATTGAACCGAATCAAGACAACATTTTCGAGGCGATGTATGATAACAGTGCTGGTACAACCCAATCGAACTATACTCCCACTCAAGCTACCATCGGCGCGACTTTCGGAATGACCAAGGACTCTGCTGGTCCATACTGGTACGTCGATGCTAACAAAACCGGCGGTTCTGCTATCCTTCAGGTTGTTGGAATCAATCCTACGGATGGCTTTATCGTCAATGCCCGCGTTCGATTCGTCTTTCTAACAGCGGCAGTTCAAATCGCATAACTTAGGAGCTTCGCTTTCAGGAGCAGGGGCGAGCCACCTTAAAAGGAGAAATAAAATGCCTCAAGTAAGGGCGAAGTTCCCTCAGTTGATGCAGCCAGGACTAAGGAAGATTTATTTCGATAGTTTGGACTATGCAATGAAGAGTTCTGACTATCCAAAGATTTTCCACGAAGCTGGATCAGAGAGACAATACGAACAGGAACTTGAGATGGCTGGAATTCCTCCGCTTCAGGAGAAACCAGAAGATGCTTCTACCGCTTATGTCGAGATGAAGCAGGGCGCGTCAAAACGCTTTGAACTCCTGTCATACTCCTTGGGAATACGTACTTCCAAGGAGCTTTGGGACGATGACAAGTATGGACTTGTGAAGAAGGGTCCACAGCTATTAAGCCGTAGCGCAGCTTTTGCAAAAGAGATGATTGCGTGGAATGTATTCAATCTTGGCTTTACTTCAGCCGTGACCACATTCGACGGCAATCCGCTCTTCTATAATCAGCACGCTCTTATCGGCGGCGCGGCTGCTACAAATATGGCGCCGGGAGCAGCAGGAGTTATTTCTCTTGCTGGTACTTGGCCCAATCGTCCTGTCTCTGATATTGACTTCAGTGTTGCCGGCTTGCAGCTTGCTACAAACCATGCAGCACGTATGGTTGATAACATGGGCTATCCAATTCGGTTCAAGTGGGAGAATCTTGTTACTCCTCCTGAATTGCGTTTTCTTGTTCGTGAGGTTATTGGTTCTCCGGGCAAGCCTTATACTGCTGACAACACAATCAACTCTTTAATCCCCGAGGACTACAAGAATCTTGAAGTTCCTTGGCTTACGAGCCCGAGTGCATGGTATCTCACCACTGCAATGAAGGATCACGCCGCCGAATTCATCAATCGAGAGAAGCCTTCTACGGATTTCGATGATGATTTTGACACGGATGCGATCAAGCAGAAGACTCGTATGAGAGTAACAGCGTGGTGTCCACGTTGGCAAGGGGTCTGGGGGACTAGTGGACCGTAGTATTAGCGCCATTCCTTCTCTCTATGCTTTTGTATAGAGTGGAGGAAGGGGAGAGAGCGGCTCCTGCTCCCTACTCTCTCCCCAACTTAAAGAGCAGTTCTTCTCATATTCATCTGGGTGCGAAGTGCAAAGTGGCCTCAAGCATACGTTCTGGACAGGACCGTGGCGCTATTGCGCGAGGTGCTATAGAAAGACGAAAATAGCACAACTGCGTTGGCAACGCGGTCTGCTCTTGTGCCGCTTTTGCTTCGATGCTTGGCCGCTTCTAGGGCAGCGTGAGATCGGCATTGACGAAGTTCTTACCGATGGAAAACAAGAACTTGTTCCTGTTGAGAAACTTCGTAATCCAGATGAGTATGAAACAGAAGAAGATTTCACGTTGTAGAAGGCGCTGATGGCGCGGGAAGGGTATTAAAATGAGTTTCACAGATGGAATGTGGGAACAGGCGCTACCTCAGTCTGATCTTCAGATGTTCATTGGGGCTGACCAGATCAGAAACACGACCGGAGCGCCTACACTAACGTTGAATGCTTCTGGGGATTTGTCCCTCAATCTCGGGGCATCAACTTCAGCAGTTTTCATGGTGTCAGCTACCGACTTTGTGAGAACAGGAAGGTATGCTACAACAGCAATTGATCAGGAGCAGTTTGGAACAGCAGCTTCGCAGCCGGGACCATCCACGGTATCGGGTACTTCCGGGCCGCTTGCGCTACAACCGGGGTATCCGCCATTGAAAGCATCTCAGATGGCGACACTCGGAGCGATTCAGACTGGACCAATTCCAAAGGGCTTTCAGATCAATTCGATCGATGTGATCTATCTCATTACCGGCGCCGCTCTTACAAGCATTGCAGTAGGTTTGACTAAGACAGTGTTTGCGAATAATACAGCGAATGCTGTTACAAGTCTTTTGACAAAAGCACAGAATGGACTTGCTACTGCAACTCAAGCGAATCCATATTTGACGAATGTTGCTGTGCCAAATCCTGCGATGCTTACATCTGCTGATACAGAAGCACTCATCGAACTCGATGTAACTACTCCAGCCGCCAGCGCCTTCCGGCTCTATGGCTTTGTGCTTCATTGCAGCTACAATCTCAACTAAGGAAGGGACTAGAGTATGTCGATACCTTCTACAAACGATTATACAGGACGTATCTGGCGCTGGGTTCCGGGTGTGACGGGAACTATTCCATTTTCTGCTAATATCAAGATCAAAGGTGGAAACTGGAGTGGCGGCACAGCCGCAGACCAATGTTCCTTTACGGATGAGGCTGGTCGAGAGTACGACTTTATCTTCCCTTCCGCTGGTGATCTTCGTATTGGGGAGATGGGATGGATCTCGGGACCAATCACAATCACAATCGCTCCTCCACACGGCGAGATTCTGCTTTATGTGGGTACGAAGTAATTAAAGCAGTAGTGGAGGATTGAAATGGGACGGATCAAGGAAACCAAGCTCGATAATGGGAATATTGGGCTTGAAATTACATATGGAGGCGTGGAAGCTCCCTTCGGGGGGATTGATACCTCTGCGCCTCCGATGTATATTGATCCGAAATGCTTCGTGAATGCAAATGGATTCTTAGTGATTGAGAATCAACTCGTTGCGTGTGGATGGCTTTCAGCGGGAGTTACACTTGAGAGCTGGTCACCGTCAATGGGATATTTGACTTCTGGCTCTTTTTATCAGAATGGCCAGTATTGGAACTTTGTTCTTGCTTCTCAGTTGACTGGAGGATCGTTCATACCGCCATTTACTAGTACCCAGATGACTTATTATATCTGGACATGGACTCCTTCTTATCCGCCGGGTACAGTCATAAATGTTCCACTTACAGCTCAGTGTACTGTTTATCAGTATGCTCAATATAATGGAGCTGCAGCTACTCCAGGTACAGGCTATATACAGGTACTTAGTGGAGAATCACCTAATTCACTTAATCCTGGAACTCTTTATATTACAGTCGGAAGTGGAGTAGAGCTTAATGTAGCAATTGGTGGAACTGATTCTCCTGCAACGGTAGCTACGAATATAGCTGCTGCTATAAATGGAGCTTCTGATTATCCGTGTACTGCTGCTGTCGATCCACATAATTCATTTAATGTGATTCTGACAGCAACCTCAAATATCAATCCAGTTCTTCCAGTAGTTACATCAATAAATGTAACTAATCCATTTGCTTATACCTTTACAAGTCAAGATATATGTCCGTATACATTTCTGAATAATCAGACAGATGCTTCTTCAATATACCCTATAACATGGACTACTATTGGAGAAACAGTCTTTTTTTCGGGCTTTGGAAATCTTATTCTGGCTTACTCACAAAGTGCATCGAATGCCCAATTCCGTCCAATAACGCAGTATCTTGGGGCAAATGTTTTAACAAAGTTTAACGGTCAACTCATAGCCGCTGGAGTTATTCCTGGGCCTGGGCAGGCAATTGCGTTTCCAGAAATGGTAATAGCATGGAGTGCTCCGAATGCTTTTGGACAATGGAATCCTGAAAATGCCGATGGGACCGTTACAGGCGCGGGATTTAATCAGATTGATGACATCTCTGATTATCTTACTGGTTTGTTAATTAGTTCCGGAGTCGCGATTATTCTACGAACGCAGGGGATTGATTATATCACTCCTTTAAGTGGAGGAGTGATTCCGTTTGATTTCGTGCATATTTCAAATGCCATCAGGGGAGAGGGATGTCAGGATTCTCGTCTTGTAACCCAATATGATCAGATCGGATTTTTCGTTGGAAACTCTAATATCTATCAATTCTCTAATTCTCTCTCCTCGATTGGAGATAAGATCAAGAATCTTCTAATTCCATCGATGGGAGCTTCTCTTCTTAATCGAAGATCATTAAGTGGCACGCTCTTAAATTCAGATGGAAATATTGAAGTTCTATTTTATGTTCTGATTGATTATTCAATTTTTGTATATAACCCAAGCAATCAGACTTGGATGATTCTTACTCTGGAACAGTTGGCTCCTCCTAATAATCTGAGCCAAATTGATCTTCAATACTGGATGGCTATTGGAACCATAACAGGACAGCCGCAGTTCAACTCATATATGCTTCCAGTGCTTTCGGTAAGGGATCAATTAAACGTGGATGTGCTTTTTTACTATCTTAATGAATCTGTACAGAACAGTGATTTCAATCATGCAATGCCTTCTTATGTGACTTTTCCACAAGAAGAAATAGCTTTTGGACGAGATATAACAGTTGATGGAGCTTTAATTAGCTGTGCTGGAGTGCCGGGGCAAGTAATTGAGTTTACCATTAATGGGCAGTTAAGTTTTCGAGATGGCGGCGGGCAGGCTACTCCAATAACCGGCTCGATAACACTTCCTGAAAGTGCCTCCCCACTTACGTTCCAGAACTACCAAGTTACTTTCAACACAAGCACGAATGATAAGATAACAGTGCAGAATCCTCAACTCACTGTCTCACTGCCGCTTTCTGGCACTGGAACTGCAAATTTCTTTAGTGCAGCTAAGATCGCTCTTTTTGCTTCATACGATCCGAATCAGAGGCCGCTCTGATGTCAAAGACATATAATCCATCTTCAATGCTTGGAGAGCTTTCTGCTAAGATGCAGATATGGGTTCAGTCTTTGCATAAGCAGGTTAATGGTAATCTGAGTTTCAGTGATCCAGTAGCACAGGCGCCGTCGAGTGCGGGAGTAAATGCGGGAGTTTATACTCAATTTGCAAAAAGTAATGGCTCCGGAATTCTCATCCGTGTCGCCGCCAATGGAGTCTCTGGTACAGGTGCTTCATATAATTGGCCTGCTTCCGGTGCTCTTACGATTCAACATGGACTTGGAAGACAACCGATTGGATTTCATGTAGTGGATGTGGATACGGCCTCATTTACATGCTATCGGAGTGCTGCTCCTACGGCGCAAGTGATTGAAATAACTCCCTCTACTAATACTGCATCAGTAACACTTCATGTGTTTTAGGAGTATCAAATGGCAGGCATAGCGGCAACTGGGACATGGATTGCTGGGGCATATACAATGCTGGTGCCAGGAAATGTCTCTTCTTCTGTTGGTTCGTACATATCTGCTACTGGTATTCCAATAGGAGCTATTGTTACAATTGCAACATACGACCCTGATGCCAACAATACTACTGTAGCTTGGACCTCAACACTCCCCGCAATTCAAGCCGGAACGAATGCGACAGTTGCGTTTCTTAATTTGATGACTGTTTCTACATTCTATCCCGCTATATCCGACAACTTAATGGGTCGTCAAGTTCCTACAGCGAAGGTTGCAGAAGCTATTCGCAAGGCAATTCTCGAATACACTGAGAATTACAAATTTACCGAGCTTCAGGAAACTGGTCCCACAGTTCAATTCATTGTGAATCAGCCGAATTATGCGCCGAATTACTTCTTAAATCCTGGTTCGGCGGCGCTCAAGATGAACAAGGTAAACTCGTTCTTCTTGTTTCTTGATCCATATGCGGCGCCTTCTTCTGCAATCTATACTGGCTCGAATGCCGGCTATGACATTACATTCCGCACAATTGATAGAATGGAAGTTCTTATCAACACGACCGGAATGCCTCTACATTGGAGCCGCCATGATGGATCGATCTGGTTTGGATGTAATCCGGATCAAACATATTACACCTATATGCGCTATCAGCGCGAACATCCGTTTCCGAATGCTGGAACAGGGAATGCCGGGAATGATCCAATCTTCATGCCTGATTCTTGGCAGGAAGCTATTGAATACGCCGCGTCCGAGAGACTCGCACAGATTTATAATCTTTCCTCCAAAGTTACAGAGCTAAATGCGCGTCTAAAAGGTGACTCAAAGTTTCAAACCAGTGGTGGAATCGAGGGAAGTCCCGGCCTTATCTTTCAACTCACATCTGATGAACAACGCGATCAATCTACAACCGTAAAGCGTTTCAGACTTCGCATGTCTATGGGATCGAGGTAAATATGGCATCTCCAACTATTCCATTCTCGAATCCGGGTGGAAATAACCAAACGAATCCTAAATCTGGTGCGGGAATACTTCCAGGAACTCCTATTCCATATTCAAGTGGAGCTGCTGCTTCAGGATCTTCAAGCAGCAATCCTTATTTTAATCCTGGCACAGGTGCTCCTATTGGAACCGCTACTCCTCAAACATCTGGACCATCTCTGCCGGGAAGTCCAGCGCCGACTGCTACAGGAAATACGAACGTAGGAGGATCGCTACAGAATCCAAGTTATACATATAGCACTTCTACGAATAATCCAAATGACGGCTCTTCGATCTATCATCAGCTTGTCTCTATTTATGGCCAAGGAGTAGGCGGCGAGCTTGCGTATATAATGGAGAACATGGGCGGCGAAGATTCTGCTATGTTCCAGCAGTATCTTGCTTCAATGCAACCTGCTGAAGCCTCTGAAGTAGCAGGCTTGCAAGGTTCTCTTGCAGGCGCGGGAGTTGGAGGAAACTCCAGTGTTTCAGCTATTGCTAATTCCAATCTTCAGGGTCAATTCAATGCAAATGCGGCGAATGCAAACTTGCAGATTATGGATACAGGGCTTCAGGATACAATCGGTATTTTGACTGGAACAGAGTCGGATGCTGCTAAAGAAACTGCTTCAAGTGGATGGACTGATTTAGCTGATGTAGCAGCTAATGTTACTGGAGATGTTGGAAATCTTTTTGGAGGAAGTGGAGGAACAATGGCAGCGGCTAACCTTCTTCCCAGTGGAAGTGGATCATCAAGCGCCACAGGTTCCCTGCTTTCAGGTACGGGTTCTAGTGATCTTTCTACCACAAGCGTAGACACTGGAGACTTGCTTGGTCAAGATTCTGCTGATACAGAAGATACTTCTCAAATAGCTGCTGGTATCTTCGACTAAGGAGTTTTTATGATTGGGGAAGATCCAAATTATGTAAATGCGCTTTTTGGAGCTACTCAGGGTGGAGCTGGAGCACTTCCTTCCTCTGGCGGCGCACAATTTCCCGAAGGAATTCCTCGTAATCCTCAAATCACGAATGAGGATATTGTACGTGCTCTTTCTCCCACAGTACAACGTGCTCCGATGCAGATGCCTGCGGCTTTTCAACAGCAATTTCCTAGTGCTCCCCCAATACAGCAAGATAGAACTCCGACTGTTGGAAAAGGAAGTGGGCGAGCACAGGGAATTGCTAATTCTGTATCTGCTACAGCAGGAGCAATTACAAACTTTGTACAAGCTCGTCGGCGAGCTGAACAGACAAAAAATGCTACAATGGTAGCACGTCTGATGCAGTTTCAAGCGCAAAAGGATCAAGCGGCGCAGATGATGGATCAGATGAAGAATACTGATCCGGGATATGCGGCTATTAAGAAGTCGTATGATAGTGCAAATGAACAGATTGGAGTGATGCTTTCTGATAACAAGTTTCGCACTACCGTAGAGAAAGGCTTTCAGATTTCTTTGACTGATCCTTCGGAAAATAAGACAGAGCACCATACTGCGGTGCAGGCCGGAATTGCTCTTTTCAATAAAATAAGAGGGAAACAGCAGCAACAGCAAGTAACTCAAGCACAAGCCTCACAGTATGCGCAGAAATTCCAGCAACAAATGCCTCAACAGCTTGGGCCAAATGTTCAAGCGCAGCAGGCTCTTGCACTCAAGCAAACACAGCAGAAGATGTACTCCGACTTCATGAAGGGGTATATGAACTTCAGATCATCTATCTACAGATCCGATGCTACCGTAAAAAGTGCTCAGCTTCGAGAAGTTGGTTCTAGCCTAATGGCAGCGCAACGTATGACTTTTCAACAACAAATGCAGCAGCAACGCTTTGCAAAGGCGGATCAACTTCTCAAAACTCGTTTCTCTAACGATGTAAAGCTCGTAGGAATCCGCCAACGAGCTGCTTTAACTGAGGCTCAACAAGTTCTTCAGATGAAGGAATCTGATCCGCTTACACAATATAACAGTGTGAGAAAGGCAGCATCTACATATCAGAAGAACATGGAAGAGGATATTAAAACATATCAAGACTTACAAGCACAGCGCACTGCGATGTATTACAAGCCAGATAGAAAGACTCAACTAAAAGCATCTGAAATTACTCCAGAACTGGCGCAGCAGGTTCAAGCTCTTGATTCTCAAATCAAAATGGTGCATGATGCCATCCAGAGTGATAAGAACTCTGTTGATAGCTTTACCAAGACTGCGAATCAATTACACTCTATTTATGGACTGAAAGAAAGTCCAGAGGGAGGAGCAGATGGAGCAACAGAATCTTCCGACCAGTCCGATGCAGCCGGAACAAGCGACGAAACCCCAGACATTACCGATCCTCTCTTCTGGACAATTCAGCCAAACGAAGAGTAAAGCTCCTTCTGAGTATTCTCTATCGTATCGGGCTGGGATTCTTGAACTCGGTCCTGGTACACATAAGGTCGCTTCGCCGCCTCCAAATAAGTATCATTCAATACATGCTCTAAAGGAGGCTCAAAAAGCAGATGCGTTGAAAGACCCAAAACTGAATCCTAATTTGATTCAGGACGGATTCGATCAGCTTGCACATGCATATCACGTATGGACAATTCTTGGAGCAAAAACACTGGCGGCGCCAAATGTGAGTTTCGATGAGCAGAAGCAAATAGCAGACAAATACTATGACATGATGATTGCTCCTGCTTATGGTCATTTATATAAAGATGCAAATGATAAACTCTATAAAGGCTCCGCTATTCCTCTCTCTAAGGAATTATGGGAGAAACAAGCCTATAACGAGGCTCTTAAATATAAAATTGAGGATGCGTACTCTAACAACTTCATAAACGCCTTAAAGCAAGGCTGGAACTCCAGTATTGCTGAAACAGCACGTGCCTATGGAAAAGTCTCGGATATGCTTGGAAATGTCTATAGAGGCGCACTTGCTCAGTGGCATTTTGAAAGTGCATGGCTTAAACAACAAGGAGCAGTTCGATCTGGAGATGAGGCTAAAAGCTATTACTGGTTAAATCGAATGGTCGATACGCAGAAGCAGTATGCTACAGATGAAGAGCAAAAAGACAAGCCTTGGAATCAAAATGCTGTAAGTCGTGGAGCGCATGTTCAGGAAGCAAAGCATGAATTCTGGGCTGATGCTCTTCCGACACATGGAGGATTCTTCAATAAAGCTGCAAGTTTCGTTGGAGAACAAGCAGGAGTTGCTCCTATCTTTGCAGCTATGGATTTAGTTCCGGTTGGAAATTTAACGTCTCAACTTACCGCGAATCCTGCTGGACGAAGAGCTTTAGGGTATTTAACTGCTGGTGCTTTAGGAACTGCGTATGGAGAATTGACGAAGAAAGAGGATGATCCTTTAAAGGCTGTACGCGATGCTATTGGCTTCACTATTTTTCATGGCCTCTTCGATGTTGGAGGACTTGGTACTAAGAAACTTATAGACATGTACGGAAGAGAAGATCCTCGATTCACGGCGCTGAAGCGGAAGCAAGATGAGTATATGCTCGCTTTTGAAGGAAAGCGTAGAGCTACTCCTGTAGAGCAGTATGAGGCGTTCAAGAAAGAAGCTGCCAACAACATAGCTGTGATTGGGTTAAGTGGTCAAAGAGCAGTTATTGTAGATGCTCTTCATCACGTTAATGAAATGCAAAGCTCGCACATGACTCCGGAAGCTATACGAGCTGCCGAGAAGAATATGCTCGATACTGATCGTGCTCGATGGTCTCCAGTATTGGCGGCATCAAGATATATCAGAAGTCTTCTTGGAGATAAGAAATTAAGTGAAATTGCTCCAAATTCTCCAGAGGCCGAGTTTCTATCTTCGCGCCTGGAGCAACTTCCGCTTGATGC
>Ga0335074_10004574_pt1 | contig 19067 bp, 18 predicted proteins | sample Lox_Sample_23_FD_206715 | JGI IMG/M metagenome (GOLD analysis project Ga0335074, IMG submission 206715) | Soil microbial communities from Loxahatchee National Wildlife Refuge, Florida, United States - Lox_Sample_2.3 | ecosystem: Environmental > Terrestrial > Soil > Wetlands | place: USA... | reverse complement strand
GGTAGCCGGCGCCCTGCAAGCGGACGTCCACGCAGGCTGGCGGCTCGCCGCCATCAGCGAGGCCAGCGCCGAATGGGCTGAGGCGCTGCTGGCCACCAGCGAGCTTCCGCAGGTCAGCAAGCGGCCGCGAGAGGCGTGGCCGCACAACTACGAGCTGGCCGCCGTCCTGCCCGCGGCAGCCCGCATGGCGCGCGCTGCCGCCACCATCGCTGCGCCCGCGGCTGACCCAGAGGCCGTGGCCGAGGTCACCGGCTGCCCGGGGCCGTGGGACTGGCCTCTCGCCGACGCCGCGATCGAGGCGCTGCGCCGCGCCGTCGCCACAGTCGCGCGGTCGAAGTCCCCGGCCCGCAGTGCCCTCAACTACGCCACGCTCGTGGAACTGGCCGAAGCTGCCGGCCGCTGTGTGCCAGTCACCGGTGCCACCGGCGCGCCCGGCCGCACCGATTACCCCGCTGCCCTGGAGGAGCTCGCCCGGGCGGAGAACTGCCCCCCGTTCTGGTCGCCATCGCTGCGCAAGGCCGCCGACACCGCCGCTGTACGCCGTGCTTTCCTTGAGGAGATTCGTTGACTACAAACACCGCAGTCAGTCCGGCCCCAGCTGCCACCACTGTCGCGGCTCCCATCGGGCTGCTCCGGCCGCACGCCGAGCAGGTGCACGCCAGCGAACTAGCCGCACTCATCGCCGCCGACGACCGTCCGTGCCCGCCGTCGTGGCGGATGTCGCCGCAGGCGGTCGTCACCTACCTGATGGGCGGCACCCTGGCCGACGGGACCGTGATCACCCCGAAGTACGTCGGTCCGCGGCGGCTGGTCGAAATAGCGGTCGCGACCCTGGCCACCGACCGGGCCCTGCTGCTGCTCGGCGTGCCCGGCACTGCCAAGACCTGGGTATCGGAACATCTGGCGGCAGCAGTGTCCGGCGACTCGACCCTGCTCGTGCAGGGCACCTCCGGCACAGCCGAGGAGGCGATCAGGTACGGCTGGAACTATGCCCGGCTGCTGGCCGAGGGCCCGAGCCGGGCGGCGCTTGTGCCCTCCCCGGTGATGACCGCGATGGCCGATGGCCGGATCGCCCGAGTCGAGGAACTGACCAGGATTCCGTCGGACGTGCAGGACGCGCTGATCACGGTCCTGTCCGAGAAGACCCTGCCAGTGCCCGAGCTCGGCATCGAGGTGCAGGCGGCCAAGGGGTTCTCGGTCATCGCGACAGCGAACGACCGTGACCGCGGCGTGAACGACCTCTCCTCGGCGCTGCGGCGCCGGTTCAACACCGTGGTGCTGCCGCTCCCGGCCAGCGAGGAGGAGGAAGTCGACATCGTCGCCCGCCGGGTCGAGCAACTCGGCCAGGCACTGGACCTGCCCGAGGTCCCGTCGGCACTGGACGAGATCCGCCGGGTGGTCACCGTGTTCCGTGAGCTGCGCTCAGGCATGACCGCCGACGGCCGGACCTCGCTGAAGTCGCCGACAGGCACCATGTCGCCTGCTGAGGCGATCTCGGTCGTCACCAGCGGCATCGCGCTGGCCGCGCATTTTGGTGACGGGGTGCTGCGCCCCGCTGACGTGGCCGCGGGCATCGTCGGAGCCGTCGTCAAGGACCCGGTCACCGACGGGACCGCGTGGGCCGAGTATCTGGAGGCCGTGGTCCGGGAACGCAACGGCTGGGGTGACTTCTATCGCGCCTGCCGCGAGGTGAGTGCGTGAGCACTGCCATGGGCCTGCGGACACAAGCCGCAGCTGCCGCGCCTGGCCCGGCGAGCGCTGCCGGCCAAAGTGGTCCGGCGGCTCGTCCCCGCCGGGCAGGCCCCGGACGCAGGGGTTCGGCGGGGTTGGCTGGCACCGACCGGGTCGCCGTCCTCGGCATCAGGCACCACGGGCCGGGGTCGGCCCGGTCGGTCGTGGCCGAGCTGGACCGGCTCCAGCCGGCGGCGGTGCTGATCGAAGGCCCAGCCGACGCCGCGGAGGTGCTGCCGCTGGCCGCGGATCCCGAGATGGTCCCGCCCGTCGCCCTGCTCGCCTACGCACCAGATGAGCCACACGTCTGTGCGTTCTGGCCCTTCGCTGTGTTTTCTCCGGAGTGGCAGGCGCTGAGCTGGGCCGCCGTGCATCAGGTCCCGGTCCGGTTCTGCGACCTGCCGGCCTCGGCCATGCTCGCCGACGATACTGCCGCTGCCCCCGGGGCCGAGGCGGCAGAGGCTGAGCCGGTCACGCCACGCGGTGACCCGGTCGCGCTGCTCGCGGCCGCGGCCGGGTACGACGACCCGGAGCGCTGGTGGGACCAGTTGATCGAGTCGCGGGTGGACGGCCGGTCGCCGTTCGCCGCGCTGACCGGCGCAATGGCCGAGCTGCGCGCGGACACGGGCGCCGCTGGCCCCGGAGCGGACACGCGCGAGCAGCGGCGGGAGGCGTTCATGCGCCAGACCGTGCGGGCCGCGCTGCGCGAGACCGACGGCACGGTTGCCGTCGTGTGCGGCGCCTGGCATGCGCCGGCGCTGTCCGGCAAGCTCCCGCCCGCGACCGCGGACGCCGAGCTCCTGCGCGGGATCGGCAAACGCAAGGCCACGGTGACCTGGGTGCCATGGACGCACTCCCGGCTCGCAGCGGCCTCCGGGTACGGCGCCGGGATCACCTCACCGGGCTGGTATCACCACCTGTTCACCACTGGCGACCAGACGGTCGTCCGGTGGCTGACCAAGGTTGCCGGAGTGCTGCGTGCCCGCGACCTGCCGGTCTCGACCGCGCACATCATCGAGGCGGCCCGGCTTTCGGAGGCGCTCGCCGCGCTCCGCTCCCGGCCGCTCGCCGGGCTGGCCGAGGTCAGCGAGGCGACAAAGTCGGTGATGTGCGAAGGGGACGAGCTGGCAGCGGATTTTGTCACCCGGGACCTCGTGGTGGGGGAGCTGCTCGGCGCTGTTCCCGACTCCGCGCCCGCGGTCCCGCTGGATGCCGACCTGCGCGCACAGGCTCGTGCGCTGCACCTCAGGTTCGATGGGCTTGAACGCACGCTCGCGCTCGACCTGCGCAAGGAAAACGACCGTGGCCGGTCCGTACTGCTGCACCGGCTGAGGCTGCTGGGTGTCGACTGGGGCATGGTGACCGAGGACCGGGTCCGCGGTACCGGAACGTTCCACGAGACATGGACGCTCGCGTGGCGTCCTGAACTGGCCGTCGCGATCATCGACGCGGGCCGGTGGGGTACGACGGTCGTCACCGCGGCGGCGGCGAAGATCAGCGACGTGGCGGCGTCGTCGGGAGAGCTCGCCGACGTCACCGCGGCCGTGGAGCAGGTGCTGCTGGCCGACCTGCCTGGGGCGCTCGGGCCCGTCCTGCGCTCGCTCGACGCGCTGGCCGCGGCAGGCTCCGACGTCGCCCAGCTGATGGCGGCTGTCCCGGCCCTGGCGCGGGCTGTCCGTTACGGCGACGTTCGCGGTACCGACACAGCGGCGCTGTCGGCCGTGGTCGACGCGCTCACCGCCCGGGTCTGCGCCGGGCTGCCAGCAGCGGTTACCAGCCTGGCCGACGACGCGGCCGCGCAGCTGCGGACCGCCGTCGATGACATGCAGGCCGCGCTCGCGCTGCACGCCCAGGAGGAGCGCGGGCAGGCCTCGTACGAGCTGTGGATCGCGGCGCTGACCGCGCTGGCCGGGCGGCGTGACGTGCACGGTCTGCTGGCCGGCCGGGTCGTCCGGGTGCTCACCGACACCGGGGTGCTGAGCCGGGAGGAGTCAGCGCGCAGGCTCGCTGCCCAGCTGTCGATCGGCATCCCGGCGCCGGCCAAGGCCGCCTGGGCTGAGGGGTTCCTGTCCGGGGCCGGGCTGCTCCTTGTGCACGACCGGGAACTGCTCACCGTCCTTGACGACTGGGTGGCCGCGCTGAGCGAACAGGACTTCACCGACGTGCTGCCCCTGCTGCGGCGCACGTTCGGCGACTACACCGCGCCGGAGCGGGCCAACATCGGCGCGGCAGTCCGCAACCTCGGCCACGGAGCACCGGCCGCGGCCCAGCCGGACGAGGCCGTCGACCCCGCCCGCGCCGCCGGGGTGCTCCGAACCGTAGCCGCAATCCTCGACCCGCGCCCTCCGCGCCAAAGGTCCGCGGTGCCGTCTTGTACTGAGGAGCGAGGGAGCCATGCGACCGAGTGACGAGGGAAACGCGGCGCCCCAAAGCGCCCCGGAGGCGCAAAACAACACAGCGCAAAGTAATACAGAAAGGCTGCGGCGGTGGCGGCTGCTGCTGGGCCGCCCGGCCGGGGCCGCGCTCGGGTTCGGCCCTGGTGCGGGTCAGGGGTCCGGCGGCGGGCTCAGTAAGGACGACCAGGCCATGGACGCCGCTCTTGGCGCGCTGTACGACGCGGGCCAGGGCCGCGACGATCGCGGTCAGCGGTCGGCGGGCCTGAACGCCTCGGCACCGAGAGTCGCCCGCTGGCTTGGTGACATCCGCAGCTACTTCCCGTCGACCGTGGTCCAGGTGATGCAGCGCGACGCTGTGGACCGGCTGAACCTGAAGGAGTTGCTGCTGGAGCCGGAGCTGCTCGGCTCGGTGGAGCCCGACGTTCACCTGGTCGGCACGCTGCTCAGCCTGAACAAGATCATGCCGGAGACCACCAAGGCAACCGCCCGGCGGGTGGTGGCCGCCGTCGTGGCCGAGGTCGAGCGGCGGATCGCCAACCACACCCGCGCGGCCGTGTCCGGGGCGCTGAACCGGGCAGCGCGGACCCGGCGGCCGAAGCCCCGGGACATCGACTGGAACCGCACGATCGCCGCGAACCTGTCCCGCTACCTGCCCGAGCACCGCACGGTGGTGCCCGAGCGGCTGGTCGGCTACGGTCGGCGCCAGCAAGTGGTGGCCCGCGACGTGGTGCTGGCGATCGACCAGTCCGGGTCGATGGCGTCCTCGGTCGTGTACGCGTCAGTGTTCGGTGCTGTCCTGGCGTCGATCCGGGCGCTGAAGACCTCGCTGGTGGTGTTCGACACCGCGGTCGTCGACCTCACCGAAAAGCTGCACGATCCGGTCGACGTGCTGTTCGGCACCCAGCTCGGCGGGGGCACCGACATCAACAAGGCCATCGCCTACAGCCAGACGCTGATCACACGGCCTCGGGACTCGATCTTCGTGCTGATCTCCGACCTGCTCGAGGGCGGTGTGCGGGAGCAGATGCTGCAGCGGATGGCCGCCCTGCACGATGCCGGGGTGCAGGTCGTGGCGCTGCTCGCGCTCTCCGACGACGGGGCGCCAGTGTTCGACCACGACAACGCGGCGGCGCTCGCCGGGCTGGGCATACCGGCGTTCGCGTGCACCCCTGATGCTTTCCCCGACCTGCTCGCGATAGCGATCGGCGGCGGCGACGTAGCCGCCTGGGCAAACCGGAAAGACCTAATCGCCAGGTAGCACGGATCGTGCTCTCCGGCCCTGCCGTGGCCGGCGGCGCCGGTACCCTCGGCGCGGGGGACACTCAGCGCTCAGCGGCGCACGGCGGGAGGCAGCATGGGCGAGGGTCCCTTAGGCGGCGCAGGCGAGGATCCCTTGGACCAGTTCGGCGGGATCCTGGCGGCGCCGCCCCGGCACCCCGTACGTCGGGCCGTCGTCGGCGCGGGTGCGGTCATCGTTGCGATTGCCGCGGCTATCGCGGCGGTCATTGCGGTGAATCAGCCGGCCACGGCGGCGCGCCCCGTCCCCTCCCGGCATCCGGCCGGCCTCATCGCGCTTACCGACCCGGGCGCCGGCCCCAACGACGACGCCAGTGGCGTGATCGCGTTCAATCGCGACGGCACCATGCTGGCCACAGGCGGCGGGAACGGCCAGACGTACCTGTGGGATGTCGCTACCTCACGCCTGGTCGCCACTCTGGCTGGGCCGCACGCTGGTGTCAGCGCATTGGCATTCAGCCCGGATGGCGCGACTCTCGCCGCTGGGTACAGCCGCGGTGTCATCACCCTGTGGAATGTGGCCCACTGGACCGTGAGCGCCATCCTGACCGTGCCAGACGCTGTCGTGTTCAATCCGTCAGGCACAATGGTCGCCGTCGGGGACGGGATCGGCGCCATTTACCTGTTCAGCACTGCAGGCTGGAGCGACGGCGCCATTCTGGGGGGTCCCGACGGCGCCCCTGTGCAGGGCGTGGCGTTCAGCCCTGACGGCCGGATGCTGGCCGCCGGCGATTCCTACGGCACCACCTATCTCTGGCCCGTCAGCTGAGTTTCCCGCGACGTCGCCCGGGGTGACAGCACAGGCAGGATCGGGCGCGACGGTAGCCTCGGTCCGGATGGAACAGACCCGCGAGGTGCCGGCCGCCACGCCGCGAGCGGCGGGACGGCGCCCGGCGTGGCTGGTGCCCGGCGGCCTGATACTGCTGCTGGCTTTCCTGACCGCCAACGTGCTGGCCAACGGGCCGCTGGTGGCGGTGGACCGCCGGGTCCGGAGCGCCGTGCACGCGCAGGCGACCTCAGCGGCCTGGCGCTGGCTAGCCAGCGGCCGGTTCGCGCCCGCTCAGCTCGTCACCGACCTAGGCTCGGTCAAGATCGCCGGGCCGGTGCTGGCGGCATGCGCGATTGCCGTTGCCGTCCGGCACCGGTCGGTGCGGCCGCTGCTGGTGGCAGCGGCTGGGGGCGTACTTCTGGCTGCCACCGATATCCCGGCGAAGATCCTTATCGGGCGCCCGGGGCCGGGGTACACCTCGCTAGCCCCCGGAGCCTGGGGGGACTTCCCGTCCGGGCACGCGAGCACTTCTGGCGTTTGCTACGGGCTCGCAGCACTGCTGCTGACCGCAGGTCCGCAGGCCTTGCCCTGGCGAGGTCGGCTCTCAGGAACGGCGGCCCGGCGGGCTGCCGTAGCGGTTACAGTCGCGATCTGCTTCCTGGTCGGCGTCGCCCTGGTGTGGTGTGATTACCACTGGCTCACCGATGTGGTTGCCGGGTGGACGCTCGCAGCGCTCATCGTCTGGATCGTGTGGCGGGCGCAGCGACTGTGGCCCGGTGGCCGGCAGCTCCGGAATACGGGGCATGGCGAACCGGACACGGCATTGACCGGACACTCGGCAAAGGAGCACGACGGATGACCGAGCGCGCGCGAGATCACCTTGGCCGTTACGGGATCTGGCGCTGGTATGGCGGGGACACGCCGGAATTAGCGGTCGGCCTGGAACGCCTCGGCTTCGGCGCGCTGTGGCTTGGCGGCTCGCCCAGTGGCGACCTGGCCGCAGTGGAGCAGGTCCTGGAGGCCACGAGCACGCTCACCGTGGCGACCGGCATCGTGAACGTCTGGCAGGACCCCGACCCCGCCAAGGTCGCCAGCTCGTTCACGCGGGTCGATGCCCGGCATCCGGGCCGGTTCCTGCTCGGCGTCGGCATCGGCCATCCCGAGGTGGCCAAGGAGTACACCAGGCCCTACGACACGCTCGCGAGCTACGTCGACGGGTTGCTGAACGGCGGCGTTCCGGCCGACAGCCTGGTCCTGGCCGCGCTTGGCCCGAGAGTGCTGCGGCTGGCTGCGCACAAGACAGCAGGAGCACACCCTTACCTGGTCCCGCCCGAGTACACCCGGCAGGCCCGGGAGATCCTCGGCGCCGGGCCCCTGCTGGCGCCGGAGCAGAAGGCCGTGCTGGAGAGCGACCCGGACAAGGCGCGGGCCATCGGCCGCCCACGGGTGCAGTTCCCCTACCTCGGGGTGGTCAACTACCGGTCCAACCTCGCCCGCCTGGGCTGGAGCGAGGAGGACATGGACAACGGCGGCAGCGACGCGCTGATCGACGCGCTGGTCGCCAGCGGCACCGACGATCAGGTAGCAGCGCGGGTCAACGCGCACCTGGCCGCGGGCGCCGATCACGTCTGCGTGCAGTTGCTCACCGAAACTAACGACCACATGCTGGACGACTACGCCCACCTGGCCCGCGCGCTGGGCCTGTAAAGGCAGCCGCTTCCGTGAGCGGCGGCGTGATCACGGAAGCCTGGCCGCGAACATCATGATCACGTACTCGGGCCATCACGGGGCGCGGGCCAGGTTCCGGGATCATCAGGTACGCGGGCAAACTTCCATGATCAAGGGGCGGCCGGGGCTGGGCTGGTCCTAGCTGGTAGGGCTGGGGCGGTCCTTGCGGGGCAGCTTGCTGACCACAGCGTCGTAAGAGGCGTCGATGGCCTCGAGCAGCTCGTCGCCCGGGATCGCGCCTGCTATCCGCAGGCTGTTCCAGCCAGACCGGCCGATGTAGGCCATGACGGTGGCGTCTCCCGGGTACCGGGCCAGCCATTCGTCGGCCGCCTCACGGCTGGGGCCGCACTTGAGGCCGACCGCGTGCGCCGGGCCCGATGCCGACCCCAGGAATGCGAAGATCTTGCTGCCGACCTTGACCACGACGTCGCCATCCCACGGCTCGTCCGGCCACGCGCCTGGCTTGGCCAGGCAATAGTTGAGCAGCTCGTCCCATGTCATATCCGCCCCTCTCGGCTCACCAAGGTACGGCCCCGATACGGGCACGATACGGCCTCCGGCAATACTTTGGCCCGCGGAGGTTTAGGTGTCGACTAACGGACTATCTATCGGGCACGCTGTAACGAGCCGTACGGAACTGCGGCTACCCGAGCAGCTGCCGTCAGCGGAATGGCTCCGGATCGGTAAGCAGATAGCCCTCGTCCGTGACTCATCATCGTGGTGGGTCGGGGACTGGCTTGTGTACGGGCAGGAAAAATTCCCGGACCGTTACCGCAAGGCCATTCAAAGCACATCCCTTGATTATCAGACACTGCGGAATTATGCCTGGGTAGCGCGGCGGTTCCCGCCGGCCCGGCGACGTGAGCGACTGAGTTTCCAGCATCATGCAATGGTTGCCTCGCTTGCCGAGCCTGAGCAACAGCTGTGGCTCGAGCGTGCAAGTCAGCTCGGCTGGTCCGTCCGGCAGTTGAGAGCGCAGTTGCGGTCGGCGTCAGAGGGCGACCAGCAGGGACGCGCCAACGCGATTCTGAACATTAATGTGCTGGACGAGAAACGTCAGCGCTGGCTGGCAGCCGCAGAGCGGCAGCAGCAGGATCTCCTGGACTGGGCGATCTCCGTCATGGATCACGCGGCCGATCAGGCACTAATAGCTGAGCACAAGCACATACTGTCAGCGACGGGCAGTTGAGCAAAGCGTCTAGCCACGTCCCATCGACGGGACGAACGCGAAGTTCCGGTTCGCTCAGAATGACCCGTATAACGCCTGCCGTGACCCAGTCGAGTACGGATTACCTGCTGTTATCTGATTGATTCGTCCAGATCGTCCTTGGGCGGTGATACCTTGCGGCCCACTGCGCAGCCGTTAAAGAGGCCGCTGTTCAACTCACCAGGGAGACGATTAACTAATGTCAAGCGTGCGTACTCGACCCGACACCAGAACGGGGCCCACGGGAGAACCCAACCGCATGGCCGTCGGTGGTCTCGTTTGCGGAATACTTGGGCTGGCCCTTGGCGGAACCGTCCTTTCTCCGCTCGCGATTATCTTCGGCTGCCTGGGGATCAGGCGAGCCAACCAGGGTGCGCGTCACCGTCGCATGGCCTGGGCAGACATCTGTCTTGGTATCGTGGGTGCCATTGCCACGGTAATTTTCTATATGCATAACATGTACTATCTCTAGAGCCGAGGCCGGCCTGTCATGCCGGCCAATCGGACACGCCTTTTGTATTGCGCTGGCATGCGTCTCGTCCGCGTTGCCCACTCTCAAGCTTCGCTATCGACGTCGCGCAAGTATCGAACAAATATTTGATATAGATGGCAGACCAAGCATTTTACGTTTTTTCCAGTTCTTGAAGTGAACGTATTGACGGATATGCACCTGGACTTGGATATGCTCCCGGGCCGAACGGGGGCCGGGCGGACGAAGCAGGTTTGCTTGTGGCTGACCTGTGGGTGCCGTTCGCCATTCGCAAAACATGACGAGGAGCAAAAGAATGCAGGCAGAGATCAAAGGCACGACCATGCCCATCCTCGAGGTCTCGCTGGACCACGGCGAGCAGGTCATCTCCACACACGGCGAGCTGGCGTGGATGACGCAGGGCGTCCAGATGGCGCAGAAGGCGAACACAGGCGGTCGCGGTGGATTCATGCAGGGCATCAAGCGGATGGCCGGCGGTGGCGGGCTTTTCGTCACCCAGTACGAGGGGCCCGGCATGGTCACGTTCGCGGCGAAGGTCCCTGGTCACGTCGTGCCAGTCGACATCGCGCCTGGCCAGGATTACCTGGTGCATAAGCATGGCTGGCTGTGCGGGACCGCGGGCATCGTTCCCAGCGTCGGGCTGCAGAAGTCTTTCCGTGGCGGCCTGTGGGGCGGCGAGGGCTTTGTCCTCGAAAAGCTCGAAGGCGAGGGCCAGGCGTGGATCGAGCTGTCCGGCGAGCTCACTTGCTATGACCTGTCGCCCGGCCAGACGCTGCTGGTCCACCCCGGTCACGTCGGCATGTTCGAGGGCAGCATCCAGTACACGATCACCCGGGTACAGGGGGTCTCCAACATCCTGTTCGGCCAGGACGGGTATCACCTCGTCTCGATGGCCGGCCCCGGCCGCGTCTGGCTGCAGTCGATGCCGCTGTCGGTGCTTGCCCAGGCGCTGACGCCGTTCATCTCCAATGACCAGGCGAAAGACGCCGCCACCGCAAGTGCCGTCGGAGGCATGCTCGGGGCCATTATGAAGAGCTGAGCTCCGGCCCGGTCAGGCCCGGCCCGTATGTCGCAGCGGCCGGGCCTGTGCCGGGATCCGTCAGTCAGTGCCGGCGAGTTTGGCGCGAACCTTTTCAGCGTCGGGATCGTTCACGTCGTCGAGGATGGCTAGAGCCTGCCGCCAGGCTTCCCGGGCCTGCGCTAGTTCGTCGGCGGCCTGCCAGGTGTCGCCAAGATGGGTGAAGGTGAGCGCCGATTGGTGGCGAAAGCCGGTTTCGCTGTAGAGGTTGAGTGCGCGCTGGTAGCAGACGACGGCCTCGGCGAGATTGCCCAGATGGTGCTCGGCATAGCCGAGACTGTCCAAGATATTGGCCCTGAGCCGGGGGTGACCAGACTCGGCGGACAAGGTTAGTGCCTCGCGGCCGAACGCGCGCGCCTGCTCGAAGTCGCCGAGGAGGCCGTGATACCAGCCGACTCCGTGCAGCGCCAAGGCCTCGGACGTGCTGTCGCCGACGGCCTTGGACAGGCGGAGCGCCTGCTCTGCGTGCCTGAGCGCGTCGGCGTAGTGGCCCAGGCGTTCTGCGAGTACAGCGAGATTGTCGCAGACCCTGGCCTCCCCGTGGCGGTCGCCCAGCCGCTGGTACAGCGTGAGACTGCTGGCGTAGTGGCTACGAGCCTCGTCGTGGTGGCCGAGGTCGGCGCAGGCGAGAGCAAGGAGGCGGCTGGACACGGCCTGTCCGGCTGTGTCACCGAGGTGGGTCGCGGCAGCCAGCGCGATGCGCTGGGTAGCGGCCCATTCTTGATAGTGCGCGCGAGGTTGCAAGAAGGACGCCAGCGCCCAGGGCAACTGCCAGGCGTGGGTGTCGAACCCGGACTCGGCGGCCAGGGTGATGGCAGCGAGCAGGACCTGGTGTTCTGCCTCGAACCAGGCCAGAGCCTGCCGGTAATCCGCGGGCTGTCCGGGAGCGGCATCGGGCCTGGGTGGCACAAGGACCACCGGCTCCTTCGACGGGATAAGCAGGCGGCTGGCAGAGGCGGCGGTGTGCAGGTAGTGGTCCAGCACGCGGCCGATGGCCTCGCTTCGGTCGATGTCGCTGTCGGTGGCGCTGGCCTGGCTGGCGGCGTACGCGCGCAGCAGGTCGTGGAAGGCGTACCGACCAGGGACCCGCTCGGTGATCAGGTGGGCGCGGGTTAGCTCGTCCAGCAGCCGGTGTGCATCGGCCTCGGCTATTGCGGCCAGGCTGGCCATGGCGGGCACCGTTATATCGGGTCCGGGGTGCAGGCCGAGGAGGCGGAAGGCGCGGGCGGAGGAGGGGCTGAGCTGGCTGTAGGACCAGGAGAAGACCGCGCGGATGCTGCTGGCGGTGTCGGTGTCGTCCAGGGCGTCGAGCCGGCTGCCGGTGTCGCGCAGTTCGGCGGCCAGCGCGGCCAGCGGGTGGCCGGGGCGGGCTGCGGCGCGGGCGGCGGTGATCGCCAATGCCAGCGGCAGGTGGCCGCACAGGCTGGTGATCTTGGTTACGGCGTCCTGCTGGGCGGCGGTGCGGTCGGTGCCGAGCCGTGTATCGAGCATCTGGTGGGCCTCGGCATCGGAGAGCACGTCGAGGCGGAGGATGTGGGCGTCGTCGGTGGCGGCCAGCCCGGTGAGCTGATCTCTGCTGGTGACCAGGACCAGGCACCCGGGCGCGCCGGGCAGCAGCGGCCGGGCCTGCGCGGCGTCCCGGGCATTGTCCAGCACAATGATCATGTGCCTGCTGGCCAGCAGGCTCCGATAGAGCCCGGTCTGCGCTTGCGCGCTGGCCGGGACCTGCTGGGCCGGGACGCCCAGAGCCTCCAGGAACCCGCGGATCACGCCAGCGGGGTCGGCGGGCTCGCCCGAGGGCGTGAAACCCTCCAGGTTCACGTGCAACTGGCCGTCGGGGAACAGGTCAGCCGACTGGTGGGCCCAGTGGACGGCCAGCGCGGTTTTCCCGACCCCGGCCATCCCGGAGATCACCACGATCGCCCGGCCGCCGTCAGCCCGGGCCTGCCCGGCGAGTTCGGTGAGCCGTGTCAGCTCGGCGGCCCGCCCGGCGAACTTCCTGACCGCGGCGGGCAGCTGGCGCGGCACCACAGCTTCCGGCCCGGACCCGTGGAGCTGGTCACTCCGCTGCTGGCCAGCCGTGACCGTGGCTGCGGCTGGCGCGGCCAGATCTGGATCAGCGGTCAGGACTTTCTGGTGCAGGTCCTGCAGTTCGTGCCCGGGTTCCACGCCCAGTTCCTCAGCCAGGGTGGCGCGGGCATCGCGGTAGGCTTCCAGCGCTGCGGCTTGCTGGCCGCTGCGGTAACAGGCCAGCATCAGCTGAGCCCGCAGGTGCTCGCGCAGCGGGTGCCCGGCCGCCAGCCGCCGCAGTTCAGGCACCAGGTCGCCATGCCTGCCCATGTGCAGGTCAGCGTCGATCCGGGCCTCGGTCAGCCGCAGCCGCAGCTCAGCAAGCCGGTCACCCTCCCGCCGGACAAGAACAGGCGACGGAACATCAAATAACGGCTCACCACGCCACAAGCCCAGCGCCGTCGACAGCAGCGACGACATCCGCCGCCACTCGCCTGCCTCGCCCGCGGCCCGCGCCGCCTGCCACAGCGAGTCCGCTTCAGCGACGTCGAGCTCTTCGGGGCCATGCAGTTCAACTGCCCAGCCCGGTGGCTGGCCAACGATCCTGCCACCAGCCGGGCCAAGCGCCCGGCGCAGCCGCATCACATAATTGCGCAGCGCCGCACCCGCGTTCGGCGGCGGGGACTCATCCCACACCGCCTGTGCGAGACTCGCCGCCGAGACCATGGTCCCCCCACCCAGCAGTAACGCGGCCAGCACAACCCGCTGCTTGGCCGCCGCGACCGCCCGGGAGACCCCATCGGCGTCTACCACCTGCAGTGGGCCGAGCAGGCCGAAGCGCACCCCGGCTCCGGGCTTGGGCGCAGCCTGGAAATCCTCAGATGTACTCATATGTTCTGTCATCACCCCGGTTGACGACAGGCTAGCGCCCGTGTTACCCGGCGAGGGCGGCTACGACCGAGTAGGGAAGGTGGCGGGGGTGTATCAGGAGCGCCCTGGCCACTTGGCGGATCTGCAGCCGCCGCGGGGTCAGCACCTTCTCGGCCTGGCGCCACGCGGCGAGCTCGTTCCCGCCAGCGCTCTCGCGGACCGCGCGGCGGAAACGCCGCGCGTCACCACCATCCCGCGTCCAGGTCGGCAGCCACGCGAGCACGTCGAGGTCGCGTTCAAACATCCTCCACGTGCGCAGCCGCTCGGCGAGCTGGCCGGCGGCGTCAATCACGAACGCCTGGCCGGTCCCGCCGGTGATGCCGTGCACCCGGCCGTCGGTGCCGCAGGAATGGTGAATGCTGGCCGAGCTGAAGCGCGCTCCCACGGCCAGGGCGGCCACCGCGTGACCAGCCTCGTGCCAGGCCGTCTCCACCGCCTGGCGCCGGGCGGGCGCCAGGCTCGGGAAGCAGCCGCAGTCGTAGCGCTGCCTGAGCCAGACGTCGGCCACGATGGACTCGTCGTCGTAGCGGGCCAGCCGGGCAAGCTCGGTCTGGATCCCGGCCAGCGTGCGTGCCTCCGCGGGCCTCACTTGGGTGGCCGGATCGGCGGGACAGCGGGCCTGGGGTGCGGCCGCGGGCCGGACCACAGCGCCGGCACCACGTCCAGGGCGTAGGCGATGGCGTACGCTGCCCTCTCGTAGTTGACCCGCCAGCCTACGAAGTCTGGCCAGGCGTCCTCGGGTTTGCGCTCGATCGGGAAGTTGACCTTCTCCATCGTGCTGATCGCCTCGAGGAACTCCTCGTAGGTCACCGTGATCCCGGCGTTCCGGTCTGGCTGCTCGGGGACGTTCAGCCGCATCGCCCGGGCCACGTCGGTGAAGCACAGGAACCCGCTGCGCAGGCACAGCCGGGCCGGGACCGTGGGTGCGATTCCCGGAGACAGCGCGAGGATCAGCGCGGCTGAGTCAAGCACAGCGAGCAGGCCGGTCACCCAGGACGACATCGGGCGGGGCGAGCGGAACCGGACCAGCGGCAGGTAGGTGGTGTGGCTCTCAGCCACGTCAGCGGCCCACCGCTCCCACAGCTCGTACAGTGCGGGGAGGGTGTCGACCGTGGATACGTCGGAGCCAAGCGCGTAGTACGTGCGGGCCAGCAGTTCCGGGCCCCACGACGGGACGCCTGCACGGGCGTTCAGCAGCGCCACCTCGGTCTCGCGCCGGTTGAACGCCGAGTACAGGGTGGGCAGGTAGGCGATCTGCAGGGTGATTGTGATGATGCCGGTCACCGCGGCGATGTCCAGGATTGTCCGCTCGGCTGAGCCGTGCTCCGTGGTGGAGCCGATCTCCCACAGCGCTGGGCCGGCGTTGGTGAACGCATTCGTGATGCCGCCCCGGACGAACGGCCACAGCAGCAGCGAGTACCCCACATAGAAGATCACCAGCCAGGCGACGAGCTGCATGAGCAGGATCGCTGCCGCCTGAGAGGCGAGCACCCGGTCGCGTACCCGGTGGTCGTGCAGCAGGCCGGTGACTGCCCGGTAACCGGCGCTGACCAGCCAGTCGACCCACCGGGTCAGCCAGCTCGCACTCGGCCTGGGCACGATCACAGTGCCGATCATGCTGCGCGCGGCCATGACCACGAGGATCCCGCCGACCACGGCGGCAACGTCGCGGCCAGCTAGCGGTACAGCCATGGCCCTCCTCGGTGACTCGCGGCCGCCCGATGCCTTTGCGCAGCTCATGCGGCCGGGCGGGGCCCGGCTGCTCGCGGAACAGTATGTACCCGCTTACTCGCGCGCATGGAGTTGCGCCGGCAGGGTAGCTGAGCGCGCGCAGGCAGCTAACGTCCCCTTGGCCTGCAGAGGGAAGTGATCCAACATGAACGGGATGCTGCGGGTTCCCAGGAGCCGTGGCGTGCTCAGCGGCGTGCTGTTGCTGCTGCTGGGCGTCTGGGGCGCTCTGATTCCCTTCATCGGCCCCTACTTTCACTACGCGTACACGCCCGACAAGGCGTGGGTCTGGACGTCGGGGCGGCTGTGGCTGGAGATCCTGCCCGGCGCGGCCACGTTCCTAGGCGGCCTGCTGGTGCTCTCGAGCGCCTACAGGCACCTGGCCCTGTTCGGTGCGTGGCTGGCCGTGCTCAGCGGCGCGTGGTTCACGGTCGGCACGGTGCTCCGTCCGATCTGGAACAGCAGCACGACCAACGCGGCCGCCGGAACCCCGGTGGGCGGGACCCTGCTCCGCATGTGGGAGCAGATTGGGTTCTTCACCGGACTGGGCATCGTCATCGTGTTCGTGGCTGCTGGAGCGCTCGGCCGCTTCTCGGTGATCGGCGTCAGGGACGCCAGGCTGGCTGCGGCGAGCGTGCCACCGGCACGCGAACCCGAGACCACGGAAACCACCGAAACCACAGAACGCACCGCACGCAGCAGGTTTACCGTGCCCTGGCGCAGGACCGCTGATGACTCCGACGAACCCGCTACGGAGCGAGTGGACACCAGCGCCTAACGGCAAGGGGAGTTCCCGGCGCGCCGACGAACCCGCTCACGCCGGCGCGCCGGACGCGGCATCCCTGCCTCGCGGGCCGGCGCCTGCGCCGATTCCCCGGTCACCTCACCGCGCGGACGGTCACCAGCGCCGGGAGGCCGGCGCCGTCGGCCTTCGTGCCCTTCTGGAAGCCGCCGAACAGCAGCGACAGGATGACCAGGAAGATGATCAGGCCCACGATCCACAGCAGGCACCCGGTGGCCCGGCGCCGCGACCGCCGTGGCCCGTTACTCCGCAGCCACCTGCGACGCCCGTCAGCCATTTCTCCTCCAGCTGGTATAGAGCCCGAGAGGCCGCCGGCTTCGTTGCCAGAGGCCTCCCGGCGCCGCCCAGGAAGACGGGGGACCGGCGGCGCCCCATGTTCCGCTGCCCGGCTGCGGGCAAATGATTCACCCAAAATCCGAGCCCGCCAGCTGCGTGAGATGGGAGCTAGCCGATGGTGCGGATAGCAGGTGGTGAGCGGCTGGTCGGCCGGCTGATCGGCCTTTTGGCGGCGGTCGCCGTCCTGATCGCTGCGGTGCTCGTGGCGTCGGCTGTGCACCTGCTGCCGCAGCTGCGCAACCCGTTCGCAACGACGACCACCGTGCGCAGCGGCCCGGTTCTGCTCAAGTCGATCACCGCGCTGAGCCGGTACGAGGCGGCCAGCGGCTCGTTCCAGGTGGTGATCGACCTGTCCACGCGGACGTCGTTCCTGCCGTCGTTCATCGCCGGAACCGACACGCTGTTCATCGGCCAGGGCAGCGAGATCGCCTACGTCGACTTCTCTGGGCTGAGCGGCAAGGCGGTACAGGTCTCGCCGGACCGGACGTCAGTCACGATCAGCCTGCCAGCCGCCCAGCTCGAGCCAGCCGTGCTCAACGTCAACCAGTCTTACGTCTACGCCGAGCAGCAGGGGCTGGTGAACCGGATCGGGAACTTCTTCTCCGGCAACCCCAACAGCCAGCAGCAGGTGTACATCCTGGCCGAGCAGAAGATCGAGACGGCCGCCCGGCAGAGCCCCCTGCTGGCCGAGGCTGAGAAGAACACCACCGGCATGCTGGACGGCATGCTGCACTCGCTCGGGTTCCAGCAGGTCACCGTCAGCTACACCTAGTCATCTTTTATCCAGAACGCTTTTCGTGTGGCCGGCCTGGCTGGCAAGGTCGGCGTACCATCGGGCCGGTAGGGAGCGGGACGCACATGGGCAGCTGGCAGGACACGTGAGACGCGGACGGTCGGGGAGCAGGCGGGCCCGTACCGTGATCAACGTCATCATGGCTACCGGCCTGACCACTTACGGCGCCGTTTTGCTCGGTGCTGGCATCTCCGACTTCGTCAACACCGGTGACACAAGCTCAGGCTGGATGGACGCGATAGTGGGTGGCTTTTTCTTTCTGGTGTTCCCGGTGGCTCTGCTACTCGGGCTGATCTCCCGGCACCGCAACCGCCGCCGCCAGATCCGCGCCGCCCTCGGGGAGTGATCGCGATGTTCGGCCGGCGCCGTCCCCTCAAGCCCGATCCGCAGCTGCTGGCCCGGGTCAGCGACGCTGCCGAGGTGGACCTCGGCACCTATCCCGATGCCGCGCTGGCGGTTGTCGGCGCCTACCCGGCCCGGCATGGCCTTGACCATGCCCCGGACAGCAAGTCAGGCTTCCGCAGGCTCGATACCCAGGCCCGCAAGGCGGCCATGCAGTCGGCACTCGACCAGCTCGTCGCCCAGGGGACGCTGACCGTGCCCGCTGGGACGAACCTGGAGAAAGTCGTCACCGACGGTCTTGACGGCAAGCTGGAACTCGACGACCCGCTTGGTCACCTGTACGAGCTGTCGTACTGGCTGCACCGCCGCGGGTTCCAGGCCCACCTGATCCTCAGCATGTTTACCAGCGACGGCCTCAAGGGCGTGCCGATGCCCGACGGGGTCTGCGCTCCGGGCGTGGACAGGTGCTTCGCCCTGCCGTCACCAGATAAGCAGGGAATGTCCGTGCTGCTCGTCGAGCGTCCGGACAACGAGGCCGGAACCCACTCGTACACGCTGCGCACGGTGCGGGCCGAATTCACCCGGCTGGCAGCCTTCCTGTTCGCCGACGTCGGGACGGAAGAGGACAGGCTGCTGGCCGCCACGATCATGTCGTTCCGGATCGGCCCGGCATCGCTGAAGGTGGACGCCGACTTCTTCCGCAAGCACGACGAGGACATGGTGCACTGCCAGACCGCCCTTGAGACGCAGAACGGCAGACGGAAGAAGAAAGAGGAACCCGAGTACTTCGGGGTCACCGCCGACGGGCTGGTCGACCTGATGGTCAAGCAATTCGACGCCGTCGCCCCAAAGACCCAGTAACCCTCGCGCTCACGCGGCCTCGAGCCGCCGATGAGAGTGGCTCTACTGGCGCTATTACGCCAGTAGAGCCACAACGATCAAGAAACCTGGAGCTTGACGGGACGATCGGGCATGCCTGGCTTGGTGCCCGGGGTGTGGTCGGCTAGCCGGTGACCGGTACGGACTGGGTGTTGGTGAACGTGCAGGTGATGTCCTGGCCGGCAGCGGCGGTCAGGACGTTCCACTGCAGCGAGACGTTAGCTCCGGCTGCGGTGCACACCAGGCTCGTCAGCCTGTACCCGTTGGGCCCGGATTCGAAAAGGGTGTAGGGGATGCCGGGCGGGATCGCAATGTTGGTGACGGAGTCGCTGCCGGTCACCCCGGACGGGGTCGGCAGTGGCGGCGAGGTCGTCTCGCCTGGCACCGCTGTCAGGGTCCAGTCGGTTGGCACCGCCGTCCCGCCCTGGCCGTTGACCACCTGCTTGATCAGCGTCAGCGAGGCCGTCACCGGCTGGTTGACCGCGGTGCAGGTGACGTTGTCCCCAGGTTCGAGGGTGACCGTGCCGTCCTGGTCGGCGAAGTCCTCGATGC
>Ga0335074_10004573_pt1 | contig 19071 bp, 11 predicted proteins | sample Lox_Sample_23_FD_206715 | JGI IMG/M metagenome (GOLD analysis project Ga0335074, IMG submission 206715) | Soil microbial communities from Loxahatchee National Wildlife Refuge, Florida, United States - Lox_Sample_2.3 | ecosystem: Environmental > Terrestrial > Soil > Wetlands | place: USA... | reverse complement strand
CTGCGCACCATGACGGCAGCCGCCCGCGACATCTCGGCGACGAACCTGAGCCGCCGACTCGCCGTTGACGGCCCTGACGACGAGTTCAGGCAGCTCGGGGACACGCTCGACAGCCTGTTCGGACGGCTGGAGGCGTCGTTCCAGACGCAGCGGCACTTCGTGGCCAACGCCTCGCACGAGCTGCGCACCCCGCTCACCGCGGAGAAAACCGTGCTCCAGGTCGCGCTCGCCGACCCGGAGGCCAGTACTGCCACGCTGCGATCCGCCTGCGAGAAAGCACTGCAGTGGAACGACCAGCAGGAACGCCTCATTGACTCGCTGCTCACGCTGGCCAGCAGCGAACGCGAAATCGAGCGCTGGGAGCCCGTGGATCTCGCTGACAGCGCCGCTAAGGCAATCCTGGGCTGCCAGAAGGAGGCGGAGCGGCGCGACATCCGCATCGACGCCAGCCTCGCATCGGCCCCGGTCACTGGTGACCCGGCTCTCGCCGAGAGCCTCATCGCGAACCTGGTCGGCAACGCCATTCAGCACAACGTGGACGGGGGCCTGGTCGAGATCACCACCGGCATCAGCGACGGCCTGGCCGTCATAACGGTCAGCAACACCGGGCCGCTCGTCCCCGCCGACGAGGTCGACCGGCTCTTCCAGCCCTTCCAGCGGCTCGGGACCCAGCGGCTTGGGACCCAGAGGCTCAGCCGGCCGACCGGACACGGCCTCGGCCTGGCAATCGTCAGCGCCATCGTCAGCGTCCACGGTGCAACACTCGCAGCCAGTGCCAGGCCTGCCGGCGGCCTGGACATCTCGGTCAGCTTCCCCTGACTTCGCGGCCGTGCGGCCCAGGCCGGGCATCGCGCCCGCCAGACGCCCGCCAGACGGCGGCCGGCCAGGCATCGCGCCCGCCAGACGGCGGCCGGCCGGGCGTGATGCGATGGGACGTATGGAGATCCGCGAGCTTCGCGCATTCGTGGCCGTCGCCGAAGAGGGCGGGATGTCCGCGGCGGCGCGGCGCCTGCACGTTAGCCAGTCAGCGTTGTCGCAGACAATCCACTCACTTGAACGGCAACTCGGCGTCCAACTGCTCGTCCGGGACTACGCGGGTGCACGGCCGACTGAGACCGGGAAGCGGTTGCTGGAGGAGGCCCGCGCGCTGCTCGACCATCATGACCGGGCGCTAACCGCGATCACCGGCACGGCGGTCGCCGCGGCGCAGCTGCGGATTGGCGTGCCGCTCGAGTTCCCGCCGGACGTGCTGCCCGCGGCGCTGGCCCAACTGGCAACGGCTCATCCGAGCACGCGAGTCGAGGTCCGCCACTCTTCCAGTGCGGCACAGCTCGCCGCGCTCAGGGAGCGCGAGCTCGACCTCGCGCTCCTCCGGTACCGCCCGGCAGACCTCGCCCTGGATGCCGTTCTTGCCGTCACTGAAGCCATGGGCGTCATCATCGCCGCAGCCCGCTCGGCGGAAACTGCTGGGCCAGGCGGCGTGCAGCTCCACAAACTCTCAAGCCTGACCTGGATCGGATTCCCGCGCTCCGACGCGCCGCCCTGGCACGATCAGGTCACCGCGATCCTCCGGGGGCACGGCATTGACACTCCGAGCTCCGATGACGAGGGCCCGGTTACCTCCGAAGTGAAGCTCGCCGCTGTCGGGACCGGGCGGGCATTTGCGCTTGCCTCGCCGAGCTGGGCACAGCCCCTGCCCGACGGCATCCGCTGGCATCCGCTGGTCGGCGACCCCATCGTCCGCAGAACCTGGGCTGTCTGGCACGCGGACTCCCGGCGGCGCGATCTCGCCATTCTCGTGGCTGCCTTGGATGCCACGAGTGGCTAGCGCAACCGGCGGCCCCGGCAGCAAGCCGTCCGGGCGGATGCCGGACGGCCTGCTCCAGAGCGCGCGAGGTCACACCGCGATGCGCCCGCCGTCGACCGGCAGGATGGCGCCGTGGACGTAGGCGGCGTCGTCGCTGGCGAGATACGTGATCGCGGCGGCGATATCCTCCGGCGTGCCCGGTCGGCCATGCGGGGTAGTGGCGGCTAGCTGGTCCAGGGCAGCGCCCATCGGCGCGGTGCCCTCGGTACGCGTCGGGCCGGGGCTGACGGCGTTGACCCTGACGCCCGACGGGCCGTACTCGGCTGCCCAGGCCTTCGTCAGCAAGACGAGCGCGGCCTTGCTCGAGCCGTAGAGTGCCATCCCCTCCTGGCCGAACTGGGCGACCATCGTGGTGACGTTGACGATCGCGCCCCTGCCGTGCGCGGCCATGGCCGGCGCGAGCTCAGCTACCAGGAAGAACGGCACCTTGACGTTGACGGCGTAGACCGAATCGAAGTCGGCCTCCGTCGCCGCCGCAGTCGGGCCGAACGGGAAAATTCCGGCGTTGTTGACAAGAATGTCCACGTGCCCGCCGCCCAGGCCGACGGCCTGGCGCGCCAGGTCACGCGCGCTCGCTTCGTCCCCGAGAGAGGTGGCGACGAAGTCAGCCTTGCCACCGTTCGCCTGGATCTTATCGACGACCTCCTCCCCGCGGGCGGCGTCGCGGCCAGCAATGATGACCTGCGCTCCGCGCGCTGCCAGATCGACGGCCGTAGCCCGGCCGATGCCGCTGTTGCCGCCAGTGACCAGAGCCGTAGAACCGTGGAATGTTGCAGTCACGAGATGCGTCCTTTGCGTCGACGACCGGCTGGCTAGCCGATCGAGCGGTAGTTTCGGCCGGCGGACCAGCAGTCCGTGGCAGGACGGCGGGTACGTTGCCCGGCCTGCCGCTCCAACCACAGACCCGGAGACCGGTATTGCGATTCGGCTAGCGCACTTCGCGCTGGGGCCTATAAGCCTGGCTTCTAGCCTCCTAGGCTCCTGGGCCATCGTGCGTTAAGCACAGGCGGAGCGCCATGCACGGGCTGGTAGCCGGCGAACGAGGACTCCAGGACGCCCTCCCCGCCGGTAAGTCCCGGCAGCTGCTGCTGGAGGAGGTGCACCGACGCCGCGGGGAGGACCGTTTCCAGCACCGAAAGCTCGCCGCGGCTCTGCGCAGCGTCTACCGCTGCTCCCAGCCGCGCCGCTGCGGCCAGTACGGGCCCGATCCGTCCGGCAGGCACCTCGAGCCGCGCACTGGCCATCGGCTCGCACACTACGGTCCCGGCCACGGCAAGCGCCTGTGCCAGCACTAGTGGCGTGAGCTTCCGGAAGTCGGCCGCCGTCGTCTTCGGGGTGCTCAGCGTCGGCTTAGCTGGCCCGTCGCCCACGTAGTAGCCGCAGCGCGTCATCGTGACCCGGCAGTCGGTTACCTGCCAGCCGTACCGTCCGGTACGGAGCGCATCGCGAACGTATGAGCTCATCGCCTCGCGGAAGCTGTCGGCGTTCTTGTAGATGAACAGCGGCAAAGTGCGCGGATCCAGCTCCAGGCGGAAGTGAATGCCGGAACCGGGAGCAGCCGGCTCGATGGTCAGCCCGATCGTGGCCGAGTACGGATGATCGTCGGTCTGGAGCACTTCGAGTGCATTGCCGGCTCCCGCAGGCCGCTCGACATAGATGGTGGTCGTCTCCTCGAACGTCACCTGGACGCCGTACTCGTCCGCTAGTGTCGCCTGGATAACCTCCTTCTGGACCTCGCCGTACAGCGAGACGGAGATCTCCCGCCGCTCGTCGTCCTGGCGCAGGTTGATCAGCGGGTCCTGCTCGGCGATCTGGCTCAACGCGACCCGCATGCGGCCCCGGTCAGCTGGGTCGCGCGCGACGACGACTGACTCCAGGGTCGGCGGCGGAAACTGCCGGGTGAGCTCGCCAGCATCCGGCTCGCCGATCCGGTCGCCGATCTGAATCTCGGCAAGGCCCCAGAGCCTGGCGATCTCGCCAGCGGTGACCACCTGCCGGGCGGCGGCGGGCCCCCGGTCGATGACCGCCAGTGCGGTGACCCTTCCCTCCCGCCCAGCACCGAACCGGAGCCGGTCCCTGGTGCGGACAGCGCCGGAGAACATCCGTACGTACGCCACCTTCTCCCCGCTCGCGCCGCGCTCGATCTTGAAGATCTGGCCGGCCACCGCCCCGTCCGGGGCGCCCCCGGCAGCAGGCAGCAATTCGGCGACGCCAGCAGTGAGGGCAGCCACGCCGGCACCGGTGATCGCCGAACCAAAAAACACCGGGTACACCAGCGCACGCGCGGTCTGAGCGGCAAGCTCGGCACGCAACCGCCAGTACCCGACGGCCTGCCCGCCCGCTACGTAGGCGGCCAGCAGCTCCTCGTCACGGTCGGCCAGCAGTTCGGCCAGCCGGAGCCGGAAATCCTCATCGTCGGGCCCGGACGGCGTCACCCTGGCCTCGCGCGTCCCGGCAGCCTCAACCGGGCCCATCGCGACGACCGCTAGCCCCAGCCGGCCGCGGATGTCCTTGAGCACCCGCTCCGGGTCCGCGCCTGCCCGGTCGACCTTGTTGACGAATAGCACCGTCGGGATCCGCAGCCGCTGCAGCGTGCGCATAAGGATGCGCGTCTGCGGCTGTACGCCTTCGACAGCAGAGATCACCAGGACCGCGCCGTCGAGCACGCTGAGTACCCGCTCTACCTCGGCGATGAAGTCCGGGTGGCCGGGCGTGTCAATCAAGTTGACGGTAACGTCGCCGATCCCGAACGAGGCGACGGCAGACTTGATCGTGATGCCGCGCTGCCGTTCCAGCGCGAGCGAGTCGGTCTGCGTCGTCCCGGCATCGACGCTGCCGAGGCTGTCGATGACACCGGCGGCGTACAGGAGCCGCTCGGTGAGTGTTGTCTTACCGGCGTCTACATGCGCCAGGATTCCCAGGTTGAGTGTCGTACGCGGCACGCGCCCATACCCTTCGACGATGTCGGTGAGGCCATCACGATGGACATGGACGCCTGGCGCATATCTACCCTCCCTGCTCGGCTTCGGAGATTGCTTCCGGGCAGTCAATCACAGCACAGGCAGGAACGCTCCTGAGTTTCCGTGCCGGGAGCCCTAGGTGAGCAAAGCCTGCCCGTACCAGTCGGTCGAGTCCCGCACGCCTGGCAGGGCGAAGAAATACCCGCCGCCGAACGGCTGCACGTAGTCGACAAGCGGCTCGTTGATGAGCCGCTTCTGGACCGTCTCGAACTGCCGCTTGAGGTCCTGCTGATAGGCAATGAAAATGTGGCCCGCCTGCAGGTTCCCGTTTTCATCGACCCCGAGGTCATAGTTGTAGGAGCGGCGCACAATGCGCTGGTCGGCGGTCGCCTTCGTGCGGGGGTTGGCGAGCCGGATGTGAGAGTCCAGCGGGATAACGTATCCGTGCGGGTCTTTGGCGTAGTCAGGGATGTCGAACTCGCTGTTGCCGTCCAGCGGCGCGCCGTTGTCGCGGCGCCTGCCGAACATGTTCTGCTGCTCGTTGATGGACACCCGGTCCCAGAACTCGACGAGCATGCGGATAAGCCGGACGACCTGGTATGAGCCGCCCTGCGCCCAGGCCGGCTCGGCGGCATCGTCGACCCAGACCAGGTCGCTCGCCAGCGTTCCAGTCGGGTTGGCGGTGCCGTCCTTGAACCCGAGCAGGTTTCGCGGCGTCCCGGACGGACGCGGCGGGGAGCCGTAGCCCTCCATCCGCCAGCGCAACTGCATGCTGCTGCTGGTGTGCTTGGCGATGTCGCGGATGGCGTGGTGGACCGTGTCCGGATGGTTTGCGCATACCTGGAGCAACAGGTCCCCGTGCAGCCAGGCCGGCTCCAGGAAGTCGTTCGGGAACGGCGGCATCTGGGTCAGGTACTGCGGCTTGCGGTCCCCGAGTCCGTAACGGTCGTCGAAGAGGCTGGATCCGACGGACAGCGTGACGGTCAGGCCATCTGCGGGAACCGTAGGCCCGAGGACGCCGCTGTCGGAGGGCGGCTGCCCGACGCCCAGGTCAGGGGGGCTACCGCCAGTGGTGAGGAACCAGGCGCGGCTAGTCAGTTCGTAGAAGAGGAGCGTCAGGTCAGCCTTATTGCCGACGGTGCAGTCGAACGCGGCGACGGTGGAGTACGGCTGCTTGCCGTGCGGTCCCGGCGTGAGAATGCCGGACTGGTACTCACCATGAAACGGGTATGCCGGCTCGGTGAGCGGGCCGCTGCCCTTGGCCGACTGGGCGTCCGCGTGGGCACCGCCGATCAGCACGCCGCCGGCGAGTGCCGCCCCTGCTGCGCCCGATGCGGTGCCCTTAAGGAAGTTGCGTCGGTTGACGTTCACGGGGTGCGGGCTCCTTAGGCGGAATTTCGGATGGGGCGCGGATCGCCTCAGTGCTTCAGGGGAACTTCAAGCAGGTCCGGAACGGCGGAGAGAGTCTCTAGCGTCGCGTCGATCGCCGCATCGACGTTCTCGCGCGCCGTCAGGGATGCTGTGTCCAGAGAGTCCCAATGGCCATTGACGCGGGTCGCGAGCAGCGCCCGCTGCAGGATGCTCACCTCGTTGCCGGCGATGGCAGGCAGGCCCGGCTGGCGAGCGTTGAGCAGCGGCGTCAGGTAGCCGAGGACGACACTGGCGACCTGCGTATCGGCGTACGTCATCGCGAACGCCGCATTCCCGCCCTGGTTGTCAATCCCTGACAAGTGGTCGCGCAGCGCGTCTTCGAGGATTTCGTGGGCGCGGATCGGCAGGTTCGTGGGATCGCCGGCCAGGTTGTCGGACGTCAGGTTGCGCTGGACCGTCGCGACGTTGCTGGCCAGCGTCTCCGCGACAGGCAGCAGCGTGGCCGCACTCTGGCCGTGCCACAGGCCGTACTCGAGCCGGTGCAGCCCGGTGAAGTTCTTTGAGCTGACTCCGCCGGGGATGCCGTTCGGCAGCCCGTCGACCGCCAGGCCGAGGGCCCCGAAGCTGTCGTAGGAGGCGCCGACGCGCTCCCAGTCGAGCTGAGCGGTCAGCCAGTCCGTCTTCGCCCCGGCGATGTTGCGGCCGCGCAGGTCGGCCTCGATTCGGGTGACCTCCTGTGCCAGGGCGGCCAGCTGACCCGCCGCGTAGGCCTGGTACTTCTTATTCGGGCCCGCGAGTTCGCTGACGGTCACCGGCTTGACCGCGACCGGACCGGAGGAAACGGGGCTGTTAGCAGTGCGACTGGGCGGCGGGGCGTTGCCGGTCGCCGTCACCTGGACCGGCTGCGACGCCGTCGTCGGCTGGCTGCCCATGAAGCACTTCCACACATAAGTTCCGCTGGTGAGCGTCGCGGTGAGCGGTGCGCTCGTCGCGGGCCCGATGGTCTCGATCTCGGCGACGATGTCGCCGGAGGAGTCGTCGAGATTGATCTCACCCGGCATGCCGGACTGGTTCTCGACCGTGAACGTCTGGGTTCCCGCAGAGGCGGAGGTCCAGTTCGGTGCACACGCGGTGCGCGTGATGGTCACCGTGGTGGCTGATGCCGCACTCGCGGCCGGTAGCGCTGCGATAGTCGCGCTCGCGGCGAGGGCCGGAATCACGACGAGTGCCGCGGCCACCGCCCACGGCCGACGGCCGGCCAGCCGCTCCCACCTGCCCGCAGTACCGCCAGCCCGGGCGGAGCCCGCAGCGTTGTCCGCGATGGCGGTAGTACCCGGTGCCGTGACTGTGTGCCTGGCGACGGGGCGGCCCGCCTTCGCGAACGCGGGGATGACCACCGCGAGGTAGGCGATCCAGGCAACGACCTGCAGAACGGTCATCTTCGGGGTCAGGTCGGTAACCCCGGTGATCAGTGAGACCCACCAGGATGCGGGGTGGGCGTGTGCGGTCAGGTCGAAAGCTATCCAGCGCTGTCCTGACAAAAGGCTCGCATCCTGCAGGTCGCCGAGCCCGTACGCGAGCACGCCGGCGGCGATCACGATCAGGGCGATCGCCGTCCGGTTGAAGAACGCACTCACGTTCAGCTTGACCGCCCGGCGGTACAGCAGCCAGCACAGCACCACGGCAGCGGCCAGCCCTGCGGCGGCGCCCACGAGCGGGCCGACCGTCTGTCCCGACGCGCGAGCGGCCGTCCACAAGAACAACGTGGTCTCCAGGCCTTCGCGCCCGACTGCCAGGAACGCCGTAATCGTCAGCGCGCCTGCGCCGATCTCGGCAGCGCGGTTCACCTCGCCCCGCAGGTGAGCCGTCAGGCTTCCCGCGGTGCGGCGCATCCAGAAGATCATTGCGGTGACCAGGGCAACCGCGAACACGCTGAGCAGCCCGCCGAGCGCTTGCTGCGCCCGGCTGGACAATGCGTCGGTAGAGAATGTGAGGACAGCAGCGAAACTGCCAGACAGCATCACCGCGCCCAGCACGCCCAGCCATATGGGCGCTGGCGATATCTTCCTGGTCCCGACGGCCGCGTCCGCGCCGCCGTCAGCGCCGGCTGGCGCTGCCTTGCGCACGGCTGCCAGCAGAATGCTGACCACCAGGCCTGCTTCGAGGCCTTCGCGGAGACCTATCAGGAGATTAGGAACAATATCGGCCCATGACACGCCCACTAAGGTAAGCCTAACCTAACTTGTCAGTCCATCCGTTTGAGTGTGGGAGTCGTCACACTCTGCAGCGGCCCGGCGGCAGGTGCTAGTAAACCAGCCGAATGGTGGTGGTTCGTCCAGGTCACTGGTGCGTCCAGCCGGTCAGGGCTATGACCTCGGCTGCGATATCGGTGACGGCTCGGCTGTCGGTTATCACGCGATGCACCCAGGCCGGAGCACGCTTGGTTAGCCTGCGTGCCATCAGGTCGCTGCGCTCAATGTGCCAGTCCAGCTCGGAACCGATATCCCGCTGGGCCAGGCGCTGGCGTGCCGTCAAGTCGCTGCAGGTCAGCAGAATGGCGGTAGCTTGGGGCTGTCGCCCATCGCAGCCGTAAGCTCGCTGAGTACTCTCTCGAATACGCTCGCCGTGTTGGTGTAGATCATCCTCCGGTAGCCGAGGGCGCGGTAGTTCGCCCACATCGCAGCGAGGTTCTGTTCGGCCAGGCCATGTCGAGGTTGTCGCCTTCGATGAGGCAGTGCTGGATGCGGGCGGCTGACAGCTGGGCATGGATCTCGTAGCCGACGCTGCTCTTGCCGACGCCGGCCCGGCCGCCGATGAATAGAGCCTTGCTGCGCTCTGTCACACGGACCGTCCGAGCGCCGCGGTAACTCTCCCGGCAAGCGTCACTCCATGCAACCCTGAGCGAGCACGCAGTGAGTGCCGCGGTAGATGGTCGGCATGCACTTATTGCAATGAATGCACAGCGATCGAGTCCGGCGATCGGCCCGCATCCTGTTGACGAGATCGGGCTCGCGCAAGAGTGAGCGGGCCATCGCGACGAACGCGAACCCCTCCGCCATGGCCAGATCGATCGTCTCCGAGCAGGTGACCCCGCCCAGCAGGATCAGCGGCATGGTCAGCGCGGCACGGAATTGCCGGGCGCGGTCGAGTAGGTAGGCCTCCTGGTAGGGATAGCTGCGAAGGAAGCGGCCGCCCGCGAGCTGGATTCCGGCCCGCAGCGGCTGGTGGAACTGGCCGGCGAACTCCCGGATCGGAGCGTCGCCGGTGAACAAGTACATGGGGTTCAGCAGCGAACTTCCGGCTGTGAGCTCGAGCGCGTCCACGCTGCCGTCCGCCTCGAGCCACTGCGCTACCTGGACGCTTTCGTCGAGCCAGAATCCGCCGGGCACGCCGTCATCCATGTTCAGCTTGGCGGTAATGGCGAGCTTGCCGCCGACCGCGTCCCTAACGGCGCGGGCGATGTTGCGGGCAAGGCGCGCCCGGTTAGCGAGACTGCCGCCAAACTCATCGGTCCGCTTGTTCAGCAGCGGGCTCAGGAAGGAGCTCACCAGATAGTTGTGACCAAAATGAATCTCCACCGCATCGAAACCGGCCTCACGCGCTGTGAGCGCCGCCTGCGCATGGGCACCAGTGATCCGCTGCAGGTCGGCGACGGATGTGGCGTGCGTCATGCGCATGGTCAGCGGGCTGATCCGGCGGCTAGCTGAGAGCGCCGGCAGCCCGTTGGACGCGGCGTTGGCGACCGGGCCAGCATGCCCTATCTGAGCACAGACTGCGGCTCCCTCCGCGTGGACAGCGTTGGCGAGCTTGCGCAGTCCTGGCACCGCTTCAGGGCGCATCCAGATCTGATGCCGGTCGGTACGGCCCTCGGGCGACACAGCACAGTACGCCACCGTGGTCATGCCGACCCCGCCCCGAACAGGCCGCAGGTGGAAGGCAATCAGATCGTCAGTAGCCAGCGCACGCGGGGTCCTGCCCTCGAAGGTCGCTGCCTTGATGACACGATTACGCAGTTCCACCGGGCCTAGCCGGGCCGGCGCGAACGCGTCGGGAACCTTAGCGTTCAACACGGATCAAGCCTGGCTTCGGTGACTGGAGAACGCAACAAGACCGGAGCCCGGCAGTGACGCGAGTACCCATATATCAGGTGGCGGCTGAGGCGCGGGTTTGGCACAATCGCCCGGTGATTGAGCAGCGAACGGACTTCTCTGTCAAGCCAACCCTGATCGGGGAACTGGCTGTGTTGCGGCCATTCGCGCTCGATCAGGACGCAGCAGCGCTCCGCGAGATGCTCAGGGATCCCGAAGCGCTGAAGCTCACCGGGAGCATGAATGGCCCCGATGACATCGCCGAGTGGGACGCCGCGGCAGAGGCGAAGTTCTGGGACTGGTACAGCACGCGGAACCATCAGGCTGACCGCCTGGACCTGGCTGTTGCCGACCGAGCGTCGGGCCAGGTCGTCGGCGAGGCGGTGCTGAACGAGTGGGAGAGCGGCAACCGTAGCTGCAGTTTCCGGATATTGCTCGGGCCGCGCGGCCGGGACCGCGGGCTTGGCACAGAGTCGGTGCGGATGATCGTCGGTTACGGCTTCGAGCAGTTGCGGATGCACCGGATCGCGCTAGAGGTCTACTCGCATAACCCGCGGGCGCGGCGCGTCTACGAGAAGGTCGGCTTTGTGGCCGAGGGCGTCTTGCGCGACGCCCTCCGCTTCGACGGCGAGTGGATCGACGCCACTGTGATGTCGATCTTGGCGTCCGAGTGGGACCACCACCACGGTTACCCGCAGCAGAGCTAAGTCCGACGGCGCAGTCAGCTTAGGTCTCGGGCCGGGCCTCGGTGTCGAGGGTCTCGAGCAGATCGACTCCCTGGCTGGCCGCATACGCGACGAGTAGTCGGCTGACAATCCCGGACAGCGTGTCGCGGTCTGCTGGCGGCACAAGGTCCAGAATTGCCGAGACGTCCGCGCCGAAGGCGGTCGCTGCGCGTGACACGAGCGACCGGCCATGATCGGTGAGGCCGACGAGCACAGTGCGCCTGTCTTCGGTGGATGGAATGCGTGTCACGAGGCCACGGCGCTCAGCACGGTCGACTAGCCCGGTGATGCTGGATTTGTCGAGCCCGAGCAACTTGCCCAGCTGGTTCATTGTCGGCCTGCGATCCCGCAGCACGCCGAGCAGGCGGACCTGGGTGATCGAGAGATCGTGATCTGCTGCCCGGCGCTCAAGAATGCCGTGGACAACGAAGGCAAGCTGGGCGAGCCCGTCGACGGGGCTGATGTCCCCGGCCACGGCTGCCGGCGCGGGCGGACTGGCCGATCCATCTGGCACGCAGGAAGCGTACTTGACTTAGTACGTGGCATCAACTAATTTAGTACGTGCTACAAACTAAATGACGAGGCACTAGCTACGGGGGACGAGCATGGAAACGATGAACGCCGCGGTGGTCACGTCGTTCAGTGAGCCGCCGCATTACCGGCAGTTCGACGTTCCGCAGCCCGCGACCCGTGACGAGTTGCTCGTCGACGTGCTCGCAGCCGGCCTGCACCCGCGGGTCCGCACCGGAGCGGCCGGCGCGCATTACACCAGCACGAGCACGCTGCCCATGGTGCCGGGTGTCGACGCAGTCGCGCAGCGGCCAGACGGTAAGCGGATCTACTTCGTAACCGACGACAATGTCGTCGGCACGATGGCGGACAAGGCCGTCGTCGACGTTCGCAGAGCGATCGAGCTGCCCGACGATGTCGAAGTGGCGAAGATCGCCGCTGCGATGAACCCCGCCATGTCGTCATGGGTCGCGCTGCGACGCCGCGTGCCGATCGAGCCCGGCCAGGCCGTCCTCGTTCTCGGCGCGACCGGGAACGCCGGCACCATGGCCGTTCAGGTAGCCAAGCTGCTCGGTGCCGGGCGCGTGGTCGGTGCCGGGCGTGATCCCGGCCGGCTCAGCGCTCTGGCGTCGGCCGGCGCCGACGACGTCGTTCAGTTGACCGCCGACCCCGACGTTACGGGCAGGGCGCTCGCGACCGCCGCAGCCGAGGTCGACATCGTTCTCGACTACCTGTGGGGCCTGCCCGCCCAACTGGCCATCCCTGCCCTGATCACCGCCCGGTCCGACCGTAGCCGGGCAATGAACTGGATACAGATCGGGGCGCTGGCCGGCGCGACGATCGAGCTGCCATCGGTCGCCCTTCGCTCGGCTAATCTCCGAATCCAGGGCAACGGGCAGGGCGCTGTGTCAGCCGAGGCATACCGTGCCGAGCTCCCGTCGCTCGTGGCTGAGATCAGCTCCGGCGCGATCGCGGTGACAGCGAACTCGGTGCCTCTGGCTGACGTGGCGACAGCGTGGACCAGGCCTGACCCGCCGGGCCAGCGAACCGTCCTCGTACCGTAAAACCGAGCGCCAGATCAGACCAGGCTGCCGGCCGGCCGTTCACCGCGGCCGGCCGGCAGCCGTCTGCTGATCAGTAGGAGAACTGCTGGACTTGGTCGTCACCCGGGGCGAACATGTACCCGGTCCTTGAGGTCGGGTCGAGCTGGATCCCGTCATCGGCCGGGAACGGGTAGCCGTAGACCGACGAGGCGCTGAAGTCCTCGATCGTCTTGACGATGTCCCCGGTGCTGGTGTCGATGACGTCAATCTCCGACATGAAATTGCTGTCGGTTGGCGCCGCGCCGAATGTGGCCGCCACCGGAGGCGAGCTGTACAACACCAGCGCCAGGTGGTGGAGCGGGTCGGCAGCCAGTTGAAGTGGTGCACCGGTCCGCAGCGGATAGACCGAGTCGTCCGACGGATCCGACTCAGGCATCACCACGAGCGAACTGGTGCCCGGGATGTTGACCGACACCGAGCGGAAGCTGACGGAGACCAGGTTTCCGGCCCCGGAGTCAACTGCGAGGTCGGTGTCGCAATGAGTCCCGCCCGTGGTGGTCGTGACCGCGCCGGTGGCAGGGTTCACCTCGGCGATGGCCGTTCCGCCGCCGAAGCACAGCAGGGCTCCGGATGCGCCTGTGGCGTACACCTCACCGGTCGCGTCGTCGACGGCGATGTTCTCCAGCGAGTCGGCGGGCACTCCGCTGCCGTCCGCGTCCGTTGCTGAGGTGACAGTTCCGGTCAGCATGCTGACTGCGATGACGGTGTCGTCGCCGGACGAATCGTCCTTCGCGAGCAGGTCAGCCTGTCCGTGTGCCGCGTCTACTACGCCGCCCTTGAGCGTGTACCCGGACAGGTCGGGGGTCCCGACCACCGCGCCGGTCTGCGTGTCGTACAGCTCCACATCGTCGGTCCTGGCACCATCGCTGGCAATCCCGGTGTCGTCGACCAGCACTGTATGGGCCGACGGGTCGACACCGAAGACGTAGAACTGGCCGCCCGAAGTGTCTGACGCGATCACCGAGCCGTAGGTTCCGGTCGCCGGGTTGTAATTCACCACCTGCGAGCCGTCCGGGCCGAAGATGGCGACGACCGAGTTCGCGCCGGCCATGGCAAAGTTGTCGACGACGTCATCGTCGGGCGCCAGCCCGTCGTTCACGGTCAGCAGCGAGGTGGGGGATGCCTGGCCGGCGACGGCGCCCGACCCGCCGGTCGGCAGGATGCGAACGTCGTAGCTCAGCGAGGTGGGCAGCCCGAGCGCGAGGGCGCTGAACGTCCGCGATCCCGCTGCCGCGGGCAGCTTCTTGTACACAACGGAGCCGGCGTCGTAGCCGTCATCGTCGCGCTGCGTCCCGTTCGGGTTGCTGAAGGTGTTGTAGGACCCGTAGAACGTGGGAGCCGGAGCGGAGATCTCCAGGATGGCGCCCGCGGCCTGAGGCCCGGCGTTCCAGTCCAGGGTGAAATCCGGCTCAGCTCGGCTGACTGTGGCGGCATGGCCGGGCAATGAGCCGGGCGTGGCCAGCAGCGGCGCCGACGGCCGGCCGATGGCGGTGAACCCGGCTGGGAAGCCCGTCACCCGTACCGGTGCGAACACGCCGTACAGGCCGCTGTCGCTGTCCTGGTCGATGCCGATCCCGTAGATGCCGCCGCCGTCGCCGAAAGCCGACGCAGGCAGCGTCACCGTGCCAGTCAGGCCGGACAGCGGTGCTGAGTATGCGGCGTTGAATAGCGGGCCGAGTGCCGGGTTCCAGTGTCCCGCCGTGGAGACGACGAGTTCGGGGTCGACGACATTGCTGACGCCGGTCAGGTCGTAGGAAACCGTGACGGACTGGCCGGACGCTACGACACGGGGAGCGACCGGGGCAGGAGCGTAGGTGGAAGTGCCGTCGTACGGGCCGATCGTCAACGTGTCGCTGGCCTGCGCGAGCACATGGTTGTCCTGCCGCACCTGGTAGGTGACGGTGACGGTCCGGCTTGACGCCGAAATGAGCTGCTGGCCAACTGCTGCCAGCAGTTCGGCGGGCGTTACCCGGATGTAGTCAGAAGTATTGACGAACGTCTTGTCGCCAACGACTAGGGCGTAGTTGTTCCCGCGTGGCCCGATGATGTCGGCGGCGAATGTGACCGGCCCGGTCGCGCCCGCGCCGGTCAGGCCGGCGGCGGACCCGGCGGTCGGGTCCTGCAGGTCGAGCTCGCCTGGATCGGTGTACTCGGTGAACGCCCCGCCGGTGCCGTTGATGTCCACCCGGTGCGCCACCGACAGTCGGACGATGCTTGTCGCGGGCAGCGACGCGTGACCGGCCCGCAGCACTGCATCGACCGCCGCGGTGACGTCGACCTGCGGGCCGACGTTCAGGTGCTGGTCCGCCTGTGGCGGCGTCGCGACCGGGCGGCCGGTCTGCTGCAGAACCTTGATCACTTGCGCGGGACCGTACGTCTGGTGGGTGAGCCGGGCGGCCTGCAGGACGTCGGCGGCGGCTGCTGCTATCTCCGGCGCGGACGCCGACGTGCCGCCGTTCAGCACCACGGCGACGGAGTCAGCCGCTGGGCCATCATGAACAAAGGCGGGGATGTTGTCGCCGGGGGCCGATAGCGTCACCCGCTGTCCCCAGCCGCTGGCGAAGTTGCCGCCGCCGTCGGTGCGGGTCTCGGCGTACGTCGGGTTCCGCCAGGCGTTGCCGCCGTCCTGCGGCGGGATAGCGAGCGTGTCGTCCGTGGTGGTCGCGCCCGCGTCGATTGAGCCGCTGTTGATGACCTCACTCGGCGTGGTGGAGTACTGGTCGTCGTTGATGTTGGTCGCCTCGGCTGGCGTGCGCGCGATGTTGGTGGGGGTGGCGCCGCCGTCCGGGCCGATCGCTGTCGGCGTGTACAGGCGGGTGCCGTCGTTGGCGGAGTCCACGACGGTGATCCCGTAACGCTGCACGATCGCGGCGATGACCGTTTCCATGAGCGGGTCGTCCTCGAGGTACCGTCCGGGGAATCCCTGGACGTCGGTGCCGAAGCCCAGGCTCGCGGTAATCACATTGGGAGGCGACTGCTGCGTGGCTGCGGCCAGGAAGGCCTGGGCGATCTGGCCGGTCGTCGGCGTGGCAGGTACTACGAGGCGGTAGTTCGCGCCTGGCGCGATGCCGAGCAGGTCAGTAAGACCCGAACCGGTGTCGCCTGGCCGCTGGTCGGCGTCCGGCCGCGGCGCCATCACGCTGAAGTCGAGCCCGATCTCTCCGAGCACCGGGTCGCCGCTCCCTTCGACCGACGCGGTGCTGCTCAGCGAGCCGTCCGGCTCAGCCACGTACGCCGGGATCAGCGGCATGGTCGGCAGGTCGAGGTAGCGCTGCCCGTTCTGCAGGATCGTCGTGGGACCGTACTGCTGGACCTCCTGGTCGTTCATTGAGGCATCGGTAAGGTCTCCGACGGAGACGTTCGTGATGGTCTCGCCGGTGCCGGGAAGCTGCCCGTACTTGTCCTGGAGGGTGGCGTATGCTCCGCCGACGTCGACCCCCTGCGCGTTCAGGTAGCTGTCCAGCGAGGACTCAAGCCCGTAGTTCGTCGGCAGTAGCGGCCCCCCGGGGGTGACTGCCTTCACGTCCGCCGCCCGCAGTTGGGTAGCGGCCGCCCTCAGCGGCGTAGCCTTCGTGCCTGCGGTGAGAGTCTGGCCGCCGGTGTCCATGGTTTCGACGTACCGGTCAGGCTCAGCGAACGAGATGCCGCTCGTGCCGGCGAGCGTCCTGGCCGCAGCTGCGCCGCTCGCCCTGGTGACGTGGACAACGACGATGTCGCCGAGGTTCAGCGCTTCGCGGCCTATCCGCTGGCGGGCGGCAGAGGTCAGGGCACGCGCGGTGGCCGAGGAGAGTCCGCTGAACAGCGGCTGGATCGAGGTGGCGCCCAGCCGGGACAGCGTCCTGTTCACGGCGGTGTTCGACGTCTTCGGGGCCAGCAGGGTGCTGCCGGCCCGCAGCCTGGCCCCGGTGACGGACGTCCCGGACAGCATGGCGACTACCGAGCCCGGCACAATGCCGGTTCGCTCCGTCGACTTCGCGAGCTTGAAGTCTGACCTGCTCCTCGGGGCCGATCGCCCTGCGGCGGCCCGCGCCGGGTTGCCCGCGGCTGCGGCCGCGGTTGCCTGCCCGGCAGCCAACGCCATGACCGTCATGGCCGTGACCGATGCTGCGGCGAATTTCTTGCGACGCATCCACCCTGTCGCCCTCATGAACGTCCTTCCGTCCGGAACTGCCTTCGAGCCCGCGCACCTTCGGCTCCGGGCGGGCCTTCCGTCCCGCCGGAAACGTGACGCGCAGCACATGAACGACTGGGCACAACATGGCAGACAGGGTCAGTTGGGACAATGAGTTCTATGTGGCGGATAGCTGCCACATGGCAGAATTACGCCGGTGAGGGCGTCCGCTGGAAGCGCGCGGTTGCTGGCCGAAGCCAAGGCGCGGCGGCGTGCTTGACGCGGTTGGCATTACCGGCACTGCCGCACGGATCTACTCCGAGCTCGTGGAGACTGACCAGCTCAGTGCCGCACAGGTCGCCGAGCGCTGCGCTATCTCGCCGCGGCAGGCGGCGGCCGAATTGCAGAACCTCGCGTCGCTCGGCCTGGCATTCCGGGTCACCGGACGTCCCGTGGGGTACCGGGCCGTCGCTCCCGACCTTGCGATCAGCACACTGATCGCCCGGCGGGAAGCTGAACTCCGGGACGCTCGGGCCACCATGCACCGGCTTACCGAGGTGTTCCTGGAGACCTCACGAGCGCGGCACCCGGACGCGCACGTCGAGGTCGTGCACGGCACGCCGAACATTGCCAGGCTTGCGGTCCGTGTCTACGAGCAGACTCAGCGTCAGCTACGCGGCTTCGACCGGCCGCCCTATTCCCAAGAGCCAGGTACGAGCTACTCGCTGGAGAACAGCCGACTTGCCGCCGGCGTTGCCTACCGGATCATTTACGACAGCGCGGCGCTAGCGATCCCCGGCCGGATGCATGACGACATCATCCCTAGCTCTGCGGCCGGGGAACAGGCCCGCACCCGGCCGGAGCTGCCTATCAAGCTGATCATTTCCGATGACCAGCTTGCGCTGATCCCGGCTGCGGTCAGCTCGCGCTCGATCGACACGACGTTCGTCATACACCGATCGCCCATCCTCGACGCGCTGATCGCGCTCTTCGAAGCGGAGTGGGCCAGGGCAAGTGCGATCCCCGGCACCGTGGCCGCGTCCGGCGAGTCCGAGGACGGCATGCCGGACCAGGAGACTGCCATCCTGCTGGCGATGCTGGCCGCCGGCCTGACAGACGCGGCTATTGCCAGGTCCCGGTCCTGGTCCATGCGGACTACGCAGCGCCGGATCCGCCGGCTGATGACCGATCTGGGCGTGACTAGCAGGTTTCAGGCCGGCGTCGCGGCCCGCGAGAAGGGCTGGCTGTGACTACACGCGCACCGGCCCGTGAAACCGCGGTGTAGGTCCGGCGAAACCGCGCCCGCCTACGGTTGCTGCGAACCGCTAATCCTCCTCTTTGAAGGAAGCACTATGACGACTGCAGCCAGCGTTTATGCCCAAGGGCTGGTCAAGAAATTCGGGGAGCTACGCGCCGTCGACGGCATTGACCTGGAGGTCAGGCAGGGCGAGATCTTCGGTGTGCTCGGCCCGAACGGGGCCGGGAAGACCACGATGCTGAAAATGCTCGCCACGCTGTTGCCGATTGATGCCGGGCAGGCCCGGGTATTCGGAGTGGACGTCGCCCGCGAGCCACATCGGGTCCGCCAGCTCCTCGGCGTCACCGGACAGTACGCGTCCGTCGACGAGGACCTGACCGCGACCGAGAACCTCTGGCTGTTCGGCCGGCTGCAGGGCCTGCGATCGGCTGACGCGCGAGCCATCGCGAACCAGCTGCTGGCGCAGTTCGGCCTGGAAGAGGCGGCGAACAAGCCGATTTCCCAGTTCTCCGGTGGCATGCGCCGACGTCTGGACCTGGCTGCCAGCCTCATCACCAAGCCACCGCTGATCTTCCTGGACGAGCCGACGACTGGCCTGGATCCGCGTACCAGGGGCCAGATGTGGGACACGATCCGCGGCCTGGTCGCCGACGGCTGCACGATCTTGCTCACCACGCAGTACCTCGACGAGGCCGACCAGCTGGCCGACCGGATCGCTGTCATCGATCACGGCCGGAAGGTCGCCGAGGGCACTCCGGACGAGCTGAAGACCTCGGTCGGCAACTCGACGCTGCAGCTCGAGCTCGCTCCCGGCGCCGATCACGATCTCGCGCAGCAAGTCGTGTGGCGGGTCGTGGGCAGGGAGCCCGTGCTGACACCGGAGTCGGGCCGGATGAATGTGCCGCTGGAAACTGCCGACGCGGCAGGCGACGTGCTGATCGGGCTCCGGCAGGCCGGTGTGCCGATCGGCGCGGTCAGCGTGGCCAAGCCGACCCTCGACGAGGTGTTCCTCACCCTCACCGGCCATGACACCGGTGACGCAGATGAGCAGGGCGAAGCCGCCCGCGACGAGTCCTAC
>Ga0335074_10004572_pt1 | contig 19076 bp, 13 predicted proteins | sample Lox_Sample_23_FD_206715 | JGI IMG/M metagenome (GOLD analysis project Ga0335074, IMG submission 206715) | Soil microbial communities from Loxahatchee National Wildlife Refuge, Florida, United States - Lox_Sample_2.3 | ecosystem: Environmental > Terrestrial > Soil > Wetlands | place: USA... | reverse complement strand
AAGTGGGAGATGCAATAGCGGCAGGTCACGGCCCCCTTACCGCGATAACCCTGCGACCCACGGGGCACAGTCGTCGAGTCTCTCACACGAATGCGAAAGCTCACCGGGTTTGAGCGCGAGCATTCCCGCCGAGAAACTCTTGACTTCCCCGATGGCTGACGGTACGGTTGCTGCTTATATTTGCCGCGCTTGATTTTCTCTCCTCTCTGGAGAATCGGTTGCCGACACCGACAAAACCCACATCCCAGCGGGGTTGCCGCCCAGGAGACGCCATGCCCAGGAGAGTATTGCTTACCGCGCTCGTTGTTGTTTCTGCGCTTTTCGTTGTGCCTGCAAACGGGCAGACAGAGCCGGCCGACCGGATCGCGGGGCCGATTGACGCGAGCCAACGGGTGGTGACCAACGGAGTGCATCCGCTGGCTACGCGGCAAAACGACGAGGGGCGGGTGAGCGGAGCGCAGGTGTTCCAGCGGATGGTGCTGCTGCTTGAGGGCAGCAAGGCGCAGGAACAGGAGCTGCAGCAGTTGCTGGCGGCGCAACAGGATCCGAGCTCGCCTGAGTATCACCACTGGCTGACGCCGGCGGAGTTTGGACGACGGTTCGGGCCGAGCCAACACGATCTGGCGGCGGTGACGGGATGGCTGAAAGCGCAGGGGTTCACGGTGGAACCGGCGCCGAACGGGCGGCGTTATCTGGTCTTTACCGGAATGAGTGCGCAGGTGGAGAACGCGTTCCAGACCGAGATGCACCGGTACGCGGTGAATGGAAAGACATACGTGGCCAATGCGCAGCCGGCGAGCGTGCCGAAGGCGCTGGCGGGAGTGGTGAGGAGCGTGGCCAGCCTGACATCGTTCCACCCCATGCTGCCGCAGTCGTGGCCGGCGGAGACCAAGCAGTTTCAGATCCAGCAGGGCGTGGCGGCGACGGGACCGGCGGACCTGGCGGCGATCTACGATGCGGCGCCGCTGAACCAGGCGGGCGTGGAGGGCCAGGGTGAGTCGGTGGCGCTGATTGAGGAGAGCAACATCGATCTCACGGATTTGTCGGACTTCCGCACCGTGACGGGATTGCCGGCGGCCAACGTGAACGTGATTGTGAACGGGCCGGATCCGGGGCTGCTGTGGTATGACGGCGAGGAGTTCGAGGCGATCTCCGACGTGGAGTATGCGGGGGCGATGGCGCCCAAGGCCACGCTGAACGTGGTGGTGAGCGAATCCACCGAATTTACGCAGGGCATCCTGCTGTCGTTGTTCTACGCGGTGGATAACGTGGTGTCGCCGGTTACGTCGTTGAGCTACGGCGGCTGCGAGACGCTGAACGACAGCTACTACCCGGGCGTGCCGCAGGCGTATTCGGCGGCCTACGAGCAGGGCGCGGCAGAGGGGATCAGCCACTTTGTTTCGAGCGGCGATTACGGAGGCGACGCGTGCCTGGGGCTGGGATACAGCGCGGGATACGGCGTGAACGCGATCGGGGATTCGCCATGGAACGTGTCGGTGGGGGGAACGGAGTTCATCATGCCCGATCCCGACGCGTACTTTCCGCCGCCGAATTACACGGCGACGGGGTACATTCCCGAGAGCACGTGGAATGACTACGAGAACCCGGAAGACGGGCGACCGCTGGCGGGCAACGGTGGCGTGTCCATCAACTTCACCAAGCCGGCGTGGCAGACCGGGCCGGGCGTGCCGGCAGACGGGCAACGCGACGTGCCGGACGTTTCGCTGCTTGCCGGGGACAACCTCTACTACCTGACTTGCGAAAAAGACCTGGGCTACGATTGCGCGGACGGATATGGCGGAGGCGTGATCGGCACGTCGCTGGCAGCGCCGAACTGGGCGGCGATCCAGACGCTGGTGAACCAGAAGAACGGCGTGGTGGGCGGGGTGGGCAACCCGAATCCCGCGTATTACCGGCTGGCGGCGGGCGCGAACTCGCCATTCCACGACATCACAGCGGGCGACACCAAGGTGCCGGATTTCAATGGCGACATGGTGGGATACATTGCGACGCCGGGATTCGATCTGGCGACAGGGCTGGGATCGGTGGACGTGAACGCGCTGGCGGCGGCATGGCAGCCGCCCACGGGCAGCGGAACGGCCGCGGTGAGCCTGAGCACGAACGTGCAGCAGATTGTGCACGGGGCGGCGTTGACGGCGACGATTTCCGTGACCGCGAGCGGCGGCAAGACGCCGACCGGGGACGTGGTGCTGATGGCGGACGGGCAGGGCGCCGCGCAGGTCACGCTGAGCAGCGGCGCAGCTTCATTTCAGTTTGGTCCCACCACAGGAGTGACCCTGCCGGGGGGCAGCTACAACCTGACTACGCACTACGCGGGCGACGCCAACTTTGCGCCGGCGGACTCGAGCGCAACGGCCCTTGTGGTGGATGCCGAGGCGACTGCGACCACGGCAACGACGGCGCCCGGGCCAATCCCGTTTGGCGAGGCGCTGACCGTGAGCGCGGCGGCGATTGGCGCGACGAGCGGGCAGACCGTGCCCGGAACCTACACGTTTACTGCCGGGGGAAAGACGCTGGGCACCGCGCCGATTGCGGCGACGGGCGACCGGTTTGCGTCGGCGAACGCGGGCGTGACGGCCAATCTGACATTGTCCGGAGCGCAATCGCTGCCGGCGGGCATGTACTCGATTGTGGCGGCATCGCCGGCGGCGGGAGCGAGTTTTCTGGCCAGCACGTCTACGCCGGTGACGGTCACGGTGTCGAAGGCCCCGGTGCTGGTGGCGCTTACGCCGGACCACACCACGCCGCCGCTGCACTCCACGGTGAATCTGCTGGCGACGGTTGAGAATTTGTATGGATACCAGGCGCCTTTGACCGGGACGGTGGACTTCTTCGACGGGAGCACGAAGATCGGCTCGGGAACGTTGCCCTCGAGCGCCAGCACGAGCGGATCGTACAACGTGACCGTGGCGGTTGAGTTCACGACCGCGGGCGTCCACGCGCTGACGGCGAAGTACGAGGGGGATGCCAACGACCTTGCCAACACCTCCGGCATCGCGGACGTGACGGTGAGCACGAAGAGCGGGACGTCGCTTACGATCATCGGGCCCGGTTTTGCCCTGGCGACCACTCCCACGGAGATCACGGCGGACGTGGCCGGCGACGCCAATGGAACCGCGCCTACGGGCACGGTGACATTCACGGACGCATCCGCCAACTCGGGCCAGGGCGCCACGCTGGGTACGGCCACACTCCTTTCCGGCAGTTCTGCGACGCTCAACGTCACCACGCTGGCTGCGGGCACGCACTTCATCTATGCCAGCTACGCGGGCGACTCGAACTACGCTGGATCGGCTTCGCAGGCGATGCAGATCCTGGTGGGCGACTTTACCGTGACGGCAGCGCCGACGTCCGTGTCGGCAACGGCCGGGCAGAGCACAGGAGCGATCACCGTGACCTTCAATGGGACAGCACAGCTTTCGCAAACGGGCTATGCCACGCCGAACGTGTCGCTTGCGTGTTCCGGCTTGCCGACCGGGGCGGCATGTAACTTCACCTCCACGGCCATCGCGCTGGCTTTCAATACCGATGGCACTTCGACGGGAACGGCCCAGGTAACAATTTCGACCGAAGGGCCGACGTTGCAGGCAGCGGCGCGGCGGACGGGCGGCGTATTTCCGGTGGCGCTGGCGGGGCTGGCTGCATTTGGCCTGCCTCTGGTTTTGCGACGCCGCCGGTTCCTTGCCAGCTTGCTGAGCCTGACGCTGCTTCTGTTTGTGGCGGGGCTGAACGGCTGCGGTGGAGGCGGCGGAGGCGGGTACCGGATTACAAATCCGGGCACGCCCGGCGGCAGCTCCAACGTTTCGATCACAGCCACCATGACCGTCAGCGGCAACGCACCGCTGTCGCACTCGGCCACTGTCACGCTGAACGTGACGGGGGCGGGGCAGTGACGGGGGAAGAACACGCGGGGCGACAAGACGGTAGCGTCTCAGTTTGAAATATCCGCCTTAAGGCTGAGCGCAGAGCTCTGGTTATTGGTCACACGGACAATGCAACGCGCAGATCGTGTCCAACCTCACCGTCAGCTTAAGCTATTGGGAAGAACCTGGGTTGGAGGTTTTGTGGCATGGCAAAGCTCGTGTATGCATTGAACCAGTCCCTGGATGGCTACGTCGACCACATGAAAATCGGGCCACCCGATCCCGCGCTCTCTCGTCACTTCATGGAGCAGGCGCGCGGCCTGACGGGCGCGGTGTACGGTCGCCGCATGTACGAGATCATGCGTTACTGGGACGATGACCTCCCGGATTGGGACGCGGAAGACCGCGACTTCGCGGCGGTGTGGCGGAGCCAGAGGAAGTGGGTTGTGTCGCGCTCGTTGAAGTCGGTCGGACCCAACGCCACACTCATCGGGGATGACTTCGAGGCGGTGATCCGCGGGCTGAAGGCTCAGTTGGAAGGAGAGATCGACGTAGCGGGACCAAACCTGGCAGGGAGCCTGACCAACCTTGGTCTGATTGATGAGTATCGGCTCTACATCCATCCCATCGTGCTCGGGTCTGGCCAGCCGTTCTTCGCCGGCCCCAGCGCGCGGCTCCGCCTTGTGGCCAGCGACCGCATTGGCGAGGACGTAATCAGGTTGACGTACGTTCCTGCATAATCGCGCGACTCGCCCGGCGGGCTGCGCCGACTCGTCAGGTCCGCTTTGGGTCGCAACCCGAATTTCAAGCCGAGACGCTACCGACAAGGCTGAGGAATTCGACAAAATGTTACAATTCGATTAATACTGCTCCCCGGGAGCCTATTTGCTGTCCGCTGTGCGGACGCTGACCCCATGAACGTCTACCTGATGCGCCATGCCAACGCGGGACTTCGCCGCGAGAATCCTCAATTGGACGCCAAACGCGGACTGGTGAAAGAGGGCAAGGACCAGTGCATGCTGATGGCGCGCGTGCTGAGCGCGCTGAAGGTGCAGATCGATGCGATTGTCTCCAGCCCCATGAAGCGCGCGATGCAGACGGCGCAGTTTGTGGGCACAGAGATGGGCTACGAAGCGCGCGTAGAGGTGAGCACGGCGCTGCTGCCGGGCGCGGATTTTCCGGCGTTTCAGTCGCTTTTGAATAAATACGAGGGCCGCGAAGGGATTCTTATCGTCGGGCACAATCCCACGCTGTTCCAGTTTCTCGGCCGCATGATCACGGGCAACGGCGGCGCAGCCATCCGGCTGCGCAAGGGCTCGATCGCGTGCGTGGATATGGACCATCATCCGCCACGGCTGCAGTGGCTGCTGGATCCGCGGTCCTGCCGGCTGATTTACGAGAGCGTGGGAAAGAGCTCGCGGCCGAAGACTTCCCGGAAGTAGTCCGCCTCCTTGCGCAAGGACCATAATTCCAGTTCGGCGCCGGTGCGTCCCGGCTTGATTTCGAGATACACGCGGCGAGGATAGGCGCGTGCGGCGACGCGCAGCACGTCGCTGGCGCGGTCCTGATTGAGGGCGACGGCGAGGCGCAGCAACACCACGGCGCGGTGCACGTTTTTGTGCTCTTCGGCGGGAATGTTGCGCATGGCGCGGTCGCCGGGCTGGGGACGGCTCTTGCCCAGGTAGCGCGCGAGGGCGGAGACGATGGTGCGTTGGACGGGGGTGTAGCCGTACATCTCAGAGCTGGAGACGATGTACTGGGTGTGCCGGTGGTGGCCCTGGTGGTTGATGAACTTGCCGGTGTCGCGGAGCAAGGCCGCGGCGGCCAGCCAGCTTTCGTACTCGGGGGGTAACTGGTGGAGCGGCTTGAGCTCGCGGTAGAGCTGCAGGGCGTGGGCGCGGACGGGCTCGGCCTGGCGCGGGTCGACGCCGTAACGGCGCGCCGTAGCCAGCACGCTCTCCCAGCGTTCCTGCTCGAACTCGCGATGGGTGCGCGCGCGGGTGTCGGTTTCGGCCAGCATCTGGGCGAGGATGCCGTCGCGCAGTCCGAGGGGTGAGTAACGGAAGCCACGGAGGGCGTAGCTCTCGAGGATTTCCGCGAAGACCTGTGCGCCGGCGACGATGATCTCCGCGCGGCGCGGACCGATGCCGGGCATGGCTTCGCGCTCGGTGAGCGACATCCTGGCCAGCCGGGAAGCCAGCTTGTGCACCAATGCCGCCGGCGCCATGCCGTGGCCGACGGTGAGCGCGCTCTCCGGGCTGACGGATTTAGCGCGCTTCTTTGCATGCTTGCGGGCGGGCTTGCCGGTTTTCGCAATGGCCGCACAGGCCTCAGCCAGCGCCGCCGCGGTGCCCGAGGTTCCGATCACCAGCGGGACTTTCTCGGCGTGGACGCGACGTTTTGCGCGGCGCAGCTCGCGCGAGATGAGATGGCGCAATTGCTGCAGGCCTTCGGCGCTGGGCGGATCGACGGCGAGGAACTCCTCGGTGAGGCGTACGGCGCCGAGCGGCAGGCTGATGGTTTCGCGGATGCGCTTGTGCTCGCTGAGGGTGATCTCGCAGCTTCCACCGCCCAGGTCGATGAGCAGGACGCGGCCGCCCACGCCGGGCTCGCCGCTCATGAGGCCGTGATGGATGAGCCGGCCTTCTTCGAGGCCGGAGATGATCTCCATATTCCAGCCGGTTTCGGCTTTCACCCACGCCTGGAATGCGGCGGCGTTGCGAGCGTCGCGCATGGCGCTGGTGGCGACGACGCGGATGCGGTCGGCGGCATGGGACTGGACCGCACGCTGGAAGCGCTTGAGGGCGCGCAGGGTGGCGGCCATGGCGTCCGGCGAAACGAGGCCGGACTCGAAGACGCTGGAGCCGAGGCGGGTGACTTCGCGGTCTTCATGGAGGGTTTTGAGCCGGTGCGCGACGACGCGGGCGATCTTGAGCCGGCAGGAGTTGGATCCGATGTCGATGGCGGCGAAGATGGGCATGCGCGGACTGTGGCTCCGATGAGAAAAAGTGGCTCCGGGCCAAGATACACGATGGCCTGGCCAGGCCGGATGAATCCCGGATGCGAATTCTTTCTGCAAGCGATGGAACTTTGTCCGTTCCGATGACATTACAGGTGGCGTGAGTTCGATGGGAGCGCTGGATGCCGGGCGCCGGCAAGTACACTTGGAGGCTGAATTCCGAGATCGTGAACGACCCGACCCAACGCGAGAACATTGGCGCCAGCAGCGACGAACAACTGATGTCGGAGTTCGCTCGCGGCTCGGCGGACGCATTCACGGCGCTGTTTTGCCGCTACAGGACGCCGATCTGCGGGTTCTTCCGGCGAAGACTGGCTGAGCCGTCGCAGGCCGAAGAACTGGCGCAGGAGGTGTTTCTGGCCCTGCTGCGGTCGGCCGGGAGGTACGAGATCACAGCCTCGTTCCGGACATATCTGTACGCGATTGCATTGCGCATTTTGCGCGCGCACCGGCGGAAAACGATTTTTCGCGCGATGTTTCAGGGTGCGGCGCCCCCGGGATATGAGCCGTCCGAGCGGTCCGGCACGGAATCTGCGTTGATGCTGCGCGAAGCAGTGGGGAAGCTGGACGGGATCGATCGCGAGATGGTGATGCTGCGTGAGTACGAAGAGTTGACTTACCAGGAGATCGCGGAGGTTCTGCAGATTCCCGTGAATACGGTGCGGTCGCGGCTGTTTCGCGCGCGTAGGTCTTTGCAAGAACTACTTGCCTTGCCCGTGCGGGGCAGCGCGGGAACGCAGCTTGCATCGGCGGAGGAGCACCCATGAACAACACGACACATCCGGTTGCTCCCGAGGAGATCATGGCGCTGCTCGATGGCGAATTGAGCGCCGATGAACGACAGAATGTGACCGCGCACCTGGAGCAGTGCGTGGAGTGCGCGGCGGTGCGGGATGAGTTTCTGCACACGTCGGAGGCGATGGCGCAGTGGACGGTGCCGGAGCCGTCGCCCGGGTTGGATCGCGCGATCGAAGCGAAGGTTGCCGAGGGCTCGTGGATGCACGGGTCCTGGAAGCCGCGTGTGCATGCGCCGGGATTGAGGAACTGGCGGCCGTGGGCGGTTGCGGCGGCGGTGGTGCTGGTGGCTGTGGCCGTAGCCTTTCTGGCATCGTCGGCCCGGCTCGAACACAAAACCAGGCATGTGCAATTTGCCGAGGAGCGCATGGACGAACGTGCGCCTTTTCGCGCGGACGGTGGATCGGCTCCCGCCCCTTCGCCGGCGCAGGCAGGGATCGCCGGAGCCGAGAGCGCGCCGTTGCCGGCGGTCGCCAAAGACAAGGTGGAGGCGCCTGGGGGCGTGATGGGCGGCCACTTTGCGGCGCCACCCCCGCCGCCTCCCGCACCCGCTGCCACAGCGCTCATGATCGCGCGGACTGTTGCGCTGACCATCCGCGTGAAGGACATTGCGGCATCGCGCGCCGCGCTCGACGGCATTCTGGCGTTGCATCACGGATACGCGGCTTCGCTGACGCTCAACACGCCGGAAGATGGACCGCGCTCGTTCCAATCCTCGCTGCGCATTCCCGCGCCAGACCTGCAGGTGGGGCTGAATGCTCTGCGCAGGCTGGGCCGCGTGGAGACCGAAACGCAATCCGGCGAGGAGGTGACGCAACAGCATGCGGACCTGGTTGCGCGGCTGACCAATGCGCGTGAAACCGAGCAGCGGCTGCGCCAATTGCTTGCCGAGCGCACGGGCAAGATGCAGGACGTGCTCGACGTGGAGGAGAAGATCTCCGAGACGCGCGGCGAGATCGAGAGCATGGAAGCGGCACAGGACCTGCTCGAGCACCGGGTTGCATTCGCTACCGTGGATTTGCAGCTTCAGGAGGAGTTCAAGGAGCAGCTCGGCACCGGCGCGTCCGTCTCCGTGGGAACGCGCCTGCGTAACGCGTTCGTCGCGGGCCTGCGCAATGCGGGCGGAAGCCTGCTGGGTTTGATTCTCTTCCTGGAAGAGGTTGGTCCGGTGCTTCTGATCTGGATCGTGATCCTGGGCGGCCCGGCATTATTGGTTTGGCGCAGGTATCGGCGCATTCACGGATAGAGGAGCGTGGGCTTTGAATCGCTTAGGAAGCGAAGCAGGGGCTAAAGCCCGGTGCTTTATCACTAGCGGCCAAGCGGCCCGGCTGAAGCCGTGCCCTAAAAAGAAACTACCTGCCTCACTCTACCCGCGAGGGACACAGGTTTCATCCATGGCGGGTCGGCAACGACGGTGGAGGACTTGTTACAAAGCGTGCCTCTCGCGCGTTTTTCCACGTAGCCGCGCCCTTTCAAAACGGGTTCGTGTAACCAGTTCTAGTCTCAGTTTCCGCGATGCGGCTGGCCGCCGGCATTCCACGCCGGACGGAAGTCGCTGGAAGCCAGCCAACGGACTGGCTCGATGAGCGATTGGATGGCCCTGGTCATGAACGCTACGTCCAGATGTGCCAGGTCGTCGCTGGGCTGGTGATATGTGGGCGGCGTGCCCCATCCCGCGGCGGTGTGCGCAACCACGCCCTGGAGCGCGAGCGCGTAGTTGTCGCTGCGCTCGAAGAAGTGCTGCTCGGGATAAGGATCGGGGCCGAGAAGCGCGCCGTGCTCTTTGAGCGCCGGGCCGAGATTGGAGCGGTCCCAGCCTGTCAGCAGCAGTACACCCGGCGGCATCTTGGGGTCCTGGTTGCCGATCATCTCGAACTCGAGGTTGGCTACGAGGTCCTTGAGCGGAACCGGCGGATGCATGCCGAAGTAGGTTGAGCCGAGATCGCCGAGCTCCTCCGAGCCGTAGCAGACAAAGAGCACGCTGCGCTTGAGCGGGGGACCTGCGGCGAGCGCATGCGCCAGCTCCAGCACGGCCGTTGTTCCCGCGGCGTCGTCGTTGGCGCCGTTGTAAATGCTGTCGCCATTCACGGGACGGCCGATGCCGAGGTGATCGAGATGCGCGCTGAGGAGGATGGTGCCGGCGTTCGGGTCGGTTCCGGGCAGGTAGCCGATAGCGTTGAAGGTCTGGCGGACCGCGGTTTGCGGGATCTCGTGGACTGTAAGCGAGACCGTGCCGTCCGCCGGCAGCCTGGCGGCGGCGTCGGCGCGAAGGAGAACCAGGCTTGCGCCGCGCGGGGACTCATTCTCTTCGGCCAGGTGGATGGGCGTGCGCGTCTTGCCGCCCATCATGCCGTAGAGGTTGGAGAGCCCCGGCGTCTGGGCGATCAGCACTACGGCCGCGCCGGCGCGACGCACCTGGGAGAACGCGGCAAACGTCGCGTTGGGATCGGCCAGGCCCGTGACCAGGACAGTGGCGCCGCGCTCGATGTGTGCGGTCTTGAGGCCGGTTGCGTCGACGCGCGTCAAAGGGACGTCCACGGAAGCGCCGGTCGAGGTCAACAGGTCGAAGTCCACGCCCTCGTTCAGCGTCACGCCGCCAATCGAGAGCGTGGCGTGCCCGTCCAGTTGGACAGAGTTGACCTCGGCGGGCTGGATGTAACTGCTCATCCCCGGCGCCATCTTCAGGCCGTAGCTCTCGAATTCGCTGGCTACGTAGGTTGCGGTGATCTGCTCGTCGCGCGTGGCGGAGCCGCGGCCGGCCATCACGTCGCTGGCCAGGAAGTCCTCGTGGGCTTGCACCCACTCCGGCTTGACCGTCCAGGCCTGCTGTGCGCCGAGCGCCGAAGCGCCGCACAACAGAATTGCCGTCACGGAAAGACGCAGGTTCACTTCGACACTCCACAAGGTTGGATTTAACTGAGTGTACGGCTCATCATAACCGGATCGGGGGCGGGCGTTCGCGGCGGCGCGCGAAGCGCGTTCAGTCCGCGGCCACGCCCGCCGTCAATCGCCGCGCGACGAGGTATTCCATCCGGACCCAATCGGCCGCCGAAAGCCGCCTCTTACGGCACGGTTACCTGGATCGTAGTGCTCACGCCCTGGCCCAGAGGCTGCAGCGGACTCGCTTCGTTGTCCGCCGTGATCGAGTACGCATAGGCGCCCGACGTCATCGCATTGGGATTTGCCCCGCATGCCGCGATCCCTCCGAGCCCGGCCAGCGCCAACGCCAGTACGATCGCCCGGGAAACTGCCCCAGGCAACCGACGCCGCAGCCCCAGGCCCGCCAGCAGCAGCCCTGCCCAGATCAGCGCCCCCGCCGGCCTATGCGCCCGCTGCGCGGAAGCTGGCACAGGGGATCCGTAAGGCCAGAAGGTGATTGTTCCCGTCACCGTCTGCCCAGCGGTCACCTGCATCTGCGCAACCGGTCCGGCGCCGCATATGGGGATCTTCGCCGTTGTCTGCGGCCCGGAGTACTGGCACGATAGTTCCAGCGTTCCGGTGTTCGGAATCCCGCTCACTTTGTAGTGTGTTTCGCCGTTCCCGCTCGCGGGCATGGTCACGTTGGTTGCCGTAATGGCATAGGCCGGCGGGTTCGCGCCGCGCGCAGGGGCCGCGCTCATCGCCAGCCCCGCCGCTACGCACAATCCGAATCCGGCGCGCAAACGCATTCGCATCGCCACTCCCCCCGTTTCGGATTTAGCCCTCTACCTTCTTTGACGCTCGCGTCGAGCCGCCGGCTTACCTCTCCCGGACGAGCCTGCGTCTCCGTCTCCTCGTCTCCTGGCCGTTTGGCACCAGCCTCAATCCGCGGCCACGGCTCGTTTCGCCGACCGGTGGGGGCGATGGGGGCGCATGGCGCGTGTGGCCGCCTCCGGAATCGCCGCCAGGTCCGCTTTGCCCTCCGCCAGTTGCATGAGGAAATCCTGCGCGGAGAACGGCGGCGCATCCTTGGGCTTGCCCGCTCGGCGGTAGGCGCCGTCGGGCTGCTGGATGCGAGCCTTCACGCTGTCAGCCAGGTACGCGGGCAGAATCTCGTCGTGGATGCGGGCTTTGGCGGCCGCATCGCGTACGGGGAAGGCTACCTCGCAGCGCTCGAAGAGATTGCGCGGCATCCAGTCCGCCGAGCCGAGATAGATCTCGTCGTCGCCGCCATTGGCGAAGTGGAAGATGCGCGAGTGCTCCAGGAAACGGCCTACGACGGATCGAACGCGGACACGATCCGACAAGCCTTTGACGCCAGGACGGATGATGGAGACGCCGCGCACAATCAGGTCGATCTCGACGCCGGCCTGGGAGGCCTGGTAGAGCGCGTCGATGACGCTGGGCTCGAGGAGCGCGTTCATCTTGGCGATGATGTGGGCGGGGCGTCCGGCGCGCGCGTGTTCCGTTTCGCGGCGGATGAGGCCCAGGAAGCTCTCCGCCATGGTCAGGGGCGCCACCAGCAGAGGCTTGTAGTCGGCCACCTCGGCGTGGGCAGTCAGGTAATTGAACACCAGATGCACGCGCTCGGTGATTTGCGGATCGCTGGTGAGCAGGCTCAGGTCGGTGTAGAAGCGGGCGGTCACGGGGTTGTAGTTGCCGGTGCCCAGGTGGCAGTAACGGCGGGTGACGCCATCCTCGTCGCGGCGGACCAGCAGCGCCAGCTTGCAGTGGGTTTTCAACCCGACGACGCCATGGAACACCTGCACGCCGGCGTCTTCCATGTTGCGCGCCCAGTGGATGTTGGAGGCTTCGTCGAAGCGGGCCATCAACTCCACCACGACGGTGGCTTCCTTGGTGGCCGCTGCCTCAATCAGGGCCTGGAACATGGGCGAGTCCTGGCTGGTGCGGTAGAGCGTCTGCTTCATGCTCACGACGTTCGAGTCCTGCGCGCCGAGCTGGATGAAGTTGACCACCGGGTCGTAGGAGTCGTAAGGGTGGTGGAGCAGGATGTCGCGGGTGCGCAGGTCTTCGAAGATGTTGGCCACCTTGCGGCTCAGCATCAGCGGCCTGGGCGTGAACGGCGGAAACTTCAGGTCGGGTCGCGCCACGTCTGAGTACAGGAACATGATGCGCGACAGGTTCACGGGGCCTTTGCCGCGAAAAACCTGGTCCTCTTCCAATTCAAAATTCGTGCGCAGGCGCTCTACGATCTCCGGATGCGCCGGGGTCTCGATCTCCAGCCGCACCGCGTCGCCTTTGCGGCGGTTGTGCAGCTCCACGCGGATGGTCTCGAGTAGCGAGCGCGCTTCTTCTTCTTCGAAGTAGAGGTTCGAGTTTCGCGTGACGCGGAAGGCCGTGAACGCCAGGACCTCGTAGCCGCGGTACATTCCGGTCAGGTTTTGAGCGATCAGGTCCTGAAGGAGGACGTAGTCGAAGGTGGTATCGGTCGCGGGCAACCGCACGAACCTGGGCAGGGCCCGCGGGATGGTCACAACTCCGAGCACCAGCGGGCCAGAGCTCTTGCGCTTGGCCCGGAGCAGCAGCGCCAGGCACAGCGCCTTGTTCAGCACGCGCGGGAAAGGGTGCGCCGGATCGATTGCGATGGGAGTCAGGAGCGGGTCCACCTCGCGCACGTAGTAGTTCTGCGCGAAGCTCTTGGCATCGTCGTTCAGTTCGTCCCAGTCCAGCAGGCGGATGCCGGCCTTGCGCAGCTCCGGCAGGAGATGGTCGTTCCAGCAGGCGTACTGCGCATCCACAAACTTGTGGATATCGGCGGTGAGCGCGGTCAGCGACTCGTCCGGGCGGAGCCCGTCGTATCCGGGCTCGCGGTAGCCGTCCTCGATGCGCTGCATCAGGCCTGCCTGGCGGATTTCGACGTACTCATCGAGGTTGGAGCAGGTAATGGCCAGAAATTTGACGCGTTCGAGCAGGGGATTGGTGGGGTCCTCCGCCTCCTCCAGGACGCGCCGGTTGAACTGCATCCACGACTCGTCGCGGCCGTTGAACTGCCGTGTCTTTTTTACGATTTTGGCCATAGGCTACACAGTCGCCGTGCTGGAAAGGATAACAGGGCCGGGGCGAAGAAAGATGAACATCGCGGCTCGCCGCTTCGAGATACACACGCGGCGGATCGCGTCTGACCGCCGGCGCGAGGCTTGCGAGGGATGGCCTCAGTTGGCCAGCTTGATTTGCACAATCCTGCGGATGGCGGGCAGGTCGCTGGCGCTGTTCACGGTGAGGCGCAGGCCGGTACCGTTGGGATGGCGTGGAGCGGAGGCCAGAATCCGAGCAACCTTTCGGGGAAGATTCGACTCTTTGACGGCCTCTACGGCTCCGTCGCTGAGCATGAAGGCGACCCGGAAACAGTCGTTGCACGGAGCGAGGACGACGAGATTGCGGGACTTCTTGCTGATCCGAAGGGACCATCCATAGAGGTCGAAAAGGATGCCCTGCCACTCCTCGGTGATCTTGCCCGCGTCTGCACTGATCCCATGGATCAGTTCGGTCCAGAGCGGGGCGGCAGGGCCCAGAGCAGCGTCTACTTCGACCTCCGAGGGCGGATCGGGCTTGCCCAGGAAGGCATTTGGCTTGTTCATGGCTTCTACTCCAGTAAGAGTTTGTGGTTCAAGCGGCGGGAATTGTGACACCGATCCGCCGTACAGGTGGGGACGGCGATGGAAATGCCCGTGATTTGCAAATCTCCAGGCGTTGTTTCCAGCCGGTTTGACCCGGTTCGTCCCGAGGGTTGAGGATGGAGACAGGCAGCCCGCATCTTCCCCGAACAAGGAGCTATCCGATGCCGAACAACACTGCCGACTCAGCTTCGAACCCTACCCGGCGCCCGGACCTCGCCGGTCCGCTCCCGGAGGGCGCGGCCGACTTTACCCGGAAGGTTACGGGCATGCTCGATGGCCGTGCGAAGGATGACATGGCCGTAGACGGCGCACTGCAGGGCATGGAGAGCATGTTCGACCTGGTGGCTGCCGGCCTGTACAGTTTGGCCTCGATGCTTGCCGGCGAGGGTGAAGAGGCGATTCGCCTGGTGGAAACCGCCGTGGCGAACGCCGAAGTCTCCGCCCGCACGGAACCCGAGGCAGCTCGCCACGCCAGCCGGGTTGCTCTTGCCGCCGCATCGATCCAGTTTCTCAGCCGCCGCGACCCAGCCAGCCTGGCTGCGCCGGAGCGGCTGGCCCACGCCAACACCTGCATTGACGATGACGATCTGGACGCCGCGGCCACGGCACGCGATCAGTTGGAATCGATGATGGCCGGGCCGGACCGGGAGCGGGTACGCACGTGGCTGGAGAGCCTTCCGGCGGCCATACGCGTCATCTTTGTTCTCCGCGCCGTAGCCGGTTTTACGGCCGCGGAAACTGCCGCGCTGCTGATCTCCAACGCCGGGCCGCAAGCGGCCGGATGGTCCGCGGAGGGCGTTCGCGAGCTGTTCCGCCAGGGGCTTTGCTCGCTTGCCTCGCAGATGATTAAAGCGGGTGTAAGGGAGTAGGGAGGGGCCCCTGTTGCGCGCGCAAGTGGTAAGCGGGATGCGGAACTGAGAGCTCCGCATCCCGCTTTGGTTTTCTCCTTCCTCCTGCCTCCTCCTTGCTCCCTGCCATTACACTAGATTTAGAAGCGTCCACCTTTGAAAGCGCATCCATTTGGATGAGCCGCGTTTTGTTCCAGGCAGCCCTTCGTTTCAGTTGATCAGGTCGAAAATCATTGATGTCATCTGAATTCACAGGCAATACTGCAATCCATCGCTTTGCGCGCACTTTTGGCCGCGCACTCCCGTGGTTCGCGTTGGCGGGAGGGGTCTTCCTGTCCGCGCAGGTGCCGGGGAATCCGCCCTCGGCTGCGGCATCGGGACCGACTGCGCCGGTGCTGCCCAGCGCGCAATCCGTATCCGGAGCCACGCAACAGCAGGGCCCGTCAGGGTCGTCGAATTTCCAGGGCAGCGTCCCCGAGGGCACTGCGTTGTCGCAGACCATCGATTTGAGCCTCGACGACGCCATCCAGCGCGGACTGCACAATAACCTCGGCATCCTCCTCAGCGGCACGCAGACCGCTTCCGCTCGCGGGCAGCGCCTGAGCCAGTTGCAGGACCTGCTGCCGGCGGTGGATGCGCACATCCAGGAATCGGAGATGCAGACGGATCTGGCGGCGGAGGGTCTGCGCTTTCCCGGCTTTCCGACCATCGTGGGCCCGTTCGGCTTTACGGATATCCGCGCCTCTCTTGCCTGGTCGGCGGTCAACGTGAAATCGCTGCACTCGTATCTGGCTTCCAAACACGATTTTCGTTCCTCGCAGCTTTCGGCCGAGGATGCGCGGCAACTGGTCATTCTCACGGTCGGCAACGCCTATTTGCTTGTGGTTGCCGACGAGACCCAGGTGGAGAGCGTGCAGGCTCAGGTAGCCACGGCGAAGGTTTCGCTGGACCAGGCCGTTGCCAGCCACGAAGCGGGCACGGCGCCGCTTCTCGACGAGCTGCGCGCGCGCGTGGATTACCAGTCGCTGGAGCAGCAGCTGATCGTGGCGCAGAACGCTCTGGAGAAGGACCGGCTGTCCCTGGCCCGCACCATCGGGCTGCCGCTGGACCAGAAGTACAACGTCGTCGACAGGGAGCCCTACAGGGCCTTCGACCAGATCGATTTGAGTGCCGCTCTCAACCAGGCGCAGCTCAACCGCAAGGACCTGCAGGCGTTGCTGGAGCAGACCAAGGCGGCGCAGGAGATGCGCAAGGCGGCCACGGCGGACCGCTATCCCACGCTCAGCATCAATGCCGACTACGGCGACATCGGGGTCAACGTCGGGCATTCGCATGGCACCGTGGATGCCACCGGCTCGGTCAGCGTTCCGGTATTCAAGGAGTACGCTTTGCGCGGCGAAGCCGAACAGGCGCAGGCCCAGCTCGACACCAGCCAGGCGCAGTTGAGCGACATGAAGGCGCAGGTGGATGCCGACGTGCGCGATGCTTTGCTCGACATTCAATCGGCGCAGAAGCAGGTTGAGGTGGCGCGTTCCAGCGTGGATCTGGCCAACGAGGCGCTCAGCGAAGCCCAGCAGCGCTACGCCGCCGGAGTGAGCGACAACCTGGAAGTGAGCCAGGCGGTGCAGAGCGTGGCGCAAGCGAATCTGCAATACGTAAGCAGCCTGTACCAGCACAACATTGCCAAGCTGAGCCTGGCGCGTGCCCTGGGAGCTGCCGACAATTACAAGAGCTATTTGGGAGGTAAGTAGACGTGGCCGATACAACCACAACCCCCGCACCCGCAGAGCCCGATACGGAAGTGGTGCAGCCGAAGTCGCGCCGCCGGGGCATTGTCATTATCGTGCTCGCCATCCTCGTTGTGGCGGGGTTGGCCTTCTGGTGGCACTCCACGTTTTACGAGGACACAGACGACGCCCAGGTGAGCGGCCACCTTATCCAGATCAGCTCGCGCATCCAGGGGCAGGTCATCAAAGTTTACGTGGATGAGAACCAGAAGGTGAAGGCCGGCGATCCGATCGCGGATCTCGATCCGCGCGACTACCAGGTAGCTGTAGAGAATGCCAAGGCGGCCCTGGCCAGTGCCCAGGCAAATGCGGCGGTTGCGAACGTCGCCGTGCCCCTCATTACCATTAACACCGGCAGCAGCCTGACTTCGGCGAGCGCCGATTTTTCGGGCAGTCACGCCGCGGTACAGCAGGCTCAGGGTGAGTTGCTCGCCGCTCAGGCTCGCGTGACTCAGGCCGAGGCCAACGACGCCAAAGCCCAGTCGGATCTGGAGCGCTATCGGCCCCTGGTGGCCAAGGATGTGATCAGCAAACAGCAGTGGGATGCCGCGGTTGCCGCTGCCAAGGCCGCTGACGCCTCCGTCGCCGACGCCCAAGCCAGCGCTCAGGCTGCGAATGACGCGGTCCGCGTGGCCCGCGAGCGCGAAGCCTCTGCCGACGCGGTCCTCAGATACGCCCAGACTCGTCCCCAGCAGATCGCCAGTCAAAATGCAAAGGCGAAGCAGGCCGAAGCCCAGGTGCAGCAGGCGCAGGCCCAGCTCGATCAAGCGCAGCTCAACCTCAGCTACTGCCACATTGTCGCTCCCGAGGACGGCATCATCACGCGTAAGAGCGTTGAGGTGGACCAGAACGTCTCCTCGGGCCAGAACCTGCTCACGCTGGTCAGCCTCAATGACATCTGGATCACCGCGAACTTCAAGGAGACCCAGTTGGAACACATGCGCGCCGGCCAGACGGTGGAAGTGCATGTGGACGCAACCGGGAAGGACTACAAAGCGAAAGTCACGCAGATTGGAGGCGCTACCGGATCCGTTCTTTCGCTCTTCCCGCCGGAGAACGCTACCGGAAACTACGTGAAGGTGGTGCAGCGCGTGCCGGTGCGGATTGACTTCACCGACCTGCAACACGAGGATCCCAACCACCAGCTCCGCCCTGGTCTCAGCGTGGAACCGAAGGTACGCGTGAAGAATTGAGCTGGAATACATCCGCAGACAGCGAAGGGGCCGGCGCTTGCCGGCCCGATTTGCCTGCGGGCGATTCCCGACAACGGAGTTACTTCGCGGGAATCTCCATCGTGATGCAGTGCTCGCCTGTGACCTCGCACTGCAGCATGTCCTGGGCGAGCAGATTCCAGCCTACAAAGCCGGCGAACTTTCCCTTGGGCGACTGCGCCGGCGTAGGCGCCAGGCCCTCGCCTGTCTCCGCGCTGTAGTCCTCGTGCATCGAGCCCCACCTGGCGATGTCCTGCCGCAACATGGCGGCCAGCGCTTCCGCTACCCACTTCGACTCCGCGGTGAAGCCGTACTTCCGCAATGCAATCCAATCGAGAAAATTGGCGTTGATCCACACCGGCCCCTGCCAGTTGGAATAGGGATTGATGATGGCCTGATTGTTGTACGCGGGATCGCTTTTCGCCAGGCTGCGGAAGCCGAAGTTGGACCGCATCTCCGCCGGGTTCAGCAGATGCTCGCGGATCATGCGCTGCGCGTCTTTCTGGGGCAACATTCCATCGGCCAGCGGCACAAAGCTCGACCAACTTATCACGCGAACAAACTTGCCGTCGTCGCGCCAGCGGTTCAGGAAGATGGCATCGTCTTTTACCCAAAGGTGTTTCAGGATGGCCTTGCGCGTCTCGCCGGCCATCTCCTTGTACCGGTCGGCCAGGTCGCCGTAGCCGAGCTTGCGCGCGATCAGCGCCATGGCGCGATACTCGCGCATGGCCCACACGCTTGCGTCTACGGCCAGGATCGCGCTCTCGTCTTTCGGCTGGTTGCTCAGGGCCGGGTTGTTGTCCGCGCCGGACTGCATTGCGTTGTCCCAGAACCACAGTCCCCAGCGGTCGTCGTACTGCGTTTTGCGCCGGTACTCGGCGATCTTGACCATTGCCGGAAACACGGGCCGGATCCACTCGTAATCATGCAATTGCTCGGAGGCGATCACCGCGCCCTGGGCCAGGAACGGCTTCA
>Ga0335074_10004571_pt1 | contig 19078 bp, 19 predicted proteins | sample Lox_Sample_23_FD_206715 | JGI IMG/M metagenome (GOLD analysis project Ga0335074, IMG submission 206715) | Soil microbial communities from Loxahatchee National Wildlife Refuge, Florida, United States - Lox_Sample_2.3 | ecosystem: Environmental > Terrestrial > Soil > Wetlands | place: USA... | reverse complement strand
TTGACCTTCTCGTCGCCGGAAGCATTGAGCGATTTCTGATTCAAAATGGTGTCGAGCGCGATCGCCGTCTTGCCGGTCTGGCGGTCGCCGATGATCAGCTCGCGCTGGCCGCGGCCGATCGGAATGAGCGCGTCGATGGCCTTCAATCCGGTCGCCATCGGCTCGTGCACGGATTTGCGCGGAATGATGCCGGGCGCCTTGACGTCGACGCGCGCCTTGCGGTCGGCCTTGATCGGGCCCTTGCCGTCGATCGGATCGCCGAGCGCGTCGACGACGCGGCCGAGCAGGCCCTTGCCGATCGGCACTTCGACGATGGCGCGGGTGCGCTTGACGGTCTGGCCTTCCTTGATCTCGCGGTCGGTGCCGAAAATCACGATGCCGACATTGTCGTCTTCGAGGTTCAGCGCCATGCCGCGCACGCCGCTTTCGAATTCGACCATCTCGCCGGCCTGCACGTTGTCGAGACCGTAGACGTGGGCGATGCCGTCGCCGACCGACAGCACCTGTCCGACTTCCGAAACCTCGGCTTCCTGGCCGAAGTTCTTGATCTGCTCTTTGAGGATTGCGGAAATTTCCGCGGCGCGGATGTCCATTAGCGAGCCTCTTTCATGGCGTGCCTGATCGCGTTGAGCTTGGTGCGCAGCGACGTATCGACCATGCGGCTACCGAGCTTGACCACGAGCCCGCCGATAATGGCGGGATCGATCTTGATATCGAGGTCGACGTCCTTGCCGCTGACCGCCTTGAGCGCGGCACGCAGCGCCTCGATGTGTTCATCCTTGAGCTTTTCGGCGGTGGTGACTTCGGCCGTAGCCTCGCCCTTGTGCTGCGCCACCAGTTCGCGGAATGCCCGGATCATGTCACGGACCGCAAACAGCCGGCGGTTGGCAGTCACCAGCTTGAGAAATTTGGCGGCAAGCCCGCCAATGCCCGCCTGCTGCAGCACCGCGGCCAGCGCATGGCCTTGCTCGTCGGCGGTAAAGACCGGGCTGCGGACCAGCCGCAAAAGATCGGGGCTTTCGGCCATGAGAGCCTCAAAACGCTCCAGATCCGCCTTCACCGCGTCGATGGCATTGGCCTCGGACGCGAGATCGAACAGCGCCGTCGCATAGCGGCCCGCCATTCCGGTTACGATCGGTTCTTCGCCTGCCAAGTTTGCTGCTCGCTGCGCGTTATCGTTCGGCGTTCTTCTGGGGCTTTTCCGCAAGACTCGCAACCGGCGGAACCGTCGGTCCAAGCCATTGCAATTCAAGCGGGACTTGCATCAGGCGGCGCGGCGGGATGCGCCGAGAGCCTGGGCAAAAGCGCGGCGTTGCTAACATGAAGCGCACTGCGGTGCAACAACGGGAACAGCCGGAAAAGCGTGATTAATCGGCCTGATCCCGCACCCGCGCGGTTACTTGCGCGCCGCCCGCCGGTCATGCAGTTTGGGGGCCACGCCGGGTAATCCTTACATGACTTCGGTCGCTGTCCCCGACGGCCTGTCGGTCGGCCGTCTTTTGAAGCTCACGTCTCTGCTTTGGCTCGCCGGGGTCGCCATGCGCATGAGCATTCTCGCCATGCCGCCGATCATTCCCCAGGTGCATGCCGAGCTGCACCTGTCGGAAACCCAGGTCGGGCTTCTGATCGGACTGCCGCTGGCGGTCTTTGCCGCGGCCGCCATCCCCGGATCGCTGCTGATCGCCCGCGTCGGCACCCGCGCCGCCGCGGTCATCGGCATGGTCATCGCGGCGCTTGCCGGCGGCGCCCGCGGTCTCGCCGTCGATGTCTGGACGCTCTATGCGGCGGCGATCGTGACCGGCCTCGGCGTCGCCGTCATGCAGCCCGGCCTGCCCACGCTGGTGCGGGAATGGCTGCCCAGCCGCGTTGCGGTCGGCACCATCGCCTATACCAGCGGCATGCTGATGGGCACGCTGTTTGCCACCGGGCTGACCATCCCCTTCATGCTGCCGCTGGTCGGCGGCTCGTGGCGGCTCGATCTTCTCGCCTGGGCGGTGCCCGCCCTTCTCATCCCGCCGGTGTTCTTTCTGCTCAGTCCGTCGGCCGACGAGCACTTCGTCATCGGCAACAAGGCCGGCGCGCTATGGTGGCCGGACTTCAAGAACCCGATGGTCTGGCTGCTCGGCCTGACCTTCGGCAGCAACAACAGCCCCTTCTTCGGCACCAATGCGTTTCTCGGCGACTATCTCGCCAGCGCCGGCAAAGCCCATCTCCTCGGCCCGGCGCTGGGCTGGCTTAACGGCGCGCAAATCGTGGCGCCAATCGTCCTTTTGCTCCTCGCCGAGCGCATACAGCGGCGGGCGTGGCCGTTCCTTTTGTTCGGGCCCATCCTGCTGGCCGCGTTTTTCGTGCTGATCTTCGCACATTCGAACCTGGCGATCATCGTCAGCACCGCATTGATCGGCTTCACCACGGCCATCACGCTCACGGCGATCCTGGCCTTGCCGCCGCTTCTATGCTCGCCGGTCGACTTGCCGCGCACGTCGGCGGGCATGTTCACGATCAGCTACACCACCGCCATCATCGTCCCGACCGTCAGCGGCGCATTATGGGACTGGACCGGCAAGCCGTGGACGGTATTCGTGCCATTGTGCCTGTGCGCCGTCACCCTGACGGTGCTCGGCGCCGTCACCGCGCGGATGCGGCCGGCGGAGACCTGACACACCCGGCCGCGCCCGCTAGGCTCAGAACAAAAGGCAAGAATCAGCAATGGCTTCCAGACCGAAAAAGACCGCCGCGAAAAAAACCAGGCGGCCGATGCTTCCCCCCGATCGCATCGCCTATTCGGCCATTCCAGAGCGGCCGCCGCTCAAACTGCCCAATGGCGCCCGCATGGCGGTTTGGGTCGTCATCAATGTCGAGGAATGGGACTCGACGCAGACGATGCCGCGTACGGTGCTGACCCCGCCGGCCGGCGGCTCGCCGATGCCGGACGTGCCCAATTGGGCGTGGCACGAATACGGCAACCGCGTCGGCTTCTGGCGTTTCGTCAAGATCTTCGACGAATTCGCCATTCCGGGAGTGATCGCCATCAACGGCTCCGCGCTCGCCGCCTATCCGGCGATCGTCCAGGCGGCCGTCGAGCGCAAATGGGAATTCATCGGCCACGGCTTCACCCAGCGCAACTTACAGAAAGTGCCGAACGAACGGGCCGACATCCGCAAAGTGGGCGAAGCGATCGCCAAGGCAACCGGCGCGCCGCCGCGGGGCTGGCTCGGCCCGGGATTGACCGAAACCTGGCAGACGCCGGACGTGCTGGCCGAGGAAGGCTACGATTACGTCGCCGACTGGGTGCTCGACGATCAGCCGGTGTGGCTGAAAACCCGCGGCAAACCCATTCTCAATCTGCCCTACACGCAGGAATGCAATGACGTCGCCATGATGCTCATCCAGCATCACAAGGCTTCGGAATATTGCGACCGCGCGCTCGATCAGTTCGAGCAGATCTATGCCGATTCGGCGGAGACGGCGCGCATCATGGCGCTGTCGATCCACCCCTACATCATGGGCGCGCCGCACCGGGCAAAATATCTGCGCCGGGTGTTCGAGGTCATTCGCAACAAGCCCGACGTGCTGTTCTGGAATGGCGCCCAGATCGCCGATTGGTTCCTCGGCGCGGGACCCAAAGCGCCGTGACCGCATCGCCTGTGATGATCGCATCGGCGACGCGTTCATGAGAGCATCCGAAACCGCGGGCGAAGCCTCCGGCCACACCGACGTCGGCGCCCGGTTGATGCTCGCTTTGCTGTGCGTGATCTGGGGCGCGACGTGGCCGATCATGCGGATCGCGCTTTACGAAATTCCGCCGCTCAGCATGCGGACGGTCACGGCGGCGCTCGGCTCTTTGACGCTTTATTTGGCGTGCCGCGCGCAAGGCCGCAGCTTGCGCGTGGCGCGGCCGATCGATTGCGTGCATCTGACCGTGGCGTCGCTTCTCAATGTTGTCGCCTTCACCGTGTTCGGCTCCTTCGCGCAGCTCTCCGCGGCGACGACACGCGTGACCATCCTTGCCTATACGATGCCGATCTGGTCGGTCCTGTTCGCCTGGGCGATATTGCGCGAATGGCCGGATCGCCTGCAGGCCGCGGCGCTCGTCCTGTGCGCTGGCGGCCTCGCCGTTCTCATTTATCCGCTGACCGAGACGAGAATCCCGCCGGGGATCTGGCTGGCGCTTTCTACCGGGGTCTGCTGGGCGGCCGGAACGGTCTATCTGAAGTGGGCGCAGATCAAGGCCGACCCCATGGCGATCGCCTCCTGGCAGGTGACGATCGCGTTTATCGTCACGGCGGGCTTCATGCTGATCTTCGAGGGCCATCTGCATTTCGCCCATGCCAGCCCGATCGCGCTGTTGTGCACGGCGTCGACGGGCTTTCTCGCCAACGGCGTCGCCTACGGCCTGTGGTTCGCGATCGTGCGGCGGCTCCCGGCCATGACGGCCTCGCTCGGCGTGCTCGGCAGTCCGGCAATCGGCGTCGTCGCCTCGGTCGTGATTCTCGGCGAACGGCCGACCGCCACCGACCTTATCGGCTTTGCCCTGATCTTTGCTGCATCCGCCTGCGTGCTGTTCGCGCGGGCGCCAAAGGAACCGGCTAACGCTTGATCGTGTGGGCGAGTTCGGCGACCCGCGCCGTCATCGCGCTTTGCGGATCCGCCAATAGATCGATGACGGTGAAATGGTTGGTGCCGGCAATCTCGCCATAGCGCGTCTGCGCGCCGGCCTTGCCCCATGTTTGCACGATCAACCGGCTCTGGCGCTTGAACTCGTCGGATTCCAGCCCCCCGGCGACCGCGTCGAAGCTGCGATCGGATTTTATCGGCCAGAACACCGGCGATACCTCGCGCACATTTGCGGCATCGAGCCGCAAATCCGCGTTGATGCTGATGCCGATCAGCGGCGTCAGGTCGAACACGCCCGAGATGGAGTAGCCGGCCGGGACGAGATCGGCGGGCGCCTTGGGATAGAGCGAGGGCCAATCGGTCGCCAACATCGTTCCGGCGAGGTGACCGCCGGCCGAATGGCCGCAGACCAGCATGCGCTGGCCGAACCGCTGCCACAAATAGGCGCAGGCGCGGTGCATCTGGCCGATGATGTCGGCGATGGAGACATTCGGGCAGAGATCGTAGCCGACGACCGCCACCGTCACGCCGCGCATATTGGGGCCGTGGGCGAGCTGGCTGAAGAACGACGGGTCGAGCGAGCGCCACCAGCCGCCGTGAATGAACATGGCAAGCGGCGCTTCGGCTGCCGGCTGCGGCATAAACAGATCGACGGTCTGCCGCGGCGAATCGCCGTAGCAAAGTCCAAGCTCGGCGCGGCCGTCCTTGAGCGCCTCGGCACGGAACAATTCGGCATCCCGCGTCCAGCGGGCGAAAATCTCGGCATGCTCCGGCACGCGAGCGCGATTGTTGTATTCGGCTTCGTAGTCGATCTCGGCCAAGGGCGCGTCTCCTGCCTTGCGGCGCGAGATTGGGCCAAGCGCGGCCGGTTTGGCAAGCTTCGAGGGCTTTTGCGGCATCGACAGGCGCGCGAAATCTGCTAGGTCAAAGCCATGAAAGTCGACGGCAAACCCATGCGCAGCATCTGGCTCGAGCCTGACGGCTGGTCGGTGGGCATAATCGATCAGACGGCTTTGCCGCACCGGCTCGTGACCGCCCGCCTCACCACGCTCGACGAGATCGCGCATGCCATCCGCGCCATGCTGATCCGCGGGGCGCCGCTGATCGGCGCAACCGCGGCCTACGGCGTTTGCCTGGCGTTGCGCGCCGACGCCTCCGACGAAGGCCTGGAGCGCGCCTACGCCAAGCTGCTGGCGACACGCCCGACCGCGATCAATCTGAAATGGGCGCTCGACGAGATGGTGGCGGCGGTGCGCAACCGTCCGCGCGACGAACGCGCAGCCGTCGCCTATCGCCGCGCCGCCGAAATCAGCGAGGCCGATATCGCCATCAATACCGCGATCGGCCGCAACGGCTTGCCGCTGATCGAGGCGATCGTGCGGCGCAAGAAGCCCGGCGAGCGGATCAACGTGCTCACCCACTGCAATGCCGGCTGGCTCGCGGCGGTCGACGTCGGCACCGCTACGGCGCCGATCTATCTGGCCCACGACAAGGGCATCAACCTGCATGTTTTCGCGGACGAAACGCGGCCGCGCAACCAAGGCGCCTCGCTTACCGCCTGGGAGCTGGGGCAGCACGGCGTGCCGCACACGGTGATCGCCGACAATTCCGGCGGTCACCTGATGCAGCACGGGCTTGTCGATCTGGTGATCGTCGGCACCGACCGCGTCGCCGCCAATGGCGACGTCTGCAACAAGATCGGCACCTATTTGAAGGCGCTGGCGGCGCACGACAACGCCGTGCCGTTTTACGTGGCGCTGCCCTCGCCGACCATCGACTTCACCGTGTCCGACGGGGTGGCCGATATTCCCATCGAGGAGCGCGGCGCCGAGGAGATGGCGACCATGACCGGGCGCGCCGCCGACGGCCGCATCGAAACCGTACGCGTGGTGCCCGAGCATTCGCCGGTGGCGAATTACGCCTTCGACGTGACGCCGGCGCGCTTGGTGACCGGGCTTATCACCGAGCGCGGGGTGATCGCCGCCTCCCGCGACGGGCTCGCGGGGGCTTTCCCGGACCGCGCCGGCGCGGCAGAATGAGGTAATTGCCGTTCGTCCAGTCGGAGTATGTGGCGTGCGTAAGCTTGCGTGCCATCCGCTGTCGACCCAGCCGCTGCGCGGAATTCTGGCCATGAGCCTGGCATTGTTAGCCTCATCGCTGCCGGCCGACGGCCGGCAATCGCCGACGGCCGTCGCCGTCGCCCGAGGCACGGCGCGATACCTGCACGCGCTCGGCTATTGCGTCGTCGGCGAATTGCCGCTGCCGTCGGGCCGGCGCGCCGACCTTGTGGCGCTTGGCGGCGACGGCGAGATCATCATCGTCGAAATAAAATCCTCGGTGGCCGACTTCCGCGCCGATCAAAAATGGATGGATTACCGGCTGCATTGCGACCGATTTTTCTTTGCGACGATAGTCGACGTGCCAAGCGAGATTTTTCCCGCCGATGCCGGCCTCATCGTCGCCGATGCCTTCGGCGCCGCGGTCATGGTCGAAGCGCCGGAGCACCGGCTGCCGGCGGCGACGCGCAAGACCGTCATGCTGCGCTTTGCCCATGCCGCGGCGTTGCGGCTGCAGGCGCTCGCCGATCCGCAGGGACCCTATAGCGGCGAGATTTGAAGCGGCGCGGCCGCTGCGCGGCGGCCTATTTCGGCGCCCGCTTGGCGAGGATGCGCTGCAGCGTGCGCCGGTGCATGTTCAGCCGCCGCGCCGTCTCCGAAACGTTACGGCCGCATAATTCGTAAATCCGCTGGATGTGCTCCCAGCGAACGCGATCGGCCGACATCGGATTTTCCGGCGGCTCGATCTTTCTGTTGTCGAGGGCGAGCAGGGCGGCGGCAACGTCGTCGGCATCGACCGGCTTGGCGAGATAATCGACCGCGCCGAGTTTGACGGCGTTCACCGCGGTGGCGATGTTGCCATAGCCGGTGAGGATGATGGCGCGCGCCTCGGGCCGGCGTTTTTTGATCGCCGAGATCACGTCAAGTCCGTTGCCGTCGCCAAGGCGCATATCGACGACGGCAAAGGCCGGTGCCGCCTTCTCGACCTGCAGCAAGCCGTCGGCCACCGATTCGGCGGTCGCCACGGCAAAACCGCGGCCTTCCATGGCGCGCGCCAAGCGCTGCAAAAAGGATTTATCGTCCTCGACGATCAGAAGCGTCCGTTCCAAGGGGCCAGTTGCGGCGGCGGCATCGACCATGAAAATCCCACTCCGTCAAAGCGAACGCGAGCGCGCAAGCGCGATCGCCAAAAAAGCGTCCCCCATTCCTTATAGCCGACCCTGACCGCCGGCGCCCGAAGCAATCTGCGGGGGCCGGGCCGGCCGTCTGACGCCTTCGAAGCCAGCGTAACCCGTTCATCCGGCTAAGATAACCCCTTGAATATCTATGAGGCCGGCGCCGCAGCCTCAAGGGCGGTCGCGGGCATCGGCCGCTCGAAAGCGGCCCGGCTCCAGGTCACCCTGATGGTGGCGCCATGAAGCGGCGGGGCCTGATTTATGAGCGCCAATCTTGCCCCCGAGCGCTCCAACAGCGTCTTGGCGATGAAAAATCCCAGTCCCAGGCCGAAGACCACGTCCTCTTCGCCTTCGGCGCCGCGGCCGGGCCGGCGATGGGTCACATACGGTGCGCCGATTCGATCAATGACTTCGGGTGCGAAGCCCGGTCCGTCGTCACTGATGGTGACGCTGACCTCGTCCGGCGTCCAAGCCACGGAAATCTCGACCCGGCTGTGGGCGAAATCGACCGCGTTCTCGATCAAATTGCCCAGGCCATAGCGGATGGCCGGATTGCGCGCGCCGGCCGGCTCCGCCGCCGGGTTCGGCGGCAAGGTGACGCCGATGGCAATGCCGAAATTCCGATGCGGCGCCACCGCCTCTTCGATCAGAGCCGACAGCGGCATTCGATCGAACGGCTCGCCGGTGGGAAGCTCGGTGATCTTGGCCAGGATTTCGCGGCAGCGCTGCGCCTGCTCGCGCAACAGCCTGACATCCTCCGCATAGGGAGAGTTGATATCGAGCGCGCGCTCGATTTCGCGCACGACGACGGTGATCGTGGCGAGCGGCGTGCCCAATTCATGCGCCGCGGCCGCCGCCAGCCCGTCGAGCTGAGAAAGATGTTGCTCCCGCGCCAGGACGAGCTCGGTGGCCGCCAGCGCATCGGAAAGCTGGCGCGCCTCTTCGGCGACCTGCCACGTGTAAACGCCGATATAGCCGATCGCGAGCAGGATCGAGAGCCAGACGCCGACCATGTAGATTTCCGGCAGCTCCAACGGATTCTCGGCGTCCCACGGCAGGTCGTAATGCAGGAAGACCAGCACCGTGGCGCAGAACATCGCGAAGGTGCCGATCAACAGCGTCATGCGCGGCGGCAGCGCGGTCGCCGAGATCAGCACCGGCCCGAGCAGCAAAAACGCAAAAGGGTTTTCCAGCCCGCCGGTGAGATAGAGCAGCGCCGCAAGCTCGGCGATGTCGAAGGTCAGAAGCCATGCGGCCCGGTCGGGCTCGAGCCACTGGGTCTGATGAAAGCTCAGGCGCAACGCGACATTGAGCAGCGCAGCGAGCCCGATCACCGCGAGGCACGGCCAGATCGGAACCACGAATTCGAGGCCGAAATGCACCGCCAGGACCGCGCCGAGCTGGCCGAAAACCGCAAGCCAGCGCAGGCGGATCAGCGTATCGAGCCGCACGTTGCGCGGTCGCTCGTAGGTGCGCGGCAGACCAAACATGGCCGCCACTCTAGCCGTTGGGGCAGTCATATCCAAACCGACAAGAAGCCGCTGGCGCACCCGCCTGCAATGCGCGAAAATGGCGGCAACGACATCGCTCTGGAGTGCCGGCAATGGCTTATCAGCTCGACGAATTCATCGCGGATTGTCGCTCGATCCTTTCCAGCGACCCTGGACCGCACGGCCGCGAAGAGGTGCGCACGCGCCTGGAGCGGCTTTTGCAGAATCCCGACTTTGTCCGGAAGCATTGCGAAGAGGCGCCGCGCGGACTGCACGTGCTCTATGAGGACCCGAAGCTCGGTTTTCAGGTCCTTGCCCACATCAACGACAAGGCCCGGATTTCGCCGCCGCATGACCACGGCGCTTCCTGGGCGATCTATGGACAGGCCACGCACTACACCGACATGACCGAATGGGAGCGCGAAGACGACGGCTCCGACCCGGATCATGCCAAGCTCAAGGCGGTCAAGAAATATCGCCTGACGCCCGGACACGCCGGCATCTATCAGGACGGCAAGATTCACTCGATCGACTATCCTGACCACTCCCGCTTCGTGCGGGTGACCGGGGTCAATCTCGATCAGATCGACCGGGTGCGGTTCGACCTCGACAGCGGCGAGGTCAAGCGCATGACGGCGCAACAGGCCACGTGACGTTCGCGTGGCGGCACTGACGGGTCCGTCCGAACTTCGCGCCATGCTTACGGACGGCGGCGAGCTTGCGCTCGTCGACGTTCGCGAGGAGCTGATCTTTTCACAGCGCCATTTATTGCTCGCGCGCTCGATACCGTTGAGCCGCCTGGAATTGAATTTCGCGCGCTTGGTGCCGCGCCAGGCGACACGCATCGTACTGTGCGACGAGGACGACGGGCTTGCCGCGCGCGCCGCCGCGATATTGTCGCGCAGCGGCTATTCCGACGTCCGTATCCTGGCGGGCGGCATCCCGGCCTGGGCCGCGGCCGGCTTCGAATTGTTTTCCGGAGTGAACGTGCCGAGCAAGGCGTTCGGCGAATATATCGAGCATGCCGACGGCACGCCGAGCATCGCAGCGGACGAGCTTGCAAGCCTGCTGCACGCCAAGGCCGACCTTGTCGTCCTCGACAGCCGCCCGTTCGACGAATATGCGCTCGTGTCGATTCCGACCGCGACCAACGTGCCGGGCGCGGAATTGGTATTGCGGGCGCGCGAGATCGCGCCGTCGTCGCAGACGACCGTCGTCGTCAACTGCGCCGGCCGCACCCGCAGCATCATCGGCGCGCAATCCCTGATCAATGCCGGCCTGCCCAACAAGGTCATTGCGCTGCGCAACGGCACCATGGGCTGGAGCCTGGCGGGCTTTAGCTGCGACAGCGGCAAAAGCCGGCGCGCGCCCGCTGTCTCCCCTCAAACGCTCGCCTGGGCGCAAGCCGCGGCGCGGCGGGTGGCGCTTGACTGCGGCGTTAGGCCGATCGACCGGCCGACACTCGATGCCTGGCGCGCCGATCCCTCGCGCACGCTTTATCTTTTCGACGTGCGCGATCCGGGCGAATTCGCCGCCGGTCATATTCCCGGCGCGCTTTCCGCGCCAGGCGGCCAGCTCGTGCAGGCAACCGACCAATATGTCGGCACGCTGGGAGCGCGAATTGTATTGATCGACGATGCCGAGGTGCGCGCCGCCATGACCGGCTCGTGGCTGCGCCAAATGGGCTGGCAGGATGTTTACATCCTGGCCGAGAAGGGAACGGAGACCGGCTCCCCGGAGCCGCAGATTTTGGCGGCGGCAGACCGGCGCCCCGATGCCGCCATCGACTGCGCCGGGCTCGATCGATTGCTGTCGGCAAAATCCGCGACGGTCATCGATCTTTCGCCGAGCCGGAATTATCTCGCCGGTCATATTCCGAGGGCGTGGTTCGCGATCCGCACCCGGCTCGCCGGCGCGCTCGCGAAAGTCTCCGTCACCGGCACGCTGGTGCTCACCTCGGAGGACGGCGTTCTGGCCTCGCTCGCGGTCGACGAAGCCGCGGCATTGTGCGGCAAGCCGGTGCGCTATCTCGAAGGCGGCAACGCGGCATGGCAGGCCGCCGGCAAGGATCTGAGTACTGAAGCCAGGCTGGCCGATGACGCCGTGGACCAATGGCGCAAGCCCTATGAGCGTTCAGGCGACACCAAGGCGGCGATGGCCGAATATCTGGCGTGGGAGACCGACCTCTTGCCCCGCATTGCACGCGACGGCACCGTCAAGTTCTTCCATAAGACTGCCTGACGATAGGCCGGTCAGGGCTGCCAGGCAGCGACGGCCGTATCGGCCGCGCCGCTGCCACAGCGCGCCGCGTCGACGACGGTAAATAGCGCCCGGAGCACATCCGCCACGCCTTCCCCGCTCACCGCCGAGATCACCAGCGGCTGGCTCTTGGCAATGCGCCGCAAGGCCTTCACCTGACGCGCGATATCCTCGGCACTGAGCGCGTCGGCTTTATTGATCGCGACAATCTCCGGCTTGCCGGCCAGGCCTTGGCCGTAGGCAAGCAGTTCGGCACGCACCGTCCGATAGGCGGCCGCGGCGTCGCCGGCCGTGCCATCGATCAGATGCAACAGCACACGGCATCGTTCGATATGGCCGAGGAAGCGATCGCCGAGGCCGACGCCTTCGTGCGCTCCTTCGATCAGCCCGGGAATATCGGCCAGCACGAATTCGCGACTGTCGACTTTCACCACGCCGAGCTGAGGATGAAGCGTGGTGAACGGGTAATCGGCAATTTTCGGCTTTGCCGCGGTTACGGCGGCGAGAAAGGTCGACTTTCCCGCATTGGGCAATCCGACAATGCCGGCATCGGCAATCAGCTTGAGCCGGAGCCGGATGGTCAAGAGCGTGCCGGGCTGGCCCGGATTGGCATGACGGGGCGCCCGATTGGTCGACGACTTGAAATGGGCATTGCCGAAGCCGCCATTGCCGCCGCGCAGCAGCACCGCGTCCTGGCCCGGCACGGTAAAATCGGCGAGCAGCGTCTCGCCATCTTCGTCGTAGATCTGCGTTCCCGCCGGCACTTTGAGCAGGACGTCGGCGCCGTTGGCGCCGTGACGATCCTTGCCCATGCCGGCTTGACCGTTTTTGGCGGTGAAATGCTGCTGGTAGCGGTAGTCGATCAGCGTATTGAGGCCGTCGACGGCTTGGACAATGACATCGCCGCCCTTGCCGCCGTCGCCGCCATTGGGTCCGCCGAATTCGATGAATTTTTCGCGCCGGAACGACACGCAGCCGTTACCGCCGTCGCCGGAGCGAATATAGACCTTGGCTTCGTCGAGAAATTTCATCGGACCGTTCATGGCTGGCCGGCGGCCGCCGGGGATCGCGGCGGCTGGCCGCCGCCACAGCCCTGATATAGTGTGAAATTCGGTTTGCGGCAGCGGTTTTCGCCGGCGTCTATCGGGGACAGTTAAGCGTGTGGCAAGTGTTGAAGCTGGCGGCGCGGGCGAGCCTGTGGCGGACCACGCCCGATGCGCCGCTGGCCGGACTGCCCGTACTTCTCGGCTTTGCCGTGCTGACCGCGGCGATCCGCACCGCCTTGCAAGTGCTCGCGGCCGGATCGGCCCATGCTTTCAACCCCTACGGCCTCAATGCCGTCGTCGCCTGGCTTGCGCTCGAACTCGCCATTGCCGCCTTTTTCGTGCGGCCCGCCAACCGGGCGACGGCACTTTCGGCCATGTTCGTTCTCTCGAGCGTAGCGGACCTCGCTACGGCAGCTCTGCAATTCGGCGTTCCGACTCTTGCACCCTCGATCGTGCGAAGCCCGCCCTGGACCGGCGCGATTGCTACCTATGGGATTTATGCGATGGCCGTTATTTGGTGGGTCGGCGCGATGGCCAATGTCGTCGGCAGCCTCGAGCCGCAACCCGCGCGTTTTCGCCTGGTGGCACGAACGGTCGCGTTATGGGCGGCGCTGTTTGTCGCCAATGCGCTGGTGCCGCAGGCGCCGGTGTTTCTGCCGCCCAATTTCGATGCCCGCAACGCCAATTGGTGGGAATTCCTCTACGCGCTGCATCAGGACAAGAACGGCGACACGCATATCGCGCGGGCGGAGATTACCCGCATCGAGAAGGCCCAACCCGCTCTCCTCAAAACCGAGCTTGCCCGCCTGGCGCCGCCGCGCCCAGGGGCGACCGACGTTTACGCACTCGGCATTGCCGGTTGGGCGGATCAGGACGTGTTCGGCAAGGAGCTTAACGGTGCCCTGCAGGCCATCGCCGGCGTTTTGCCGATCAAGGAGCGCACGGTTCGGCTGGTCAACCGCCGCGACACGCTGGAGACCCTTCCGCTGGCGACGTTTGAGAACTTCACCGCCGCCGTCGACGGAATCGGGACCATCATGAACAAGGACAAGGACATCCTGCTGCTGTTCATGACCTCGCACGGCGAAAAGACCGGCTTTGCTCTCGAATTGCCGGGAGGCGTGGCGGAGCTGACGCCGCAGCAGGTTGCCACGACGCTTGACGGCGCCGGAATCAAGAATCGGATCGTGATCGTGTCGGCGTGTTTTTCGGGGATCTTCGTGCCGCCTCTGAAAAATGCCGACTCGATCATCATTACCGCTTCGGACGCCAACAATACGTCGTTCGGCTGCGCGCCGGAGCGCGATTGGACCTATTTCGGCGATGCGTTCTTCCGCCAGAGCCTGCATCCGGGCACGGATCTGGAAAGCGCATTCAATCAAGCGCGGATTTTGATCCAGGGCTGGGAGCTGATGGACCACGCGCCGCCGTCGAACCCGCAAGGCGTGTTTGGGCCGGCGCTCGCCGATAAGCTTGCTCCCGTTATCGCCGCCACCCAAACCGCCGCCCAATAGCGTGCCCGCGGCCGCGTGGCGGCTATCACGCCACCTCGCGAGCCTGCCCCCAAGCCTTCAATGAGGCCCACAAGCCGCGGTCCAGACGAAAGCGATCGAATGGCGCCGAGGACTTGATCGCGCGGATGCGGTAGAGACCGACCCCGCTCCACTGAAATCCGCATTTCTCCAGCACCCGGCGTGATGCCGGGTTGCTGACGCGGGCGGCAGCCTGCAGCATGTCGTGACCGAGCGCGCCGAACGCATGATCGATCGCCGCGCGGACGGCCTCCGTTGCATAGCCGCGGCCCCAGAACGGCACTCCGAGCCAGTAGCCTATTTCCGGGCCATCGGGGCGCGGATCGATCCCGCACATTCCGATCAGCTCGTCATCGCGCACGATGGCGAAGGTCGCTTCTCCGGCTTGGCGATTGGCCGCCGCGATGAATGTCTCCGCGTCTACGAGAAAATACGGATGCGGGATGCGTGCGGTATTTTCCACGACCCGGCGATCATTGACGAGCCGGACTATGGCCTTGCCGTCGCCATGGCGGGGCGCGCGCAACGTCAGCCGCGGCGTCACGAGAACGGGCGGGGTGCGCTGTTCAAGTTGCGCGAAGACTTGCCTGGCTGGCTGTGTCGCGAGAGTCATCGCTTGGGCTCCTGCAGAAAAACCGAAAGGGGGAGCCGGCATCCCGGTCTCCCCCTTTTCAGAGCCCATTTGGGTCCGCCGGTTCGACTGGATGCCGGCGGACCTCATATGATCCACCGTATTACTGCGCCGCTGCCTCCGACATCGGAAGTACCGAAACGAAGATGCGGCCTTTGGCTTTGGTCTGGAACTCGATTTTGCCGTTGATCAACGCAAACAACGTGTGGTCCTTGCCGAGGCCGACATTGCGGCCGGGATGCCATTTGGTGCCGCGCTGACGCGCGATAATGTTGCCGGCGAGGACTTGTTCACCGCCGAAAATTTTCAGTCCCAAACGCTGACCGGCCGAATCGCGGCCGTTACGCGAGGAGCCGCCTGCTTTCTTGTGCGCCACAATGGCCTCCAACTGACGTGTTAGAACTTACACCGGATTCGTGACAAAAGCATCACCTCCGGCATCACTTCTTTTTGCCCTTCTTAGCCGGCCGGGCCGCCGCCTTGGATTTGCTCGATTTCTTTTTCCCGGCCGCCGACTTGGTTGTCTCCTCGCCGTCCGTCTCCGGTGCCGCGCCTTCGGCGGCGCGGGACACCCGCTTGCGCTTCGGCGGGGCTTCTTTGCTCGGCTTTTTGCCGTCGGTCAGAATCTCGGTAATGCGCAGAAGCGTGAACTCCTGGCGATGACCGATCTTGCGCCGCGAATTTTTCCGCCGGCGCTTCTTGAACGCGATGATCTTGGCGCCGCGGCCCTGCTCCAGCACCTCCGCCGCCACAGTGGCGCCGGCGACCGTGGGGGCGCCCAACGTCGTGTTGTCGCCGCCGACAACCAGGACCTCGCCGAACTCGATAATCTCGCCGGGTTGGCCCTTGACCTTGTCGACCTTGAGCACGTCCTCGGCGGCCACCCGATACTGCTTGCCGCCCGTTTTGAAGACCGCGAACATCTTAATTCCTCATTATCCCGGTGGTCCGAGGGGATGCGGACCGGCGTCTTTCAATTGATTCTGCTGATGGTTAGCGGACGACGGGCTTCAATACCACATCGGACGCACGCCGACCGGCGCCGTTATGGCGTTCCGGTAAACCCCTGTCAAGAAATGCAAAGCCCGCCGTGGGGCCGCCGCCAAGCCCGGGCGGCACACAACGTCAAATTGGTGACGGTCGCTCTTCAAGCATGTTAAAGCGCCAGCCAAGGCGCGGCGGAAAGACCGGCCTCACAAGTGGAAACGGCCGATGAGCACCAGAATGCCGTTAACGATCTCGCGCCGCACCCTGCTGGCCGCCGGCCTGCCGGCGATGGCGGTCAATGCCGCCCTGGCCCAGAGCCCGGCCGACAGCGACTACCCCGCCCATCAGGTCGCGTTCATCGTGCCGTTCGCGCCGGCCGGCGGCACCGACATCCTGGCCCGGCTGCTCGCGGCAAAGCTCGAACAGGCTTTTGGCAAGCCCTTCGTGGTCGAAAATCGGCCCGGCGCCGGTACGGTGCTCGCCACCAACTTTGTCGCCAAGTCGCCGCCGGACGGTTACACGATCCTGATGGACGTCTCCTCGCTCGCCATCGATGACACGCTCTACAAATCGCTGCCCTACGATCCGGCCAAGGACTTGGCGCTGGTTTCGCTGATCGCCCGGGTTCCGTTCGTGCTGGTGGTCAACCCGTCATTGCCGGTGAAGAATGTCGAAGACCTCATCAAGCTCGCAAAGCAGCGGCCGCTGAGCTACGGCTCGGGCGGCATCGGCGCGTTCCATCATCTCGCCGCGGCGCTGTTCAGCAGCATGACCGGGATCAAGATGACGCATGTGCCGTATCGCGGCACGGCGCCGGCGCTCAACGATCTGCTCGGCGGTTATATCCAGCTCATGTTCAGCGATCTCGGACCGGCGCTGCCGTTGATCAACGCGGGGAAGATCCGCGCACTGGCCGTCACGACAAAAGAGCCGTTTGCGGCGCTGCCCAACGTCCCGCCGCTGGCGGACGCCGGCGTGCCCGGTTTCGATGCCGCGGCGTGGCAAGGCGTGGTGGCGCCGGCGAAGACGCCTGAGCCGATCCTCGCCAAGCTGAACGACAAGCTTAACGCGATCGTCGCCCTGGATGACATACGCACCCGCATGAAAGACATCGGCATGATCCCGGTCGGAACCGGCTCGCTCGGACAACTGCACGATTTCCTGCAGTCCGAGATCGTCCGCTGGGGCAAGGTCGTCGCGGAAGCCGGCATTGCCCATTCGGAGTGAAAGACGTGTCCGGTGGCGCCATGACTGAGGGCCTCGATCGTCGGCTGCCGAGCGGCGCCGAGATCTTTCTCGATCATGTCGCCCATTTCGTGCACGACGGCGAAGCCGCCAGCCGCGCGCTCGAACGCTGCGGCTTTACGCCGACGCCGGTTTCGATTCAGGCCAATCCCGATGCGGCCGGCGGCACCCGGCCGACCGGGACCGGCAACGTCACCGCGATGCTGGCGCACGGTTATCTGGAAGTCCTGTTCAAAACCTCCGACACGCCGCTTGCCGGCGAATTCGAGGCGGCGCTCGATCGCCATGCCGGATTGCATCTGGCGGCCTTTGCCGTCGCCGATGCCGGGATGACCCGGCGGCGGCTGGCGGCAGACGGTTTTGCGGTGCGCGAACTGGTGCAAATGCAGCGCCCGGTGGCGACCGCAACCGGGGACGCCATCGCCGCCTTCACCATCGCCCGGGTCGAGCCGGGGGCGATGCCCGAAGGCCGCATTCAATTCTTGACGCATCACACCGAACTGGCGGTGTGGCAGGAGCGCTGGCTGGCGCAACCGAACAGCGCGACCGGTCTGATCGACGTGATGATCGCGGTCGCCGACGTCACGGAAGCGGCCGAACGCTTCGGACGCTTTCTCGGCCGCACGGCGGCGCCGACGCCGGGCGGTGCGCTCATCCGCCTCGACCGCGGCGGCGTTTATCTGCTCACCCAGGAGCGCGCCATGGAGAAGCTGCCGGAGGTGGCGTTCGGCGCGCCCCCTTTCATTGTCGGCTATGCCCTGCAGGTAAAATCGCTCGCCGCCGCGGAAGCCGCGGTCGACAATGCCGGACTTGAATGGCACGCCTTCGAGGACGGCATCGCCGCGGCGTTCCCGGCCGAGCTTGGCGAAGGCGCCTGGCTGTTCGTCGAAGACGCGTCAGGGCTGCCGTGGCGCCGCTAAGCATGGTCCGCCGAACCTCCAGCCCCCGGCTTGATCCGCCGGCCGAAACGGCCGACGCTGACGACACGGCTTGGCCCACGCAGCGACCGGGATGTCCTTGAATACCGCGGCAACCAGCGAAACGACGAAGATGGAAAACGCCTGGACCGACGCCATCTACGCGCAATTCCGCCGGGTGGGCATTCGTCAGGTCGGCTATGTCCCCGATGCCGGTCACAGCCGGCTGATCGCACTTTGCCGGGACGACCCGCACATCGCCGACGTCGTCCTGACCACGGAAGAGGAAGGTGTCGGTCTTGTCGCCGGCGCAGCGCTGGGCGGTGAGCGCGCCGCGCTGCTGATGCAGTCGAGCGGCGTCGGCAATTGCGTCAACATGTTTTCATTGCTGCGCAATTGCGGCTTTGCCTGCGTCGTGCTGGTGACGATGCGCGGCGAGTTCGGCGAATTCAATCCGTGGCAGGTGCCGATGGGCGCGATGACCGAGGAGGTCCTGCGCCTGGCCGGCTTTCTCACCTACAGGATCGAGGACGAAGGCGACATCGAACCGATTGTCGGCGCCGGCTGCGACATGGCCTTCGACGGCGATCTTCAGGTTGCCATTCTGCTGTCGCAGCGGCTGATCGGCCGCAAGCAATGGACGCGCTGATGCTCGACCGGCGTGCCTTCGTGAAAAGTCTTCTCGCCGATCGCGGCGGACTCCTGGTGGTGCCGGGGCTCGGTTCGGCGACCTATGACGTCGCCGCCGCCGGCGATCATCCGCTCAATTTCTATCTCTGGGGCGCGATGGGCGGCACCGCGATGATCGGGCTGGGGCTTGCGCTGGCGCGACCGGATCGCAGGGTGGCGGTGATCACCGGCGACGGCGACATGCTGATGGGCATCGGCAGTCTTGCCACCATCGGCGTCAAGCAGCCCGACAATCTCGTCATCGTCGTGCTCGACAATGCGCATTATGGCGAAACCGGAATGCAGGCGAGCGCCACGGCTCACGGCATCGACCTTGCGGCGGTGGCGCTGGGATGCCGGTTCCGGCATGCGCGATCGGTCAGCCGGATCGAAGAGGCCACCGATGTGCGGGCCTTGCTGCATGACGGCAAAGGCCCGATCCTGATCAATGCC
>Ga0335074_10004570_pt1 | contig 19080 bp, 17 predicted proteins | sample Lox_Sample_23_FD_206715 | JGI IMG/M metagenome (GOLD analysis project Ga0335074, IMG submission 206715) | Soil microbial communities from Loxahatchee National Wildlife Refuge, Florida, United States - Lox_Sample_2.3 | ecosystem: Environmental > Terrestrial > Soil > Wetlands | place: USA... | reverse complement strand
TTTCGTCAGCATCAGCTACATGTGCTGGGCGTATCGGCGTCAGGGCGTGACGCTCGGCGCGAATGGCGAAATTCAAAAATGGTTGTATTAAACATACAAAGATGAGTGAAATCATCCAACTCTATAGGTATTTAATCGCGGAGGCAGCAATCAAGACAATCGAGACGCGGACTCTGCGCGTTGGACGTTTCAAGGAGTTCAATGACCCATTTGAGTTAAGGTTAGGAATTGATAGGCTGGACCAATTGTCCCGGCAAGAAATTGAACAGGAAAAGCAAACCAATGAAGTTTTCTTGAACAGCGCCAACGAAAAATTTGGTGTTCATTGTTTCTCGTCTGTTGTTGACGAACCCATTTTATGGAGCCACTACGCTGATTCACACTACGGATTGGTGATCGAAGTCAAATGCAAAAGGGAATCTGTGTTTCAGGTTACATATGATAAACCATGCCTTCCAATTGTTCCTGCACAAGTCAGCGAGGCCGAGAAAAAAAGGATACTTGTAGAAGTGCTCGCGCAAAAAGCGCCGGCTTGGAAGTATGAACAGGAATGGCGTGGTGTTGTTGATCTGGATGCTTGTCGGTCGTTCGGAGGATCATATTTCAAGGAAATTTCTGGAGATGACATTGTTTCTGTTACCATTGGTTGTCGTTCCTCAGTGAGCCCGAACTATGTCCGCCGAGCACTGGATGCAAACGGCTGGAAAGAAGTTCGAGTAGGTTGGGCACATTTGAGCCTGACCGAATACAAAGTCGAACTTGAATATGAGCCAGTGCGAAATTGATAAAACCTATCAGAAAGAATTGAAGCCATGACCAAATTAGCTTTCCCATTTTCCGAAGAAAAAATCCGCGTGCTGAAAGTCGGCGACGAGGTTTTGATTTCCGGCGTCATCCACACCGGACGCGACGCGGTCCACAAATACTTGCACGAAGGCGGCAAGCTACCGCCGGGCGTGAGCTTGCGCGACGGGATTCTTTACCATTGCGGCCCGGTGGTGATGAAGCAGGACGATGGCTCATGGAAGGCGACCGCCGCCGGCCCGACGACGTCCATCCGCGAGGAGCCTTATCAGGCGCAAATCATTCGCGACTTCGGCATTCGCGGCGTCATCGGCAAAGGCGGCATGGGCGACAAGACGGCCGCGGCGTGCAAGGAATTTGGCTGCGTGTATTTGCACGCGGTCGGCGGCGCGGCGCAGGTGCTGGCCGAGTGCATCAAAAAGGTGCGCAACGTTTTCTTCTACGAGAAATTCGGCGCGCCGGAAGCCATCTGGGAATTTGAAGTGGAAGATTTTCCGGCGGTGGTGACGATTGACGCGCACGGCAATTCGCTGCACAAGGAAATTTTTGCGAAAAGCCAGGCGGCGCTGGCGGAGCGGCTCTGAGTATTTCCGATTTTCGATATACGATTTACGGAGTCTTGCCGAATCGCACACGGGCTCGTAAATCGTAAATCGCGTATCGTAAATCAGAACTTAAAGTTCCACTCGCGCGTCGAGTATTTCTCGCGGGCGAGTTCGGAAATTTTCTCCAGCGGCGGATTTTCCAGCGGCAAATTGGCTTTCCAGATTTTTTGCAACGCAATTTTCACTTCATCGGCGGGCAGATTCAAATTCGTCAAAAATTCGTCGTGGCTTCGTTCCTTCCGATAATCCGGTTGTTTGGACGGCCTCCGCAGAAATTCGCCGACAAGCGCGAGGTTGAAGTTCAAAAGAAACGTTCCGTGAAACAAGAGAAACTTTTTATGCCGGCGCTGGGAATTTCCGGAACATTTTAATCCGTCAATTGCAAGATCAGTGTGACCACGGACTGAAATTGCCGCTGGCGGATTGCGGATTGCGGATTCAATCGCCTTGCGATTGCGCTCCATGATGAATTTGTTTGCGCCGGAAATGCTGGCGAGCGGAGAATTTTCAGCGATTCGCAGAATGAGCGCATAATTCAAACAGCCGCGCCCTTGCAAAACCGTTCCACCGCCGGAGCATCGCCGGAAAATCGGAATTTCTTTCGCCTCGCAATTCGCGACGTTGACCTCCGTCGCAATTTTGTTCGCGTAGCCGACGACGACGAACGTTTCCGGCGATTCCCAAAATCGCAGAATCTCCCCGCCGCCGCTTTCCTCGCGCCAATTCAGGAGCGTCTCGTCGCAAGCGAGGTTTTCGGCGGGCGTCGGCAGCGTGAGATCGAGGGTTTTCATTGCGTTTGATTTCGCTGGCGTTGGGTGCAAAATTAAGCTTAACTGGCAATGCGCTTTCACGCGCGAAAACAAGTGAGTAACACAGTGAGCGTCGAGACAAAAGATATTTACGGTTTGCGCTCCACTTCGTCCTCCGGCAACGGCAACGGCGACAAGTGGGACGAATCGCTGCAATCAGTTTTTGAACTGGCCTTGGAAAATCAGGGGCCGGAGCGCACGGCCAAGCTGCTGGAAAAGCTGGCGGTGCAATTGCGCGCGAGGCGGGGGCAACACGCCGCACTGACGACGTCTTACATCAACACGATTCCACCGGAGCAACAGCCGCCGTATCCGGGCAACCGCGATATTGAGCGCCGCATCAAGAGCCTCATGCGCTGGAACGCGATGGCGATGGTTGTGAAGGCAAATTCCACCACAAAAGTCGGCGGGCACATTTCCACGTTTGCGTCGTCGGCCACGCTTTATGAAGTGGCGTTCAACCACTTTTTGCGCGGCCACACGGAAAATTTTCCGGGCGACATCGTTTATTTTCAGGGCCACGCCGCGCCGGGCATGTATGCCCGCGCTTACATGGAAGGCCGGCTGGATGACAAGCATCTGCAAAATTTCCGGCAGGAACTCGCCGAGGGCGGCGGGCTGTCGTCGTATCCGCACCCGTATTTGATGCCGGAGTTCTGGCAATTTCCGACCGTCTCAATGGGCCTCGGCCCGATCATGTCGTTGTATCAGGCGCGGTTCAACCGTTACTTGCAGGCGCGCAGCCTGGTGAACTGGCAGGAAGAGCCGAAAGTTTGGGCGTTTCTCGGCGACGGCGAAAGTGACGAGCCGGAAACGCTCGGCGCCATCACGCTCGGCACGCGCGAAAATCTGGACAATTTGATTTGGGTCATCAACTGCAACTTGCAGCGCCTCGACGGCCCGGTTCGCGGCAACGGAAAAATCATTCAGGAACTCGAAGGACTTTTTCGTGGTGCCGGCTGGAACGTCATCAAGGTCATCTGGGGGAGCGACTGGGACGAATTGCTCGCGCGCGACAAATCCGGCCTGCTGCTCAAGCGCATGGAAGAAGCGGTGGACGGCGACTACCAAAAATATTGTGTCGCCCCGGGCAGTTATACGCGCAACCATTTCTTTGGGAAATATCCCGAACTGCTCGAACTGGTGAACCATTTGACCGACGAGCAAATCCGCAAATTGCTGCGCGGCGGCCACGACGCGCGAAAAGTTTATGCCGCCTACAAGGCCGCCGTGGAACACAAAGGCCAGCCAACGGTGATTCTCGCCAAAACCGTGAAAGGTTACGGCCTTGGCGAAGCGGGCGAAGGTCGCAACATTTCGCATCAGCAGAAAAAGATGAACGAGAAGGAGCTGCGCGAATTTCGTGAGCGCTTCAAAATTCCCATTTCTGACGACGTGATTGCCGAAACGCCGTTCTATCGTCCGCCCGCCGACAGCGTGGAAATCAAATACCTGCTTGAACGCCGACAGCAGCTCGGCGGATTTTTGCCCGCGCGCATTGTCAAGGATGTGAAACTCGACGTGCCGAAGCTGGATTACTTCGCCGAATTTTTCAAAGGCTCGGTCACGGAAATTTCCACCACGACCGCGTTCGGAAGTTTGCTGCGGGTATTGCTGCGGCACAAAGGCATCAGCCGGAATCTTGTTCCCATCATTCCGGACGAAGCGCGGACGTTCGGCCTCGACGCGCTGTTTCGCGAAATTGGAATTTATTCTCCCAAAGGCCAGCTTTACGAGCCGGTGGACAAAGAGTCGCTGCTTTATTATCACGAGGCGAAGGACGGGCAAATCCTCGAAGAAGGCATCACCGAATCCGGCTCGATGGCGTCGTTCATCGCGGCGGGCACGAGTTACGCCACGCATGGTGCGCCGATGATCCCGTTTTACATTTATTACTCGATGTTCGGCCCGCAGCGCTGCGGCGATTTGTTCTGGCTCGCTGGCGACATCCGCGCAAAGGGATTTTTGCTCGGCGCGACTTCCGGCCGCACAACGCTTGAAGGCGAAGGACTGCAACATCAGGACGGCCACAGCCTGTTGCACGCCAGCACGATTGCGACCTGCCTGCCTTACGACCCGGCGTTCGGATTTGAACTGGCCGTCATCATCGCCGACGGATTGCGCCGGATGTTTGCCGAGGGCGAGGACATTTTTTATTACCTGTCGCTCTACAACGAGAATTATGCGCAGCCGCCGATGCCCGCGGGCGTTGAGGACGGCATTTTGAAGGGGCTTTACAAATTCAAAGCCGGCGCGGACGGGAAAACAATCAAGGCGCATATCTTTGGCAGCGGGCCAATCATCAATTCCGCGTTGAAGGCGCAGGAAATTCTGGCCGAACGCTACGGCGTTTCCGCCGACGTTTGGAGCGCGACGAGTTACAAATTGCTCCGCACGGATGCGATTCGCTGCCAGCGCTGGAACATGCTGCATCCGACCGAGCCGCCAAAAAAATCCTACGTGGAAAATCTTTTGGCGAAAGAGCAGGGGACATTCATCGCCGTTTCGGACAACATTCGCACCGTGCCCGACCAGATTGCGCCGTGGGTTCCGGGCGGATTATTCACGCTCGGCACCGACGGATTTGGCCGCAGCGACACCCGCACGCGATTGCGCCGCTTCTTTGAAGTGGACACCGAGAGCACCGTCATCGGCACGCTTTACGCGCTGGCGGAGAAAAATCTCATCGGTCGCGAGGTCGTCGCGCAAGCCATCAAAGATTTAGGGGTTGATCCTGAAAAAATTCAACCACAATTGGTGTGATTGGGCGGCAAACTTGACGTTGTTAAATGGTGGCCCACCGCAAGGTGCGTTGACCCCGAAAAAATCCAGCCGCAGCTTGTCTAAAAAACTCGCTGCGGCTTCTTTCGGCAAATTTATTTCTGGAAAACGCGGGACTTTTAAGGCAACTTCTCCCTTCGTTAATTTATGGATGTAAAACTTCCCAAACTCGGCGAAGGCGCGGATTCCGGCGTCGTGGTCAACGTCTTCGTTCAGGAAGGCGGCACGGTTGCCAAGGATCAGGCCATTCTGGAACTCGAAAATGAAAAGGCGGTGGCTTCCATCCCGTCCACAGCGACGGGCGTCGTCGCAAAAATTTTTGTGAAGGCCGGCGACCGCGTCAGCGTCGGGCAGAAATTGATTTCGGTGTCGGAAAGCGGCGCGGTTGCCGCCGCGCCGGCGGCAAAACCGTCGGCGAAAAAAGCCGCGCCTGAACCGGAACAAATTGAGGATGAGGAAGAGGATGAGCACGAGGAGGAACAGCAAGTTCTAACCGCCGTGCCGGTTGCGTCGCCGTCGGTCCGCAAAATGGCGCGCGAACTGGGAATTGATTTGCGCAAAATCCGCGGCAGCGAGGCCGGCGGCCGGATTGTGGTCGGAGATGTGCGGAATTACATCCAACGGTTGATCGCGGCGGCCACGAAGGCGAAGGCGGGTGGCGGTGGCGCCACCGTCACCAAACCCGTGGCCGAGCAAATTGATTTTTCGCAGTGGGGACCAGTTGTCAAAAAGCCGGTGACACAGTTGCGGCAGGTCATCGCGCGGCGGATGTGGGAAAGCTGGAACGCCGTTGCCCGCGTGACGCAGTTTGACGAGGCGGATTTTACGCGGCTGAACGCACTTCGCAAAAAATTCGCGCCGGCCTACGAAGCGAAGGGCGTGAAGCTGACATTGACGCCGCTCGTGCTCAAGGCGGTCGTTGAGACGCTGAAGAAACATCCCGTCTTCAATTCGAGCCTCGACGAAGCGGCGAACGAAATCATCATCAAGGAATATTTTCATCTCGGCGTCGCGGTGGACACGGAGCAGGGTTTGATGGTTCCGGTCATCCGTGACGCGGACAAAAAATCCGTTTTGGATCTGGCGAAGGAATTGGAGCAGCTTGCGGCCAAGGCGCGCGACCGGAAAATCTCCACCGACGAAATGAAGGGCGGCACATTCACGATTTCCAATCAAGGCGCGATAGGCAGCGCGCATTTCACGCCGATTGTCAACAAGCCGGAAGTGGCAATTCTCGGCCTCGGTCGCGGCGCGCTGAAACCGGTCGTCCGCGACGGAAAAATCGAGGCGCGAATGATGACGCCGCTCGCCGTGAGTTATGACCATCGCGTGATTGACGGCGGGAGCGCGGCGCGTTTCGCGGTGGATTTGGTGAAGGCGTTGGAAAGTTTCGGTGAAGAAGCTGTAAAGATTTAATTTGTATGGATTCGATTAAAACGGAAATTGTCGTCGTCGGCGCGGGGCCGGGCGGTTATGCGGCGGCGTTTTACGCGGCGGACTTGGGCAAAAAGGTCATCCTCATCGAGCGCGACAAAAAACTTGGCGGCGTCTGCCTCAATCGCGGCTGCATCCCGTCGAAGGCGCTGCTTTACGCGACGCACCAGATTATCAGCGCGCGCGAATCCGCGCATCGCGGCATCACCTTTACCGAGCCGAAGCTGGACGTGGCGAAATTGCGCGAGTGGAAGGACACCATTCTCGCCAAGTTGAGCGGCGGCGTGGCCACGCTGGCGAAAATGCACGGCGTGGAAGTCATCGCCGGGCGCGGCTATTTTGAAGGCTCGAACAAATTGCGCGTCGAGACGGAGCGCGGCCAGCAATTCATCGAATATGACCAGGCGATTCTCGCGGTCGGTTCGCTGGCGGCGATGCCCAAGGCGTTTGACCTCGGCAATCCGCGCGTGATGACTTCCACCGAGGCGCTCGAAGTCGAGGACGTTCCCGAAAACCTGCTCGTCGTCGGCGGCGGTTATATCGGCATGGAACTCGGCACCGTCTATGCCGCGCTCGGCAGCAAAATTGTCCTGGTCGAGGCGCTGGACGCCATTCTCGCCGGCGCGGACGCCGACCTCGCGCGTCCCGTCGTGGCCAACGCCAAAAAAATGTTCCAGGAAATCCGGCTCAAAGCCAAGGTCATGAAAATGGCGACGCAGGGAAAACAAATCAAGGTGGCGATGGAATTTGACGGAAAAAAAATCGAGGAACTTTACGACCGCGTGCTGGTCTCAGTCGGCCGCGTGCCAAACAGCAAGGACCTCGGGCTGGAAAACACGAAGGTCACGCTCGACGAAAAGGGTTTTGTCAAAGTCAACGCGCACCAGCAGACCGACGACCCGGCGATTTACGCGATTGGCGATATCGCGGGCGGCATTTTGCTTGCGCACAAGGCGCACAAGGAGGCGCGCATCGCCGTCGAAAACATTCATGGCGAAGGCACCGTCTTTGAAAGCGTCATTCCCGCCGTCGTTTTCACTGATCCCGAACTTGCATGGTGCGGCCTGACCGAGGCCGAGGCGAAGGAAAGGGGAATCAAATGCGAAGTGGCAAAATTTCCGTGGTCGGCTTCGGGCCGCGCGCTGTCGTTCGACCGCACGGACGGCGTGACGAAAATCATTGCCGACGCCGAAACCGAGCGCGTGCTGGGCGTGGGCATTTGCGGTGCGGGCGCGGGCGAATTGATTGCCGAAGCCGTGCTGGCGATGGAAATGGGCGCGACCGTCGAGGACATTGCGCTGACGGTGCATCCGCATCCGACGCTTTCGGAAACCTTGATGGAATGTGCCGACGCCTATTACGGCCATGCAACGCACACATTCACGAAGAAAAAAGCGGCGGAGTAATTCGTGAAAACATTTAAAGGGCGGGTACAATTGGTTCCGGCACATGCTAGGCGGCATGGTCGGCAGCTTCTGCTCCATAATATCCCAATCTGCGCTATTCGTTTGTTCCGCTCCACGTAATATCCCTACCCGCACTATGTGCTCGTTTTATATTCGCTAATACGGCATCCAGCTTCCGCTCCGAATCATCCCAATCCGCGCTATTTGTTCGATAAGCGGCGCGATACTGCAACAACTCTTGCGCCAGTAGCTCGTGCCCACTGTCACTGTGGTCGGAGCATATGCCGGGATGTCAGCCCGAAGAGAAGCGCAAAATATCAGTGCGGACAAAATAATGATAAGTCTCATGGCGTGAAATGATGCCTAACCTGATATTCGGATGAAAAAGTTCGGTGCGATTTTCTTCACGAGTGGCAATGTATTTCAATGCTTTTCCCGTGTCCAGAGGAATTTCCGACGCCCGCCGCTCATTTTATCAACCCGACAAAAGCTGCACGGCGGAAGCGATCGGTAGGCGCATGATTAATTTGGCACAACCGCATACCTGCGAATACAAGCATAAATAAAAAGGATGATAATTGCGGAGGAAAGGACTAAGCCAACAACCATCCAAACAGCGAATGAGAAAACCATCCGCCGACTTTGAGATAGCGAAGCAGCTACGGTCCAGACGACCGGAACGAACAACAAAACCAATCCGTAATGTCGCAACAGAAGGGCAAGCGGACTCCATACAACCCTGCCTAAACTAGCCATAAAGGGCGGATCATGTGGGTAGCCACTAACTTTCAAGACTATACCCAAGCCGAAAAATCCTAATATCACCAGTAGTAACTGAATAAATGCCAGAATGGTAATATTTCGTGACATACGCTAATGCGCCTAACGATCCAAATCCCGCATTTGCGGGACACGGCCACCAGTGGCTGGCTCATCCCGCTTTGCAGGACAATCTGGGCTTCCAAATTTCATAACTCAACCGGAAACCAATTTGCCTTACGCCCGTTCGGCTGAAACGCGATTTGCCGCGTCGCGTTTGGCGGCGTGATTTTTGAGCGGCGAAAAATTTCCCGCTTCGCAGCCTGCCACGAAACTTTCCGTCACGGTTTTCAATTCCTCCCAGCGCGCGCGGATTTCCCTGGCTTCGGCGGGCGAGATTTTCTCGTCGCCGGTGGCGGTGGCGATGACGTGCAGCAGGTCGGCAAATTCCTGGACGATTTGATTCGTCGCCGGAATGAGATAGTGCGGATGCGGCGTGCTTTTGGGGTTCAAAATGAAGAAGCCGCCCGCGCGCTGGCAAATCCACTGGACGATGCGGTGGTCGCCGGTGCTGCGGATGAGCGCCTCGATGCGGTCGAGCGGATTGCCGATGCCGCTGCCGGCGGAATTCGGCTCGCCCCATTTGTAAATCATCGAGGCGGAAAGGCCGAGGTCGTCGGCAATTTCCTTGGGTTTGCGCTTTTCAAAAATTTCATGGAGCAGTTCGTAAGATTGCATGGCGCGAAAATGGAAAAGCGCGGCGGAATTGGCAAGCGCGAACTCCGGCGGGCGGTGTCCTGATTTCAAATTATTCGGAGCGCGGCTGTGCGCGAAGCGTCAGCCGCTGCGCTGCGGCTGGTCTACGACACAGCCGTGCTCCGGCGAATTGGGAATGCCGCCTTCCGGCAGCGATTCCAATTATTGTTCAAAATTGTAAATGCGGTTTATGCGGATTTGATGTTAACTGGCTACAGTCGTATGAAGCCCGAAGACAAAACGATTTTTTCTTTCCTGCTTGCGCTGGCGGGCGGGCGGGTTTTAACTGTGCGCAACAACCAATCAGCAGGACAATTATGATTATCTACGGCATCTGTCTGGTGGTGGGCCTGGTCTTCACATTGATCAGCGTGACGTTTGGGCATTTTTTCGGGCATGGCGGCCATGTGGACGGCAGCGGCGGCCACGTGGAGGCGGGCGCGGACGCCAGCGATGCGCCGGGCATTTCGATCTTCAGTCCGACCATCATTGCCTCCTTCATCACGGCGTTCGGCGGGTTCGGTCTCATCTTTTCGCAATTTGGCGTGACGAGCCGGACGGAGCTTAGCGCGCCGCTGTCGCTGCTCGGCGGTGGCGTGGTGGCGGGCGGGGTGCTCACGTTTTTGCGCTCGGTGTTCCGTCACACTCAGAGTTCCAGCGAATCCCACGTGGCCAAGTTGATTGGCGCGGAGGCGAATGTCATCACGCCCATCCCGGAAAATGGCGTGGGGGAAATCGCCTATGTCGTGGGCGAGACACGCTATTCGGCGCCCGCCCGCGCGGAAAACAACGTGGCGGTGGCCACCGGCAAGACCGTTAAAATCACCCGCATCGTCGGAACCCAGTTTTACGTCACGTCAAGCAACTGAATTTTTTACACTCAACACTCAACCAATTATGAACCTCACTCCCTTGCTGGCCGATCTGAACTTCATGCAGGGCGGCATTGTCATCATCGCCGCGGTCGTCATCGTCATCGTCATCTTCCTGCTGCTTTACATGGTGTTCAGCCGTTACACCAAGGTCGGCCCGAACCAGGTGCTGGTCGTGTCCGGCATCAAGCACAAGGCGGAGGACGGCACGAAGGTTGGCTTCCGCATCGTCAAGGGCGGTGGCACGTTCGTCTGGCCGATTTTTGAGAAGGTGGACATTCTCTCGCTGGAACTGCTGACGATTGACGTGCAAACGCCGGAGGTCTACACGAGCAAAGGCGTGCCGGTGAAGGTGGATGGCGTGGCGCAAACCAAGGTCAAGGGCGACGACGTTTCCATTCGCACGGCGGCGGAACAATTTCTGGGAAAGAGCACCGATGAAATCCGCAACATCGCCACGCAAACGCTCGAAGGCCATTTGCGCGCCATTCTCGGCACGATGACTGTCGAGGAGATTTATCAGAACCGCGACGCCTTCGCCTCGAAAGTCCAGGAAGTGGCCGCCGGCGACATGGCGAACATGGGGCTGAACATCATCAGCTTCACCATCCGCGACATTCGCGACGGCCAGGGCTATCTCGACGCGCTCGGCAAACCGCGCATTGCCCAGGTCAAACGCGACGCCATCATCGCGCAGGCTGAAGCCGACCGCGATTCCGTCATCCGTTCCGCGCAAGCGAACCAAGCGGGGCAGGAGGCGAAGTTCCTGGCCGATACAAAGGTGGCCGAAGCGCAGCGCGACTATCAGATGAACGTTGCGAATTATCAGGCGTCGGTGAACCAGCAGAAGGCGCAGGCCGACCTCGCTTATGATTTGCAGAAATTCAAGACCGGCCAGCTCGTGAAGGCCGAGGAAGTGCAGGTCAACATCGTCGAGAAGCAGAAACAGATTGAATTGCAGCAGCAGGAAATTCAGCGCAAGCAGCGCGAGCTGGAAGCCACCGTCCAAAAACCCGCCGACGCCGAGCGTTACCGCGTCGAGACGCTGGCCAATGCGAAGAAATTCCAATTGGAAACCGAGGCCGAAGGCGCGGCGTCCGCGACGAAGGCGACCGGATTTGCCGGCGCGGACGTGGCCAAAGCGACGGGCATCGCCGAAGCCGAGGCGAACAGGGCGCGCGGTCTGGCCGAAGCCGCCGTCATCGAGGCGCAAGGCAAGGCGACGGCATCCGCGATGCAGGCCAAGGCCGAGTCGTTCAAGCAATACAATGAGGCGGCGGTCATCGAAATGATTGTGCGCGTGCTGCCGGAAGTCGCGGGCAAGATCAGCGAGCCGCTGGCCAAGACGGAAAAGATGGTCATCATCAATTCCGGCAACGGCCCCGGCGGTGGCGCGAGCAAGCTGACCGGCGACATGACGACCATCATCAGCCAGTTGCCGCCCGTGCTGGAGGCGCTGACCGGCGTGAAGTTTGAAAAATTGCTCGAACAGGTTCCCGCGCTGAAAAAGGCGATGAACAAGGACGACGACAAAAACAAATAACGAGAAAGGAAAATTATGGGCTGGGGAAGAATGTTATTGCTGGGGAATGTCGGCCAACAGCTCGACATTCAGGATTTGGAGAACGCCATCAACCAGATGCAGGCGGACGTTGCCCAAACTCAAAATCTGGATCACACGCAGGAACAAAGCCTTGAGGAGTTGCGGAACGAAACACACGAACTCAAGTTGTATCTGGCGACGGTGGTGAAATTGTTGGTCGCCAAGGGCGTGATCCGGCAGGAGGAAGTGGACACGGCGGTCCAGGCGATTGAAAAAAACTGAAACGAAAGGCAAATTATGTTTCTCGGTGGTCTTGAAATTATCATTTTGATCTGTTTGATCCCCTTTGCCCTTGCCCTGTTTGCGTTTTGGATCTGGATGTTGATTTCAGCCATCCAGAACAAAGGACTGACCGAGGGCGAGAAAATCGCGTGGGTGCTGGTGATTGTGCTACTGCATTTCCTCGGCGCGTTGCTTTACCTGTTCATCGGCTTTCCAAAACGAAACATGCCGCTGCCGGCAATTTGATTTATGAAACTCTGCCGCTCACAAACCGACCGTGATATTGCCGGAGTTTGCGGCGGGCTGGCGGAACACCTCGGCTGGGATTCCAGCCGCGTGCGAATCGTCTGGGTTTTGGCGACGATTTTCACAGCATTCGCTGGAGTCATTGTTTATCTGGCACTCTGGTTTTTGATGCCGGAAGGACCGGCGCCTGCGTCCACGTTCGATCCGCCGCCGTTTCAACCGTGGAAAAGGTGGTTGTGATTTATGCGCCTCTTTGAAGCCATTCTTGGCGCAACCCACCGCGCGGTTGCGAGAAGAAGCTCACATTAAAACATAAAAAATACATCTAAATAACCCAATCAATTCTATGGTTGATAGACATCCTCTCGGCACCGGAACACTCCTCATCATGGTGATTGCTTCGTTGTTACTTCTCTACGGGATTTTTTACGTCATCCTGAAGAACAAAAAATAATCATGCGACTTCTTGAGGCCATCATTGATGCGAACCACCGCGCGGTTGCCGGTGACAAGGAGGCCGGCCTGCATCCGGCGGATTTCGCGGACGAATTTCCGGTCATCGCGCTGACGTGCATTGATCCGCGGCTCAACGCGTTTTTCCCGAACGCCCTCGCGCTGCCCCCCGAGCAATTCATCTGGCTGCGCAACGCGGGCAACATCATCACCGGGCCGCTCTCCAGCACCATGCGCTCGCTCGCGCTGGCGTGTGCCGTGAAAGGCGGCAAGGAAATTGCCATCATCGGCCACACGGACTGCCAGGTGGCCAAGACGACCACAATGCAATTGCTCGACAAGCTGAAGGCGCTCGGCGTTGAACGGCATTTGTTGCCGGACAATCTCAACGATTTTTTCGGAATGTTCGGCAGCGAACGGCAGAACGTCATCAAAGCCTGCGACCTTGTGCGTCACAGCCCGCTCATTGGCCCGAAAATTCCCGTCCATGGTTTGCTGCTCGACACCGAGACGGGAAAATTGGATTGGATTGTGAACGGCTACGAAACGTTGCCATCGCCAACGCAGCCGGCGGCGCAAAATGATCTGGGAATAATGAACCAGCTCGGCGCGCTCAAGGATTTTGCCATGGGCGAAATGAAATTTCCCGAAACGAAAATCGGCGAAATGGCGGCAAAGATTTCAGACGAAGCCAGTCAGTTTGAAAAAAAGGCGGAGGCGGAGGTCCAAAGCGCCGCGCCGGTCATCCAATCCGTGGAAGCGACGATGGAGCAGGTGGCCGATTACGCCCAAAAACACTGGCCGAAGACGCCTTCATTGCCGCCGAAGATTTCATCGCCGCCGCTTCGTCCGCGAATGAATCACCGGTGACAATTATTCGTGATTGAATCCGTTCCCCGTCCGGCTAGAATCTGCGTTCCAATGGTTCGGGGCGTAGCGTAGCCCGGCTAGCGCGCTTGCTTGGGGTGCAAGAGGTCGCGAGTTCAAATCTCGCCGCCCCGACCATTTAATTAATAATGAAAACATTGGTGAAAATGAGGATTCCAACAATCCGAACAATGCCAATGCAAAGAACGTCACCAAAGATTTCCCAAACATTCCGGGTGCTTTAGAGGGCGAACGCGAGCAGCAAGTGAAATTTCCAAAAAGATTGAGGCATCGGGGCAAAGGCCGGGTGCTGGCGACGATTTACAAGCGCCCCGACTGCTACCGACTTTACTGGCGGGCGCGCATTGACGGGAAGCCAAAGAGCCGGATGAAAGATTTCAAGTTTTACGCCGAAGCAAAACGCGAAGGCGACAAGTTGATTGCGGACTTGGCGAAGGGCAGGACAACGGGGCTGTCACCGGGGCAGGCCGCCGACGCGCTGAATGCGATTGAGGAATTACAGCGGTTCTACCAAACGACCGGCAAGCGCATTTCAATCAGGTTTGCAGTGGGCGAATGGTGCGAAGCTGCCCGTAAGCTGGACGGGCGGACACTGGCAGAGGCAACGGACGGCTTTTTGTCCACCGTGGCGAAGGTCAAGCGGGTGGATTTGAACGAGGCCGTTGAACAATTCATTGAAAGCCGGAAATTAAGGACGGTCGCAAAGGACGGCAAACGCCCGCAACTTTCACCAAGCTGGCACTACATTGTCTCGCAGTGGTTGCGCGAATTTGCGAAAACATTCCCCGGCCACGCGGTTTGCGATTTGAGCCGGGAACACCTTACGGCCTACGTCAACGGACACGGCGAAGTTTCGGCACGGACGCGGAACGGCAGGCGGAACGCGGTGAAAATGTTTTTGAAATGGAGTGTTGAGCGCGATTATTTGACCGCGAATCATCGTTTGCTTGTGGCGGACGGCATGGCCAAAGAAATTGAGGACTTTGGGGATATTGAATTTTACACGCCAAAAGAGTTGCGCGCCATGCTCGATTGCGCCAGCACTCATGTTGAATTTCGCAGCGTGCTTCCCGTCATCGCGCTTGGCGGATTGGCTGGCTTGCGATTGCAGGAAATCGTGCGACTCACTTGGGCGGACATTTGGCGTGTGCCGGGGCACGTCGAAATCACGGCGGGCAAGGCCAAGACGCGGCAGCGCCGCCTTGTGGAAATTGTCCCGGCATTGGCCGCGTGGATTGAACCATCCCGCGATTGCACGGGCGGCGTTTGGGCTGGCAGGCTGGACGGTTTCCATGACGTGTTTGGCAAATTGCGCGATCAATTGGAAATTCCGGCGCGGCGAAATGGATTGCGACACGCCTTTTGCACTTACCACTTTGCATTGAACGCGAACGAAAATTTGACTGCCGCGCAAGCGGGCAACTCGCCCGCGATGATTCACGCGCATTACAAAGGACTGGCGACAAAAGGCGAGGCTGAAAAATGGTTTGGGGTGTTGCCGCCGAAGTCCGCAAAAAATATAATCCAACTGACCGCCGCAACTGAGCGGAAGTAAATCTCAAATGACTAATCCAAACGAAGCGAAAGTGATCGTTCAATATCCGTATCGCGCCGTCATTTGCGGTGAGGAACATATTGTGAAAGGCTGGCGTAGTGGAAATCTTATCACGGACAAAAGCGAATTTGTTTTCAGCCTGCTTCACGGCGACGACAGTATTTATTCAACCAGACTTTTGGAAGTTGCGACGTTGCAACGCGACAGAAACGGCGAATGGTTACTTAACGGGCACAACCTTAATGCGCTTCAATTTTTTTTGCCCGGAGGCAATCGGTTTTATGACATCACTAACGACGAGGATATGCGGGTGTATAAGGATGAAATTCGGGCCGTCGCTTGGATTCAAACAGACGGTGAGGGGAATATAACTGACCTACTGGACACCATATTGTATTTTTGGAAAACGGCTGCGCGAGACATTAAAAATGCAGCATATGTTTATTCCATAAAGGAAGACACAAAAGCTTCTGCAATAGTGAAACTTGTATCCAGATTAGCAGTCGGTCTGTCCAGTCTTGGAAAATCACCACTACGGAGCAACCCGATTTGGCTGACAAAATTTCATTCGGTCGCAAATAACAATTTCGATCCTGTAGTGGTGAAAATTGTTCCGGCGCAACCGGCAAATGTTCCGGTCGAGGCCGTCGAGCCTGCAAAAAAACGGGCGACAAAAGCGCGCCAGCCAAAACCAGTCGCCAAATTTGAAGATGATTTTTCTATTGCAGTTATTCCCAAAAAAGATGGCACAGAAGATTTGTTGACCATAGAGAAAGAATTGCGGGATTTGATAACGAAAATCATTGCCGCCGGTGGAAGGCAACCACGCACAAAACTACGCAGCGGTAAATTAGACACCTACCAGCCAGAGAAGCTGTTAAAATCAAAGATTGCAAAATCTCTAATAAAAGCTCGGCTTTTAGGGACGAGCAAATACGGGCGGACAACTGTTTTTTGGGCAAAACAGCACACCGGATAGTTCCGCGTTCCTTCCGTCATTCTTCCGCGTTCAGGCTCTACACTAAATTGCCGCTGGCTGCCAATGTGCAGCTATGTTAAAAGCAGATCAACAAACAGCACCGGCGAGCGGGGAAGTTAATATCCTCGACGAAAACAAACCGCAGGCACGGCTACCTCGTGAGTATGAGAGACGCTTTGAATCTGACAAGGAACTCAATGCCTTTCTGGACGAAAAACAAATACTGGCGCGGCTGCCCGTGAGCCGTCGCACTTTATTCAACTGGCGGACGACTGGCAAAATCCCATTTGTGCGTCTGGGCGGGCGGCGGGTGTTGTTCCACTGGCCATCCATTGAGGCGGCACTACTCCGCAACCAGAGGGGAGGCGTGCAATGAGCCTCGAATTTAGACCCGTGAAGGCAGGCCGCGCCGTCGCCGATTGGGTGAAGGCGTTGAAAGGCAAGTCCGGTGTGTATGTCATCCGCGAGCCGGGCATCTTTGGTGCGATCCTGTATTGCGGCGAATCGCACACAGGCAGGCTTTACGCAACTTTGCTCCGCCACTTTCAACATTGGACGGGCAAAACGGCGGGACCGACATTCCCGGTGTCAAAAGTTGAAGTTGCCGTAGTGCGATGCCCCGCCGCCCGCGCTCTTGATTTGCAAAATGCCATGATTGCGGAATATCGCCCAAAGCTTAACGTCGCAGAAAAGCCCAAAAGTTTTTGGGAAAGTCTTTTGGGCGGCTGAGCAAAATAGGAACACAAATCAAAAAATTCTTGGAAGTGGATCGGCTATGCCAATTTTGGTGATATGTGGTTTGGCTGTCGCGGTGCTAAATTGGATTTTTTCCAGCGAAGACAAGAAAACGAAATCGGAAACCGCGCCGGACACCGAAACGGAATGCCGCCGGAAAGATGCGGAAACCGCTGTATTCCGCTCAATTCCGGCGGAAAGTCGGGTCAAGCCTGCCGCCGTTCCGTCTGTGCCGAAAGTTCCCGCGCCTGCTTCTGTGCCTGCCGCCGTTGCCAGCCCCAAAATCGTGAGACAAGTTCCGCCGCCGCCGATAAAAAAGAAATTTGTTACACGGGAAGACATGGCAGCCATTTTCCAGAATGGCGCACGCGCACTAACCCGGCCAGAGGCAGTGGCGGCTTTGAAAAAACTTGGTTTTAGCAAATCGGCGGCTTATGCCGCATTAACGCCAGATGGACGTTTTTCCGCTTGGCTACAATTCGCGCCGGACGGCGTAATCACTTGGACGGAATAAGCAGGAAACTGGACAAGGGGCGAGTTCGGCGTTAAAGTTTTTGCAGAAAACCTCTGATGCGCGAAGAATTATTGAACCCGCTCGCAGGCAGATTGTGGATCGTCGAGAAAGGACGCATCCGCCTTTATCAGCAGGACGATGTGCCATGAGGCTTCCCCTTGTCAAAGCTCTCGGTGTCCGCGCCGTTAATCCGTTAAAATAGTCGGACTTTCCGCCGGAATTTGGCGGAATACGGCGGTTTCCGCCAATTTCCGGCGAATTAAATTCCTGAAAATTCAGGCTAGGTTTTTGCACTCCGGCGAGTCATTTTGGGCATTATTTTCCGCCGGATATGGCCGGGAAATGAATTTTTCGGAAATTCGCCGAAAATAAATTCCCAAAAATTCGCCGGATTTATTCAACTGGTGTGATTTATTGGTGCATCCATTGGAGAACGCGATCACAGCCCAATTTTTGGCGGGTAATGGCCGGGAAATGAATTTTTCGGAAATTCCCTGAAATTAAATAAATTCCCCGGAGAAAAACACCCGGAAATTAAAAGCCGAATTTTCCGCGAATTTTCGGGAAATTCCGGCACGAATTTCCGGCAATTTCCGGTCGTGTAGAAAATGTTTTTTAATTTATTTTTTATTTTCGGGAAAATTCGCCCGCCAAAGCGGAAAGGAGCGGAAAATTCCGTCAAATTCCGGGAAAGGAATTTTTGAGGTTTATCCATCCACCGGACTTTTCACGCCCAAACCGGGTTTCTGCATGACGTGGGTGTAAATCTGGGTCGTCGTCACGTGTTTGTGGCCGAGCAGGGCTTGCACCGTGCGGATGTCGTAGCCATTTTCCAAAAGATGCGTGGCGAAGGAATGACGCAGCGTGTGGCACGTCGCCGGTTTGGTCAGGCCGGCCAGTTTTACCGCCGTCTGCATCACCCGCTGAATGCTCGTTTCATGGAGATGATACCGTTTGCGCTGTCCGTCCGCCGGATCAACCGAAATCGTCGCGCCCGGCCAGAACCATTGCCAAATCCATTCGCGTTCCGCATGCGGATACTTCAATTTCAACGCTCCCGGCAGCGACCCCGCTCCCAAGCCTTCGGCCAAATCCCGTTTGTGCAACAACTCCACCCGTTTCAAATGTTCCTGCATGGCCTTTCGCAACGACTCCGGCAGCATCGTCACCCGGTCCCGGGCACCCTTGCCACCGCGCACAATGATTTGTCCGCGCTCAAAATCCACATCTTTCACCCGCAGCCGCAAAGCCTCCATCAAGCGCAACCCCGTTCCGTATAAAAACTGGAAGAACAGGCGGTATTTGACCGGCACGGCTTCCAGCAGCCGCACCACTTCGGCTTTGCTCAACACCACCGGCACAAATTGCGAACGCCTGGCACGCTGCACGCCCTGTAATTCCAAATACCGGCCCAGCACATGCCGGTAAAGGAACACCAGCGCGTTGAACGCCTGATTTTGCGTGCTGGCCGACACATTCTCCTTGGCCGCCAGGTGCGTCAGGAACGCTCGAACCTCGGTCTCGCCCATGTCTTTGGGATGCCGTTTGTCATGGAAGAAAATGAACCGCTTGATCCACTCCAAATAAGCCTGTTCCGAACGCAAGGCCAGATGGCGAAAACGCATGGTTTGGCGGCATTGATCCATGAACCGGAGCTTG
>Ga0335074_10004569_pt1 | contig 19086 bp, 16 predicted proteins | sample Lox_Sample_23_FD_206715 | JGI IMG/M metagenome (GOLD analysis project Ga0335074, IMG submission 206715) | Soil microbial communities from Loxahatchee National Wildlife Refuge, Florida, United States - Lox_Sample_2.3 | ecosystem: Environmental > Terrestrial > Soil > Wetlands | place: USA... | reverse complement strand
GCGAGTGGTCATTTTGTTGATCGGGGAGAGGTCTGTCACGTGAGTGGCCCTATGTACGCTTCGAGAGTCCCAAAATGCTTGATTATATGTATGAAAGATGACATGACATGGTCAGAGGTCCAAAAATGCAACAATCAAGTAGATCTTGGCTTTGTTTGCGAAAAGATGAAAAGTATCATTGCTTTAATAAGCCGTATTCCGATTTTGTTTGTCAGCGATTCCGACTACCCGGCGCTAACAATGCATAAAATTATGTGCATAAAACAGAGCTCGAGCTCAATATCACGAGGTTGCCAAGTCGAGGTAGTCATTGTTGTCTAGTTCTGGAAACTATTATATCTTACATGGTTTTGTCAGACCGTGTTCTAGGGGCGGCCCATATTCTTTACAATCATCTTCAGACCAACCATGTGTGAAATCTCGTTCTTTTTGTCATATTGGTACAATCGCTCCTAGACCAATCAAATGAGAAATCTAGGCATCCTCATCCTCTATCAACAGTTTAGTCGTCTCTGCTGATCCAAACCTACCCTTCTCGTCGCGCACAGCCTTGATTAGGCCAAATGAAGAGGGTACAAACGAACTGTAAGGTATGAACTCGGGAGCCGGTGCAACATTCTCAGCCAAGATCTTTCCAGAATGTAATTGCAATGCATCAACATCAACTGTTTTCAAAGACAAGAACTTGTAGATATGAACCGGCTTTATCTGACCATAGCGACGGGCACGACCTTCGGCTTGAGTCATGGCGTGATCATAACTTTGTTGACTTTCCGTGAGGTATGGCGATACGAAAATTACATGGTTCGCGTTTGTCAAATTGCTGGCCAAATATTAGCATTGTCAGCTACATAAAGATTTTCATGTTTGAATTACCTTCCTGCCGCAGAAGCGTTCCCGATGGAGAGAATCAAAACCTTCTTCTTGGTCGTATGGTTAAAATTCGTCTGGAACTCTGTAAGAATTTTCGAAGCGTCGTCCTTCTTCCAGAGACTTGAATATGCAATGCCATTCTCCTTCATGGCGGATGTAATCGGGTTCATAAGGTCAATGAACTGGACGAAAAGCAGGACTTGATCATCCTTGGGGATATTTTTGATGAGTCGAATGATATCCTCAAGCTTCTTGCCGTAATGCCGGCCGACACGGGTTTTATCATCTTCCACGCTAAGCTCGGGGCCCTTAACGACTTGGTAAGCCTTGTTCACTGCCTTGCAGCCCATGACAAGACATGCATCCTCACGATCCTTGCCAATGTCGAGGCACTCATTACAAACAGTGTGGCCACACTGTGAAAGAATTGAGACTCTAGACGGAGAAAGATTTGTCTCTCTACACTTTGCACAGGAGCATCCAGCTGTCAAAGGCTTACTCTGAAAAATACTAGTGTGTATCTTCTGCAAGTTGCAGATACACTCGAAAAAGCGTAGACAGCGACGACGAGTCACGAGCTCGGTAGAAAGCTTACGGAGATCATTGGTAACATCACGTAGCGCAAGAGCAGCACGCTCCATATTCCTGTGAGGGTCGATGCCCTCGGGTTTCAAGCGACGAGTCTCAGGTTTTGTGAGGTCTTCTTCATCAACCAAATCTTCGTCTTTACCAAGGTGTAAGTCCTCGTCAATAGCGAAATCCTCGGAGTCAGAATTTCTGGCAGCTTTTTTGCCTCTGTCTTTCTTTTGTGCGCCGCTTTTCATTTTCTTAACCTTTAAGGCCTCTGTCACCTTTGCTGCCTTTTCAATCTCGGCCTTCTGTTTGGGAGTGACATAGAACTCGATCCAATGATTCCTGTCAGAACCTATCTCAGCGGCTTTGATCATGGATTTGATTTGCTCCATAGAGTCGCTGTCACCAAAGTGGTTGCTGTTGACTTGATCCTTCCATGAAGAATACTGCATCACGTGTGTAGAGCACTCATTCTTCAGCCATTCCGCTTCTCTGAGCTTCTTTTTGAGATCCAATATCAAAGCCTCGTACTGTGATTGTCGGAGCTTCACAATGACATCACATGCCTCAGGAGCGTTCTTAAAGTTTTTGTTGAGATCTTCAAGAGTAAAGTGCGAGGCGCATTTCATTAACGCCTCTCCCGCACTTTCGCTGTTTCTAAGAACCTCCCGAATACGTCGGGCACGGTCATTGTCACCATTCGACTTGCTTTTCTTCAGGTCGAAGTCATTGCCAGCAAGGAGCTGGTTTAGCTCCAAGTATATAGCTCGCTCCGCAGCAGGAAGAACAATGGGCATCATATGAGTACAACCTCTGATTGCCTCGATATCCGCAACGTTCTATTACTGTCAGGAGCCAGGATATACGAAAGGAAAGGGGAATTTTACCTGCCGGACGAATTTGTCTAGGAACCGCTGAGCAACTTCGCATCGATGCTGATGCCAGGATACAGAATGACTTAGATTAAAAGATTGAAATAGCTCGCACTCTATCACAATTGTTAGTATCCTCCAATGATTCTTCTAGGTTTAACGACTGTTTAACGACTTACCTGTCCGGTCCTTTTCAAGGGCTTTGATATTGCCAGCTTTGATCACCCCCGGTGTGAGATCATCAATACCCAGATTTACGCCAATGAAAGTTGAGATACATTTGACGTCCGCGAAGTCCCGTAGTGGTGGGGTAGCAGACAGGATCCAGCGATACTTGGCCTTCAGCTTGGGAATAGTCAAACTCTCCTGACCGGTAATGTAGGTATATTCGTCAACAACAATTCTGCTAAACTCAAAAAGCTCTAAAAGAGGACATGTCATTGCTGTCCAGTTCTTGCGGCCAGCTGCAATTTTACTAAGCCCAAATATATCAGGACGTGGCTTGAGCGTCTCGGTCTTGACTCCATAGTCCACGACGATTTGATTATCGTCAGCATCAGTAGACTCATCGTTGAATGCCGTGGCATGTGCCCGCTTAGTACCAGAAGCTGAACCTCGCTTCGCCTTTTGATAGGCTTGCCCACGGAGTCGCTTTGATGGAACAAATGTTTCTTCAGAGGCTGCCTTGTTTTTGCTCGCGACGAGCTTCTCGGCAATCATAGCCTGAAGTCCTCCGCCTCCGCTCTGTAGCTCAACCACATGTTCAAAAACCTCCTTCAGAGCCTGTTCGTACCAAACTGCAGCAGCCCGTTTCGCTGGTTTGTCCGGGAGTTCGACCATACCAGAAAATTGAGCAAGATTGAATAAGTAGTTGTCCCCTTCGCACAAATTCCAGGAGATAATAATGATATCCGCAGACTGAAACTCTGCTATTGTCATCTTATGAAGGGTTACAATCGTCTTGATGACCAGGACAGTATAAGCTCGATTCTTGTGTAAAAATTTCTTGATTTCGCGGTGCCATTGATCTGGAAGCTGAGGAGGAACAAGGATGAGTGTTGCTTGAAGGGGGATGCGCCCTTCGACAGGAAGTTTTGCATTCTCGCGGTCGCGGCTACGCTGGGTGTCGATAAGAGCGAGCGTTGTTACAGTCTTACCATAGCCCACTTGATCGGCGAGGACTCCACCGCGGACTAACACAGGCTTTCTAGCGCGCCCTTCAGCACGCCAACCTATTTGGGGAATGCTTGCTTCCTCAACTTCTTCTTCAACGAAAGGTTCGACTTCATCACTCTCTTGATGAATCATCCATGCCAAAGATCTCGATTGTTCTGGTCGCAAGTCATAAAGAAATCCAGGAGGTTTACCTGCTGATGGATCATGATCGTTGTTCTTCAGCGCGAAGGCCGGTAGGTCGACCTCTGGTAGTGAAGCTTGATTCGTACAGAGGCGCCAGGACATGGACATTCCAGCGCTATCGTACGTTAACAAAAGCTTTGCCAAAGCCCTATGCATCAATGTTTCCGGATTGACCGCTATCCTCAATTTAACCAACCCGTCATTATCAATGTGGATTTGCGTCGTCAATGGTGAAGGTCTATTCTTCAGCCTACGCTCAAATGTAGCCGCCAGCTCTAGATCCTCGAATGCAATGAGCTTACTCGACTGCCTTTTCTTTACAGCAACAGGCTCTGTCACGGCGACCTTTTGCTTGCTTGATTTCGGGACCTCAAGTCGCCACTTAATACCTGGCGCATCAGGTGCACACATTTGGCATGGAGTTGATTGGGGATTAGGGATCTCTTTCCAATTCTCGAGACCAGGTATGTTGGACGCCTTTTGGGTCAACCATGCGAAGGCGTCGAAGAATTCTTTATGCTCCATGAGCGGAATTTCGATCCAGTCATTCGCCTGCCAGGGAGAGCGCTCACTCTTAGGTATAGTTGCCAGGCAGGTGAGGATCACATGGGCAACTTGGCAGGAGTTCATAGATGGAAATATAGCAAATGTTGGAGGGGCTCGATGGAATGTTGCAGCTCTATCCTTCGAAAAGTCGAACTCAAGGCTTGGCAGATTAACCCACTGGCCATCAACGGCGCATTGGACTTTGACGGGTAGTTGAGCCTCGGAAAGCGTGAACAACTTTCCAGATTCGTCAATTCTGTACTTCACCTCACTGTTTGCGCGATTTTCTTCCACTTTCTCCAACTTCTGAGGCCGCCACGACGTGTCGAGTCGAGCAACCACAGATCGAGGCTCTTCGTAATTGAGACGTCTTTTATCTGAAGAGAACACGAAGTTATCATCATCCGGGTGATGGATACGATCGGGATCTAGGAATAGAAACAACGGCGTGGAGGATTCGGCACTTTTACTTTGAACGTAGAGTGAACCCAAAGCAGTACCGCAGTTCTGTAGCAGCTTGTAAGAACCACTGATATCTACATCAAGTCGCCTAGATGCTTCAGCCGAAACCGAAATAGAGTACTCTTCCCAGACCTCTGTATCTGCAAACTTGCCAATTCCCTGAATGTTCTCAAAAGAGCGAATAAGAGAACCACCACCTTGGATGGTAACATCAAATCTGTACACCTTCGGAAGCCAGAATTGCCACCGACCTTTCAAAATGTCCTCTCCTGTAGGCTGCATCCGTGCAATGGGTCTTGATAGGAGCTGACGAATGACACTGTTGACCGGTTCTTTCGGCGATGGCTTAGCATATAAGCGCCACTCGGCCTTTTTATGAGACAAAATAAGCTGGACGGAAGCATACTCGGAGTTATAGTAGATGGTCCACACTTCAGACCGCCTGGTAGAGCGGAAATGTAGGACGGAGGCGAGAGCGTTTCTTACCGCACGTATTGTGGCATTCCATAACCGAGATTCGATAATATTTCGATGCTCTAGTTCCAGCTCTTGAAGCGCCGCTTCTGTCACATTAGAGAACATGACCTCCATAGGGAGAGCGTTTTTAATGAAATCCCCGAACCTTGCTGGTGGCATCCGTTGATCGATGAGTTCTTGCTTCCAAAGCGCATACTTATGAGAAGGATTACCGCCACATTTGATGCATGTAGTGTGCTTGCAGAGAGAACATTGCTGTAGTGATGTCGTAGTGACCATCTCACGTCCCTCGCACAGACATAAGCGGATGGTCTTAGCAGCAGCATCAAGAATATCAGCAACGGAAACCGGGTCGTAGGCAACGAGGTCGAGATGAAATGGAACAAGATGATTCTCCCCATAGTGGCTGCTAAGTGAAGAAGGTATGTCGGTCTCCATCACGCTAGAAGAGCCGCGAGGTATAGTTCTATAACCAGCTATAAGAGCAGCCAGGATTGCTGGGCCGACGACTGTAGAAGACATGGCGTTACCGGCCAGGTCTTGCAATTGAGACTGCTTCTCTCGAGTTAACTGTAGCTTGTCTATCGGAAGACCTTGCAATGACAGGGCTTCGAGGCCGATCAAAGGCCCGCCGCGAGTAGTACTGAATGGAATGCCCGTAGGTGTGATGCAACCTGCCAAGCCAGAACCCATGTTGTCTGTGACTCTGTCCACATTCTGAGAGAGCTCCAGAAGGCGGCTACAAACAATAAGTGTCAGCAATAGATAGTAGAAAAGAATGGAAAGAAACTGGAGTAACTCACAACTTATATTGGTGATCAAAACCTCGATTCAAGTTACGCAACCAAGAAATCTCGACTGTATCCCAGACTCGCTCCACCTGGCCACGCATCCAATCTTGCCACATGTAGTCACTCGCTTTACATGAACCACCATCCTCCCATTTGGTGAGAGGTCGCTTCTGCCCAAGACATAGTGCAGAACGATAATCTTGATGCCGGCCGTGGCAGCGGACCCAATCGACTGCTTTTATCCGTCTATTCTCACCACGGCCAGAATTTGCAAGCGCCGCTCTACCACGCATGGCGCGAGGATCATCTTCATCTAGCAGAAATGCTTCGACTGGGCAGCTAGCAGGTCGTCGAAAAGCCTTTAAAGTCTCTGCCCACGTGGAAATTATAGACTTGATGAATTTTGGATCCTTTGATATGTGATGCTTTCCATCAGGGTCGTGATGTTCTCGTGCATCCACACAGATCATGTAGCCACGTTTGCGGGTCTGTGGAATGTAATAATGCTTCGTGTCAACTTTGAGAAATTCAGCAGTATAGCCAATCTGAGGCATAAATTTATCTCGGATGACGTCCCAAGGGGCGCCATCGACATTTTCGAGGATGATTATGTTCGGGCGATATTTTTCGGCATAGTCTCTGATCGCTCCAAATGTATCTCCTGATTCCCCACCCGCTTTCAGGGTCTTCTTTTCATTGTTCAAATTTGAGAAGTCGACACAGGAGAAGCCAGCGACAAGCAGGTCGACGCCATCTGGAATTTTGGCTCGACCTCCATATGCAGTGGTCCTACGTTGATTAGTGACAAAATACATTGTCTATGGTTATGAGCTTACGCATAAACGGCACCCGGAATTGACAACTCCTTGATATCCCGATAAATGATACTTGGGGCGAAATTTCTCTCAATGTAAGCCTGCTTGTAGGGAACGATTTCAGCACTGAATAAATGCTCATATTCAAAAATTTTCCCCTGCTTCTTCAGAGCTATAAGCCATTAGCGGTTTTCATTTAAACAAGACTTTGAAGTTTCAAGCCTACCATCAGAGACGAGTTGAACTGCGAGAAGAGGACTCTCAGTGCCAGAGCACATAGTTGCAATCTTAAGTTTACGGCCTTTTAGGTGATTGATGACCTTGTTGAAACCCAACTTACAGGCTTTGTCAGTAATGTCGCCGAATATATCCTTAATCTCACAAATGGGTGGTAGGTTTTCATCGACGCCAATCTTATAGGTGAAAGTATCCTTGTACTGAAAATCACTGGCCGTCTTCTTTCCAGATTTCTTTGCTTTGGCTCCAGGTAGATCATCTTCAGCATCTTCTTCCTCGACGGAGTCTTCAAGGGCAGCTTGATTTGTTAGCGTTACGAGACACCGAAGGTTTGGTAAAACTCACGAGATATCAAAGCGCGCTTCGAGGCCTTCGATTTAACATTAGGTTTGGCACGCTTTGCAGCAGGAAAATCTGCACCATCGTCGTCATCATCGTCAGCATCGGTGTCTTCAGTAGCTGTGCAATCTGTGGCTGATTCAATTTCGGTTATAGAGTCTGATTGATCAGCAGAGGCTATGAAGTCGGACACTGAGGAAACGTCAAGTTCTGAGCCACACGAAGCAGTTTCAATGAGAGAAGTAGGGAGCTTCTTTTTGGCGGCACGGGACAGACGTGCTCGTACAGTCTCGCCAACTGTTGGCTCTGGCGTGTTAACAGCGGAAGTCGCCGGTGTCGATGAGAGCGAATTAGAAATATCACGGCGAGATTCGTTTGATGACGTCTCATCATCTTCCATAGCGAATGGAGATCTGGACTTGCGCAAACCAGGAGTCGCATCGGTCGAGGCCACGCCAGCAACAGCACGAGGCCTTTTCTTTCTATCTGAGGCAGTGGGTTTGACTTTGCGTTTTGCCATAGTGGTCTTGTCTCCGAAAAACCTGTCTATAGACATTTGATTGAGTGGTGTCGTAAAAACAAGATTCGCTTTTCGGGACGAAAGCAAGGGAACTACTTCAGAACTTAGTAAAGTCTACTTGAAAACATGGAAAGACTGGGGCATGAATGAATAGCAAAGAAGAGAAAGCTGCCCAAGAAGGTGAACCGGGATGAGCTTGATATTTGTATAGTTTCGCAAGCGTACAGTAAGATATTGTCAACCTTAAAGCCAAGGTCTGGCGATATAACGCTCTGACAATGGCCACTCGACATGTCCCTGAGGAGTGACTTGATGAAACTGTTACAAGCGTGGAGAATCTGTGCAGAGTAAGACGCATAGAAGACTGAGAGGATAAGATACTTGCATGCTGTGGCCAGATCAGACAGCACTTGCATCTTAACGGTTATGGCTGGTAGGATGCCATTCTCCTTCATGGCCGTATGGTGTACCGAGTTACAAGAGCCTTCAACTAAGAAAGGCCTTCGCAGAGCAGAGAACAATAGACTTACTTTGGAAGAAAGCACCCAGCAACAGGTGGGGGCAAAGACCGTGATTTGTGTATGGAGTGTTCTGCAAGGTGATTTGCTCGAGGTTTCAAAGTGAGCCAAGCCCAACCCTGCAAGAAAGCAAAAATAGCACACACGATGGCTAAGAACCAGTGTAGAAAAGTGAAAAGCAAAGATAAACAGCAAAACCGGTGTTGTTATGAGGCGAGCGTAGTACGCGAACGCGCCATAGCCCGCGATAAGGGTAACACAAGAGGCTTGATAACGAAGCGAATAACAGCTCTTAAAAGCAGAGGACAGTTGTCCCTTCTCTTCCAGAGTTCTCAATTGAGCATTAGCAGGTTCAGGTAGACACTAACACTTGAAACTATTCAATAGGAAAGAATACACTTCTCGATGAGAGGATATGTCAAGAGTAAAGGCCTTTATAGACACAATATATACAAAGGGTACGTACTCTCAACTCTGTCCAGCCATAACCTTCCTTTGAGCTTCTCTGGTGCAAGATCAGTCCTCTCATGCTGGCTCATAATATTCCTGACGTGCTCTCGGCGTCGAGATACATCTGGAAAGATGCCCTTTGTAGCATCTATAGCTACGGCGAACTTCGCATCCTTCTTTCCTTTCCATACCCATGACCTCGGATCAGATAATGGAAGCTCTCCTTCTGATCTTCTCCGGTTTCTTTCTGTAATGGGTCTGTGCGCCAAAGAGTCACCCATGGTCCTTTCATCGGTATCCGGAAGAGCCTCCTCGGTATCTTCAGCCTGCATGATATTCCATTTCAGGAGACTGGACCTCCAGGAGCTCTCAGAACCCCTCGGACTCTTACGAACTCCTGGAGTCAAGATCTTCGGTGTGCTGCGGACATGAGATTTAGTTCGCTTCGGTGTGCTTCGGTCATAATCCTCCCGTTCCGAGTCCGAAGATTCATTGTTTCCGGTGAGCATCTGAGGTCGAATCATTTTGAGTGCACAAGCAGCAAGCCCACCGTTGTGTCAATGACGAGATACATATCAAAAGTAAGGTCAAAGCAATTGAGACAAGCAACAAGGTGCATATAAGATAAAGACGCTATATTGCAAAAGAAGGGTATATCACAAAAATCAACGGCACCTTGTAAGATATGTATCAGCAATCGATCTTATATGGTGTCTTTAGCAGAACAAATATCAGGCAAAGGAAAGAATCATAACAGGACAATGGACAGGAATTGAGCCTTACACATGAAACAGAGCAATTTCAAACAAAACAAGACAGGAAGGGGCCATTGAAGGGTTGGTACCGGTTGAGGACATGATGAGGTTCACGAGAAGCCCATATCCATGGCAGGCCCTCAAAAGTAGACGCGCCGTGACCTTATTTCACGCGTAAAAATGCGGCCGCCTCTTGAGAGGCTTCCATTGGTTCGGTTATAGGGCGTGTTTAGGGTTAAGATCTTGACATCTTGACGCCTAAGGCGATAAGAATTGTGGAGCAAAATGAGACTTCATAGCCTCGGAGAAGGACTTTTGGACTACAGAACTTGCTCAAGACTATACAATCGTGTCCTACGGCTACTTGCTGTGTTTTAAAACCAAGAGCCAGTAAAACTTCCTAGGCGATTTGCAACATTCCAATATAATTTCTGCATTCGTTTGAAAGTTCACGTACGTACTTCGTCATTTTCAGCAAAGAGGAGATTTCCACTACACAGTATACAGCCGTTTATCGCAGACTTTTAACTATGTTTGCGTGCTTAGATCTTTATTGTGTCCAACTGAAGAAGGGTCTACCTCTTTGACGTTGAAGTTTACTCTCCTCTCTATCCATGTACGTCACGGTGATGTCTTTGGCTTGTACGACCCTGAAGAGGAACGACATATAAACCTCCTCAACACCTCGATAATCGCCAATTCGAGGAAAATTTTACGTTTTTCATATTATGTGTCTAGATTTATTATCAAGAGTTAAATCATGCCACAAACTCATCCATTATCCTCCGACGCTGGCAATACCTTTGAGGATTTATCAGGCATCAACTCTTCAGCGTTCTCTAATCCATACAATGCGTTGATTGAATCTTGTGGAAATGACCCTGTAAGTTCAACATCTCCGCTCTTTGCCAACCTTCTTCCCACAAAATGTCAATAGTTTAAGGAAAAGGGCATGAGTCTGAGCCCTCTATACAAAGCTAGGATCCGTTGATCTCAGCTTACATCTCTAGAAACAAATTCAAAACCGGTACTCTACCCACCGCACCGCACGAAATTCCCAACAGAAAGTAAACCTTCTCGCTGCGGATTTCAAAGGGCTTAATCTTGATTCCATCCTCCAGAGGCTTGAAGACCCAAGTATCGAGCCTGGCTTTGTTGATCCGCGGCACAGTCTGGTATTTTGGGTTAGGCCACCACCCCATATTCGGGAACTCGTATCTCAAATACAGCAGAGGCTCAAGAAGCTTGCACCAAGTACGTCTACCTCGTTTTTCTCTCGTTCTAATGCAACGTGCCTCATGGTGCCAGCAACATTTCCTAACACCCAATTGGCTATTCCACTCCCCTATGTCAACAACTTTGGCCCCTTAACTTTTCAGCTCTCAACATATTACTCTTGGCATCAACCCTCCCCTCTACGGTTACTAGCCCTTTTCACATCCAAGTCTCACACCAAAATTCACAAAATCCCCTTCAACGCTAACGCACCCTACCCCAGACCTCTGGCTCATGCCCCTCCAAAACCTGCACATGACCGCCCTGGAAATAACCCACTCCGTCACCGCCCCCGAAATCACCTCCCTCCTCACCCTCCTCGACCCCCTCATCCCCGCCATGACCAACCTCCCCCACACCCACCGCCCGCGCCTCATCAAGCCTCTCGTCTCCTACGACAGCTCCGCGCTGGCACTCTCTTTCTTGCCTGCTGCCGGCGAAGGCCTGCCTGTCACCCCAAATCCCCAATCCGACACACCGCCAGCGAGACAGGCTGCCGATGACACATATACCTACCATCATCTCCGCCGCGATCTCTACGCCATGGCGCAGTCGGCGGGTGTGAGGATCGAGTCCCGATATGTGGTGCCGAGCGCGCATATCACCATCGGCCGCTTCCTGACACAAAATGATCACGATAGCCAAGAGAAGATGGAGGCGTGGGTCCGGGAGATAGAGGCGGTTAATGAATGGCTTGAGGGGGAGTTGTGGCCACGAGCAATGGAAAGGGGAGAAGAGGGCGGGGCGGGGAAGGAGAGAGGGCATTGTGGGCAAAGAGAGTGGATCCCAGAGGGTGGGGAGTGGGTTATTGGGGAGGGGAAAGGGTTGTGTTTAAGGAAGGGGGTGTTGTGGTATGGTGGCGGTGAGACGGTGAGGTTGGGGAAGGGATTTTGAGAGCTTAAGCTCTATGGTACATAGTTTTGAGAGGTTGGCTTAATAGACAGATGCGTTTTGCGTTTTGTAATGTTCGAAGTTAGAGGATTTTTCCAATCGCTACATGTTTCTGTTGTCCCGTGATGCTGAGGGTGGAATAATGCGCTGTTTCCTTCGAATTTGGTCTCAGTGATCTGGATCAGAGGTGGTTCATGTTTTGTGACTATACGAGACATGCACCAGGGATAAATGCATGAGCATCAGAATATGGGATTAGTAGCGTATCAGCAATCATTGCTATACCTCGAGAAGAGATGTAGGATGATATACAGGTAACTCTCCAGCTGCTCTACCTGCCAGATCCACGTCATGCCCATCCATTGCCAGCATATGCCCCAATACACAAAGCCCATTGAAGGAAAGGAAGAGTCATTCGCGTATCTAGAACACCAGCGCCGCACCCTTGGTCTTCTTATCACCGCTGCAGAGAAGAAGATTTTAGCAAAAGTCCTATGCAATGACTTCCATGGATGTGGAAGAGAAAGATTCGTACCCCAACTCAAAGTGCTTGCATCGCTTTAACGCCAATTGTGCCTTTGTCTTGCATACTGTGCACTCCAATCTTAACACGACCTTCTTTGTTGTCTTTGCCTTCTTGTGGAACACGGGTTTTGTTTGACCACCGTATCCGGACTGCTTGCGATCGTAACGGCGCTTTCCTTGTGCGAAGAGCGAAGCCTAGCAATGTCAGTCTAGTCTCTTAGCATCCATCCGGTTAATCGTACCTTGCCCGCCTTGTATTGTGTGACTTTGTGCTGAGTGTGCTTTCGGCACTCCTTGCCCTTGCAGTATGTGCGTCTGGTCTTGGGAACGTTGACCTGTTATGCAGACATGTTAGCCAGTGCTTTCGTCTAACTTGATCCACTCAAGTCTGCGAGCGGCTATAGATGGTCTATGGGTGATTTTTGATGAGTAGAGGTCTACCATCACGGACTCAGCGACTTCTTCTTCCGGAATTTGCTTCATTGTGGCTCTAGCCCTCGCAGGAGTCTCTACTGATTGTCCTTCATCGTAACGTTGTGTAATATTCCTTCCTTTCCGAACCCTGGCTCTCGTTCCAGAGCTCATGTTTCGCTCTTGTAGGATGTGAAGCTTAAAGAACTTTGATGATACATACCATCTTGACGAATCTAGAGTCTTCGTGGATGATCGAATGGTCTTACTCTCGTTGATTCAATGTCAACGTTGAATATCGCGAATTTTTGGATTTGTGCGTGCTAACCTGATGTGGAGCGCATGCTGCTCGGTAATATAACCAATCAAAACTTAGTTTGTTACCCCCGTCAACAGCGAAATCGGCTTCCGCTCTTGCGAAGGCGGGTGGCATTGAAATCCGACGACTTTTCAGAACACCAAAACTATAACTTAGAAAATGCACATATAACAACCGCAACGCTAATTAGATTTACACAGAAAATTTTGTTCTAATTAATTAGCTTCTTCGCAAAGCAAACGAGTTACTTGAGGCGATAAGGATAGAGAGAGATAAGGTGGAGTCAAGGCCGATTCTGCTTCTTAGTTATAATACGAGTAGACTTCTAATCAAGCAGGCGTTGTTATTATTATTATTAATCTTACATCGTTTGAGCTTAAGGCTATGCGGGTCTTTTATAAAACGTCTTAAACTAGGGAAAGCCTTACTACTTTCATAGTAGGATGAAAAACCCTAAGCTGCTTCTCCTTATACCCCACCGCCACCTACTTGTCAAGGAGAGCGCTAGCTATTCGCTGTCGAATAGCAAGCGTTTAGCTAAAGCAAACTGCTTCAGCCTTCCTGAATACATCATCCACCGTACGAAGTGCCTTGCCCCTTCGCAAGCAGGCGTTAATTAATGCGTATAATAATCCAAAGCACGTATTAATTAAAGATGCAACTATAAAGCTCGCATTCTTCGCTACACTGCACAATAAAGGGGGTTGGAGGCTAGTGTAGGAGGCGTAGTGACTAAGATTGCAACAGCTGTAGGATTCTAGAAAGGCGATAATGCCGTAGAGACACTAAAGGATAGAAGCAACTTTTTGGACATTATGCAAGAACGCTGAAGACATTAATTTATTAAGTACGATATTATCTTATTTTAAGGAGCTTCAGACAATGTAAGTTTAATATCTAATAAGAATTTAGTATATTGTGGATGGATAGGACAGGTGTGTCGTCGCAGTGCACGATCGTCAGGGCAATGGGTGGGTCAGTGTGCTCTCAAGAGGTACTCAGTAGAAGAAATAGAGCCCAAAACCGTACAATGGATAGCTAACATGCTAGCTAGCAACAGCTAACGTGGGGAAACAACTGCATTCTGTGTCCGTAAGACCTGTAATAGAACCCGTAAAGTCCTTACGGGTGTTCGTAAAGCTCATTCCATGTCTGTAAAGCTGCACACTGTCTGTAAAAGCATCCGTAAAACCTATCCTAACTCGTCCTAGATGTCCATGTGAACGAGGCCTCCAAACTAACTAAATACTTCAAACCTCTCAGTACAGGAACAACTATTGCCCAGAATCATGTGATTTTGTTAGAGACCACAGAGCCCCACCAGAAAAAGTCCCTCTTTGAACTGTTGTAGAGGGGTTATAATATAGCGGAATGTTGATTAGACGACTCTACTGCAAGTAGCTAGTATATGAATGTACGCAATTGATTCTATTGCTATACAATTTGTCTGATTGATTATCGTAAAGATGTGTAGATAGAGAACCCAAAAGTGGGCGATGGTATTCGCAACAGTAGTCCCAGACCAACATGAGACGAATCATGTATCACCATTGAGCACCAAGTTTCAGCCTGATATTCAATCATTGGCCAGCTCGGCATTGCTATTACCCACATCTCTGTGGTATGAACATTCAATTCAGATATTTTCGTGCGGAGCGCGTAGCGTGATGCCTGACATTTGTGAATGAGTGCTACCGATATATTTAAGCAGGTGTGCCACTTTCTCGAAACGTGACCCACTATCACGTGATACCAAAAAATATATCCCTTCTTGATCTCTATAAAATACCGTTATACCAAATACGATATTTTAGGTAGAGAACGTAAGCGCGACACCAAGCACTTGGAATTCATAAAGCAGAAGACCTGTGATTGTTGGGTTATGGTGACTCTGCTGCTGTAAGGCATCAATCACATTGTCGCTTGAGTGTCCAAGGTAGCCAATGGTTTCAGCATGGTCGTCCTCTATTTTTGAGGACCGTACACAACTTCCTTTTTCATAGTAAAAGCGCTGCATTCAAGGCCATCGTGAACTTTGGATAAAGCCTAAGTGGCTTTATCACCATACCAGCTTCCAAGCAAGATCAGGAACCAGTTTGTTACTAAATTTAAGGCAATCTGCGACTAGCAAGCCCTTGCAGGTAAGACCAAATCTCTAACCTCCGCTACATTATCCGCCAACGCACTCTTTCGCAGCGCCATTGTGGAACGCTGTACAATCTAAATAATGCGTCTGCTTAATACAACTAAGCGCAAGCTTGAAGAATTCGGAAGCAACGAGATTCCGCTATACGCGATCCTCTCACATACGTGGGGTGAGAGTGAAATTACCTTTCAGGATATCGAAGGTGATGAAGCAGAAAAAAAGGTGGAATATGAAAAGATCAGAAACATCTGCGACGTAGCCGCAGCCCACGGATTCGATTATGTTTGGATCGACACTTGCTGCATTGATAAGACAAGCAGCGCCGAGCTCTCTGAAGCGATCAATTCCATGTACCGTTGGTACCAAGATTCCGGAGTATGCTGCGCATATCTTGCTGATGTGCCGCCGAACGCATTCTCAAAGAGCAAATGGTTTACTAGAGGATGGACCCTTCAGGAGCTTATCGCTCCTTCAACAGTAATAAATCTTGACCAGAAATGGCAAGAAATAGGTACTAAGTCAAGCTTACAACAGGTAATATCGAAGATCACCGGCATACCTACTAATATGCTCTTAGAAGGTGACCTCGACGGTGCCAGTGTCGCACAGAGAATGTCATGGGCTTCGGAAAGGAAGACAACGAGAGTTGAGGATCTTGCCTATTGCTTAATGGGCATGTTTGGCATCAACATGCCCCTGCTTTACAGAGAAGGAGAGAGGGCCTTCACTAGGCTCCAAGAAGAAATTATAAAGGTCTCAGATGACCATAGCCTCTTCGCCTGGAAATCATCTGAGAAACATGGTGGCCTTCTAGCAACTTCCCCAGCCGCATTCTTTAATTCCGGCAAGATCATCCCATTCAATCCTCCTAGCACCTCAAGTGGGCCTATAACTGTGAACAATAAAGGAATTCATTTGAAACTCTACTTTAGAACTATTTTTCAAGACGTTGGGCTTGCCATCCTTCCATGTATAAAGAATGGGAAGGAGGTCGCAATCTACTTAAGAGCCATGTCAGAAACAAAGGAGTACTTTGTAAGGACACTGAGTGATAGGTTCGAACTGCTCAATCTAAAAGATTTCAGCCAGTCAGAATATCGCGAGAAAAGTATATGTGTCCGATAGGAGCGACGGATACGTAAGAATCAGTCGTCGCTGCCAAGGACTGCAGCGGACGGACACGAGGCGGTAGTAAAGCTGCTGCTGGAAAAAGGCGCTGAGCTAGAGGCTGAAGATAGAGATTATGGTCGGACGCCGCTGTCATATGCTGCAGAGAAGGGGTATAAAGCAATAGTAAAGCTGCTGCTAGAGAAAGGCGCTGCGCTAGAGGCTAAGGATGAGGACAACTATGGTCGGACGCCGCTGTCATATGCTGCAGCGAGCGGGCACGAGGCAGTGGTGAAGCTGCTACTGGAGAAAGGTGCCGAACTAGGGACTAAGGATGAGGATAATGGTCGGACGCCGTTGTTATGGGCTGAAGAGAATGGTCCTGAGGCGGTGGTGAAGCTGCTACTGGAGAAGGGAGCTCAAAACCAACAATAATTCATAGTTATATATTATATATATTTTATTATAATAACTTTGATAGAGAAGGTCCTAGGGGAGCTGATCTTTATATGCTATTGAATGTTGCTACCTAATGTATCTAGCATATCCCAGAAACTTCTACTAGGAACAATCCAAGTAGGGCTAGGCAGTTGTAGCCTACAAATTTGTAGCCTACGTTGTAACAAGGTTTCCTACATCGCCTACAAGGTAGTTCGTGCAAGACCCTATATATAGAAAATATAGTATAGTACAGTGTAAGAATGCAGGCGACAGCGAGAGTAAGGGAGCGGATGGGGACGAGACAGGAACATAAGCAGAGGTAGAGGAAGCATAGGTTTTTGACATATTCTATTCCTCTCTACCTACTCAAATAAAAATAAAAACCTGATAGTGCCTCTCTCTACAATAAAAGAAAAAAAGGACCACAACCTTTCTCCTCTACCCCTCCTTATTGTATAGTTGCCTAGCAGCGACTACGACAGCTTCTACCGGCGACAGCGGGGTAGAGGCAACGAGGGCGCACTCGCGCATGCTAGGAAGGTTGAGGGCAGAAGGTTCGAGGGCAGCCAGTGCGAGTGCGCACTAGGGCAGGAAGGTTTGCGACGGTAAAGGCGAGGACGCCATCTATCAAAGTCAGTATCAATATTACCAGATTTATGCACTTACCTTTGGATACGGCAATTGATTAGATCATACGTTAACAATAGATTTAATCAATTGTCGTAACTATAAGTATTGTGTTTATGTAGGCTACATTGAAGGGGGTTGCGCGTAGGCGACCCAACCCTAAATCTTTCTATTGTCTACGTGTTATGTAACGTGACCATTTCTAAGATCTATGCTCCCCCTTAGCTATTATTATTTTATTATACTTGTACCTCTGGCATACTTAGAAGCGGATCGCGCAGCGCGACGCTGGAAAACTTGTTTAAGTACAAGTTTGTGTCATATCACGTGCTACACAGACACATGAAGTAGTGCCACGTGATGCAAAATCAAAAGGAACGTGGACCCTACGATGCATTTGGGATGACATGTCTTCCAGGTTCACCGATTTCCCCGGACGGATGCAATGTAAGGTAGGGGTCCAAGAGTACTAGGGTTGGCTGACACCGAGCAATTATTGGCGAAGGCGCTAATTTTCTGCATTAGATTTAAGAATTCCGGAAGGAAAGAAGCCGTGATCCATCTACCGATCTGTATGTTCAAATGCTCCAGCAGCACTTCACGACTGGCTACGTGTTTCGGCTTCCAATACGCCGGAATTTGGTGGCGCGCAATGTCTACGTTCCAGAATGTCGCATGTTTTACCCTGGATATGAGGTATAAGTCGCTTTGACCGCCCCCTGGTTGACGTTTTAGATTCTTCGACAACCCGTCCAGATTCCAGAGACGAATACGGAAGAAGCCATTCATTTAGATGAACAGCTCTGTTTCCACCACTCTTCAATGCCTTGTGTCTGCGGCCGTCAACCGTCATTCATATCTCTTGGACTCCAAGACCATTATACAGAGTTGTCAGCCAAAGCGCGAACAGAGTTTGTGCCGAAACAGTTTGGCGTCACGTCTTCTTTCTGGTCAGGACCATCAGGATGGTCTCTGCAGTTGCAATTGTGCTCATTGCGTTACCATTGTACTGGATCTACTCAAACTATACATCTCTAAAAAAGAATATCAGGAGGGCTAAGCTTTCTGGATTGCCGTATGTAGTCACTCGTGAGCATTTCCCATCAAAAATCGCTGCTATCCCCCTATACTGACGTGCGATTATTAGCAATACATATTTACAGCAGAATCTGGCTCATTACACATCGATTGTTCTTACCACTACTACACAAGCTTCCAACGAGTTGGACGGAAGATTGGATCTAGTACGTCGTTATTGTCTAACCGCTTCTCCACTTTGCTAACCTGCGCCAGCTTGGTAGACCCGGATTGGACCTGGCAGCAACTCTACGACCCATTTGCAAAGCATGGGGACACATTTATTACCGCATCCCCTACAGGAATACTTATCTGGACAGTAACGCCTGAAGTAATTCGCCAGATTACGCAGCGTCGCGAAGCCTTTCCGAAACCTCTCGAGTCCTACAGAGTCCTCGAAATATATGGCCGAAATGTTGTGTCCACTGAGGGTACGGATTGGAAGTTGCATCGCAAAGTGACATCTCCTGGATTCAACGAAAAGAACAATGTCCTTGTATTCCAGGAATCTATTGCTCAGGCGCAAGGGATGTTGCGAAAATGGCTGGGACCCGGTGGCAAGGGCAATCATACCTTAACAGAGGTCCCAATGGACTCAATGCGCGTTACTTTGCATGTCATAAGTAAGATAGGTTTTGGTGTGGGCCTTCTGTGGCCGGGGGAGGAACTGACTGAGAAGG
>Ga0335074_10004567_pt1 | contig 19094 bp, 3 predicted proteins | sample Lox_Sample_23_FD_206715 | JGI IMG/M metagenome (GOLD analysis project Ga0335074, IMG submission 206715) | Soil microbial communities from Loxahatchee National Wildlife Refuge, Florida, United States - Lox_Sample_2.3 | ecosystem: Environmental > Terrestrial > Soil > Wetlands | place: USA: Florida... | reverse complement strand
GGGTTTGTAGCTTAAGTGCATTTCTTAGTGTACTATGGATTATGGCAGTCTGGCTTGGCTTAACTTAATGTGAATCATCCGGTTATTATTGTTGTTGTTGTTGCCTTAGGAGCTGTATTTGTAATTCACTTAGTTTTAGGACTTAGCAGTTCCTTATTTAAGGGCGCCTCCTTCTCTCCTTCTCTCTTCCATCTTACTAATTAGCTCTCTCTTCTCTCTTCGTCTCCATCTTGCTCGACCTGCCTACCCCTTCAACCATCTCATTTCTGCTTTCTTAATACCCCTTTCCTCTCTCCGTCTTGCAGAAGCAATAGCAGCAGCAGTAGCAGCTCTTGCCATCTTAAATGGGGTTGATACTAACCACGCATATAATGCTGCCCTAGCTGATGTGTCAACGGCTTTGAGGGAGATGGACTGTGCTGTGCGCACCTTCAATCCAGCCCGGCCGATGCGGATCTATAAGAAGGTGTCTATATACTAAGATGCCAACTAGCAGGCTAGCCATTAGGCTCTTTAGAGAGAGTGGAACCCTAACCAAGCAGACAAGGCCACCCCAGCGGAGTTGGATGCAAAGATGAAGGCATATGGGATTGTAGGAGACGCAGTTCACGGGGCTGCCTAATAGAACACCTTCTTTCACCTAGGCACAATGCCGAACATAGTCTTCTGTTACAGCTTCCTTATAAAGCTCTACGAGGACCTTTTAGAAGAGGCACGGGCTGACTACTAGTAGCAGGATGTCGCATAGTACGAGTTTGGCGTCTTACTAAGGAACTAATGTGTAAGCTAACTCCTTATCTCCTTAATGTTTATGTGTGCTATACTTAGTAAAATAAACTGCTAATTATCTTAATATCTTTAGATTTACATCTATAATCCCTCTTACAATAAGGACAATTAGCCCCTTAGCTATGCAAATCCTACTAGCAATTAAAGACGCCGCTTAAATAAGATGACTATAATTAGGTTGAAAGCTAGCAACTTAATTCGCCTAACACTAAGTCCTAAATGGCCTTAGGGTAGGAGCCATTTTTTTTTGTTAGGGGCAGAATTAGGCGGTAAGAAAGTACTTATGCAAGAGCCATTTTTAAGGGGGGGTAGGAGCTATTTATTAAGAAATTATAGAAGTAGCAGTTGGAATTGCAGGTAAGTCAAATATATATCAAACCTAATTTTGCTGGTAAAATCCCTATAATTTTAAGCTTAGAAAACTATAGGAAGGGTAGTAAGTAAGGTAAGTTGTTATTAGGTTGATTTTTAATAGGGTCAGATAGCAACTTACAAACTAGTAAAACTATACCCCATTTAATAAGGCATCAGCTAGTAAAACCATACCTAATTTTGTAAGGCTTAAACGTGCAAAGCAGCTAGGCCCTTAAACCGTGTTAGGGCAGCATGTATAGTTAAAAATAAGTTGAAGAAATTATTGGTTTTACAGCTAGCATTTTACTAGCTAATCATTTAATTATAGTTATTGTTCTAATTATAAATCTATTCGTTCATTTACCTAATTACAGTGTTATTATATGTATAGCATGTAAGTACGTAGTATTACCTGTCCATATAAACTAGCATTTAAGTAGTACGTGTTACAATTACAATAAAGAACAGCAAGAACAAGTCATATAAGAGATCAGCTAAATTAAAGGGTTAATTTAAAATGTAAAAGGTTTATAAGAATTTTAATTTCCTAAGCCAACCAGCCTAGCTATTTTCAAATTACAAGTAGTTATATTAGATGGATTGCAATATAAGTTGTATAGCTACATTTGCTAGAATAAGCGTTAAATGCGAGTATATTATAAGGATATACACAAATAAGTAAACGACTAAAAGAAAGGGCAGCTATCATACAAAAAGAGAGAGTCTAAAATTGAACGTCTATAAATTTTTAGAGTATATTGTTAGCAATTTTTCAGTTAGGGTTTAAAGTCGTAGTTGTTTAAAGTGATAAGAAGGAATAGGGTTAAAGAAAGAGAGCTAGAGCTATAAATAGAGCTAGATATATAAGTAAAAGTACAGAAAATAATAGCAGAAAGGATAGAGTATATTAAGAAGAAGGCTAAGGAAAAGGTTAAAGAAGCTAATAAGAATGCCGAACTTAATTTATAGTTAAAGCAGGTAAGTTGGGTATAACATTTAAAGGAGAAGGACCTTAAACGATTATAAGAAGCTATTAAGCTACTTAATACTAGTAAAAAACTTAAATTGCAAGCTATTATTAAGAGTTTTAGTTAAGTAGTTAGCATAGCATAATACATTGCTGTCTTTAAAACAGTAAGAATTAATATATTATTTAAGGTAAATTAAAAGATTGCAACTTAAAAGCCGTTTATGCCGTTTAGCAGTTTTATAAGCGAAGATACTGTAAAGGGCTAGGGTGGGTGTGCCGTCGCAGTGCACGATTGTTAGGGCGATAGGTGGGTTAACGTGCGCTCAATAAGGTGCTTAGTAGAAGGAATGGACCTAAAACCACACAATAGGTAGCTAACACAAGAAACAACTGCACTGTGTCTGTAAAGCCTGATAAACAACCTGCAAATGCCATGTGGATGTCCGTAAAGCTTAGTCTATATCTGTAAAACTGTCCGTAAACTGCCCAAACCTGCTGTGGACAGCTTCGTACGTCCATCTGTAAGTTCCTCACTGATCCTCCATCCGATGATGATCCTTCCCGGATTCCTTGGATGATGCCTCTACAATGTCCTCCAAACCAGCTATATACATCAAGGTGCCCTAGTATGGGAACAACAATTGCCCAGATCAGCTGACCCAACCTAACTCAACTTCGCCTAAATCATGTGATTTTATAGGGGACCACGGAACCCTACTATAATACATTAAAGAAATACTATAAGGTTTAAGAGCAATTGTTGTATTATATATACTATATATAAAAGGATAAGCGGTTTAAGGAAGTAAAGCCAAGTTATTAATTCACCTATTAACAAGAAGATGCATTTAGTATATTAGTAAGAGTAGTAGATGATATAGCAGATAAGATAGAAGAAGTAGGACGGCTAGGAAGTCAGAGAAGTTAGGAAAGTTAGGAAAGTTAGGAAAGTTAGGAAAGTTAGGAAAGTTAGGGAAGTCAAGAAAGTTAGGGAAGTTAGGAAAGTTAGTAAAGTCAAAAAAGTTAGTAAAGTTAGTAATATTAGAAAAGCTAGGAAAGTTAGCAAAAGGACTTAGTATTAGAAAGGATTAACTAATTATATTTAGAGTTGTATATAACATTGTTAAACTACAAATTAGGTAATAACAAATATAAGAGTGTTATTATTAGTAGATTAGCCGTATTAAGATTTTAAGATAATAAAGGGTAGTTGAATATAAAAGATTATACTACAAAATATTTAGGATTTATTAAAGTAGCTTGAATGTTAGTAATATATTAGTTATATATAAAGTAGGAAGCAGGGTATAAAAGGAATTAACAGTTTTAAAATGATATACAAGCTTAATTAAGAATAAAGCCTATTTTTAATATTGTATAAAAAAGGATATATAAGTTTATAACATTAATTTCAAATAAAGGGAGGCTTATACTTATAAATTGAATTTATAAGTGTTAAACATATAAAATGAAAATTCAATATAATACTACAGCTAAAAGGGTTATTAAATAAGAAGGAAATTAGGTTTTATATTAAAGAATCCGTTTTAATATAAAGCAATTATAAGGAATGTTATATAGATTAATAGAAGAAACACGTTAGGATTTAATAGAGTTGTTAATAATAAAAATGAATGTAGAAGGTGAAGTTGAAGAAGGACAATTGCCTTAAATCAATTAGGGCAAGTTGAATAATAATGCTAGTAAGAAAAAGGTTGAGTAGTTGTTTTTAAAGGACGTTTAAAACAAATTTGCTATAAATAAGAAGTAGTAGTTGTTAAAAAGGATTAGTTATAAGACTTAATTGTAGTAGGAGTAGTTTTAAGAAGACATAAAAGGATAGGATTACTTATATTAAGCTAAAGCTGTATAAGAATACTAGTAAAAGGTCGAGTAATTTTAAGAAAAGTTGTTATTAATTATACATATAGTAAGAGGACAACTCGTACAAGCTATAAAATTGTTAAGGATAAAGTATAGCAATACAAAGTAAGGGGGATTACGCAACATTTTTATTAACTGTAAGAAGATAGCGTTTGTTACTATATATTATAAGAATTACTAGCAGACTAAGAAGATAAAGATTATCTACTAATATTTGCTAAAGGAGGTTGGAGAGTTATTATTAAGGTATTTGTAGTTAGTGTTATTGTTTTAGCAGGCTATAAAATTAGTTATAAAGCAGGCAGACGCATTAAGCCTGTTTATTTAGTCTAATACAGTTAAATTGTAAGAGAAGAAGTTAGAGAATAACACAAACAATAAAGCAGGTTAAAAGGATAAATTAGGAGAGGCAAATTATAAAGCTGTATAGTAAAGCAAGTAGTAGACGTTAAAAAGGATTTAAAAAATTATATAGAAGTAAAGCAAGAAGTAGTTAAGTGTAAGATTAAATATTAGCGCGTAAAAACATATTGCTATTAGCATAGCCCGTTAATATTTGCAAGGGAAATTTGTAGTTAATAAAGGCAAAGAGGAAGTTGATTAGGAGACATTCAACAAGGACAATTTAGACGGAGACAGCTTATAAGATTTACAAGCAGGCTATAGTATGCATATAGCAGGTATAATATATATATAAGAATTAAGATAGGCCCTTAAACAAACTATAAGACGTTAAGATATATTTTAACAGGTCAGTTAGGAGTAGCACTAATTTTTACAATTTGAATTTAGCATTTAAAGATTTAGAATTAAAGTAGGAATAAAAAGACTATGTAGCAAATAGGAGCATATTAGATGAGAAGTGCAATTCTACTAATTCAAGCAGATGTGCCACGTTAACATTTATAGAAAGTTAAAGGAGTTAATAGGTATAAAGGTTAAGTTTTATAGATTATAGGAAAAGAGCATGCATGCTATTATAACAAGATAGAGTCTTATTGTTAGTATTATAGCTATAGGATAAGAGAAGAGCATGTTGTTTATAGTGCTTGTATATTGCGTTAATAGAAGGATAACGATAGTAATTATCCTATTATGTTTATTACAAGAAAATTTAAAGAGATAGTGTAAGAAGGCACGTATAAAATGTGTCTAATAGGATAGTTGGAGGCTGTATGATACAGCATTAATTGTGTTAGTAATACTAAAATTAGCAGTAACAAAGACGTTTAGTATATATATCAACTAATTGCAAAGTATATATCAATTAGATTAAGTCGTTATAAACAAATATCATATAGTTTTAGATAGTAAGTTCAAATTTCAGCTTAAGTTGTAAGTATTAGGAGAAGAATTAGTTCAAATAGGGACACAGTTAGTGTTTTTAACAGCTATATTGCCTTTATAAGATGAAGAAGAGTTTTTCCAAGCAATATAAATCTTAAAAGAGAGCGTTTATATGTTTTATAGCCTTACAAGTCGTTGAAATATCTATTATTAAGTGCAAGAAGTTGAAGAAGACATAGAAGGAATTGTAGAAGCAATATGTTGATTAGTAAAAGAGAAATTAGAGCAATATCCTAACCCGAATAAGATTGTAATATATAAAGGAAGTATAAAGCAAACAGTAGAGATTGAGGAAGTATTACAGTGTCTAATTTACTACTAACAATAGTATGCGTTGTTTTCCGATCCAACCTAGACTGGAAATTTATTTTATTGGCTGGATTAGCCTCGCATATTTGTTCGCTCGAGCCATAAAACCCTATCTGTTTTAATTTTCAACAAAGCCACTCATAGTAGCATGTGACTTAGGACAGCAAGCGGCCTAGTTTGTAGACGCAAGCTGTCCCAACCCTCATCTGCAACTACAAACTGTCTCAATCCACCCTTATTTGCAACTGCGAACCGTCCCAACCTAATATAACTGCAACTACAATTGCAACTACAATTGCAACTAGAATTGTATTGCGACTACAGCTGCTTGTCGCAGTTTTCTAATCCAACTCAGATTGGAACTTTATTCTATTTAAATTGACCTTGCATATTCGTTTGTTTAGATTTTCAACAAAGCCACACAGACTAAGACTGCAAGCGGCAGGTTGGGACAACTTGCAGTCGTAAAGAGTTGAATCCGAGCTGCAAACATATTTAAGCCTACATATTCGCAATGCGCAATTAATTAGGAGCTTGCTCCTTACTATTTTCACTTCTTTCGTCACGTGCGATGTATTTACAGCTTAAATTAAGTTAGGTGACTTCAAAAATGGAATATCCTGTAACCCAGAATACTCTGAATCCTTACTAAGCCACCTGTAATTTCTATTTCTCCAGCTTTCTTTCTAAGCCTTAAATGTGTTTTAATATATAAAGCAGCAGTAATTTTATATGCTTTAAAATATAAAAAGAGCTAGCGCAGCAAAGGGGGGGTCTAAGGGGTCTCCCCCTAAGAAAATAAAGAATTTAAGGAAAGGGGTTCTATAAAGTCTTTAAGAATTAAAGATTTTCTTTTCACACTATTAAAGATTTTAGTAAGGAGCAAGCTTGCATTATTTTCTGCGTCTAAGGCGGCCCCTAGCGGGGTTAAGGGCTAGCCCTTATAATAAAAGATTCTAGATTAAAAAGAGTCTTAATATTAACTAATCGAGCGCAGCAAGCGTGGGGGTTTAAGGGCTAGCCCCTATAAAAAAAGATTTTAGGCTAAAAAGAGCAGGTTGAATTACAAAGCAAGCTTTTACACGCCGGGTTTATATTACACGGTCCCTAACGCTATTGCCCCTCGGAATTGGCCCCAATTCCGGTTTACCGAGGTTAAGCGAACCAATCCTTCCACGCGCATTTATTCGCTTGCCTAAGGCCAAACAGGAATTGGCACCCAGATCTGGGTACCCAATTCTCGCGATTAGTCATCCTCAAGAAGAGGCTCAATTCTAGCACGTGATGCCACTATTGCTTGCAACTACCAACCATCCCAACCTGCTGCTGCTAAATCGCAATAAATCAATTAAATCGCGATAAATCAATTGAATTGCGATAAATTAATTGAATTGCGATACTTAAATCAATTGAATTGCGATAAATCAATTGAATTGCGATAAATCAATTGAATTGCGATAAATCAATTGAATTGCGATAAATCAATTGAATTGCGATAAATCAATTGAATTGCGATAAATCAATTGAATTGCAATACTTAAATCAATTGAATTGCAATAAATCAATTGAATCGCGATAAATCAATTGAATCGCAATAAATCAATTGAATCGCAATAAATCAATTGAATCGCGATAAATTAATTAATTGTATTTGTAGCATTTGCAGTATTAGCAGCAAATCAATTGTATTTGCAGCAAGGCAATTATATTCGTAGCATTAGCAGCAAAGCAATTGTATTTGCAACAAGGCAGTTGTATTCGTAGCGTTTGTAGTATTAGCAGCAAAGCAGTTGTATTTGCAACAAGCTAGTTGTATTTGTAGCTTTTGTAGCAAAACAGTTGTATTTGTAGCATTCGCAGCATTAGCAGCAAGGCAGTTGTATTTGCAGCGTTTGTAGTATTAACAACAAAGCAGTTCTATTTGCAGCAAGCTAGTTGTATTCGCAGCATTTGCAGCATTAGCAGCAAAGCAATTGTATTTGCAGCAAGGCAGTTGTATTTGTAACGTTTGTAGTATTAGCAACAAAGTAGTTGTATTTGCAGCAAGCTAGTTGTATTTGCAGCATTTATAGCAAGGCAATTGTATTTGTAGCATTTGCAGTATTAGCAGCAAAGCAATTGTATTTACAGCAAAGCAGTTGTATTTGCAGTGTTTGTAGTATTAGCAATAAAGCAGTTATATTTGCAGCAAGCTAGTTGTATTCGCAGCATTTGCAGTATTAGCAACAAAGCAATTGTATTTGCAGCAAAGCAGTTATATTCGTAGCATTTGCAATATTAGTAGCAAAGCAATTGTACTTACAGCAAGGTAGTTGTATTCGCAGAATTTATAGCATTAGCAACAAAGCAATTGTATTCGCAGCAAGGTAGTTGTATTCGCAGTGTTTATAGTATTAGTAGCAAAGCAGTTGTATTTGCAGCAAGCTAGTTGTATTCATAGTATTTGCAGCAAGGCAGTTGTATTTGTAGCATTTGTAGTATTAGCAGCAAAGCAATTGTATTTGTAGTATTTGTAGTATTAGCAACAAAGCAGTTATATTTGCAGCAAGATAGTTGTATTCGCAGCATTTATAGTATTAGTAGCAAAACAGTTATATTCGCAGCAAGCTAGTTGTATTTGTAGTATTAGCAGTAAAGCAGTTGTATTCGCAGTATTTGCAGTATTAGCAGCAAAGCAATTGTATTTGCAGCAAGGCAGTTGTATTCGCAGCATTTGTAGTATTAGTAGCAAAATAGTTGTATTTGCAACAAGCTAGTTGTATTTGCAGTATTAGCAGCAAAGCAGTTGTATTTGCAACATTCGCATTATTAGCAGCAAAGCAATTGTATTTACAGCAAGGCAGTTGTATTTGTAACATTTATAGTATTAGCAACAAAGCAGTTGTATTTGTAGTATAGTAGGGTTTTATAGTCCCCTATAAAATCATATGATTTAGGCGAGGTTGAGTTGGATTGAGTTAGCTGATCTAGGCAATTGTTGTTCTCATACTAGGGCACTTTAATGTATATAGCTGGTTTGGAGGACATTGTAGAGGCATCATCCAAGCAGAAATCAGATAGGGATTAGCAAGGGACGCGCAATAGACCTACAAAGCTGCTTACAGCAAGTTTGGGCAGTTTTACAGACGGTTTTACAGATATAAACTAAGCTCTACAAACACCCGCATGGCATTTGCAGGTTTTATAGGACTTTACAGACATAAAGTGCAGTTGTTTCTTGTGTTAGCTGCTTATTATGTGGTTTTAGGTCCTATCCCTTCTACTAAGCACCTTATTAAGCGCACGTTAACCCTCCTATCACCCTAACAATCGTGTACTGCAACAGCACACCCACCCTAGCCCTTTATATTAGTAACTAGAGAGAGGCATTCGAAATAGTTGCTTAGAGCACTATAGGAAGGGAAACTACAGCTTAAAGCAAGAGGTTTGCTAGTAGGGGAATAGACTGCATTAAGGACTAAAGGACTAAAGAGGTAGGCAGTGCCTACCTATTCGAAAAATTAAAGGGCAAAGCAGAGAAGGAAGTAGGGGGATGGAGATTATAGCAGGTTGCTACTAACAATAACAATAAAGGACTAAGATTAGAGCTAAGATTAGAGCTGAGATTACACCCTATTAAAGGAGTATGCAGTAGCTACAAACCAAACTCGTTCTAGAAAAGGAGCAAATTGGACGCTAGTAGTATTAGGACGTTATAGGACTGTCTAGAAGGCATTAGACTAGTTGGAGGGCTTAAGGATGACTTTTAGGAAATAAGAGGTCTTAAATATGCCCTTATTTTTAAGACATTAAGGACGACGCTATTAATTTTGCTTGTAATAGTGCGGGTAGGCGCTTTAAGAGCAAGTTATATTAAGAGATAGCTAGATGATGAAGCAATAGGGGAGTAGAACAGAGACTATAATAAGGATACAGGCAGGACGGACTAGGACAGCATTACAAATGACATTATAAGTTTTACAGACTAGAAAGAACCCGTATGGACCTGTAAAAGACTATAAGCGTTTGTAAAAGACTTTACAGACGACTAAACGCACTTAATAGACTATAACGCAAACTTACTATACACTATATTCCTACATTTAAGTGTGAGCGTATTGCTAGTAACACTATTTGCAGCTACAACCCCTTCTTCTAGTCCGAAAACTCTTAGACTTTTCCCTTACAGCAAGCAACAATGTCAACGATGTTTTATATGCTAATATCTCCACCTAGCACCTTAAGGAGCTTAATGTTTAAAGGAGCTAATGTGACTGAGTTCCTTAAACGCTATAAAGACCTTTACTTAGATTACTATGTGACAGATAAGGACAGACTTATAAGACTCCTATGCTACTACATCCAACCTATTACAAAGACAATTAAGTCCTTAAAGGAGTAGAAGAATTAAGACTATACTGCATTAAAAAAGGTTCTCCTTGCTAAGTACAGAAATAACGATACTCACCAGCTTCTCTATTCCGTTTTATTCCTTAAGAAGTATAAGAACATTGCTTGTACGGAGAAGGATAATGTTTTAGACTATTATTGCAAATTCGACTGGATTGCTTAGTATTACATGGAAAAGAAGGTTCTAACTGAGTATACACACTCAGCCCCCCATTTTCAAGTTAAGGTTAGGACGCAAAGTTGAGGTCGCACTAAGCGAACGGGCGCAGACAGTTCGCGATAGGGCTAGGCTTTAAGCACTTAGGGCAGCTTGCAGCAACAAATCGAACAAGCCTATTTGTAAGAGCATGCAACAAGTCGTTGTTGACTTATATGGATATCTGTAACCATTTTTGCCGTATGGCGCGCGGTCCGTCGCCCCGCCTAGTTCGTACTCTTACTTAGTAGTATCGCTTAGGTTACCTTTAACCTGAATCTGCTACTCTAAATGGAAATGTAGCCCTATTATTAAATAGTACTTGTTGACAAACCATTCTTAAATGCAGTAACAGTGTTTCACCTTATACTTACCTTCTTATATAGAACCAATATATAAAAGGATATACTGCTAAATGCTGCACAAAATAGAAGCTAGGATAAGGATATAACGCACATTTAAGGTTATAAAAAGCTGTATTGGAAAAGAATATGGACGGATTTAAAATACAAAATTTGTAACTAGAGTTATCATTCTAGTAGAAGTCCACTTTCAGTCCCTACTTCTCATATAAAGTCTAAACGGATTAGGCCCTTAATTATAATCTAATATTAGAGGTAAAATGAAAGTGCAACTGCAACTTCTTTAGTTCATAGTAGAAGCACAAAGTAGAACGAGAAAGGGAAAGAGTGGAAACTATTAAGATCAAACTTAACAATTAATAGAAATATTGCGACTTAAACCTAAACTGATATTACTATTATACGAATAGATGCGAAAACTTCCAAACCATTCTCTAAAACTAGTAACTGTCCTTCAACTTTTAGGTATAAGTTTAAGCGGCTTTAAGCCTTAAACGTAGGCAAGCCCGTCCAGCTTCTTCCTATCCTTTAATCTTCTAAGATTACACAGATCCAATCTATCATGTTCACCTTAAAGATCAGCTTTTAGATTAAATAAAATCGGATCGTCTAGGTCCACTAAACCTAAGATCTTCTATTTCAACTTGAATATTAGACCTCCAGCTACCACACAAGTAAACTTGCATTTGAATAGCTAATCGTTTGCCTTTTATAAGAGTATCACTGTTTGAAATATAAAGGGGACGCTATAGCCTTAGTTATTATTATGCCTCATATTCTATTAGACTTTATAGTTCCACTTGCTCCGTTCGTCCTAGATCTAATCCCCTTACCCTTCTCCAAAGTATTTCTGTTTGTATGTCTCTTCATTTTCCGTACTAACGCTGCTGTTAATAGTCCCTATTAGCAGATTCAGTCCGGCCTTTACTTCTACTACAAGCTTTCTTCTAATCTTAAATGCTAAGATATCAAAACGCTCTATAAGTCGAAAAGGTACAAACGCTATAACGTTTAAAAGGGCGTTAGAGGGAGGGGCTTTGTTGGGTTTGTTAATAGGTTCGTAGTTGAACTTGAAGCTTGTATTAACTGCATTAAAGACGTAGTTCTTTTTTGTACAGCTAAAATGATATTTGAAGATTAAGAGCGAAGCTGGTATTAAGTCTAAATAAGACATTTTGCTGTGTACACAGGTTATCATTGTCATTAAGGTTTAAAAGGGAGTATCAACTCCCTGCTGCGTAAGCTTCTCGCGCTAAATTTCGCTAGGTGGCTAGTTGTAGGTCTTAAGACTGCTATCTCCTTCTAAGTTATAGTCAATGAAATTGAAGGGGTAACTCTACCCAGCCATTTCAGCTTAAGTCGGCATAGTGTTAGAGGAAAAATTGTTGATATAAGACGGTAGGACATAGAGACAAGACGTAGCAGAACAAACAACTACTTACTTTCTTTACTTGTAGTATTATAGAGGGCTAGGGTGGGTGTGCCGTTGTAGTGCACGATCGTTAGGGCGATAGGTGGGTCAACGTGCTCTTAATAAGGTGCTTAGCAGAAGGAATGGGACCTAAAACCACACAATAAGTAGCTAACATAAGAAACAACTGCACTATGTCTGTAAAGCCTGATAAACAACCTGCAAATGCCATGCGGGTGTCCGTAAAGCTCAGTTTATGTCTGTAAAACTGTCTGTAAAACTGCCCAAACCTGCTGTGGACAGCTTCGTACGTCTGTCTGTAAGTTCCTCACTAATCCTCCGTCCGATAATAATCCTTCTTAGATTCCTTAAATGATGATCCTTACAATGTCCTCCAAACCAGCTATATACATCAAGGTGCCCCGGTATAGGAACAACAATTGCCTAGATCAGCTGACCCAACCCAACTCAACCTCGCTTAAATCATGTAATTTTGTAGGGGACTATGGAACCCCACCACAGTATGCAGTCTTACATGCTAGTAGACTATTATGAAGCATGCTGAGTAGTAGTTAGAATTGCACTATAAGGTATAAACAGCAACCGTACCCTACCCAGCAAACTTTAACTTTATATTATAAGACATTCAAGCTGACTACCTAGGACATTACTGCTATAAAGGTACACTCTATCTTCTTAATAGATCCCCTATTAGTAGTAGCCTTTAGTGTGGGGATGACAAGCCTGCTCCTACAATCAACATTAATGCTGCAAGAACTAAGTTAACTTTATAATAAAATTCCTCCTCGTTTACAAGTTGCTTCAAACGCTTTTCTTAACCGCCTTCAGCGTATTCTCAAAGCAATTACTGCCCTATTAAAGTTAGATGTCTAAGAGGAAGGGTTTAAAATTCCCTTAGAAATGCTATTAGAGACGCAAAGGATCACCTCGTCCTTCTTAAAGTTAGTAAACGAGTTGTTAAACCCCGCTAAGGAGAAGACATAGAAAGTCTTTATGTTATCAAGAAAGATAGACAATGCAGAGCAACAGATTCTTAGGCTGACTAGGGACCTCGCCCTACTAGAGGTATAAGTAACTTTGCAACTTTTTAGCGTTAATATCTTATAAGAAATGCAACTCTATAGATGTCCCTGCTGCGTGGTTTTTTCTAACATTATCTTTCTAGTATATATCAGCGTATCCAATTTAATCTTAATAAATTAACTCGGACACTTTTAAAGGGGCTAAAAACCCTTACGCGGAAGGATTTAATACTTTCAGTCGTCTCTAATCCGTCTGAAACTGTTGCTCGTATAAATTCGTTTCCTCATACTAATTCCTAGCAATCGCTTTCTTAGCTGCTAGATCTCAATTATCAATAAAAGCAGTATGAGTTTAGAAACTCTCAAATTCCAAGATCAACCTACTACATCATCAATTCTCTTAAGTTTTCTAAATGGATAAATAACTTAAAGCCCCTAATTAAGCGTATTATTTAGTGCTATAGAATACTTAGAGCTGGAAAGACCATTTTATTATAAGCAAATACCATAGCTCTTCTAATACATCTACTTACTATTACTAATAATATCCGAATAGCTTAGTTGTTGTTAACAAACTTCTATCTAGTAAACTAAATGCAAATATTAGAATAGCATTCTTCTACTTTGAGGCGTTCACACAGTCTTTATTAACTAAAGTTGCAGGATGTCTGTTAAAGCAATTATATTAGTCTTATAGCTTAATCTCTCAGTTAGTGCAAGAGCTTTATAAGTCAACAAATTAAGGGGGAGAGCTTACTATTAAAGGAATAACGAAGGCTATTACTCTCTTAGACAAAGAGATATTTATTGTGCTTAATGCACTTAATAAGTGCACAAGCAACTTGGAAGACTTAATAGAGTTTGTTAGCATTCTATCTAGCAACTCTCCCTGCAAATTCTTTTTAACTTTGCAAGGATTTCCTTGAATCAAAGAGGAACTTAGAGGAATTTAAGGTCTTATTGACTTGCAATACGAGGCTGACACTTCCTTAGTTGTGCAATATGTTTCCACAAAAATTAATGAAAACCTAAATGCTAGATTTCTTATCAACAATAACTTTAAAGAGCTAATTGTAAAAGATATAATAGTACGATGTAATAGCTTGTAAGTTTTCTCTTATTGTTAACTTATTATTTAGGCTTATTTTTCTGCTAGATTCTTATAGGCTACCTTGACGCTCCCAACTGTTCTTAAGCAAATCACATGGAAGGACATAGAAGAAGCTTTAAACAGGATGCCTAATAACTTAGCAGACTTGCTTAAATATAATATTAAGAAGCTTTCCTCTCAATTACAACTATAAGCTAAGTTTGCTATGTTTGTATTATAATAGCTATATCTTGCTTGTAGCCCTTTATTATTGCAAGCTCTATGTAAAGCCTTTGCTATATTAGAGGAAGACGACTATCTTGATTGCAACAGGATGCCTGCTCCTTCGCTTGTTAAACTTGTATGTATAAGTTTAGTTTTAAAGGATAATGACATTGGAACTCTTCATTTTGCTTACACCGTGCTCTTAGAGTTTTTCTTTAGAATTTAGGGAAGTTATTTCCCTAGTGCAAACACTTATATCGCTTTCAATTGCCTCTAATATCTACTCCTATGCAACTTTAATAGGCCTTGCAAGACTTGCTATGAGCTCTAAGCCCAAGCCACTAAATTCAACTTCTTCTAATATGCTGTATATTACTAGGGCACTTATGTTCGTAAAGCATTAAACAACGAATTAAAACGTATTACCCTATTGCTACTCAAAGACAATGACAGGTTAGCTGCTATCACTTAGATGAGGAATGAGATAGTGCTAGGTTTCTAGAACGATGTCATTAAAGTTCTAGAACGCAAAGTATTATTAGGTCTTTATGTTGCAGCAAGTTTTAGTCTTAATAATATTGTTAGTAAACTTCTTAACTAAGGTTTCAAGGTCAATCAAGCTGCGTTTTAAGGGCTGACGCCTTTATACGAGGCGGCAAAGGGTAGCTGGGCTAAGGTTATTAAAGTGTTATTAAGAGAAGGAGCTAACATACTAGCTTGCAATTTAGAATTTAGAGTTCCTACTTATTACGCTGTAAAAAGCGGCTATAAAGAGGCACTTTAGTTGCTAGTTAGACATAATACGGCTAGGTAAGATTCTAACCTACAAGTTGAAATATCTAAGTACAATAATATTTTAAAAGAAGCAGCACATACTAGACGTTAAAAGTCTCTTAATTACTTGTTGAGATCTTTTTACTTTGCTGAGTCAACTATTAGAAAAGCCTTAAATGTTACTGTTTTACATGGAAATATTAATGGAACTTTATTGCTACTTGATAGAGGAGGAGGTGCTCTTATTACAAGGCAGACACTCTAAGCAGCAATCACCTCTAAAAACGAAAATGTTGTTAGAGCTTTATTGGAGCGCGGCGCTAATCTTTACAGTCCTAACACCAAACTAATACCCACTTTGCATTATACTGTAAGGAAGGGAAGCCTACTAATCGTAAGGCTTCTCATAGAAGCAGGTGCGGATCCTAAGATCAAGGACTAGCAAGGTAGGACGCCCTTGTTTGAGGCGGTAAAGCGTAAGGATAGGGACATAATATAGTACTTGCTACTCTATAAAGCAGACGTGCAAGTTTGTAACTTAGATAGTCGCATACTACTTTACAAGGTAGCACTAATAGATGATCCTTATCTTATTCAGCTTCTACTAGATGCTGGAGCTAATCTAGGAGCCTTAGACAAGAATATGTGCAAGCCATATGACTTAGCTAAGGAAGGCAGTCCTACCTGCTTGGAACTAGAGACATACCTTAAGTAACCATCCAACGAAATCTTAAGCGACTATAATAAGCGCTTACTTTAAAAGCTACAAGTAAAAGCTACAGTCGACTATAAGCGCTAATACTAAAGCACTATAAGGGTTCGGATTAGACCCTAAGTCTAAAACTAGTTAATAGAACAACCAAAGCAAGTTCATAGAGATGCTAAAGTAGCTGGAGATCACGGAAATGCTAAAAGTAGCTACTACTAATTATAAGGCTAGTACAAGCTAAAGGAGCAAAAAAGGGAGATGATAAATAGAGAGGATGTGACCTCTTCAAAGAGGCAAGCTTGAGTCTCTCAATCAACTAGATATTACTCTAAATATAACACTATTCCCTTCTATTACGCTGCTTCTCTATTATATTGCAATCCCTCCTATTACCCTCTAATCCGACAGCTACCCAACTGTTACAGTAACACTGCATTTAGCAATAGGAAACAAACGATTGTCAACTTCTAAAAGGTCAAATATTTATTGAAATAAGTAGGTTTTGTTTAAGGCCGTCCTAGTATGTTTTAAAATTGCTTACTTCGTCTACTACTTACAACAAATAACTAGAAACACTTAGCCCTAAAGCCATCTCCTTTTCATACCTCTTAGACTGTAATACAAGATGATTAGGACTATAAGTCTGATAGGGGTTGCATTGCAAAATGAAGATTAATTTTAAAGTTGGTATCTTAATTACGCTTACAAACAAATGTTGAAACGTTACGTTCAGCTAAAATGACCATGTTTTAAGGTAAGCTTTTAGAAGACTTAGAAGGGGTAGGAAGTTAAATGCAACTTAAGTCTTTTCTATCGCAGTAAACAGTTATCGTAGCACTTACACTTGCAACTTTTATAGGTTAAGCGTACACTACAAGTGCCTTAGCAGAGTAAGCATTTAACTTAAAGAGTATACTACCCTCTAGTAAGTTGTAGGCCTCTAACAGTAAGTTGTTAAAGGCTTACAACTTTGTAAAGGGTTTAGTTTCTTTTGTAAATAGTTTAGTTTAATGCATAGCTAGACGTTGTTAGTAAATTAAGCTTTTAAAAAATGTATACTCTATACCTATTTTTATTTGAAATAAAGAATGGAGAACGACCTAATTTAAGTGTCTAAAACACCTTTAAACAGCTAAACCATCTAGTAGTTGATTAAAACTGTAGATGAGCGTCTATAAGGTTAGCCTCTACTAGTCTTATATTAAGTCTAATGTTACAAACTCAATCAATCAAGGTATAAGTCGCATAAGAGATTGGCGACAGCTTGTACAATTAGTAGTTCTATTTACAAGAATTTAAAGCTAAAGGAAGGAGAAAAGAAGAAGAGAATGAGCGTTGCGCTTGAAGTCTAATATACATGCTGTTACAAGTCAACGTTGGCCTGTAAGGCCTACCTGTAAGCTACCTGTCAAGCTACTAACCGTCCGTTAACTAACTGCAAGGTCTGTCCTTAGTTTGTAACAGCATCCTTATAAGGGCAAGTAATACTAAAAGAGGTATAGTAAGCCTTACTACTATATATTGTAGAAGGATAAGATGAATGTGCCGTTATAGTACACAATTGTTAGGATAGTAGGTAGATTAGCGTATAAGCTTAAAGGATAATTGGTAGGTAGTAGGGATAGAAGACAAAACCCAAAAACAAACGTGTAAGAAGAAGCTGTAGTTGTACGTATATATAGAAGACCCTCTTAGACGCCTATAAAATCCAATTTGTACCTGTAAAGTATAACAGTCCTAAAAAAACCTTATCTCTTCGTCTGTATCTGTCTCTCCTAATCTTAGCCGCTTAGCATTTAATTAAGGTCGTCTAATCCGTATAACAGCACGTATGAAATGCTATTCAACGAAGGATAAAGGGAGCTCTATAGATTGCACTTATTAAAGATATTAAGCTAAAGAGAGAAGAAAAGGACAGAAAGGGAGAAGGTAACTATTTATATATACAAGCTGTATTCTGTAATAGTGCAACTGTAAATAACGCTTAACGCAGTTAGCAGTTTTAAGGGCAGTTAGCAGCTTTAAAGGCAGTTTGATATAGTAGTTGTTGCGTATATAAGACGAACCGTTATAATCTGTGTATGTCTGTGTCTCCTTGAATCTGCTTATCTATGTCTCCTTAAAGGGAGTGCTAAATACACAAATGCTCTTGCTACAAAACAACTATTACCCTAATTAGGTGCCTTTCTTAAAACAGTCCATTTCACCCTACTACAATATATACAATGTCTTATAACCCCTTATAACTTCTTAAATAGCCTTGTTGCAGCTAGAGCGCCTTTATATTGTCTAATTACTTGTAGGGCTTATAAAAGGCTAAGTGTGATAAAAGTGCTCTATAAGCTTAAATCAAGTAACACTTTATTCTTTAGAATAATAGATGATAAGAGAAACTGTTAATATTTACAGGCGGAGCATGTAGATATAAGGATAATTAATTGTATTTGTTAGGATTTTGCGAATTAGTAGAAGTAATATTAACCAATTAGGTGATATGTAAGCTATATTGGAGGCTTAATTGATAATTGTATTAATAGTAATAGTAGTAATACATATAAAGGATACAGAGTAAAAGCTCTAATTGAGCTATATTAATAAACCCCTAAGATGACTTAGCAACCTTAAAATTCGCTAATTCCTAATAGTATTAATAATTGTTATGCTATTAAAAAACAACATCATTTTTAGCGACCTACATTTTTAAAAACTAGCCCCTTAAAACTTATTTAAGTATTAATCTAGTTTTAAGATACCTAGTATTACGTCTGTCTTTCATCTCGTATGAAAGATGCTGCTGCAGCTGTTGCTGTTGCAGTCGTACTATGCGACTAGGACGCGTACGGGGACCCCAACCAGACCCCCCCCCTACAAACGCCTAAAGCCCCTCTACGAAAGAATTAACGACCTAATAGTAGCTACACACCGCACGAAAGACCTCTCGCTCGAAGACTCCTAGGTAGGACTTATTAAGGCATTAGTGTTGCTAAAAGAAGCACGCGTTATTGTTATGTTATACGCTGTACGAATAGGCCCTAACAAGCTTAAAAACACTAAATTAATAGTCTCCTAGATCTAGGACGAAATCTACTAACTAAAACAACAAACTACAGTCTCTCCACGATCTAACAGTAGCCTTGCATGCAGCTAGGCCTCTATTACAGCCCTAAGTAATACTACTACAACTAGTACAACCCTTACGTTTAAACCTACCTTGCCTATTAAACTTACTGCTTAACGCCTCT
>Ga0335074_10004566_pt1 | contig 19096 bp, 16 predicted proteins | sample Lox_Sample_23_FD_206715 | JGI IMG/M metagenome (GOLD analysis project Ga0335074, IMG submission 206715) | Soil microbial communities from Loxahatchee National Wildlife Refuge, Florida, United States - Lox_Sample_2.3 | ecosystem: Environmental > Terrestrial > Soil > Wetlands | place: USA... | reverse complement strand
AAGGTCAAGTATCTGGCTCAATTTGAATAAATACGTGTCATAAAATGAAATGGCCGCTTCACTCACCGAACCGTCCGACTTTCCTAGCATCCGGAACGCCAGCGCCGCGAAGAACCCTAGGCTGTCGCAATAGGAATCTTGAACCTTAACGAAACCGCAGTCGCGAAAAAGAGCAGCTAATTGGCCTCGCCGATATCTTCGGAAATGCCCGATCCGTCGGTCAAACGACGAGTACAGTATCTGGAACGCCGGGACATCAACAAAGCACCGCGCGCCCGGTCGCAATGCATGGAAGATCTGTCGCAAGGCGGCCGCCGTCTTCGATGTGCTCCAGGACATTGAGCGAATAAAGGTAGGACACCGATCCCTCAGGTATCGACGAGAGATCGGGAAAGGCTGTAAACCCATCCTGCCGGAGCCTTGTCAACTGGGCGCCATCGGGTTCTATGCAACTCACTTCGATACCCTTGTCTCGCACCATCTTCGCAAAGGTCCCGATGCCTGCCCCAAAATCTAAGGCCTCTCGGTCGCCGTCGGCATGTTGCAGAACCTTGTTTACTAGAAATGCATTGTAATTCTTCGCAGCTACCAAAAATTCCAGGACCTCGGTACCAGTGTAGTCAACCGAATCCGTCATGACACCGCTCCTCGATCCAAGTGCCGCCGCAAGCATGCTTTGACGGTCCCTGCCGCCGTCCGCGCCGACCAGGGTCATGGCACCGAACCGGCGCAACAGGACGGCTCACGTGGAGTCTGACTATCCTGTAGGGGTGAGGCAACCTACAGGCAAGGAAGAATGGGGCAACTCCCGCTGCGGCCCTGCCCCGGGACCGTTCTGGATCCTGAATGTCCCGTACTGCAACGTTGGACCAGCCGGTTTTGCGTCGTCAGGTCCCGCGTCGCGCCTTTCCTACCGCGCCGCCTTCCTGTTCATCTCCAGCCGCGCATCCACCAGCGCCACCGTCTGCTCCAACTCTGGCACCTGGACACCCTTCTGCGCCGCGATCCGCTGCACCAACCGGTCCACCCGCTCGATGTTCGGCGCGCCGGCGAACAAGGCCCGCGCCGCCGAGGACGGCCGCACCAGAGTCATTGCCGCCGCGGCATATTTCTCGAACGGTACCAGATCGTCGGGCTTCGCGCCCAGCATGATGCATAGCTCGCGCACGGTGTCGTAGACCCGTCGCGACATATCAGGATCGGTATGCACCGCTTCCTTGATCGAGCGCGCCGCATCCTTCTGCACGCAGCGGTAATTGCCGGTGATCAGCATCGCCCATTTCGCCAGAGGCACGAAAATCGAGTCGTGCACCTTCAGCTTCACCGGCAGGTCGATCGTGGCGTCACCTGCGTCGAAGCGGATCGCATCGATCTCGCTCTGGAGCTGCCGTAGCATCGCGGTGTAGCGGTCTGACTCGAATCGCGCCGCCTTGAAATTGGTTGGCAGCGTCACCTGCAGCACGTTGATCTTTTCTTCCGGCGGGCGGAACGCCTGCGGATCCGGGCTGCACAGCGACACCAGTCCTGGCTCGAAATTGTCCCACACCGTCGCATCGGTATAGCAGTCGCGCAGCGCATCGGTATTCAGTCCTGGAATGCGCTTCAGATAAGGCAGCGGCGGCATGTTCATAATGGAAAGGCACGGCTTGCGCGACGTGGCCACCGCATCCAGCAACTCGCGCACGCCGGGGGAACGGTATTGCGGCTCCTGCATCGCCAGCGCGACCAGGTCGTAATCCGCGGGGTTCACCGCAGCAGGGCCGTCGGCGCTCAACTGGCCGGGCAGCTTGCGGGAATCGATCTCCACCAGGTCGCGCCGTCCCTTCACGGGCACACGCACGCGAATGCCGTCGCTGTTGATTGCATCCGCCTCGGCGGGCAGGCAGACCAGCTTGATCCGATGGCCGCCGAACAACAGCTTGCTGGCGAGCAGGGAGCCGTAGGACGCGCCCATGATCAGTATATTGTAAGTCGTCATATGACAATTTCCTCCAGCTTGCGCGAACCGACGGCATCCATATCCCGTCCAACGCCGGCACTCTGGCACATCCGGTGCCGCGCGTTAATCGCCGGTGACACCAGATTCTGTTGTGCAATGCAGCAGGTTCTGTTGTGCAATGCAGCGATACGACGCAAGCGCACCATGGCTCGGCAGCCATCATGCCGCGCCGGGATTACGAAGAATGATTGGCACCTGACACTTGGTAGTAACAAAACGGGATCGCCTCGCGGTGCAGGCCCGCGAGGCGGAGGGGGATCCTGTCACCGCGCAGTTTCATCCAGACGCGCGACGACCACGAGGCCGGTGATGAATTCGCAATGACATTCGGCCGCCCAGGCCCACGGGTTTGCCGGCACGGGGTGGCGGTCGCTGGCACTCCGGCAGCGCCCGGTCTATGGCGGCGCTTGCAACTGGGATCGGCAGCGCTGACCGTCGGCCGGCCGCATCCCACCGCCAACGGATGCCGCCCGATGATCACCACCTTCCGCCGCTACCTCGAGACCAAGGTCGTCCGCGGCTTGTTCCTGCTGCTGGCGATGGCCTTCATCGTCTGGGGCGTGGGCGACGTGGTGCGCATGGTCGGCAGCCCCACCTGGGTCGCGAAAGTCGGCAGCCAGACCATCGATGGCCCCGCCTTCCAGGCGGAATATCAGCGAGCCCTGAACCAGGCCACCGCCAAGCTGCCGCCGAACCAGGAAGCCTCTGCCAGCCTTCGCCAAAGCGTTGGCGGCCAAACGTTGCAGCGCCTGATCCAGCAGGCGGCGTTGCAACAGGAAATCAACCGCCTGCGCGTGGTGGTGCCGGATTCGGCGGTGCGCCAGGCGATCCTCGAACTGCCGGCGTTCCAGGACAAGCAAGGCCGGTTCAGCCGTCAGCTGTACGAGGCGGCGCTGCAAAACAATGGCCTGACCGAGCAACGCTTCGTGCAGTTGATCCGCGACGAGCTGGCGGAACGGCAGGTGGTGACAGCGGTCGCCAACGGCGCCGGCGCACCACAGGTGGAAACGCTGCCCTTGTTCCAGGAGCAATTTGAGCAACGTTCGGCCGACATGGTGGAATTTCCGTTCGATTCGGAAAGCGCGCCCACGCCGACTCCTGCGGATTTGCAGCGCTGGTATCAGAACCATCCGTTCGACTACAGCTCGCCGGAGCTGCGGCGCGTCAAGGCGATCATTCTGTCGCCGCAGACATTGGAAAAGGAAATCCCCATCACCGACAAGGAACTGCAAGATTCCTACGCGCAACGCAAACGTGAATTCGTAACGCCGGCAAAGCGCTCGGCGCAGGTGATCACGGCGACGGATGAAGCGAAGGCGCAGGCACTGGCAACGCAGTGGAAAGGTGGTGCGGGCTGGGCGGCGATGCAGGCAGCGGCGCAGAAGGACGGCGGCTCGGCGGTCGCGATGGACGGCGCCACCCAGCAGGAATTTCCCGACGCCGCGTTGGCAAAAGCGGTGTTTGCCGCGACGCCCGATGCGGTGTCGGCACCGGTGAAGGGTGCGCTGGGCTGGTACGTGGTCGATGTCACGCAGGCGACGCCCGGTAGCGAAAAGACCTTCGATCAGGTGAAGGACGACCTGCGCAATCGCTTGCTCGCGGAGAAGGCCACCGACCTGATGTACGACCGTGCCAACAAGATCGACAACCTGCTGGGCAACGGCACGACGTTCGACCAGTTGCCGGGCGATCTGGGTCTGGTCGGCGTCGAGGGCACCCTCGACTCGCAGGGCGATACAGCGGCCGGCACGCCTGCCCCCATCCCCGGGCCACCGGCTTTGCGCGACGCGATCGTCGCTGCCGCGTTCAAAACGCAGAAGGGCGATCTGCCGCAATTGACGGAAGTGCAGACGCCGTCGGTGGGCGGCTCCGCCTACTACGCGCTGACCGTGGAGGACGTCATTCCCCCCGCGGTGAAGCCGTATAGCGCGGTGACGCAGCAGGTGCAGGCGGACTGGATCGCGCATCAGAAGCGCCGTGCCGCGGAGGTGAAGGCAGCCAGGCTGCTGACGGCGCTACAGGGTGGGCAGAAGCTGGTGGATGCGGCAGCCGTAGCGGGCGTGCCGGTGAGCCACACGCCGCTGGCCACGCGCGATGCCGCGCCGCAGGAAATGCCGCCCGCCCTGGCGGACGTCTTGTTCAGCCTGAAGCCGGGGGAGCCCACGATGGTGGCGACGCCCACCACCTTCGTCGTCGCCGAACCGGCAAAGATCGATGTCCCGCAAATTGCCCATGATCCCGGCGGGTTCCAGCAATTGCGCAGTGCGGTCAGTGCGTCGATCGGCAACGATATGGCGACGGTCTTCGCCCAGGCGCTGCGGGATCGTGCCAATACGCGTATCAACAAGGGGAACTACGACAGTATCGTGCAGCCGCAGTGATCTGTTGATCAGTTGATCAGCGATTCCCTCTCCCCTTGCGGGAAGAGGGGGTTAGGGGGAGGGGGCGATTCGTGCCGCACTAAACCCCTCCTCCTGACTCGCTCCCGCAAGGGGAGGGGGAATTGAACACCTTCCCACCAGGAAAAGGACCGATGAACGTCACTCTTCCCCCCGGTTTCGCCGCCTTCCGTTCCGCCTATGACGCCGGACGCGGCTGCCTGGTGTGGTGGCGCGGCGTCGCGGACCTGGAAACCCCGGTGGCAGCCTTTCTGAAGCTGGCGCACGGGCGGCCGAATTCCTTCCTGCTGGAAAGCATCGAAGGCGGTGCCGCCCGCGGCCGCTATTCCATCATCGGCATGGACCCGGACCTGATCTGGCGCTGCCGCGACGGCCGCGCCGAGGTGAACCGCTACGCCCTGTCCGCCCCCCATGCCTTCGTCGCCGATCCGCGACCGGCCCTGGACAGCCTGCGCGCGCTGACCGCCGAAACGCGGCTGGACGTGCCTGCCAGCCTGCCGCCCATGGCGGGGGGGCTGGTCGGCTACCTGGGCTACGACATGGTCCGGCTGATGGAAAACCTGCCGGCCAAGAACCGCGACGAGATCGGCGTGCCCGACGCCCTGCTGATCCGCCCGACCCTGTTCGCCATTTTCGACAACGTGAACGACGAGCTGACCCTGGCTGCCCCGATCTACCCGCAGCCCGAGATCAGCGCGGAGGCGGCGTGGGAGGCAGCGCAGGCACGCCTGGCCTCTGCCGAGGCGGCGCTGGAACGGCCGCTGCCGCATCCTGCTCCGCCGGTCATGTTGCCAGACCTGCCAACACCCGCCTCGACTTTCAGCAAAGAAGGGTTCCTCGCAGGGGCTGAACGCTGCAAGGAGTACATCGCTGCCGGCGACGCGTTCCAGATCGTGCTGGCCCAGCGCTTCTCTGCGCCATTCGCGCTGCCGCCGTTCTCGCTGTACCGCGCGCTGCGCCGGATCAATCCGGCGCCGTTTTTGTTCTTTTTGGATTTTGGCGGGTTCGCGGTGGTGGGTTCGTCGCCCGAAGTGCTGGTGCGGCTGCGCGACGGCGTGGTGACGATCCGGCCATTGGCGGGCACGCGCCGGCGCGGCAACAGCTACGAAGAGGATCAGGCTCTCGAGGCCGAACTGCTGTCGGATCCGAAGGAACGCGCAGAGCATTTGATGTTGCTCGACCTGGGGCGGAACGACGTGGGGCGGGTGGCGGAAGTGGGCTCGGTGAAGGTGACCGAGAGCTTCGTCATCGAACGCTTCAGCCACGTGATGCATATTTCGTCCAACGTCGAGGGCCGTCTGCGCGACGGGCTGGATGCGCTGGACGCGCTGGTTGGGGGATTCCCTGCTGGTACCCTGTCGGGTGCGCCGAAGGTGCGGGCGATGGAGATCATCGAGGAACTGGAACCGACCCGCCGCAACATCTACGCTGGCTGTATCGGCTATTTCGCCGCGAATGGCACGATGGATACCTGCATCGGATTGCGTACCGCGCTGGTGAAGGACGGCGTGATGTACGTGCAGGCGGGCGCGGGGATCGTGGCGGACTCAGTGCCGGAGGCCGAGCATGAGGAATGCCGCCAGAAGGCCCGGGCCCTGTTCCGCGCGGCGGAGGAGGCGGTGCGGTTCGCGGCGGGGAAGGGCGGGGGGAATAACCCGGCCTGAGGGACCGGAAGTAGTTACGTTGTCCCGCCGGCCAGTTGGATCAAATCCTCGAATGACTCCTTGATGACCTCCAGCCAAAATTGCTCGGCTTCAGTCAAATCGGGCGTGGCCGCGAATGGCGGAGCTTGCGCCCGAATACCGCTTCGGCGGTTTCAGGCTGGACGCCATGATCGAGCATCGAACTACGCCTGTCTCGATAGTTGTCGCATGACTGGTGTGCGTGGCAAAGACCGCCTGTCTGTCGCTTCGCCGCTCGTTCCGCAAGCCTATTTCGCCAGCACCCGGGCCAAATCCAGCAATTCCGTATCGACGCCCTTGGTCCGCCCCACCACGTCCGCCAGCGGCGTGCGCGTGACCTCGTTCTTCTGCACGCCGATCAGCACGCCCGTTCCGCCGTCGCTCAGCGCTTTCACCGCGTGCACGCCCAGCCGCGTCGCCAGCAGCCGATCGAACGCGCTGGGTGGCGCGCCACGCACCACATGGCCCAAGGTTGTAGCGCGCAGTTCGAATCCCGAACGCTGGGTCTCGGCCTCGAAATACGCCAGGATTTTCCGGGTGTTTTCCTTCACGCCCTCGGCGACGACCACAATGGCGTGGGTCTTGCCTCGTTCATAAGCGGCACGCAGCCGCAATGCGATCTCGCTGGCCGGCACTTCGAATTCAGGAATTGAAATCACCTCCGCGCCGCCCGCCAGCCCGGCCATGATCGCCAGATAGCCGCAGTCCCGTCCCATCGTCTCCACCAGGAAGGCGCGATTGTGGGAGGAACCCGTGGTGCGCAGGTGGTCGATCGCTTCCAGCGTGACGTTGATGGCGGTGTCACAGCCGATGGTGATGTCGGTCCCCGGCAGGTCGTTGTCGATGGTCGAGGCAACGCCCACCACATGCACGCCTAGCTCGCTCAACTTGAAAGATCCGGTCTGCGAGCCGTTGCCGCCGATCACCACCACGCCGTCGATGCCGCGCTGCGCGAGGTTGCGCAGTGCCTTGGAGCGCCCGCTTTCCTCGCGGAACTCGGCGCAGCGCGCGCTGCCGAGGAACGTGCCGCCGACCTGGATGATGCCGCCGACATCGCGTGCACTGAGTTCGCGGAACTGCCCGTCCACCAGGCCCTGCCAGCCCTGGCGGACGCCATGCACCGTCATGCCCTGGTCGAGTGCACTGCGTGTCACCGCGCGGATGGCCGCGTTCATCCCGGGGGCATCACCGCCGCTCGTCAGGATCGCAATATGCTTCATGGGTACGAGGGTACAACTGCGTGACCGTGTGGTCCACGACGAAAACGCGGCGGGGGTAGCGGTACCAAACCGCCGGACCCGCCGGATCAACCCGGCACCATGTGAGCCACGGGAGAGTATGCTCGTGGCACGGCAGCACAGGTTTCCACGGTGATTGCCCGGCTCCGGCACCGAGCAATCCCACACGGTGGCCAGCCGCTAATTCAGACCATACAGCCGCGCCGCATTCTCGTACACGATCTTCCGACGTACACCCGGCGAGACTGCTGACAGGTTTTCTGCCAGCACAGCGTGCGACTCCGGCCACAGCGAGTCCGGGTGCGGATAGTCCGAACCCCACATGATGTTGTCCTCGCCGACGATCGGCACGATCGGTTCCAGGAACTTGTCCTGCTGATACGTCACATATCCCTGCCGCCGGAAGTAATCGGACGGCTTCAACTTGAATCCCAGGCTGCGGGCCCGGTCATGGTACTCGGTGTCCAGCCGATCGAAGATATACGGCAGCCAGGTCACCCCCGACTCGCCCAGCACGAACTTGAACTCCGGGTACTTCTCGCATGCACCGGAGGCCAGCAGCGACACCAGCACCTCCATCGTGTCGGTCTGGAACAAGGCCGAGCGCACCAGGCGGTACTCGGTCGCGTATTCCTTCTCCATGTCAGGCGTGTTCGGCGCACGCGCCGCCTGGGAGCCGGTGGAGTGGAATGAGATCGGGAACCGGCATTCGGCCGCCGCTTCCCACAGTGCGTACCAATCGTGGTGCCACAGCGGGACAACCATGTGCTTGAACGCCAGATCGCCGCCACGCAGGCCCAGCTTCGCGCAGCGCCGCACCTCGGCCGCGGCGGCCTTGGGGTCGTGATTGGGCACGATCGCCAGCGGGAACACCCGGTTTGGATCCGCCTGTTTCGCGAAGTCGGCGACCCAGTCGTTGTACTTCTGATCCGCCCAGCCGCGCAGCTCGCGGTCGGCAATCATGTGGTTGATCATCAGGCAGCCGTACACGATCTCCGCGGCGACGCCATCCTTGTCGAGATCGGCGATGCGCAGCTCCGGCGTGGTGGGCCTGGGACTGGCGCCACGGCGATAGTCCCATTCGAATCCAACCGCCTTCATCTCATCGACGTGGTGGAACGATCCCGGCTGGTATTTCAGGAACCCGGGGCCGACGCCATTCCACATGCCGCGGTCCTGATTGTCCACGAACCAGTGCAGGCCGTCGTCGCGCTCCTCGACCCGAGGCGCGTTCTCGCGCCACTGCGCGGGCGCCTGCGAAGACCAGAGGTCGGGCGGGCAATAGGTGAGGTCGATGTGGTTGTCGGCCGAGATCAGTTTTTCTGGCATTGGACGCTCCTTTTTGTTGCCGCGGCGGTGCCAAGCCCGGGGATGGCGTTCCGGAGGCGCGGCGCGAGCCGCGAAGGGAATTGGGGGGATGGTAGGGCATGTCCGGCGCTGACGGAAACCACTGACTGGCTCGGGAAGCGCCTCGCGAGGGCAGCCTGACAATGTTGCGGGATATGGCGCGGCCGTTGCGGTTGAGGATCGAGGATTTGGTGGGGTGGGCGACAGCCCAAGTCGCTGGGGCTGCGCGATCATGCTACCATGCAATCATCTTATTGAGAGATCGACATGAGCGACTATGACACCGACATCGTCGTATGGTCGGACCGGCAGGCAGAGCTGCTGCGCGGTCGCGCGGCCGGTGAGCTGGTGAACGACGCCGAGCTGGACTGGCCTAACATCGCCGAGGAGATAGAGAGCGTGGGGCGCGAGCAGGTTCGCGCCGTTCAATCGTTGCTGCGCCAGGCGATGATCCATCGCCTCAAGGTCATTGCATGGCCGCAAACTTCTTACGTTGCCGGATGGGAGGATGAAGATCTTGGTTTCCGCCAGGACGCGGCAGACCGGGACACGCCTGCCATGCGGCAGCGGATCGGCCTCGAGCACTTGTATTCACAGGCGCTGCGGCGCTTGCCTCGGCTGATCGACGGCTTGCCGCCAGGGCCCGTGCCTCCCGCCTGCCCATGGACCCTGGAGCAACTTCTGGCAGTGGACTGACCGAGCCGTAACGACTGCACCGAATGGTTTCAGTGCGTTGAGCCGATCGCCGGGCGTTGCATCGGTGTAAATTTCGCCGGCGCGTGCCGGCCAGCGTTTCACATGCGTGCCTCCCATCAATTGAGAATTACCTGCGGGAGGGTGGCTCAGTGGCGGTGCGGGAAATTGCGCGCACTCTGCAAGTGAGGGATCCTACAGCATTCGCTGTAAAATCAGCTTCTGCACATCCGACGTGCCCTCATAAATCTGGCACACCCGCACGTCGCGATAGATCCGCTCCACCGGATAGTCCGCCAGGTACCCATACCCGCCCAGCGTCTGAATCGCTGTCGTGCACACCCCCTCCGCGACCTCGGAAGCGAACAACTTGGCCATGCAGGCGGCCTCGATCGCCGGCTGCCCCTGGGCCTTCAGCCGCGCCGCGTGCAGCGTCATCTGCCGCGCCGCCTCCAGCCGCGTCTTGGCATCCACCAGTCGGAACCCCACCGCCTGGAAGTCAATGATCCGCCCCCCGAACGCCTTGCGCTCCTTCGCGTATTCCACCGCGTAGTCCAGCGCTGCCCGCGCCATCCCGACGCTCTGCGCCGCGATGCCGATCCGTCCGCTCTCCAGCGTGGATAACGCGATCCGATAGCCTTCGCCCTCGGCACCGATGCGCTGATCCTCGGGTACCTCCATGTCGTCGAACGACAGAGCGCAGGTATCCGACGCCTTCTGCCCCAGCTTCTCCTCCAGCCGCGCGACCTTGAATCCGGGCGTGGTCTTGTCCACCACGAAGCAGGACAGCCCCTTCTTCCCCGCGCCCGGATCGGTCACCGCGAACAACACCACCGACCCCGGCAGCGCCGCGTTGCTGATGAACTGTTTCGCGCCGTTGATCACATAGCGGTCGCCCGCCTTCACCGCCCGCGTCCGCAAATTCGACGCATCCGATCCGGCCTGCGGCTCGGTCAGCGCGAATGACCCCACCGCCTCGCCGGAGGCCAAGGGCCGCAGCCAGCGGTCCTTCTGCGCGTCGGTGCCGTACTGCGCGATGACCACGCAGGTGGGCGAGTTGTGCACCGACACCAGCGTGGACACCGCACCGTCGCCGGCCGCAATCTCCTCCAGGGTAAGTGCATAGGTGACCGGATCGATCTCCGACCCGCCCCATTGCTCTGGCGTGGTTGCGCCGAGCACGCCCAGTTCGCCCAGTTCGCGGATGATCTCCGGCTCGATGCGGCCAGCCTTCTCTCGCGCGGCGGCGTGCGGGGCCAGCCTCTCCTGCGCGAAGCGGCGCACCATGTCGATAACCAGCGTGTCGGCGGACGGCGGCAGATGATCGGGCATGGCAGTGCCCCCGCGGTGATGCTGCGCTCAGCAGTGACCCGCCACGGCGAACGGGTCTTCCATGCCCCCACGTACCACGGCGATGAGCAAACGCAAGGCGTCAGCCCCGCCCATGTCGTTCAACGCGCCGGTTTCGATTTCCTCGGCGAGCAATTCGGCCTGGCTGGCGATGGATTCCGCAGCGCGGTGCAGTGCGGCACGCGCCAAGGTCAGTTGGGTCTCATTCGAGAGGACGTGCCAATCGGCGAGCATAGCGAAGCTCCTGCGATGCGGTGCCGTTTTGGCGGAGGATCACAATGGCGCGGACGGCTTTGCACCCGGCCCTGATTAAAGGAACATTACCAGTACGCCGGTTCGGATTCCAGCCAAAAAATATATTAAGAAAGGGATTTGAGACACATAATCAGACAATAACCAAAAATTGACGCCAGTTTAACTCTGCCGCCCCGTGCTTGCACTGCCGGACTGTCCAGGGAATCCGCTTTGCCAGCGCGGGCAGCGACAGCGGGGCACCCACCGCCCAATCCGCCGGCAACGGGCGATCGCCGCGAGCACCCCGAAAGGGCAGCGCCGCAGCGCCAGTCTCCTGCGTGGCGAGCCTTCGCCGCCTAACTCAGCGTGACCTGCACCGGTGGCAGCGGCGCGAACTCCACAGTCACCCGCGCCGGTCCGGTCAGCCACACCGGAGGCGTGACGCTGCCGAGCATGATCACCTGCCCCGCCCTCAGCCCGCCGAACGCCTCGGCGACCGACGAACCCGCCAGCCACGCCAGGCAATTCAGTGGATGGCCCATCAGGTCCGCACCGACGCCTTCATCCCGTACTTTGCCGTCCACGATCAGCCGGCCGCGCAGCGCCGCAATGTCCAGGTTGCGCCAATCGCCGCTGCCCGGTTCACCGACCACCGCCGCCGCGTGATAGACCTGATCGCCGATCATCGTCGCGGTACCGACCTGGGCGAGATCAGTATAGCGGTTCTCGACCAGCTCGATCCCCGCCATCAGTTCGCCCACCGCCGCGGCCGCTTCCTCCATGGTGCAGACACCATGCGGCAGGTCACGCGCCAGGCGCACGGCCAGCTCGCATTCCACGCCGGGACGCTGGAAATCGCCGAAACGCAGCATCGCACCGCTGCGGTACAGGCCGCCGGTGGACATGAAGCCGGCGGCCGGGCCGCTCAGCCCCAGATACTCCTGCATTCGCTTGGCGGTGGCGCCGATCTTGAACCCACCCGGCGCGGCGGGCCCATGCGCCCGCCACAAGGCATATTGCACCGCCGCCCCCTCGCGTTCGGTGCGCGGGGCAATGGCGTGCGGCAGAGGCTCCACCAGGCGGCGGCCCTGGCGCGCTTCATGCAGCGCGGCGGCGGCTTGCTGCGGATCGTAGTCACTCATCGCGGCGCCTCCGGTTTGTGGGTGAGTTCATACAGCGCCACCGCAGCGGCGGCGGACACGTTAAGGCTGCCGATGGCGCCCTGCATGGCAAAACCAGCGACCTCATCACAGGTTTCGCGGGTCAGGCGGCGCAGGCCGCTGCCCTCGGCGCCCAGCACCAGCGCCACGCGCCGTCCGGTCAGCGATGGTCCGGACAGTGTGCCGCCGCCGGCGTCCAGCCCGACGACCCAGATATTGGCCGCCTTCAGCGCGATCAATGTGCGCGCGATGTTGACCGCCCGCAGCAACGGCATGGTCTCCAGCGCGCCGGACGCGGCCTTCGCCAGCGCGCCGGTTTCCTCCGGCGCGTTGCGGTCCTGGGTGATCACCGCCGCCGCTCCGAACGAGGCCGCCGAGCGCATGATCGCGCCGACATTGCGCGGGTCTGTCACCTGGTCCAGCACGACGATCGGTCCCGGCCGGTCCAGCGCCGCATGCAACGGCGGCGGCGCCAGCGGGTCGGCGAGCAAGGCGGCACCCTGGTGCGCGATATCGCGGCCGAGCAATTGGTCCAGCCGCCCGCGCTCGACGCGTTCGGGCTGCAACGGCCATGGCTGCGGCAGGCGCTGGGCGAGGGCGGCCTCGCCTTCCTCTGTTACCACCAGCCGGCGCAGTCGCCGGGCGGGATTGGCAAGCGCCGCTGCCACCGCGTGCAGCCCATAGAGCCACAGCGTGCCCCGCGGGGTCTCCGCATTGTGGCGCGGTGCGTCGTGCTGCTGCGGGCGATGGAAAGAGCGTTGCTCGCCGCCCTCGCGGTGCGGGCGATGGAAGTCGTTGCCCTGGCCATGCGTGCGCTGCCCGCGTTGCCCTTGCCCGCGTTGCCCCTGCCCGCGTTGCCCCTGCCCGCGTTGCTCTTGCCCGCGCTGATCTTGCCCGCGCTGATCTTGCCCGCGCTGATCTTGCCCGCGCTGATCTTGATCGCGCGGCCCCTGGCCGTGTTGCGGGCGAGCCCCGTGATGACCATGGCCCCGCTGCTCCTGCGCGCGAAAATCCTGCCCGCCGCTGCGTCCCTGTCCGGAAGACGGGCTGCCCTGGGGGTTGCCCTGGCCATGCCGCGGGCCAGCGCCGCCACCTTGGAACGGCCGGTCGGGTCCGCCCCGGCCAGGGCCGCGGTTCAACGGCGGCCGGCCGGAGCCGCCATGGCGCGTGTCACTCGGAGGTTTCATTGCGAACTCTATAGCGGGCGCCCGCACCGCTGCACAGGCGATTGGCAACGGCGGCCAGCGCTCAGGGGCCCCTCCTGTGTCAGTGACCCGTCCCAAGCTTGGCGCAGCGGCGAGGGCAGTCGATAATTACGCGGCAAGAAGAGAGGCGCAGCGGATCCCGCCATGTACTGGTGTCTCGGCATGTATGCCTCTGCTTCGACCTGGACGTACAACGTCGTGAAGCACGTCGCCGCAACGCTGCTGCCGGATAAGCCGGTGCTGTCCCGGTTTGTGGCCGACGCGTTGCCCACGCCGGAAGAAGCCGCGGCAAACACCGTCGTCGTGAAGACTCACGCCGCGACGGCTTACGAAGAACTGGCGCGCCGCGCCACCGCCATCATCGTCACCATCCGTGACCCCCGCGACGCGATCGCTTCCCTGCTCACGCATAACAAACCGCCATTCGAGATAGCGCTCAATGTGACCGAGGCAACCGCCGGCATGTGCGGTCATTTCATGTCTGATCCACGCGCCCTGGCTCTGAAATTCGAAGACCGCTTCTTCGACCGTCCCGCCACCGTCGCGCGCATCGCCGCCCGGTTTCCGGACGCGCTGCCGGACGCGGACGCCGCTCGCATCTTTGCCGCGCTGCGCCGCGACGCGGTGGATAGCTTCATTGCCAATCTCGAGACATTGCCCTCGGCCACGACCGAGTTCGATGAAGTGACCGGCCACTGGGACACGTACGATCCGCTCACCGGTTGGCACAAGCACCACGCCGGCCGCACGGCCGAGATCGGCCGCTGGCGGCGCGAGCTGACGGCCGAGCAAGTCGTGGCGATAGAGCAACGGCTGGGGCCGTGGATGATGCGGTTCGGCTATGCGCCGGCATCCTTGCGGCGGGACGCCTACACGCTGCGGATCGGCCGGTATGGTATGGTTGAATAGCGTCCGGATGCCAGAGGCTCGATCTCCACCCGCGTGCGACCCGTCTTCACCAACGAAGCAAGGCGGACACTTGTAAAGCAGCGCTTCGATCGATCGGAGCCTTGTCAGGAAAGACCAGGGGTGCCTACAGTCCGTAAAACATCGTCAACATTGAGGATCATTCGGGACATGTAGGGGGAAACGATGCGTTGTCAGAAGCGAACGGCAGTCACAGCGCTTGCGCTGCTATGCCCCGCGGCCGCATCGTCGGGAGCAGGCGATACCTCGGCGCCGAGCGTAACGATCCAAACCGAATACCTGGCAACTGCTCTGCGCTAATCCGCCGCCCAACTGTACGGACGTGGTCGCCGGACCGCTCCTGTCTTTGGTCCTGGCGCTGATTTCCGCAACCTCGTCCGGGCGGCAGTACCCCTCGCCTGAAGAAGCTCGCGCGATTGCGAAAGACGCCGTCATCTACGGCTTTCCGCTCGTGGACAACTATCGAATTCAATACTCGTACTTCGTCGATCGCAACAGCCCCGACTACAAGGCCCCCTGGAACACCGTAAACAATGTCGCACGGGTCTTCACGCCGGAGGACACGGCGATCCAGACGCCGAATTCGGATACGCCTTACTCGCCGCTCGGCGCCGATCTGCGCCGGGAGCCGTTGGTGATCAGCGTCCCGGAAGTCGGAACCGGGCGTTACTTCTCGCTGCAATTCGTCGACCTGTACACCTTCAACTTCGCCTATGTCGGCAGCCGCTCGACCGGCAACGCAGCGGGCAATTTTCTGCTCGTGGGCCCACGCTGGAACGGCAGCAAGCCGGAAGGAATCAAGGCGATCATCCGATCCGAGACAGACTTCGATTTCGTCCTGTACCGCACGCAGCTTTTTAGCCCCGCGGACATCGAGAACGTAAAAGATATTCAGGCCGGGTACAAAGTCCAGCCGCTCTCGCAATTCCTTGGTCAGCCGGCTCCGCCCGCCCCGCCGCCGGTCGACTTCATCAAGCCCCTGTCGGCGGCGGAGGAGCGCGCCTCGCCGAAATTCTTCGAGATCGTCAACTTCGTCCTGCAATTCTGTCCCACGCATCCTTCCGAAACTGCGCTGATGGACCGGTTCGCCAGAATTGGCGTCGGCGCAGGCAAAAACTTCGATTTCGACGCGCTGACGCCCGCGCTGCAACAAGCGGTGCAAGACGGCATGGCGGACGCCTGGAAGGAATTCGCTGAGTTCAAGGCGACGCAGATCGACACCGGCAAGCGCCCCGCCAGCGAAGGCTTCGGCACGCGCGAATTCATGAAAAACGACTACCTGGCCCGCATGGCGGCGGCGGCATTGGGGATCTATGGCAACTCGAAAGAAGAGGCGCTTTATCCGGCCTATTTCGTCGATGCTCGCGGCGACAAGCTGAATGGGTCGCATCGCTACACGCTCAGCTTCACGCCCGATCAATTGCCCCCGGTCAACTCGTTCTGGTCGCTTACCGTCTATGAGCTGCCGGCCAGCCTGCTCCACGCCAACCCCATCAACCGTTACCTCATCAACGCGCCGATGCTGCCCAACCTTGGGCGCGACGCCGATGGCAAGATCACGATCTACCTGCAACACGACGCGCCGGCGCCAGGCCTGGAATCGAACTGGCTGCCGGTTCCGGCCGGTCCGTTCTGGGCAACGCTCAGGCTCTATTGGCCGAAATCCGCAGCATTGGATGGACGTTGGAAGCAGCCGCCGCTCGAACGCGTCAGCGCGGCGGATGAGGCTGCGCCAAAGCCAGGTGGCGAGCCCGTTCCAGTGACGGTCGAGAACTTCGCGCGGGCGGAGTCCGATCGCTATTTCAGCGGCACGGTCAAGCTCGGCGGATTCGCCAAATTCTATCACAATCGCGAACTGACGCCGATTGACCAACAAACTGTCATACGGATGAACCGCGACACGCTCTATTCAGCGCAGGTGTTCGACCTCGACGCCGGGCCGGTGACGATCACACTGCCCGACCCTGGCAAGCGGTTCATGTCGCTGCAGGTCATCAACGAAGATCAGTATACGCCGGCCGTTCACTACGCCCCCGGGCGCTACATGCTCACGAGGGATGCGATCGGCACGCGTTATGTCCTGGTTGCGGTCCGCACCCTCGTGGATCCGACCAATCCGGGCGATCTCGCTCAGGCTCACGCCCTGCAAGACGCCATTACGGCCGATCAGCCGGGAGGCCCCGGGACTTTCGAGATTCCGAACTGGGACCCCGTGAGCCAGAAAAAGGTGCGGGAAGCGCTCAGCGTCCTCGCAGACACGCTTCCGGACAAGAACCGGATGTTTGGCAGCAAGGATGAGGTCGATCCCGTGCGGTTCCTGCTCGGCGCGGCCTCGGCATGGGGCGGCAATCCGGACAAGGAGGCCGTCTATCTCAGCATCGTTCCGAGCAAAAATGACGGCGCCGTCATTTACCGGCTGAACGCAAAAAACGTTCCCGTCAACGGCTTCTGGTCAATCAGCATCTACAATGCTCAAGGGTACTACGAACCCAACAGCCTCAATGCATATACCTTGAACAGTGTCACCGCGAAGAAGAATGATGATGGCGCGGTGTCGATTCAATTTGGCGGATGCGACGGCAAGCTCGCCAATTGCCTGCCGATCATGCCGGGCTGGAACTACATGGTGCGGCTCTATCGCCCGCGCGCCGAAATTCTGGATGGGCGCTGGACGTTCCCGGCAGCGCAACCATTGAACTAGCCGGATGCAGCGGCGGGTTGGGCAAAATGGGCGGTTGGTCCGCTCTGGGCGTTACACTGCCAGCCAAGGTCGCGGAGCGAGCTCCCGCGTGTCATGGTGCGCGCGGGCGCACTATCCACGTCTTTGCAGCCGCAGCACGGAAGCCGTGGATGGCCGGCCTGCGCCGGCCATGACACGGTACGCACGATCGCCGCGCCAATTGGAGCACTTGTTTCGCCTCAAACCCTTAAGGCGCAACCTCCACCTGCCCGTGCATGAACGGATGCAGTCCGCACAAATAGGTAAACGTCCCCGCCTGGGTGAATGTGAAGCTGAACGAGTCATTCGTATCCATCGGATGCGACCGTACGCTCAGCGCCGGACAAACGATGCTGTGTGGGATATCGTCGTGATTGGTCCATGTAATCGTGCTCCCAGCCTTCACGTGCAGCACCGGCGGCACAAAGGTGAAATTATCCACCGTGATCTTGCTGCTGTCGGCGGCGTTGCTCACACGCACCGCCACCGCTGCGACCAAAGCCCCGATCCCGGCGCCTGCGGCGCGGCGCAGCACCGTCCGCCGGGCCAGACGGCCCGGTTCCAAAACGTCCGTCATGATCGTCTCCGTTAGCCGGCCAGTGGTGTATCGACGATCGCCAGCGGCGCCCGCGTGGACACCAGGCTGATTTGCGCGACACCCAGGTAGTGCCGCAGCTCACCCGCCGGCACGGTCATCGGTCCCGGCGATGGCGCGCTGCCGGGCGCCGGCTGCGGAAATGCCGTGGCACGCGCGGTATGAAACGCCACGTGCCCTTCCACCTTTTGCAGCACCTGGTGGATATGGCCGTTCAGGATCGTCACCGAGCCGAACCGCTTCAGGTAGCTCAGCGCCTGCGCGCCGTCCTGGGTGCCCCAGCCCCACGGCTGATAGGCGATCCACAGCGGCACATGCGCGAACACGACGATCGGCGTGCTGGCGGACAGCCCCTTCACATCGCGTTCCAGCCATTCGAGCTGCTCGTGACCGAAATCGCCCAGACCGTTGCCCTTCAAATTCACCACGTTCACCATGGCGATGAAGTGCACCCCGCCGGCATCGAAACTGTACCAACCGTCGCCTTGGCTGCCCTTGCCGAAATGGTTCAGGTAGGATTTGCCGTCCTCTTCCAAAATGTCATGCTCGCCCGGCACGGTGTAGGTGGTCAGCTTCACCTCGCTCAGGCACTGCCGCGCGGTATCGAACTGCGCCGGCTTCGACAGATGCGTGATGTCGCCGGTGTGGATCATGAATGCCGGCGATCCGGGCAGCGCCGCGACATCCTTCAACGCCTCCTGCAACGTCGCCGTCACATCCGGATTGGCCGGCTTGTTGAATCCCAGATGGCTGTCGCTGATCTGCACGAAGTTAAAGCCTGACGTGGCCGCCTCGGCGCTGCCGATCAGCCGCGAGCGGGGCACCCCGCCGGCCACGGTCCACACCATGGCGGTGCCCGCCCAGGCCATGCATTTCAGGAAATTGCGGCGGTCGCCGCCGCCCTCGATGGTATCGTTCATGTTCGTCCGGTGCTCCTATGGTCCCCGCAGAGCCGCCCCTTGCGGCCCGTGCTGCCAAGACCGGACCTGCCGCCGGTGCATTCCCGGAAAATGCAGAAATTTTCTTTCCCCCGAATGGGAATAGGATGCCGACGCCCGCGGTATGATGCGGGTCGCCGGAAACAGGATGCAGCCCTTGCCACCGCAGGACCGCAAACGCCGCTTCGAATTGCTCGCGCTGCCGCATCTCGATGCGGCATTCAATCTGGCGCGCTGGCTGGCGGGGAATCCGGCGGATGCCGAGGACGTGGTGCAGGAAGCCTATCTGCGTGCGTTTCGCTATTTCGACGCCTACCAGGGGGGGGATTTTCGCGTGTGGCTGCTGACCATCGTGCGCAACTGCTTCTTCACCTGGGTACGGGAGAACCGTTCCAACCGCCTGGTCTTCCAACCCGACGCGCCAATCGGCGATACGGTGGAGTCCGAAACCACGGCATGGGGCACACCGCCGCGCGATCCCGAGGCGCTGCTGCTGGAACGGATCGACAGCCAGACCCTGTCCCGATTGATGCTGCGCCTGCCGGCGGAATATCGCGAAGTGCTGCTGCTGCGCGAAGTCGAGGACCTTGCCTACAAGGACATCGCTGCG
>Ga0335074_10004563_pt1 | contig 19103 bp, 18 predicted proteins | sample Lox_Sample_23_FD_206715 | JGI IMG/M metagenome (GOLD analysis project Ga0335074, IMG submission 206715) | Soil microbial communities from Loxahatchee National Wildlife Refuge, Florida, United States - Lox_Sample_2.3 | ecosystem: Environmental > Terrestrial > Soil > Wetlands | place: USA... | reverse complement strand
CGGTCAGCCTGTCCGCCGGATCCAAGGCCCTGGCGGAGAAGAAGGTGCTGGTCAAACGACTGGTCGCCATCGAGGACCTGGGCAACATCCAGATCCTGTTCACCGACAAGACCGGCACGCTCACCGAAGGGGTCATCACCTTCGAGCAGGCACTCGGCCCCGACGGGCGCGATAGCAGCCATCCCCTGCTGCTCGGCCTCGTGTGCAACGAGGCAGCGGTCACCACCGACGGACCGGTCGGTGGAAATGCGCTAGATCAGGCGCTGTGGTCAGCTCCGGAGGCAGCTGCAGGCCAGCGGGCCGCGAGCTCAGCTGCAGCCTGGCAGCGGACGGGCATCCTTCCCTTCGACCATGAGCGGCAGCTGGCCTCGGTGCTGGCCAAAGACCCGGGCGGCCAGCAGCTGCTGATCACCAAGGGCGCACCCGAGGCGGTGCTGGACCGGTGCGCGCACATCCCGCCCGGCGCCCGGCAGGCGATGGATTCGCTGTTCTCCGCGGGAGCCCGCGTAGTGGCCATAGCCACCCGCCCAGCCGGGGATCTGGCGGTGCTCACCGCCGCCGACGAGCACGGACTGACGCTGGAGGGCTTCCTGACGTTCGCCGACCGGCCGAAGGCCGACGCCGGCACCTCCATCGCCAAGCTCGAACAGCTCGGAATCCAGGTGAAGATCATTACCGGAGACAACGGCCTGGTGGCCGCCAAAGTGTGCTCCCAGATCGGGGTCAACTGCACGGGGGTGCTCAGCGGCGCCGATGTCGAGTCGCTTGATGACAGCCAGCTCGCGGCGGCGATCCCGGTAACGACCGTGTTCTCCCGTATCAGCCCCGATCAGAAGTCGCGGATCATCAAGGTAGCCCGCCACGCCGGAAGTGACGTGGCGTTCCTCGGCGACGGCGTGAACGACGCCGTTGCGCTGCATCACGCCGACGTCGGGATATCGGTCGACTCAGGAACCGACGTGGCCAAGGAAGCCGCCGACGTGGTGCTGCTGGAAAAGGATCTCGGCGTGCTGGCGGAAGGCGTGATGGAGGGCCGCCGCATCTTCGCCAACACCATGAAGTACGTCCTGATGGCCACATCCTCGAATTTCGGCAACATGTTCAGCGCTGCCGGAGCCTCGGTGTTCCTGTCGTTCCTACCGATGCTCCCGTCGCAGATCCTCCTCAACAACCTGCTCTACAACACCGGTCAGCTGGTGATCCCGACCGACCGGGTCGACCCCGAGGCGCTCGCCCGTCCCGCGGCCTGGGACATGAGGTTCATCCGGAACTTCATGGCCGTCTTCGGCCCGGTCAGCTCGGTCTTCGACTTCCTCACCTTCTGGGTCATGCTCACCCTGCTGCACGCCGGCCACGCCGAATTCAGGACCGGCTGGTTCGTCGAGTCGATCGCCACCCAGACCCTCGTCGTCTACGTGATCCGCACCCGCAGGATCCCGTTTCTCAAGAGCCGGCCCAGCCTGCCGATGCTGCTCGTGCCCACAGGTGCGGCCTTGGTCGGCGCGATCCTCCCCTACACGGGACTGGCGCACCTGCTGGGCTTCACCCCGCTGCCCGCCGCCTTCTTCCTCCTGCTGACCGGCATGGTCGCCGTCTACCTGCTGCTCGTCGAACTGGCCAAAACCCGCTTCTACCACGCCCCCCGCGCCCGAACCCCGCGCCCCCCGGCCAGCCGCGCCGAACGGGCCGAGCGGCGCATCCGGCGCCGGGCATCCCGCTACATCCGCCACCCCGGTCCGCTACACCGGTCTGATGGGCGCCAGACGATACGGAGGTGACGGCAATGACCGCGCAGGCGACCGCTTATCTCCGGGCGGTAGCGCGGGCGAGCATGGGCCTCGCGGATCTCGGCGTCAATCATGCGTCCAGCAGACCGCGCGTCGGCCCGCCAGGCCAGGGACCGATATCCCTCATCCGTGCGGACCCCGGCCAGAGCAAGCGCTCTTTCCGCGGTGCTGCCGGAAGATGCTATTGCCCTTGGCCCGCGAGTCTCTCGGCTTGCTACCCAGTGATGTTCTGGACGCGTTAGTAACCGCCATCGCAATCTATCCGTTCCGCCCCGATATAGGTCCCTACCTGACATCCGCGATCCATTTCTGCTGTCAATGTGTGGTCTCAGGACATGCTTTACTGACACCTGCCACCCCCTGCCACCGAAGTCCCGAGCGTCCGCGGGGTTTGAGGCTAACGCAGCAGGCAGCCGACATAAGGCGCGCCGTCTAGTCGAGCGCGATTTTGTAGGTTCTCATCACCGATGCCGCTTTCTCTCATTCCGCTCGCTTGCGACAGATCGAGGCAGTGACAGAGCGTCAGCGTCGGTCTGGGAGCGGGTGTGCGATATCCGCCTGGCTCGCCGCCGACGGCCGGTGGTTACCTGCGCCGGGTCGTTGCAGGCATCTGGCGGGCTGACTGCCGGCTTCGTACCGATTGTCCGGTTTTGATCACCCGGAGTAGCCCGGTCAGGGCGGACAGGCCGCCGATCCCGGCCAGCGCGCAGCTCATGTCCGGGCCGTAGAGGAATAGCCCCTTCCAGTTCACCTTGAACACCGCCGTAGGCATTATGGCTACGGCTGCCGGGATGCCGAACTCCCACAGCAGCGGCAGGGCCTGGCGGCGACCCTGCGCCGCAACGCCGGGCCGCCGGACTAGCCGCGCCAGTGACCAGCCCTCGGCAGCCAGGGCGGCTGCCACGGCGGCGTCGAACCTGGCGTAGAAGGCGCCGATACCGCTGTCTCTCATTGTCCCGCCGGCTACCATCCCGGTCACGCTTTGCTCGATCGCCAGCAGCCCTGGCAGCGCGCCGCCATGGGTACCGATGTTGAACAGCACGATGACGCCCCAGTTCCCTTGTGGTACCAGGGCCATGCCGGCATGAGCGCCGGGTTCGTCGCCGGGGTGATAGGACGCGTCCACCCCACCCCAAGGGCCGGTGAACCAGCCCATGCCATAGCCTGCGCCGGCAAACGCGCCTCGTTTCTGCGGCGGGCCCGGCCGCATCATCTCGGCGATCCCGGCCGGGGAGAGCACCACCTGGCCGTGATAGCGCCCCCCGCTCTGGTACATGGCCAGGTAACGGCTCATGTCTTCGGCTGTGGAGATGATGCCGCCGGCCGGAACTGTGCCGCCGTGCCCGGGCGTGTCGAAGGCGACCGGGAACCCAAACCAGTACCGGTAGCCGGACGCGAGCCCGTCGCGCTCGGCGTCCTCGGTGGCGGTGTAGGTGTGATACATGTGCAGCGGTTCGAAGATGTGCGTCTTCAGGTAGGCGTCGAATGGTTCTCCGGCCACCATCTCCACAACCAGCCCCAGCGTCGTGTAGTTGAGGTTGGAGTACTCAAACGCCGCGCCGGGGGACCGGGCCAGCCTGGTCGCGGCAAGCGCCCGGATGGCGGGTTCCAGCGGGTGCATCCCAGCCGCAAGCGTGGCTGCGCGGCCAGCGCGCTCGGTCAGACCGCTGGTCTGATTGAGCAGGTGACGGACGGTGATCTGCGCGGACACCTCCCGGTCAGCCACCCGGAACCACGGTATGTAACGCTGGACCGGCGCATCTAGATCTACCTTCCCGGCCTCAGCTAGCTGCATTACCGCCAGGGCGGTGAAGGACTTGGAATTCGACCCGATGAAGAACGGTGTCTGCGGCGTGAACGCCCGCCCGGAGTCATCAGCCCTGCCGAAACCTCGCAGGTGTACAGGGTGGCCATCGTGGACGATACCAAGCGCCAGGCCTGGAATACGAGCATCCTTCATCTGTCTGCGGATATACATGTCGATCGGGGTGAAGTTGAGCGCGAGTGCCTCACTGGCGGGAAGAGCGGCCGCCGCTCCATGCCCTCCCACCCGCGTCCGCAGGCCTTTCCCTGCGCGATGGTGACTCGTGCTCTGCATCGTTATCGCCTCCGCGGATACATACTGGCCAGAGTGCGCCGAGATGACGGCCGCCCGGCAGGGCCTAAAGGTCTTGCCACGCGGTCGTTGGTCGCTCATCCCCTCAGCGATCACCTGCGAAATTATCCCGCCCGGCTGGCCACGCCCGGTCAACACGTTCCGCAAGATGGTCGCCGCGGCAGCGACGCCAGAGACAGACGTCCACAGGACCTAGGCCCCTGCCCCCTGGTATCGGGCCTGCCACGCTGGTGACATGAAGAGCTGGTTCGCGGAGCGCAGCTGCCCGGCCACGGGCAAACAGACAACGAGCTGGCGGGACAGGGGATACCGATTGCGCTGGCCAGCCGTGCCTGCTGCTGCCCGGCCGCGCCGGTGGTCACAATCATTGGGCCGTCGGCCACCGGGCGCCCGCACCCGGTGGACCTGCTGCTGTGCGACCACCACTACCGGGCCAGCCAGGCCGCCCTGCGCGACGCGGGCGTCACGGTCTACGACAGGACGGGGACGCCGATCATGTCCCCCAGTGGCGGGCAGTCGCCAGCTCCGCGCGAGCCTGCTGCGGCGGACAGGTAGCAGGTCACCTCTGAGGGGAAGCACTCCCCTGACCCCTGGCCGCCGCCGACTGTCGTCACGGGACTGGCACGCGACCGGAGGAATCATGCGGGCAAGGCTCGGCAACACGCTGATGGTGAGGGAACGCCGCGCGGGGCGAAGGGGACCGCGAGGCGGCGATCGTCGAGGTGTGGAGCGAGTCCGGCAGGCCCCCTACGTGGTCCGCTGGCGCGACGGCCGCCAGAACGTGTTCTACCCAGCGTCCGCCGATATGCTGATCGAGCAGGGTCCAGCCACTGAATCCCGGCCTCTTGGCCGCGATGGCTGCGGGCCGGTGGCGTTACCGGTCATCGCCGGGAGGTGCGGGCGGAGGCGGGGTGGGGTGGGGTGGTCGCGGGCGGTGAATGCGGTGTCGCGGACATGGCCGACAAGGTCATCGAGATCGTGGGCGGCTTCCTCGATGCGCTGCCTGCCGGCACCTGCGGTCAGGGAATCCAGAGCGGCCTGCAGGCTGAGCCCGGCGTGGAACAGGCCCGTGATTACCGTGTCCATCAACTGCAGGTGCTCATGCTGTGCAGCGGCGGCGTCCCGTGCTAAGACGGAGAGGTCTTCGGTCTGGCAGGCTCCAGCAGCGTCACGGATCACGGCGAGGGTGAACGGCCCGGCTGTGGTACTCACGGGTGTGAGGCTGATCCGGACCGGGAACGTGCTGCCGTCCTTGCGTAGCCCGGCCAGCTGCGCGCCGTCGCCCATCAGCCGCGTGCGGGGAGCGTGTGCCCAGGCGGCCAGGGGGCCGCGGTGCGCCTCCTGCAGCCCCGGCGGGCACGGCGGCGAGCACCATGAAGGCCACCAGCGTGTAGAAGGCGGCGTGCAGGCCGGGTACTGAAAGCGGCCGCGAGGTGGCCGTGCAGGCTGGTGGTGCCGACGAAGATCGCGAAGGCCCAGGCTCCGGGAGATGGAGTTGGGAAGCGGTCAGGATCGCGACCGCGAACGAAAAAACCATCCCGATGCTGGCGAAGGTGCGCAGCATGCCCGAGGAAATCCTGCCCGGCCCGGTACGTGACATCGACTAGCAGCCAGTGCCCATAAACCACGCCGCACATGGCCGCCGTCCGCAGCAGGTCAAGGTGGCGGTTGCGTTCTGCGGTTGCCGCCGGGCCGGTGACGTGGTCACCGGTAGAGGGCCTCTACGTCACTGGCGTACTTGGCCAGCACGTAATCCCTGCGGACCTTGTGCATCGGGGTCAGCTCGGCGCCGACGGCGAAGCGGGCGTCCAGGATGCGGAACCTCTTGAGCGCTTCGGCACGGGACAGGGTGGCGTTCGCCCCCTCCACAGCGTCCTGGACGACTGCGTTCAGGTCCGGGTCACCCCTCAGGTCGCTGATGCCCGCACCGGGCGGCTTGCCGAGCCGCTGCTTCCACCGGGCGAACGCCGCCTCGTCCAGGGTAACGAGCGCGGCCGGGTAGGGCCGCTGGTCGCCGACGACGACGCACTCCTCGATGAGCCAGTGCTTCCGCAACCGGTCCTCCAGCGGGCCGGGCGTCAGGTGCTGGCCGTATGCCGTGATGATCAGGTCCTTCTTCCTGCCGCTGACGAACAGGAACCCGTCGTCGAGCCGCCCGAGGTCGCCCGTGCGGAACCACCTGCCGTCGAACGCCTCGCCGTTGTCCGGGGGATCCTGCCAGTAGCCGCCGAACACGTCCGGGCCCTGGACCTCGATCTCGCCGCCGGGGGTGATCCGCACGGCGCACCCGGGCAGCGGCAGGCCGACCGAGCCGATCCGCTGCACGCCGGGCAGGTTCATCGTCACCGGCCCCGTCGTCTCGGTCATGCCCCACCCCTCCAGGATCGTGATCCCCGCGCCGCGGAAGAAATGCGCCAGGTCCGCATTCAGCGCCGCCCCGCCGCTGATCGCCCAGGCCACCCGCCCGCCGACCGCCTCGCGCAGCCGCCGGTAAACCAGGGGCCCGAACATGGCATGCCGCAGCCGCAGCAGCACGCCGCGATGCTTGCCAGCCGCGCTGTAGCTGACCGCCGTAGCCTGCGCGGCGGCGAACAGCCGCTGGTGCCCGTCGGCCCCGGCCTGCTCGCTTGCGGCTGCGGCGATCTTCTCGAACACGCGCGGCACCGCCAGCAGGATGGTCGGGCGGAAGGACACCAGCCCGGCCGGAAGCTCGCCGAGGTCGGGGAAGTAGCCGATCCGCTTGCCCGCGTGTACCAGGCACAGCGCGACGACCCGGGCCAGGACATGCGACAGCGGCAGGAACAGCAGGCTGCTGGCATCCCCGGCAAGCACGCGGTCCCGGACCCCCGGCACGGCCATGATGGCCTCGACCGCCTGCGCGAGGTTGCCATGGCTGATCATGCAGCCCTTCGGCTGGCCAGTGGTGCCCGAGGTGTACACGATGGTCGCCAGGGTCGCGGCGGTCACCGCCCCGCGCCGCCGCGCGAGTTCGTCAGGTGTTATGCCGCCCCCGGCGTCAGCCAGCACGTCAAGGTCCTTGTCCATGACCCACACTGTCTCGACCGTCGGTGCTTGCGCACGCCGGATGGCACTCGCGAGCGACTCATTACCCGCGAACACCGCGACCGCTGCGGAATCACTGAGGATCCAGCGAATCTGCTCGACCGACGAGGTCTCATAGACCGGGACGGTCACCGCCCCGGCGGCCCAGATGGCGAAGTCACAAACCGCCCAGTCCAGGATGGGGGCCGCCATCAGGCCGACCCGGTCACCGGGCCTGATCTGCTCGGCGATCAGACCCGCGGCGACCGCCGCGACCCGGCTGGCGAACTCTCCTGCGGTCACCGGCAGCCACCCGCTGTCGGCCCGGCGGCTGAACGTAACCCGGTCCGGGTCGCGGGCGGCCCAGTCGAAGACGTCGTCACACGCGTTTTCACCCATACCTGACAGTCCATCAGCAGGCTCTCACCGACCAGGGCCGAAAGTCCGGCTGTTCGAAGCTGGCTCGCCGACCGCGATCAGTCTTGCGGCCTCACGAAGGCTCTGTCGTGGGCTGTTAGGTACGCGCTCGGTCCGCACGACGTGACTTTCGCCTCTTTCGTCTCCGGGAGGGCATAGCCAACCGTTGCCTGGTAGGGAAGTTCCGGCAGCGCGGCGTCCGGCCGGTGATGGCAGCCCTGCACCTGGATCGCCGTTTCAGAGGGGTACCGAAATGACGTCGGTGACAGGCAAGAGCCCGATGCACAAGAAGATGGTCAGCGGTCCGCCCAAGAAGGAAATGGGTCGGCATGACATCGTCATGTTCATTTTCTTGTCGATGGTCAGCGTCAACGTTGTCATCTACGGGGCCGTCGGCACGTCGGTTGTGGGCTGGTGGATTACGGCCGTGATCCTGTTCTTGCTGCCCAGTTCGCTGATCATCGCGGAGCTGTCGACCGCCTACCCCTACCAGGGCGGCATCTACGACTGGGTGCACCGGGCCTTTGGCCGACGCTGGGCCGCGCGCACGACCTACTGGTACTGGGTCAACGTCGCGCTGTGGATGCCGTCGGCGTACCTGCTGTTCACCGGCGCGCTGCAGGCGCTGGGCTGGACCAGCGTGACGCTTTTCCAGCAGACACTCGTGTGCACCGGGCTGGTGTGGATCACCGTAGGGCTCGGCATCGCCAGGCTGAAGCTCGGCAAGATAGTCACCGACGCGAGTTCTGTCGCCGTGGTCGCCATCTTGATCACGGTGACCATCGGCGCATTCGTGCTGTTCGCCAGGCACGGGACGGAGGCCAACCACTTCTCGCTGCAGACGATGCTCCCGGACTTCGGGAACGCGAAGGTGTACCTGCCGACGATCGTGTATGGGTTCCTGGGCATGGAACTGGTCGCCGCGCTCGCGGGCGAGGCCAAGCACCCCCGCCGCGACATGCTGTGGGCGATCCCGGTGGCCGGGGTGAGCCTCACGATCATCCAGCTGCTGGCGACCGTGGCCCTGCTGCTGGTGATCCCGCTGAAGGTGCTCGGTCTGACCACCGGGATGATCGACATGTACAAGGCGATCTTCGGCAGCACCAGCTCGGCGATCGTGTGGCTGCTGGGCATCGTGACGCTGTTCACCTACTTGTGCGGCATCCTGCCCTGGACGCTCGGTGCCAACCGCGCCGCGGCCGAGGCCGCCCACGATGGCGAACTGCCGGCCCTGTTCGGCCGGGAGACCCGGTGGGACACCCCAGGCTGGGCATACGTGCTGATGGGCGTGGTCGCCACCGCCGTGCTGCTGGTCGCCGGCATCTTCATCAAGACCGAGAACGACCTGTTCTACGCGCTGTTCGCGTCCTCCTCGGCGGTGTTCATCCTGCCGTACCTGCTGATGTACCCGGCCATCATCCGGCTGCGCCGGTCCGATCCGCTGATGCAGCGCCCCTTCCGGGTTCCCGGCGGCCAGGTGGGCCTGTGGGCCTGCGTGATCCTGGCAACCGGCGCGGTGCTGTCATCGCTCATCCTGTTCCTGTGGACCCCGGGCAGCCCGGTCGACTGGAACTACACCGGCCCGCTGCTGGGCATCTTCGGCGGGGCTGTCGCTGTCGGTGAGATTCTCGTCGGCTGGAGCCTGCGCAAGCGCAAGGACAGGCCGACCGAGGCCGAGCCAGCCGGAGAGCAACCAGCGACGCCGCCCGCCGGACACCCCGAACGGCGTGACGCCGTCAGGCAGCGTCACCGGCCCGCAGGCTGGCGGGCGGCCGGGTAACGCTCGATGAACAGCGCCTCGACCTGGGCGATACAGGCTATCTCGCCCGGGTCCGCTCTCGTTCGGGCCGCGCTGTGCTCGACCATTACGGCGACTTCGCCCTTCGGCCGCCCGAGTTCCTCGGGCTTGCCGTGCAATCCAATGTGAGTCAACTACGATTTCGAAATAGCTAATATGACTGCCAAGACGCCACTAGGGTCGGCTGCTACGGCGCCTTGGTCAGCTTTCCTGCTGCCCGTCACCGTGGCGCAAGACGTCAAGGCGCTCGCGGTATTCGTCGGCATTGATCTCTCCGCGAGCGAACCGTTCCGCGAGTATCTCTTCAGCTGTGGGCGGCTGGGGGGAAGTTGCGGGCGGCTCCGGCGGGTAGTCTGTGCTGCCTCCGTGGCCGAGATAGCGGACCATCACGATGGCAGCCACGATCAGCGCACCCCAGGAACCGGGCGTCGGAGGGCTGAAGCGTGGATAGCTGACCGATTGCTCCAGCCGTGTTGCCGCGCCCGACACGCCAAACGTTGCCCCAGTCACCCCGGGCCCGTCCGGCCAGCCGAGGATGCCCGGTACCGATCCGCGGCTCGGAAACGAAGATGAGCCGACCGGAACTGGGGCGCGTGGCTAACCTCGAATCGGTCCTGACCTCGCGGCTTTTCGGTCGCGTGATCAGGGATAGTCCGCGGTTCCGCCGGGACTAGGAGCGCGACGAGGCCAGCTTGTTCCTCGCTTCGAGCACGGCGTTGCGCAGCTCACGGTAGGCGCTCTCCAGCCCGGTGCGCACCGTGTCCCCCGCGCTGCTCGCCGTCGTGATCCCGGCCTCCCACTGCTTCCTGGTGTCGGCCCACCTGCTGCGGAGCTGGTCCATCTTCGCGGTGAGCTTCTCGCTGGTCTCGAGCGCGCCGGTGTGCAGCTGGACTTCCAGATCGTCGATGCGGCCCTGCCAGTGCTCGATACGGCTCTTGATTAGCTGCTTGCGCAGCTCCGCCTGCTGGGCCTGGAGCTTGGCGATCTGCCTTTCCAGCTCTGGGACACGATCCTCTGGCATCGTGACCTCCATTTGCCATCGTGATATCCCCAGGCTCAGGCCCGGTGAGGAGTGCCGCCAGGGACCAAGGCCCGTACTCGGAAGACCACGTGGCTGGGGCCTTGGACCCTGGCCCGGCGCGCGGGCAGGCTGTCTGCTGGATTTGTGACTAAGCGCGAGTTCCCGCGGGCCCGTCGATGACGGAGAAGCGGCGGCGCAGTCGGGGTTCGTGGCTGTACATGCCGCTGGGCGCCGGGTTCTTCCTTGCCCTGGTGATGGCCGGCCTGCTGGTCGGGGTGCTCGCGTTCGATGCCCTGTCCTACGCCTACCAGCGCATCGGCATCAGCGTCGGCTGGATGGCTATCATCATGGCCGGCGCGCTGCTCAGCAGCCTGATCAACATCCCGGTCGCGCGGCTCCGCGCCGAGGTCCGGGAGGTCAGCACGCCGGTCACGGTATTCGGGGTGACCTACCGCGTCCCGGTCACCGTGCGGATCGGGCGCACCACGATCGCGGTCAATGTGGGGGGCGCCATCGTCCCCTCGGCCGTCGCGATCTACCTGATCTGCCATGACAGCCTGCGACTGAGCACGCTGTACGCCACGGTCATCGTCATCGCTGTGGTGTTCGCGGTCGCCCGCCCGGTCCCCGGCGTCGGGATCGTCACCCCTTCGCTGGTCCCGCCGCTGGCCGCCGCCCTGACCGCGTTCTGGCTAGGCGGCCACGCCGTCGCCGCAGTGGCCTATGTGGCGGGCACGTTCGGCACCCTCGTCGGCGCCGACCTGCTCAACATGCCGCGGGTCCGCTCCCTGCAGGCCCCGGTCGTATCGGTCGGAGGCGCGGGCACATTCGACGGAGTCTTCCTCACCGGCCTTGCCGCCGTCCTGTTGGCATCGCTGTGAGGCTCTTGGGTACCCGGAGGGCATGATGATCCATTCTCCCAGCTACAGCGGAACCGGATCGGCCAGTGGCGGCGATACGCACGTCCTGTTCGGGCAGACGATGGGGTACGTGGCGGTCACGGCCGGCTTGTTCGCGCTCGGCTCCTACGCTGGGCGCCAGCTGTCCTACGGATGGGCCTTCGTCTGGTTCATCGCCGCTTTCGTCTGCCTCATCGGCATGAACTTCACGGTGCGGCGGTCCGGGTCGGCCAGCACAGGGCTGCTGTTCGCGTTCGGGCTGCTGATGGGCCTGGCGATGGGACCTACGATCGTGTACTACGCGAACGCGGACCCGCAGGCGCTGTGGGAGGCCGGCGGAGCCACCGCGCTGTTCATCGCCGGCTGCGGAGCGGCCGGCTATGGCACCCGGCGGGATCTGTCCGGCCTCGCCCGCGTGAGCTTCTGGGCGCTCATCGCCCTCATCGCGTTCGGCATCGTGACGATCTTCGTCCACATCCCTGGCGGCTCGCTTGCCTACTCGGTGATCGGCCTGGTGATCTTCGCGGGCCTGACCATGGTCGATTTCCAGCGGCTACGGCGCTCGACCGACCTTCGCTCCGCGCCGCTGATCGCCGCGTCGATCTTCCTCGACGCCCTGAACGTGTTCCTGTTCTTCTTGCGGCTCTCCACCCGGAACAGGGGCTGAGAACCGGGCGGGCCGCCGGATGCGCCGGAGCGGACGGAACGGTCGCCGGCCGTTGGCCCGGGTTCTTCCCGATCCGGGACCAAGGCCTCTCCCGGAGTCGGCGGCGGCACGGTGTCGTGGAGAGTGGACTTGGACTGTCCGGCACTGGGGCTTCGGTCACACACACGCAGCCTGAAGCGCGGGACACGCGGCGAAGGAGCGAAGCGTGGCTGAATCACCAACCAGGCAAACCACGCAGGGACGAAGCACCGGGCCCGGGCAGGACCGCGATCCGCCGCGCGCGGGCTTGCTTCTCGGCACCGTCCGGGGGATCCAGATCAGGGTGGACTGGAGCGTCGCGCTGATCTTCGCCCTGATCGCGTTCGGCCTGGCCGCCTGGCAGTTCCCGGCGGTCAGCCCGCGCCAGTCCGCGCTGACCTATGCCCTTGCGGGGATCGTGACCACCCTGGTGTTCTTCGCCTCGCTGCTGGCCCACGAGCTGGCGCACTCACTGATCGCACTCCGGTACGGGCTCAGGGTCAAGAGCATCACGCTGTGGCTGTTCGGCGGGGTCTCGGAACTGGGCGGCGAGCCGCCCGGCCCCGGCGCCGACGCGCGGATCGCCGGCGTCGGCCCGCTGACGAGCCTGCTGCTCGGCGGCATCTTCTTCGCGGTGGGAATCCTGGTCGGGACCGGCCATCCGGCGCGCGCCAGCATCGCCGGGGTCGTCTATTTCGCCTTGTGGTACCTCGCGATCACCAACGTGACGCTGGCCGTCTTCAACGTGCTGCCCGCCGCGCCGCTGGACGGCGGCAGGCTGCTGCGCGCCGTCATCTGGTGGCGCACTGGCGACCGAGTGAAGGCCACGGTGGCGGCCGACCGGGCTGGCCAGGTCTTCGGCTGGGTCTGCATAATCGGCGGCCTGTACGCCTTCTTCCTGACCAGGGACTGGAGCTGGGTATGGATCTCGCTGATCGGCTGGTTTCTCACCGCGGCGGCCACGGCCGAGGCCCATCAGGCGGTCCTCGCCGGCCAGTTGCGCGGCATCCGGGCCAGCCAGGTCATGACGCCGGACCCGGTGACCGTCCCGGGGTCGATGAATGTCAGCGAGTTCCTCGACGACCAGCTGTTCCGTGCCAGGTACGACAGCTTCCCTGTCACGGCGGACGACGGAGAAACGGTGACTGGCCTGGTCACCCTTGACCGTATCAAGCGGGTGCCGGCCAGCCAGCGCGCCATCACCCGGCTCGCGGATGCTGCCTGCCCGCTCAGCGATGTTGTCACGGTCTCGCCGCAGGACCCGATGGCCGACATCCTGCCCCGCCTCACCGAGGGCGCCGACCGGCGGGCGCTCGTGTTCAGCGACCGGCACCTGGTGGGGATCATCACGCCCAGTGACATCACCCGGATGATCGATCGCCTCGGCCTCGGCCGGTCTCGGTGACGGAGCCTGACGCTGGGCGGGTGAAGTCGGGTTCGAGGACGTCGATAAAGAATTTTCTGCTGAGCTTGCCTTCGGGGGGCATCTGCGAGGGCCCGGACGATGGTCCGCACCAGCGGAGCGCGGTCGCGGGGCTGCCCGGCAAAGATCTGCTTGTGGACGGCCGGGCTGGCGCGGACCCATCGCTGGCCGGCCCGGGTGAGCGTGATGTCGGCGTTGTCGACCTCGGCGAAGCCGAATAGCTGTGCGGGCCGGTGAGGGATATCAGGTCTTTGATCTCAAGGCTGAGCCGGGTGGCGGGTGACGCGGTCCAGGAAGAATGCGGCCGACCGGAGCAGCGAACTGGCTGGTGTCATAGCTGTTCCAGGCCGGTCTTCATAGGCTCACGCTACATCGCCGTGACGAGGGACCGGTGGGCCGAGCAGATAACGTCCCAGGCCTGATCCCGCAGCCTGTCGACGTCGTGATGGGTCAGGCCGGTTGTCTGCAGCGGGCGTCCGGCAACCGGGCGCGCCTGGCCGGGGCGAATCGCTCTTCGCCCCGGCGGCCAGATCCCGCCGGTGCCCTGGATGGCGACGGGCACGACCGGTACCTGATGGGTGACCGCGATGACGCGGTCACCGGTAGAGGGCCTCGACGCCGCTGGCGTACTTGGCCAGCACGCGGTCCTGGACCCCGGCACCGCCATGATGGCGAAGACCGCCTGCGTGAGGTTGCCATGGCTGACCATGCAGCCCTTCGGCCGGCCAGTGGTGCCCGAGGTGTAGGCCAGCCGACGCGCGGCCAGCGACGCCGCCCGGCGAGCAGGCTGAAGCGGCGTGAGGCGTCAGGGAGCATCACCGGCCCGCGGGCTGACGGGCGGCCGCGTAACGCTCGATGAACAGCGCCTCGACCTGGGCGATGCGGGCTATCTCGCCCGGGTCCACGCTCTCGTTCGGGCCGTGGATGCCCGCCTTCGCGTCTTCCACCCCCAAAATCGCTATCTCAGCGGCCGGGCACGCCCGCTGGAAGATCTCGCAGAGCGGGATCGACCCGCCGTCCCCGGCCATTACCATGCCGGCGCCGTAGGCATCTTTCATCGCCTGCGCCAGCACCCGGTAGGCAGGCCCATCCGTCCTCGCGACGAACGCGGCATCGGGAACGTCCCGCTCCACGCGGATCCGTACGCCCCACGGCGCCGCGGCGATCAGGTGGGCAACGAGCTTGTCCTGGGCCTGCACCGCGCCGGTACCCGGCGGAATCCGCAGGCTGACCAGGGCGCTAGCCTTGGCCTGGACCGTCACCGGCGCACCGGAGACGGCGGGACAGTCGATGCCCAGCACGGTCACCGCGGGGCGGGCCCACAGCATGTCGGCGACCGTGCCGTCGCCGAGCAGGCCCACGCCGTCGAGCACTCCCGCATCGGCCCGGAACCGGCTCTCCGGATAGCTCCCCCCTCCCCGCCAGACCTGGGACTGATCCAGCCCCCGGATCGCGGTATTACCGCGCTCGTCACGCAGGGTGGACAGGATGCCGATGAGAGCCGCGAGCGCGTCAGGCGCCGGGCCGCCGAACACGCCGGAATGCACTGGCCCTTCCATCGACTCCACGTGCACCGTCACGTTGGTGATGCCGCGCAGCGAGGTCGTCACCGTTGGCGTCCCGGCAGCGATGTTGCCCGCGTCGCAGACCAGGATCGCGTCCGCCCGGACAAGGCTAGGGTCCGCGGTCACAAGGGCCTCCAGCCCGCCGGTGCCCTGTTCCTCGGAGCCCTCGGCCACGGCGATCACGCCGGCCCGGAGGGCCGGGGCTCCGAGCGCCCGCAGCGCGGTCAGGTGCGCGACAATGTTTCCCTTGCAGTCCGCCGCCCCGCGGCCATACCACCGTCCGCCGGACTCGGTGAGCTCGAACGGCGGGGTCAGCCATTCGGCCGGGTCGGGCACGGGCTGCACGTCATAATGGCAGTACAACAGGATGGTAGGGGCGCCGTCAGGTGCCGGCGCACGGGCAATCACCGCCGTGCTGCCATCTGGTGTGTCGTGCAGGGTCGCCTCGCGTAGCCCAGCAGCGCGGAACAGGTCAGCCACCAGCCGGGCGGCCTTGCCGCAGTCTTCCCTGTCGGGCCAGGCCGGATCGGCTACCGATCGCAGCGCCACGAGCTGGGCCAGGTCTTGCCGCGCTCGCGGCATCAAGGCCAGCGTTGCTTCCCGCACGTCGTCGGCGGTCATCATGGAGCGGCTCCTCGATCGTTGTGCTTGAACCGCCGAAGGCCCATCTGCCAGGCCCGGAGTCGCCCACGCAGCCTGCGAGCCGCGCGGGGCAGACCTACGGCAGTGCCCCTGAGGCTATGCCACATCCATCCTGCGGATAGGGGCGGAAGGTCCCCGCAAGTACTCTCCGGCGACCAGCACCTGGAGCGCCGGAGGGTCAACGGATCACCACGACGGGGCAGGTGAGGAGCGTGTCGCTGGCCAACAGAGCCGAGCATGGCCTCGACGAACCTGCGGTGCCTGCCGCCGCCGATAACCATCAGGTCAGTGATCGCCAGTACCGGCTGGTTCGCGCGTACACGGCGGCGAGACTCTACAACCATGCGCCCAGCCAGATCGCCGGTTCTTCAACTGCCTGGAGCTTGTCGGCCCGGGTTGCCAACGGCGGCCGTGGCGCATGGTGACCTTGGCCCCTGGTTCGAGCGGCATTGGCAGGGAACTTAAGCCGCAGTACACCATCGTCATCGTGACGCACAACGTGCAGCAGGCCGCCCGAATCAGCGACCGCACCGCGTTCTTCACATGAGCGTCGGCAGCCCCACTGGCAGGCTCGTCGAGTACGGTCCCCCCGGCAGGTCTTGGAGGACCCGCGCGACCCGCGCACGCGCAGCTTTGTCATTGGGCGGATCGGATGAGCAAAATGACTACTGTTGTTCGTGAGATCGAACGAAAATACACTCGTGCCGCAGGCGGGGCGGCCGCGCTGGATGCGATGAAAACCATGATCGGGACAGCGGAAGTTGCCGCCGTTGCCGAGCCAGCCGAACAGCTCCTGGACGCGGTCTACTACGACACCGCGGATCTGCGACTGATCCGCGGTGGCATCACGATGCGGCGGCGCACTGGGGGTGAGGATCCGGGCTGGCACCTGAAGTTGCCCGTAGGCACCGACACCCGAGACGAGATCCGCCTGCCCCTCACCGGATCCGGCGGTGTGCCTGCCGCCAGCACAGCCGCCGGGACGGCCGCCGGACGTCCGGCAGCGTCTAGCGCCACGGCCGACAGCGCGGTCCCGGAAGAGCTCACGGCCTTGGTCCGGGCCTATACCCGGGGCGCGGCGCTAGCACCGGTGGTGCGCATCCAGACCGCCCGCCGCGTGCTCCGGCTGCTCGACGGCGCCGGCCGGGCACTCGCCGAGATCGCTGATGACCACGTGTCGGCCGGGCCTGCCGATGGATCCGCCACCACCTCATGGGAGGAGATCGAGGCCGAGCTCGTCACCGGCGGCCCCGCACTGCTGGATGCTGTCGACGCGCAGCTGCGCCAGGTCGGCGCCAGGCCCGCCGCGACCACCACGAAATTGCAGCAGGCGCTCGCCGACCGACTGCCCGCCGCGGCATCGCGGGAACCCACGCTGACCAGGCATTCGCCGACGGGGGAAGTGGTGCTCGCCTACCTGCGCCACCAGGTTGCCGCCATCGCGCGCTGTGATCCGCTAGTCCGCCGTGATGAGCCAGACGCCGTGCATCAGATGCGGGTCGCGACCCGCCGGGCCCGCAGCGCGCTGCAGGCCTTCGGCGGCATCATCGAGCGGGACGCGACCCGGTCGCTATGTGCGGAGCTGAGGTGGCTGGCGGCCGCGGTCGGACAGGCGCGCGATACCGAGGTGCTGCTTGCCCGGCTCACCGCCGACCTCGCCACCGTCCCCCCAGCGCTGGTCGTGGGCCCCGTGGAGGCCCGCATCACCGCCCACTTCGCCGCCGAACTCGCCCGGGCACGCCGGGCCGCGCTTGACACACTCGACGGCCAGCGCTACCGCTCCCTACTCGATGACCTTGACTCGCTGCTGGCCGACCCGCCGCAGACACCAGCCGCGGAACGCAAGGCAGGCAAGGCGCTTGCCAAGCCGGTCCGGCAGGCAGCACGGAGGTTGCAGCGTGCCCTGGCCGCTGTGCCTGACGCCGAGGATCGCGACAGCGCGATCCATCAGGCGCGCAAGGCCGCCAAACGGGCCCGGTACGCCGGAGAAGCAGCAGTGCCCGCACTCGGCAGGACCGCCGCGCACCAGATCGCACGGGCCAGGGAACTGCAGGACCTGCTCGGCGACCACCACGACAGCGTCGTTGCCCGCACAGTGCTACTCGAGCTCGCCCAGCAGGCCCGGGCGGCCGGGGAGGACACCTTCACCTACGGGCTGATGTACCAGCGCCAGGCCTGCCAGGCCGCCAAGATCGAGGAAGCCCTGCCACACTTTGAGGCTGCGAAGTTACCCGACCACGGGCCACTGACAGATCGTCAATTCGTTCAGGCCAGAGGAGGCTGATGCCGGGAAGCATGCCGCGGCAGCCCCGGCCGCGACCCGGACCGCCGCCTGGGCGCAGCGCTGTGACCTCGTTGCGCGGTGAGCCGGGCCTTCCCCCAGTCACCCCGGGCCCGTTCCGGATGATAGTCCTCGATCGTCCGAACGGAGCCGTGATGACTCCTCACCGTACGCCTGGAAACGTGGGCAGGGCCAGGCGTCCGGCCAGCCATGGACCGGTAACGCTGCCCAAGGCAAGACGCAGAAACCCGGCAAGGAGCGGACCTCGCTCGATCTCGGGCCCCCTAGGGACCTACGGCCCTTCATAGGCCAAGAAAAGGCGGGTCATCATGGCTTGGTAGTTAGTTGCTATCAAGCAAAGGAGAACGTGGAGTGACCGCGGAGACTGCGGCGATGCCCACGCCGGTGTCGCACGGGCCAGAACGGCCAGATCCGGATTCATGCCAGGACATACGGCCAGCGGTAGGGGACATCTTGGTCATCGACGGCGCGGGCATGGCGGGGCTGCCCTTGCTCGGGACGATCGTGGCCCGGTCCGGCGATAGCAGGACGCCGGGGTACCTGGTGCGCTGGACTGGAGGTGACTACGAATCATGGGTGGTGCCCGGCCCGCGCGCTCGCATCGAAAAGCACGGCTGACCGATGGACGAAACGGCAGTGTAGAGGCGGACAAGGGCGAAAGCCCCCGGTGACGGCCGGACCCCGGATGGTTCATCCGGTGCCGGATGTCCCCGCGGGAAGAAGCTCGAAACTAATCGTCACCGACAGTGCCCCGGTCGGGAGCCGCCGCAAACGCACGTCCGCTCGGCCGACCTTGCTGCCGATAAGGTCAAGCGGCTCGACCAGAGCGGTGATGTCCCACCGCTCCTGGTGGCCCTCGAGGTAGCGGGCCAGGCCGCGATCGAATTCATCACGTTGTCCCCTGTCATTGTGATGGTAACGGCCGGTGAAACCGCTCTCGCCATAGGACTGTCCCATGTCAGTCATCCCCGTTAGGAACGTTGCGCATTTGGTTCGACACCTCGTTGCTCTCAGTTTGACGGGTACCGGGGCGTCCTCACCGCCGCCTCTGCTCCGCCCGGCACTGCCACGTTATTGCGAAATGAGCGTGATGACTGACCAGCCGTACAAGAGGGCCGCGTCCTTGAGTTCCAGAACGGTGGGTACGCGTCCGCCAGGCACTGAGATGCCAAGCCGGCGCTGTGCCTTCTTCCAGCCAATGCGGCCGATCATGGCCTGATAGCTCACCGCCACCGCGGCAGGGTCCTCGACGAGCAGCGCACGCATGGGATGCAAGCTTCCCCGGAGCGTCACCTCGACGTCAGCTCCGCCGCGCAGGTTCACCCGCCACCTGGCGGCGGTGATGGCGGTGAACTCTCCTTCCATGTCCATGTCCACGTAGGCAACCGGGATGTCGTACCGGCGGC
>Ga0335074_10004562_pt1 | contig 19104 bp, 15 predicted proteins | sample Lox_Sample_23_FD_206715 | JGI IMG/M metagenome (GOLD analysis project Ga0335074, IMG submission 206715) | Soil microbial communities from Loxahatchee National Wildlife Refuge, Florida, United States - Lox_Sample_2.3 | ecosystem: Environmental > Terrestrial > Soil > Wetlands | place: USA... | reverse complement strand
CCGGTCGACGTGGACACGGGCAAGCTGCTCGCCGACCGGCAGAAGATCGAGACGCCGCGTCCGGCCCTGCCCGATGCGGTGGCGGGCGTGGTGAAGGAGCTCGTCGCCGCGTTCGGCTGGGCCGGCCCGATGGGCGTCACCTTCCCCGGCGTGGTCACCGACGGGGTGACCAGGACCGCCGCCAACCTGGATCCCGCCTGGATCGGGCTGGACGCCGCCGCGCTGTTCGGCCGGGCCGCCGGCAACCCGGTCCGGGTGCTGAACGACGCCGACGCGGCCGGCCTGGCCGAGATGACGTTCGGCGCGGGGGTGGGCGAGCTGGGCACCGTGCTGATGCTGACCTTCGGCACCGGGATCGGCAGCGCGCTGTTCGTCAAGGGCATCCTGGTGCCGAACACCGAGTTCGGGCACGTCGAGATCCGCGGCGAGGACGCCGAGAAGCGCGCCTCCGAGCGGGCCAAGGAACTGCACGACCTGAGCTGGGGCAAGTGGGCGGGGCGCGTGGATGAGTACCTGCACCACATCGAGGCCGTGCTGTGGCCGGACCTCTTCATCGTGGGCGGCGGCGTCAGCAAGCAGGCCGACAAGTGGGTGCCGCGGCTGACCGGAATCCGCGCTCGCATCGTGCCCGCGACGCTGCTCAATGACGCCGGGATCGTGGGCGCCGCGATGGCCGGCGCGGCTGAGCACTAACACCGGACCGGGTGACCCGCGGCCTTCAGGGCCCCCTTGACCTGGCCGATGCGCAGCGTGCCGAAGTGGAACACGCTGGCCGCCAGGACCGCGTCCGCCCCGGCGTCCACCGCGGGCGCGAAGTGAGCCAGGGTGCCCGCGCCGCCGCTGGCGATCACCGGGACGGTCACCGCGGCCCGCACGGCCCGGATCAGCTCCAGGTCGAAGCCCACGGCGGTCCCGTCCGCGTCCATCGAGTTCAGCAGGATCTCGCCCGCGCCCAGCCGCACCGCCCGCTGCGCCCATTCCACCGCGTCGATCCCGGTGCCGGTCCGGCCGCCGTGCGTGGTCACCTCGAAGCCGCTGGAGGGCCCCGCGGCGCGGCGTGCGTCCACGGACAGGACGACGCACTGTGACCCGAACCGCCCGGCCGCCTCGTCGAGCAGTTCCGGCCGGGCGACCGCGGCGGTGTTGAGCGAGACCTTGTCGGCACCGGCCCGCAGCAGGCGGTCCACGTCCGCCACGCTGCGCACGCCGCCGCCCACGGTGAGCGGGATGAACACCTGCTCGGCGGTCCGCCGCACCACGTCGTACATGGTGTCCCGGCCGCCGCTGGAGGCGGTGATGTCGAGGAAGGTCAGCTCGTCCGCGCCCTCGGCGTCGTAGCAGGCGGCCAGTTCCACCGGGTCCCCGGCGTCCCGCAGCTCGCGGAAGTTGACGCCCTTGACCACCCGGCCCCCGTCGACATCCAGGCAGGGGATGACCCGCACCGCGACGGTCATGTCTGCTCGACCTCGGCCAGGGCCTGCTCCAGGGTGAACGCGCCCTCGTACAGGGCGGTGCCGACGATGGCGCCCTCCACGCCCAGCGGCACGAGCGAGGCGATGGCCCGCAGGTCGGCCAGGCTGGACACTCCCCCGCTGGCCACTACCGGCGCGCTGGTGCGGGCGCAGACGCCGCGCAGCAGGTCCAGGTTGGGGCCGCGCAGCGTGCCGTCCTTGAGCACGTCGGTCAGCACGTACCGGGCGCAGCCCTCGGCGTTCAGCCGGTCCAGCGTCTCGTGCAGGTCGCCGCCCTCGGTGGTCCAGCCGCGGGCGGCCAGCCGGGTACCACGGACGTCCAGCCCGACCGCGACGCGATCCCCGTGCCGGGCGATGACCGAGCGCACCCAGTCCGGGTTCTCCAGCGCCGCGGTGCCGATGTTGACCCGGGCGCAGCCGGTGCCCAGCGCACGGGCCAGCGAGTCGTCGTCCCGGATGCCGCCGGACATCTCCACCCGCACGTCCAGGCTGCGTACCACCTTGGCCAGCAGGTCCGCGTTCGACCCGCGGCCGAAGGCGGCGTCCAGGTCCACCAGGTGGATCCACGAGGCGCCCGCCCGCTGCCAGGCCAGCGCGGCCTCCATCGGGTCGCCGTACTGGCCGCCGCTGCCGGCCACGCCCTGGACGAGCTGGACGGCGTGCCCGCCAGTGACGTCGACCGCGGGCAGCAGGGTGAGGGTCATCGCAGGATCTCCAGCCAGTTGGCCAGCAGCGCGGCACCGGCGTCGCCGGATTTCTCCGGGTGGAACTGGGCAGCGGACAGCGGGCCCTGCTCGGCGGCGGCCGCGAACCGCTCGCCGTGCTCGGCCCAGGAGACGCGGGCACCGCCGGCGGCGAGATCGGCGGCCGCCGCGGCCCGCAGGGCGTAGGAGTGCACGAAGTAGAAGCGGCTGTCGGGCGAGATCCCGGAGAAGAGCACCGAACCCGGGGCGGGGGTCACCGTGTTCCAGCCCATGTGCGGCAGCACGCCGGCGTCCAGCCGTTCCACCGTTCCCGGCCAGGCCGCGCAGCCCTCGGTCCATATGCTGCCCTCTGCCGGGGGGACGACCCCCCCGGACCCCCCCGGTTCAACACTCGCCGCGAACAGCACCTGCATGCCCACGCAGATGCCGAGCACCGGGCGGCCTCGCTCGAGCCGCTGGGCGATCAGCTTGTCGCCGCCGACCGCCCGCAGCCCGGCCATGCAGGCCGCGAACGCGCCCACGCCGGGCACGGTGAGCCCGTCGCACTCCAGCGCGGCGTCGGGATCGGCGGTCACCTCGACCTGGGCGCCGACCCGTTCGAGGGCCCGCTGAGCCGAGCGCAGGTTCCCCGACCCGTAGTCGAGCACCACCACCCGCGGCCCCGCCATCACAGGACCCCCTTGGTACTCGGGATGCCGCCGGCCCGCGGGTCGGGCGCGGCCGCGGTGCGCAGCGCCCGCGCCACCGCCTTGAACTGGGCCTCCACGATGTGATGCGGGTTGCGGCCCTCGACGACCCGCACGTGCAGGCAGATCCCGGCGGAAAACGCCAGCGACTCGAAGATGTGCCGGGTCAGCGTGGTGTCGTAGCTGCCGATCAGCGGCGCCATCCCGGCCGGCTCGTGGTGCACCACGTAGGGCCGCCCGGACAGGTCCACCGCGGCCTGGACCAGCGTCTCGTCCAGCGGGACCAGGGCGTCGCCGAACCGCGTGATGCCGCTCTTGCCGCCGAGCGCCTCCTTGAGCGCCTGGCCCAGGGTGATGGAGGTGTCCTCCACCGTGTGGTGGGCGTCGATCTCGGTGTCGCCCTCGGCCCGCACGGTCAGGTCGAGGCCGCCGTGCCTGCCCAGCTGGGCCAGCATGTGATCGAAGAACGGCACCCCGGTGCCGACGTCGGTCACCCCGCGGCCGTCCAGGTCGAGCTCGACCAGGATCCTGGTTTCCTTGGTGACCCGCTCCACCCGCGCGGTCCGGTTCATGAGTTCAGCACCTCGCTCAGCACCTCACTCAGGGCGGCGCGGAACGCGGCCATCTCCTCCGGCGTCCCGACCGTGACCCGCAGCCAGCGCGGCGGGCCGACCTCCCGGACCAGGACGCCGCGGTCCAGCAGCCCTTGCCAGACGTCCCGGCGCTGCTCGAACGTGCCGAACAGCACGAAGTTCGCGTCCGAGTCCGCCACCCGCAGCCCGCGCGTTCGCAGCCAGCGGACAAGCCCGTCCCGTTCTGTCCGAATATTCGTGACGGTGGCCAGCGGTTCGGCGGCCAGCGCGAGTGCGGCCCTGGCCACCGCCTGGGTGACGGCGGACAGGTGATAGGGCAGCCGGACCAGCAGCAGCTGGGCGACCACCTCGGGCCCGGCGGCCAGGTAGCCGATCCGCGCGCCGGCCATGGCGAAGGCCTTGGACATGGTGCGGGTGACGACCAGTCCCGGGTAGCGCGGCAGCAGGGTCAGCGCGCTGGGCGTGCCGTCGCGGGCGAACTCCGCGTACGCCTCGTCGATCACGACCAGGCCGGGGGCCGCGTCGCAGATCGCCTCGATCACCTCGAGGGGGGCGGCGGTGCCGGTCGGGTTGTTCGGCGAGGTCAGGAAGACCAGGCTGGGCTGGGCTTGCCTGATGGCCCGGGCGGCCTGGTCCGGGTCCAGGCCGAAGCTTTCGTCCCGGTCGGCCTGGATCCAGGCGGTGCAGGTCACCCTGGCGATCAGGGGGTGCATGGAGTAACCGGGCTCGAACCCCAGCGCGCACCGTCCGGGCCCGCCGAAGGCCTGCAGCAGCTGCTGGATGACCTCGTTCGACCCGTTGGCGGCCCACAGGTGGCGGGCGGTCAGGCCGTGCCCGAGGTAGTCGGCCAGGTCCTTGCGCAGCTCGACGGCGTCCCGGTCGGGGTAGCGGTTCAGGGTGGCCGCCGCCTGGGCCACCGCCGCGACGATCGCCCGCTGCAGCGCGGGGCTGGGCGGGTAGGGATTCTCGTTGGTGTTCAGCCGGACCGGCACGTCGATCTGCGGCGCGCCGTACGGATGCAGGTCTTTCAGGTCGTCCCGAACGGGCAGTGGTGCGTCGGCCATTTACTCGGGCCCGCTTTCCCGCGGTACGCGCGTGCGGACGGCCTCGACGTGCGCGGCCAGGTCTTCCGCTCGGCCGAGGGCGTCGATCAGCGGCGCGGCGGCAGCCAGCGCTGGTTCGTCGCATTCGATGACGTTGACCAGCCGGCCGAACGGCCAGATGCTCAGGCCGCTGGTGTGCCGGGCGGTGCCGCCGGTCGGCAGCACGTGGTTCGACCCGGCCAGGTAGTCGCCGAGCGAGACCGGGGCGTACGGGCCGGCGAAGACCGCTCCGGCGTTGGCCACCCGCGCGGCCAGCTTGGCCGGGTCGCGGGCCTGGATCTCCAGGTGCTCCGGCGCCCAGGCGTCGCTCACGGCCAGCGCGGCGTCGAGGTCGTCGACGAGAACGGCGGCGGACTGGCTTTGCAGGGCTTTGCGCACCCGCTCGCGGTGGCGGGCGGCCGGCACCAGGTGCCCGAGCGCCTGGTCGACACGGGCGGCGAGGCGTTCGTCGGTCGTGATCAGCAGGCAGGCGGCGAGTTCGTCGTGCTCGGCCTGGGCGATCAGGTCGGCGGCCACGAAGGCGGGGTCCGCGGTGTCGTCGGCGATGATCGCCACCTCGGTGGGACCGTTCTCGCCGTCGGTGCCGACCACACCGCGCAGGACCCGCTTGGCCGCCGCGACGTAGACGTTGCCCGGGCCGGTGATCACGTCCACCGGGGCGCAGTCCTCGGTGCCGTAGGCGAACATGGCCAGGGCCTGCGCCCCGCCGACCGCGTGCACCTCGGTGACGCCGAGCAGGGCGCAGGCGGCGAGCACCGACGGGTGCGGCAGGCCGCCGCGGCCCGCTTGCGGCGGCGACGCCACGGCAATCGCGCCGACGCCGGCCACCTGGGCCGGGACGATGTTCATCACCACCGAGGAGGGGTAGGCGACCAGGCCGCCCGGCACGTATACCCCGGCCCTCTGGACGGGCACGAAGCGGCCGGTGACGGTGAGGCCGTCGGTGACCTGGGTGGGGTTCTCGGGCGGAAGCTGGGCTCGGTGCACCGTTCTGGTGCGGCGGATCGCCTCGGTGAGGGCCTCGCGCAGGGCGGGATCAAGCGCGGCGAGCGCCTCGTCGAGCGCGGTCCGCGGGACCAGGGTGGTGGCCAGGTCCACGTGGTCGAAGCGGGCGGTGTACTCGCGGACGGCCTGCGCGCCGCGGCGCCTGACGTCGTCGCAGACGGGACGGACCAAGGTGGCGGCGGCCTCGACGTCGGTAGCGGCCCGGGGCAGGACGCCGCTCAGGGCGGCCCGGCTGAGCTGGCCCGATGGCCGCCCGCGCAGGTCGATACGGGAAATCACGCGCCTAGTCTACGGAGAGTGCCCGTCCGGGGGTTCATCCGTCCACATGCCGGACACGTCCGGGTCACCGGATCTTCCGTGTCGGCCGCGGCGCCGGGCCGGGGCCGGGCCGGAGCGGCGGGCACCGGTCTCGGCCAGCAGGATGACGCCCGCGGTGCAGAACGGCCAGAACGCGAGCGCGCTCTTGGCCCCGAGCGCGAGCGAGGCGTTGAAGTAGGCCCCGGTCGCGCTGGATGCCAGTAGGTGGTTGTAGGTGCCCAGCCCGATGTTCTCGCCCACCCACAGCGCGAGCAAGGCCGCGGCGACCGCGCCGAGGACGAGCCCGGCGGTGGCCGCCGCGCCGGCCCGGCGGACCAGGAGGCGGTAGCCGAGGATCCCGGTGATCAGCCCGCCGACCGCGGCGATCAGGGCGAACCAGGCGTCGGCGACGATGAACGCGGTGCTCTCCGCGTTCACCAGCTCGGCTTCGCCGCTGGCAATCTCCTGCAGCAGCGGCCGGGGCGCGACCGCGGCCCAGATGAGCCCGGCCACGATGCCGAGTACCGCGCTGCCCGCCAGGGCAATGAGGAAAGCCGTCAGTCGACCCTTCGTCAGACCTCCCTCATCGCCGGATCACTCCCGCACGATGGTACTCGTCAGGCGCGGGATGGAATGCCTGGCCGCCTCCGGTACCGCGGGGCTGATAGCACCGAAACGGCGTTGAGGCCCGGTATTCGGAGATCTCGAGAATCGTCGTCCCTGTTTAGCCGGGCCCAGCGGGGGGAGTCGAATCTGCGCTTCGACCCTTACGGGAGGTAATCATGTCGACCGGAGCAATCGTAGGCATCATCATCGTCGTCATCATCGTGGCGGCCGTCGTCGTGGTTGCCTCGGCGCAGCGGCGGCGGGCGCGCATGCGGCGCCAGTTCGGACCCGAGTATGACCGGCTCGCCAAGGAGATCGGCCCCAGGAAAGCCGATACCGAGCTGACCGCGCGGCAGCGGCGGGTGGAGGCGCTTGACATCCGCCCCCTGTCGGCTGAGCAGCAGGCGCGGTACAGCGGCGACTGGGCCCTGATCCAGGAGCGGTTTGTCGATGCGCCGACCGAGGCTGTGACCTCGGCGCACACGGTGATCTGGGACGTCATGCGGGACCGGGGTTATCCGGCAGACGACAGGAACGCCAGCATCGAGGCCCTGTCCGTCTACCACGCCCGCTCTCTCGAGGGCTACCGGCAGATCCAGGATCTCCGTACCGAGTCGGCGACCACCGAGCAGCTCAGGGAAGCCCTGATCCGGTATCGCGCGCTGTTCGAAGACCTGACCGGCCTGCGGGAAAGCCAGGGTCAGCCCGGAGGCGTCGGCACCGCGCAGATCAACGGCCGCGCGGCCACCGGCAACTCCGGCCGTATCGCCGAGAACACCGACCAGACCGCGGAAACTCCGCGATAGCCATCAGATAGGAAGGGTGATTCCCATGACGCAGGACCATCCTGGTCAGGCGCAGGGCACCGGCTACGTCGTCCGCGGGGAGGTTGTCCCGGACGATGAGACCGGCGCGCGCGAGGCCGAGCAGTCTGGGCCGATGACGCGTCTGAAGAAGGTAGCCTCCGCCGTGCGCGGAGACAGGCTGGATCAGACCGTCCCGGACCAGCCGACCACGGCGGGCCCGGACGCGATGAGCAGCCCCGCCGCTGCGGACGACGGGGCGGATGCGGGGCTGCGGCCGGGTGAGGCGACCGACCGGCTCGGCGATTTCGGTGACATCGCCTTCGGGAACCTGCTCCCGGACGCCGCGCAGTACACCGCGCAATGGCAGCAGATCCAGTTCCGCTTCGTCGACGATCCGCAAGGCTCGGTGACGGAGGCCGCGGATGTGGTCTCGCAGGTGACCGGGAAGCTGGAGGCAGCGATCCAGGAGCGGCAGCGCGCGATCGAGGAGCGGCAGCGGGCCATCCAGGAGCGGGCGGGCGCTCTGCGCGGCAGGTGGGGCGAGGGTTCCAATGCCGACACCGAGACACTGCGCGAAACGCTGCGTATGTACCGCGCCTTCATGGACCAGCTCATCGGGCCGACGTCGTAACCGGGCAGGCGCTCTATCCGACGCAGGCAGGACCGAGTAGCTGCTTCAGGTCGCCGATCAAGGCGGGCGAGGCAGCTACTCGCAGCTTGTCGTCAAGCCGGACCACCGTGGTCCGTTCGTGGCCGCGCAGCTTCAGGTGAACCTCGGTCGGGCCCGGGTGGGTGCACAGGACCTCCCGGAGCCGCTCCACCACCGGCGGGACGCACCGGGCGACCGGCATGGACACCACGAAAGGGCCCGAGTCATCGACCGACAGGTCGGGAACGGCCAGGTCCATGGCGATCAGCTTGGGCACGTCATCCCGGCGGTCGACCCGGCCCTTCACCACCACGACGGCGTCCTCGGCGATCGAGGTGGCGTACAGCTGGTAGGTCTGGGGGAAGAACAGCACCTCGATCGCCCCGGCCAGGTCCTCCAGGGTGGCGGCAGCCCACTGGTTGCCCTGCTTGGTCACCTTGCGCTGGACCCCGGACAAGATGCCGCCGACCTTGACGACCTGCGCGTCGGGCCGGTCGCCGGCGCGCGGCCGCGCCTCGGTGTCTTCCGCGGTCAGATCGGCCAGCGAGCAGTCGCTCTCCCGGGCGATGATGTGCTCGATCCCGAACAGCGGGTGGTCGGAGACGTACAGGCCGAGCATCTCGCGCTCGAAGTTCAGCAGGGTGGACTTGTCCCACTCCCCGGCCGGGACCGGAACGTCGAAGACGGCCTCGGCCTCGGCGTCGCCGCCGAACAGCGAGTCCTGCCCGATCGCCTCGTTGCGCTTGATGTCGATGACGGCATCGACGGCCTGTTCGTGCACAAGGACCAGGCCCTTGCGCGCGTCTCGGAACGAGTCGAACGCTCCCGCCTTGATCAGCGACTCGATGACCCGCTTGTTGCACACCACGAGCGGGACCTTGCGCAGGAAATCGGTGAAGCTGTTGAACTGGCCCTTCGACTTGCGGGCCGTGATGACCGCGTCCACCACGTTGGTGCCCACGTTGCGGATCGCGGCCAAGCCGAACCTGATGTCGGTGCCGACCGCCGCGAACGTGGCCACCGATTCGTTGACGTCGGGCGGCAGCACCTTGATACCCATGCGGCGGCACTCGCTCAGGTACAGCGCCGACTTGTCCTTATCGTCGGCCACCGAGGTGAGCAGCGCGGCCATGTACTCGGCCGGGTAGTTGGCCTTCAGGTAGGCGGTCCAGTACGCGATCAGGCCGTAGGCGGCGGTGTGCGCCTTGTTGAACGCGTACCCGGCGAACGGGACCAGGACGTCCCAGACGGCCTGGATGGCCTGGTCGGAGTAGCCGCGTTCCCGGCACCCCCGCTGGAACGGGACGAACTCCTTGTCCAGGATCTCCTTCTTCTTCTTGCCCATGGCGCGGCGGAGCAGGTCGGCCTGGCCAAGTGAGTAGCCGGCCAGGATCTGGGCCGCCTTCTGCACCTGCTCTTGGTAGACGATCAGGCCGTAGGTCGGCTCGAGCACCTCCCGCAGCGGCTCCTCGAGTTCCCGGTGGATAGGCACGATCTCCTGCTGGCCGGTCTTGCGCAGCGCGTAGTTGGTGTGCGAGTTCACGCCCATCGGGCCGGGCCGGTACAGGGCGATGACGGCGGAGATGTCCTCGAAGTTGTCCGCCTTCATCAGCCGCAGGAGAGCCCGCATCGGCCCGCCGTCCAGCTGGAACACGCCCAGCGTGTCGCCGCGGGCCAGCAGTTCGTAGCTGGGCTTGTCGTCCAGGGCCAGGCCGAGCAGATCGATCGAGATACCCCGGTTCTTCTCGATCGACGCTACTGCGTCGGCCATGATCGTCAGGTTGCGCAGGCCGAGGAAGTCCATCTTCAACAGCCCGAGGTCTTCGCAGGTCGGGTAGTCGAACTGGGTGATGATCGCGCCGTCGGTGTGCCGGGTCCACACCGGGATGTGGTCGGTAAGGGGCTCGGCGGACATGATCACCCCGGCGGCGTGCACGCCAGGCTGGCGGATCAGCCCCTCAATCCCGCGGGCGGTGTCGATGACCTGCTTGACCTCCGCCTCGGCCTCGTACATCGAGCGGAGCTCGCCCGTTTCCTTGTGCCGGGAGTGGCCGGCGTCGAAGATGGCCGACAGCGGGATGTCCTTGCCCAGCACCATCGGCGGGAATGCCTTGGTGATCCGGTCCCCTAGCGCATAGGGGTGGCCGAGTACCCGGCAGGAGTCCTTGATCGCGGCCTTGGCCTTGATCGTGCCGTAGGTGATGATCTGCGCCACCCGGTCCGAACCCCACTTCTGGGTCACGTACCTGATCACGTCGGCCCGGCCACGTTCGTCGAAGTCCACGTCGATGTCGGGCATGGAGATGCGTTCCGGGTTCAGGAAGCGCTCGAAGATCAGGCCGTGGACCAGCGGGTCGAGGTCGGTGATGCCCATCGCGTAGGAGACGATCGAGCCCGCCGCGGAGCCGCGGCCGGGACCGACCGCGATCCCGTTGTTCTTCGCCCACATGATGAAGTCCGCGACCACGAGGAAATAGGCCGCGAATCCCATCTGGCAGATCATCTTGATTTCGTAATCGGCCTGCTGCTTTCTCTGCTCGTCGTAGCCGCCCGGGTACCGGCGGTCCATGCCCTGCCAGACCTCGGCGGCGAACAGCTCGTCCTCGGACTCGACGCCCTCGGGAAGCGGGAATCGCGGCATGAGGTTGCGGTACTCGAACATGCCGGTCGCGTCGACCCGGTCGGCGATAAGCAGCTGGCTGTTCCGGCAGCCCTGCTGCCAGATGTCGCTGCCATCAAGGCCGTACATCGCCGCAGCCGGCTTGAGGTAATAGCCGCCGCCTTCGAGGCGGAACCGGTCCGCGTCCGCGAGGGTCTTCCCGGTCTGGATGCACAGCAGCAGGTCGTGGCTCTCCGCGTCGCTCTCGCGGGTGTAGTGCGAGTCGTTGGTCACGACCGGGGGGATGCCGAGCTTCCTGCTGATCTCGAGCAGCCCGTCGCGCACCCGGCGCTCGATATCCAGGTCGTGCTCCATCAGCTCCAGGAAATAGTTCTCCCGGCCGAAGATGTCGCGCCACTCGCCCGCGGCCTTGAGCGCCTCGTCGAACTGCCCGAGCCGGAGCCTGGTCTGCACCTCTCCGGAAGGGCAGCCGGTGGCGGCCATCAGTCCCTGGCTGTGCTCGGCGACGAGTTCCTTGTCCATCCGCGGCCACTTGACCAGCCAGCCCTCGGCGTAGGACCGGGAGGACAGCTTGAACAGGTTGTGCAGGCCCTGCCGGTCACGTGCCCAGATCGTCTTGTGCAAGATGGCGCCGCTGCCGGAGACGTCGTCCTTCTTCTGGTGCGGCTGCCCCCACAGGATGCGGCTCTGGTTTCCGCGCGCCTCCGGCGCGACGTAGGCCTCAATCCCGATCACCGGCGTCAGGCCCGCGTCCTTGGCCTGGCGGTGGAACTCAGAGGCCCCGAACATGTTGCCGTGGTCGGTTATGGCCACGTGCGTCATGCCCTGGCTCTTGACCTCCGCCATCAGGTCCTTCAGCCGGGCGGCGCCGTCCAGCATGGAGTACTCGGTGTGCACGTGCAGGTGGGCGAACGGCTCACCAGATCCCGCCATTGACGAACCGCCTCCTCAGGGCACGCTGACCACCCTAGTGGAGCGCCGCCGGTGTCGGCGGGTTGCCGCGCCGGCGGACCCGGTCTGGCCCGGCCTCGGTTACGGAGAGCGTACGATCAGGACCGGGATCGAACATGTATTTGACGCTAGCACAGGGCTATGACATTTCCGGCGCGCGAAGGTCAGCCCCAGCGGACCCGGACACTGGATTGCCACAGGTCCAGGAAACCAGCGTCTCCGGAGATCGTGACGCCAGCCTGAGCGGCGTCGCTGCGGTGCCACAGGAACAGGTAGATGCCGGACGCCGGGCCGGTCACGGTGCAGGAGGCCGAACCGTCAGGCCCGCGGCGGGCTTGGATGCGGCCGTCTTCGGTACCCACGTGCCAGGCGTGGCCGGTATCGGTGGCCCGCACCAGCATGCCGCCGTCGCGGTCGGCTGACGGGCGGTACTTGCGGCGCTGGCCGAAGCCCATGATCAGCTCGTCGATGCCGTCGGCGGCGAACTTAGGGTCGTAGTCGGGCCGGACGCCGGACGCGCTGTCCGCGTCGGCCCGGTGGATCGCGGTCTCGTGGGCTTGGCGGCGGGCCCAGAACGCGAGCGCGGAGGGAGCATCCATGAACGTCGCGCAGACCAGGCCGGGGTCGGCGCTGCTCAGCGTCTCGACCAGCGCGGCGTGGCCGGACCGGAACCAGGCGAGCAGGTCCGGGTCGGCCGCACCGCCGCACAGGATGTCGGCCTCCGACGGCCCGTCGAGCACGGTGTCGGGGCACTCGGTGATGTGCCTGGCCGCCCAGCGGTGGATGTACCCGGTGTGCCGGAGCAGGTCCTTGACCTGCCAGGGCGCGCATGGAGGGACGCTCGCGTCCAAGCCGGACCGTTCGGCCGCGGCGGCGAGCAGGTCGCCCTGGCGGCGCAGCGCGTCGATGTGCTCGGTGATCTCCATCAGGTCTCCGCGCGGAGGATGTCCAAGGCGTGGGCCAGGTCGGGCGGGTAGGTGCTGGTGAAACAGACCTGGCGGCCGTCGGCGGGGTGGGCGAAGGTGAGGCTGACCGCATGCAGCCACTGGCGGCTCAGGCCCAGCCGGGCAGCCAGCACCGGGTCGGCACCGTAGAGCAGGTCGCCGACGCACGGATGCCTGATCGCGGCCATGTGCACCCGGATCTGGTGGGTGCGGCCGGTTTCCAGGTCGACCGAGACCAGGCTGGCGGCGCGGAACGCCTCCAGCGTGTCGTAGTGGGTCACGCTCGGCCGACCGTCGCTGACCACCGCGAACCGGCCGTCGCCCGATGGGTGCCTGCCGATCGGCGCGTCGACGGTGCCGCGCAGCGGATCGGGGTGTCCCTGGACCAGGGCGTGATAACGCTTGTCCACGGTGCGCTCACGGAAGGCCCGCTTGAGCGCGCTGTAGGCCCGCTCGCTCTTGGCCACGACCATCACGCCGGTGGTGTTCGCGTCCAGGCGGTGGACGACGCCCTGGCGTTCGGCCGCGCCGCTGGTCGCCACCGTGTGGCCGGCGGCCAGCAGGCCGCCGATGACGGTGGGCCCGGTCCAGCCCGGCGTCGGATGGGCGGCCACGCCGCGCGGCTTGTCCACCACGATGATGTCGTCGTCCTCGTACAGGACGGTCAGGCCCTCCACCGGCCGCGGCGGTTCGGCCGGGCGCGGCGGGGGGAGGGTGACCTGCAGCGGCTCGCCGGCCAGCACGCGGTCGGACTTGGCGGCGGGACGGCCGTCCAGCAGCACCAGGCCGTCGCCGATCAGTTCCGCGGCCTTGGACCGGGACAGCCCGAACATCCTGGCCAGCGCGGCGTCGAGCCGTTCCCCGTCCAGGCCGTCAGGCACCGCGAGCCGGCGTTCGTCCTGTGACGTCATCGGCTGTCGTCCGTCACCCGATCGGGAGCATCTGCCGGGTCGGGCGCCGCAGACTGCTGTTCCGGATATTCCGATTTCGGATTATCCGGGCACGGGGGATCCGGTTCCGGGGGATCCGGTTGGGGGGCGAGGGGGCGGGTGCCGTCGAGGCGGATGCCGCGCAGGGCGAGCAGGACGACCAGGACGCCGGCGCAGACGATGGAGGAGTCGGCCAGGTTGAAGACCGGCCAGTCCGGCAGCTGGATCCAGTCGACCACGTGGCCCTGGAACAGGCCGGGGGCGCGGAAGATCCGGTCCAGCAGGTTGCCGGTGGCCCCGCCGAGGAGCAGGCCCAGCGTGATGGCCCAGCCGACGCTGCGCAGGTTGCGCGCGGTGCGCAGGATGTAGATGATCACGCCGACCGCGATGGCGGTGAACACGATGGTCATCGAGGTGCCGATGCTGAACGCGGCGCCCGCGTTGCGGGTGAGCGTGATGGTCAGCAGGCCGCCGAGCAGGCGGATCGGCGGGTGGTCGGCCATCAGCGCGACCACGAGGGACTTGGAGATGACGTCCGCGGCGAGGACGAACGCGGCCACCCCGAGCAGGAGGCCGACCCGGCGCGGGGAATCCTGAGCGTTCAGCGGCGCTCCTGGCGTTGCTTGCACTCCACGCACAGGGTCGCCCGCGGGAACGCGAGCAGGCGCGCTTTCCCGATCGGCTTGCCGCAGGATTCGCATACCCCATATGTTCCCGCATCGATCCGGGCCAGCGCGCGCTCGCCCTGATCCAGGAGGTCCTGGGCATTCTGGGTGAGGGCGAGCTCATGCTCGCGCTCAAAGGCCTTGGTCCCGGCGTCGGCCGAATCGTCGCCGGCGTCCCGGACGGCGTCGGTGAGGCGTTCTGCGATGTCAGAGGCGGCCTTGGCCAGGTCGGCGTGCAGGGTGGCGGCCTCGGACTCGAGTTCGGCCCGGACCTCCTTGAGCTCGGCGTCGGTCCAGGGCTCCTCGCCGGGCCGCACCGGCAGATCGGCGGCATTAGTAGGCATGTGCGACCCCGTTCATGGGTGATCACCGGAGGATAATTCGCGGTGCTACGCGAGGCAAACCGGTCGTCAGATAGGTTATTTCGGTGCCTGGATTCGAGCCGCTCCCCGGGCAGGTTGACCTGCCCGCGCTTGAACACGAGATACTTGCCCGCTGGCAGCATGCGGGGATCTTCGAGCGGTCGCTGACGCAGACGGCGGCCGGGCCGGCCTGGATCTTCTACGAGGGGCCGCCGACCGCCAACGGCCTGCCCGGCGCGCACCACGTGGAGGCGCGGACGTTCAAGGACCTGTTCCCCAGGTTCAAGACCATGCAGGGCTTTCACGTCCCGCGCCAGGCCGGGTGGGACTGCCACGGCCTGCCGGTCGAGGTCGCGGTGGAGAAGGAACTCGGCCTGACCGGCAAGCGGGACATCGAGGCGTACGGGGTCGCGGAGTTCAACGAACGCTGCCGCGAGTCCGTGCTGCGCTACGTCGGCGCGTGGCTGGACATGTCCTGGCGGATGGGCTACTGGGCCGACACCGAGCACGCCTACCGGACCATGGACCCCAGCTACGTCGAGTCGGTCTGGTGGTCGCTCAAGGCCGTGTACGAGCAGGGGCTGCTGATCCGGGACTTCCGGATCAGCCCGTACTGCCCGCGCTGCGGCACCCCGCTGTCCGACCACGAGATGGGCCAGGAGGACGTCTACCAGATCGTGTCCGACCCGGCCATCACGGTCAGATTCCCGCTGACCGCGGTGCCGGACGGGGCGCCGGGCGAGCTCGAGGGCGCCGGCCTGCTGGTGTGGACCACGACGCCGTGGACGCTGGTGTCGAACACCGCGGTGGCGGTGCACCCGGACGCGACCTACGTGGTGGCGGTCAGGTCGCGGGGCGGCGGCCGAGTCGTGGTGGCCGAGGATCTGGTCGACCGGGTGCTCGACCACGACTGGCGCGTCGTCGCCCGGTTTCCCGGAGAAGCGATTGTGGGAGCGAGATACCACGCTCCGTTCGGCATAATAAAAGTCCCTGACGCCCATGTGGTGATTCCCGGGTCATTCGTGACTACGGAGGATGGCACCGGGCTGGTCCATATCGCGCCGGCGTTCGGTGCCGACGACATGGACGCGTCGCGGGCGCACGGGCTGCCGGTGGTCAACCCGGTCAAGCCGGACGGGCACTTCGAGGACGGGCTGCCGCTGGTCGGCGGGCTGTTCTTCAAGGACGCCGACCAGCGGCTGACCGAGGACCTGGCCGATCGCGGGCTGCTGTTCGCCTCACACCGGCACGAGCACAGCTACCCGCACTGCTGGCGGTGCGGCACCCTGCTGCTGTACTACGCGCTGCCCTCGTGGTTCATCCGCACCACGGCGATCAAGGACAAGCTGCTCGAGCAGAACGAGCGGACCAACTGGTACCCGGCCACGGTCAAGTACGGCCGGTACGGCGAGTGGCTGCGCAACAACGTGGACTGGGCCCTGTCGCGGACCAGGTACTGGGGCACGCCGCTGCCGCTGTGGGAGTGCGCGGACGGCCACGTGACCTGCGTCGGCTCGCTGAGCGAGCTGTCGGAGCTGGCCGGACGGGACCTGACCGGGCTGGATCCGCACCGGCCGTTCGTGGACGAGATCACGTTCGCCTGCCCGATATGCGAGCAGCGCGCGCGGCGCGTGCCCGAGGTGATCGACGTCTGGTATGACTCCGGCGCGATGCCGTTCGCCCAGCACGGCGCGCCGCTGCGGAACTTCGACGAGTTCGCGGCCGCGTACCCGGCGCAGTTCATCTGCGAGGCGCTCGACCAGACCCGGGGCTGGTTCTACTCGCTGATGGCGGTGGGGACGCTGGTGTTCGGGCGCTCGGCGTACGAGAACGTGGTGTGCGTGGGGCTCATCCTGGACGAGCGGGGCGTCAAGATGAGCAAGCACCTGGGCAACGTGCTCGAGCCGATCCCGCTCATGGAGGAGCACGGCGCGGACGCGCTGCGCTGGTTCTTCGCCGTTTCCGGCTCGCCGTGGAGCGACCGGCGGGTGGGCCACGACGCGCTCAACGAGATCGTGCGTAAGGTGCTGCTGACCTACTGGAACACGGCCTCGTTCCTGGTCCTGTACGCGAACGCGGGCGGCTGGACGGCTCCGGCGACCGCGCCCGAGGTTTCCGAGCGGCCGTTGCTGGACCGGTGGGTGCTGAGCGAACTGCATGCCGTGGTCCGGGACGTCACCGCGTCCTTGGAGGCGTTCGACACCGCAACCGCGGGACGGCGGCTCGCGGCCTTCATCGACGACCTGTCCAACTGGTACGTGCGCCGGTCGCGGCGGCGGTTCTGGGACGGGCCTTCCGGTGCGGAGGGAGCTTCGGCATTCGCCACCCTGTACGAGTGCGTGACCACGCTGACGCTGCTGATGGCGCCGGTGGTGCCGTTCGTGACCGACTACGTGTGGGGCGTGCTGCGGCAGCCGGGCGCGGCGGAGTCGGTGCACCTGGCCTCGTGGCCCGCGTTCGACCCTTCGGTGATCGATCCGGTGCTGTCGGGGCAGATGTTGCTGGTGCGGCGGCTGGTGGAACTGGGGCGTTCGGCCCGGTCGGGGGCGTCGGTGCGGACCAGGCAGCCGTTGCGCCGGGCCCTGATCGGGGCGGCGGGGTTCGCGGAGCTGCCCGGCGAGTTGCGGGCGCAGATTGCGGCGGAGCTGAATGTCGCCGAGCTCGAGGTGCTGGGCGGCATCCTGGTCGACTACGCGGTGAAGCCGAACTTCCGGGTGCTCGGGCGCCGGTTCGGGGCCCGGACCCCGGCCGTGGCGGCGGCGGTGACGGCGCTGCCCGCGACGGATATCGCGACCGCGGTGCTGGCGGGCGGTTCTGTCGTGGTGCCGGTGGATTCCGTTGACGAGCCGGTGGTGATCGGCGCGGACGACGTCATCGTGACGCAGACGCCGCGGGCGGGCTGGGCGGTGGCCACCGACGCCGGCGAGACGGTGGCGATCGACATCACGATCACCCCGGAGCTGCGCCGGGAGGGCCTGGCCCGCGAGGTCATCAGGCTGGTCGCCGACGCGCGCAAGAACGACGGGCTGGAGGTCACCGACCGGATCTGGCTGCGCTGGTCGTCGGATGACCCGGAGGTGACCGCGGCGCTGACCGAGCACGCGGGGCTGATCGCCGGCGAGGTGCTCGCGGTCGAATACGGACCCGGTATGGCTCCGGCGGGGGCAGCGTGGGAGCACGTCGAGGGCGATCTGGGCCTGACGTTCTGGCTCGGGCGGGCCTAACTCGGTATCCGCTTCGGGCTGGTCGGGCAGGCAAGCCCGGCATGCCGTGCAGCCGGCCTCCCGGGCCGCGCTCAGCGTCATGCTTTCCAGGTCGTCCTGGCCCATGAAGCGGATGAGGAGACAGTGCGGGGTGTGGTATCGCGGGACGCCAGGAACCACAGTCACCTCGCGCTGAAGGTCGACGGCGGCGGGCGATGGCTCGGGCTCCGGCTCCGGCTCCGGTTCCGGCTCCGGTTCCGGCGTGACGGGCTCGGGCTCCGGCGTCACAGAAGCTGGTTCGGGCGTGGCGGGCTCGGGCGTGGCGGGCTCGGGGGCTGAGTCGGTGCTCGCGACGGCGGAGAATACCCGGGTGGGTTGGTCCTCTTCTTCGGGGTGGTCTGCCGCGGGCGATGGCTCTTGCTCGTCGGCCGGCTGGTCTTGAGCGGCCGGTTCGTCCCGAGCGGCCGACAGCTGGTCCTGGGCGGGTGGCTCGGGAGGTGCGGGAGGAGGCGGGGGGGCCGCGGGAGCGGAGGGGGCGGCGGCAGGGGGCCGGGGCGTTTCCCTGGGCACTTCCCGGAGGGGCTGGGTGGCGGGGGCATCCGCGCGCCACGCCCAGGCGCCGGGGGCTGGGGCTGGGGCGTCCGGCGCGGGTGACGGGGGGCTGCCCGGGGTACGCGGCGTGAACGCGGCGGGGCGGCGCGGGACATCGGCCGGGCGCTCCGCTGGGCGGTCGGCTGGAGCGGGGAAGCTGCTCCCCCACGCCGCCGCGGCGGTGGCGTCGGCGGGCTGAGCGGTGACCGGCTGCGGACCGAACGGCTGGGGCCGCACGGGCTGCGGCCGCACGGGCTGCTCAGCAGGCAGGTAGCCCGCGCGGGGTGGCGCGGGCTGGGTGGCGGTGGCGGCGGGCCAGGCCGGGGCGACGGGGACGGCCGTCTCCCACGGGGCCGGCTGGGGTTCGGGCTGCGCGGGCGGGACGTGATCGGCAGCGGGCCCCGGCCGGGCCGACTCGGGCTCGGCCGGGGCCCGCTTGCCGAACAGTTCGTTCCGCTTGATGAGCGCGCCCGCGCCCAGGGCCAGCAGGGCTACGCCGCTCACGCCGATCGCGACGTAGACCAGTGTCAGCTTGCTGGTCACGACCCCGGCGACCAGCAGTCCGACCGCGACGGCAACGAGAAACGCGCTGAACCGGATCACGGTCGTTCTCTCAGCGTTCCTAGCCGGTCCTCAGCGCCTACCGGCGCTCGCGCGAGGGCGCTCCCTCAGTGGTACGAAAGCCACCGGAATGGGGGACGACCTCAGCGGGCATGCCGTACTGTCCCGGACCCTGACCGCCGTTACGCCCGCCCACCGGTGCGCTCAGCGCGGCAGGCATCGGCGGCTGCGAGCCGGTTCCGACGGTGGGGAAGCTACCGGTCTCCGTGACGCCGGCCTCCAAGTCGCGGAGCTGGCCCTCCAGGTACGCCTTGAGCCTGCTGCGGTACTCGCGCTCGAAGGCACGCAGGTCGTCGA